>Ga0316188_10000293_pt1 | contig 20160 bp, 24 predicted proteins | sample Phiworburrow1_MG_FD_204933 | JGI IMG/M metagenome (GOLD analysis project Ga0316188, IMG submission 204933) | Coastal sediment microbial communities from Maine, United States - Phippsburg worm burrow 1 | ecosystem: Environmental > Aquatic > Marine > Coastal > Sediment | place: USA: Maine... | reverse complement strand
CGCCATCGCCAGGATCAGGCCGGTGAATCCGCCGATCGTGAACACGAAGATGAAGCCCACCGCAAACAGCATCGGAGTCTCGAAGGTCATCGAGCCCTTGAACATCGTCGCGATCCAGTTGAACACCTTCACGCCGGTCGGGATGGCGATCAGCATCGTCGCGTACATGAAGAACAGCTGACCGGTCACCGGCATCCCGGTGGTGAACATGTGGTGCGCCCAGACGATGAACGACAGGATCGCGATCGACGCCGTGGCGTACACCATCGACGCATAACCGAACAGCGGCTTGCGCGAGAACACCGGGATGATCTGCGAAACGATCCCGAAGGCCGGCAGGATCATGATGTACACCTCGGGATGCCCGAAGAACCAGAACACGTGCTGGTACATCACCGGGTCGCCCCCTCCCGCGGCGTTGAAGAAGCTCGTGCCGAAGTGGCGATCCGTCAGCGTCATCGTGATGGCGCCGGCAAGCACGGGCATCACCGCGATCAGCAGGTAGGCGGTGATCAGCCAGGTCCACACGAACATCGGCATCTTCATCAGCGTCATTCCCGGCGCGCGCATGTTCAGCACGGTCGTGACGATGTTGATCGAGCCCATGATCGAGCTCGCGCCCATGATGTGCAGCGCGAAGATCGCGAGGTCCATGCCCGGGCCCATCTGCACCGTCAGCGGCGCGTACAGGGTCCAGCCGGCCGCCGTGGCGCCGCCCGGCACGAAGAACGACACGACGATCAGCAACGCGGCCGGCGGCAGCAGCCAGAAGCTGAAGTTGTTCATCCGCGCGAACGCCATGTCCGGAGCGCCGATCTGCAGCGGAATCATCCAGTTCGCGAAGCCCACGAAGGCCGGCATGATGGCGCCGAACACCATGATGACGCCGTGCATGGTCGTCAGCTGGTTGAAGAACTCCGGCCTCCAGAACTGCAGCCCCGGCTGGAACAGTTCGGCTCTGATGCCGAGCGCCAGCAGGCCGCCGATGAAGAACATGGTCATGCTGAACCACAGGTACATCGTGCCGATGTCCTTGTGGTTGGTCGCGAACAGCCACCGGCGCCAGCCGTGCGGGTGGTCATGCGAGTGGTCGGCGTGGCCGGCGTGGCCGGCGGCGGGATTCGGGATGACGGCGCTCATCGGTGCTCCTCGAACTGGTTCTGTCTCTAGCGTCGGGCCGCGTTACTTGCGGGCGGCCTTGAAGTCGGCCGGCAGGGCTTCGCCTGCGCTGTTGCCGAACGAGTTCTTCACGTACGTCGCGACCGCTGCAAGCTCGACGTCCGACAGGGCCTTCCAGGACGGCATCGCATTCTTGCCGTTCAGCAGGATCTGTATCTGATCGGAGGTGCTGGCGACGACCTTGCTGCCCGCGAGCGCGGGAAACGCGCCCTGCACGCCCTGCCCATTGGGCTGGTGGCACGCCTGGCAGTTGGCCTGGTAGACCTTCTCGCCGCGCGCGATCAGCTCGGGCTTCGTCCACGCCTTGCTGGGATCGTCGGCGAGGGCGGCCATCGCCTTCTTGCGGCCATCGACCCAGGCCGTGTATTCGGCCGGGCTCACGACCTTCACGGCGATCGGCATGAAGGCGTGGTCCTTGCCGCACAGCTCGGCGCACTGGCCGTAGTAGGTGCCGGTCTTGTCTGCGCGGAACCACGTGTCACGCGCGAAACCGGGAATCGCGTCCTGCTTCACGCCGAAGGCCGGGATCCACCACGCGTGGATGACGTCGCTGGCGGTGGTGATGATGCGGACCTTCTTGTCCACCGGCACGACGAGAGGCTCCGTGACCTCCTGCAGGTAGTTGCCGCTCTTGGCCTCCCTGCCCTCGATCTGCGCGCGCGGAGTCGCGAGCTGGGACAGGAAGGAAATGCCCTCGCCTTCCCCGCGGAGGTAGTCGTAGCCCCACTTCCACTGGTAGCCAGTCACCTTGATCGTCAGGTCGGCGTTGCTGGTGTCCTTCATCGCGACCACAGTCTTCGTGGCCGGCAGCGCCATCACGATGATGATGATGAAGGGGATCACGGTCCACACGATCTCGACCGTCGTGTTCTCGTGGAAGTTCGCCGCGACCGCACCCTTCGACTTCCGGTGCTTCCAGATCGAATAGAACATGACGCTGAACACGGCCACGAAGATCAGCGCGCAGATGATCAGCATCATGTCGTGCAGGTCGTACACCTGGCGCGCGATTTCGGTGACCGGCGTCTGCAGGTTGTAGCGGGCCGGCGCCGCGGCTGCGACGCCGGAAGCCATCGAGGTGATCGCGGCAAGCGCCGCGCGGGCGACCGAAGTTCTCGTCAACATGGATGTATTCATTGCGTTCTGTCGTCCCCTGGCTTCCCCGTGCCCGTCAAATGCCGCGGAGCGGGCCGTCGTGCCGGCCGTGCAACCGCGTCCTGCCCAATGCCGCGCGAAGTTCGCGTGCCAACTGCGGCCTCCTTGCATCCAGCAAGTGGCGGCCGATTTCGATCCGCTCCCCATCTGACGCCAGCCGCACCTGCACCCTGGCGCCCAAGCCTCGTCCACGCTCGTCCACCTCGATGCGCACCCGCGCCGGATCAAACTCCCAGCGACGCCGCCGCTCGGCTTCGATCTGCTCGACGGTGAGCCTGTCCGCGACAAGCTCGATGCGCTCGACGTCGGCCGCATGCCGCCCGTAGCAAAGGAAGGCCACCGCCACGGCCAGCAACTCCAGGCCGACGAACGGGAGAACCATCCAGAGCCCCAGCACGGCGAACACCGCACCGAAAGCGAACGTGACGGCAACCAGCGATCCAAACACGGCCGCCAGCTGCGTTGGACTGGCCGAACAATTCCGCTTGATCAACCACGTCATCCGGGCTCCCTGCGATCCTCAACCGGCAACCTGCCGGCGTTCGCCGGTCTGACAACGCGTTGACCCAGCGCAAGCGGGGCGCATTATAGCCATGGGGTCTTTCCGCACGGGGTTTTGTTGGAAGGGGCGGACGCCCAATCCGGCCCCCGAACACTGCTTGCGGCGCAGCAAAACGGGCCCCGCGGCGGAAGGGCCCCCGCCGTGCGACCCGTATCCGCGGGAGGCGCCCGCGCGTCCGCCTACTTCGGCGGAATGCGCAGGTTCTGTCCCGGATAGATCTTGTCGGGGTGCGTCAGCATCGGCTTGTTCGCCTCGAAGATCCGCGGATAGTCGTTGGCGTTGCCGTAGAACTGCTTGGCGATCTTCGACAGAGTGTCGCCCCTGACCACGGTATAGAACTGCGCGGGCGGCTGGGACAGGTCGACCGTCATTTTGTCCTCGACTCCCGCGACACCGTTCACGTTGCCGGCGGCGAGGATGACCTTCTCCTTGGTTTCCTGGTCTTTCGCCACGCCGTAGACCTTCACGATGCCCGTTGCTCCATCGAAAGTCACTGTGAGCGCCGTCACAGTGAAGCCGAGCGTGTTGATGTGGTTCTCGATCGCCGTGCCGGCTTCGCGGTTGGCCTCGGCCAGCACTGCTGGATCGGCCTTGGCCGGCGCGGCCTGCACGTCCTGGACCTTCTTGCCGAACAGCTTTTCACCCGCGTCCTTGAAAAACGAGATCAGTCCCATCGCATCTTCTCCAGGTAGGAAGGTTCACCACTTTCAGACTGCTGCCGCTCAGGACGGCCGCCGGCGCCTCGCGAGTTCGGCGCGGAGCGCGTCCACGCCGATCGACGCGCCCTGCGCTGTCGGCTCCGGCTTCCACGCGTGCCCATAGGCTACCTCGAATGTGAGGGCAATCGACCCGTCGCCCTGCGCCCGCAGCCCGATCGCATCCAGCAGGCTGCGTGCCTGCCTGCCCGACGGCAAGCCAGGGCTGCGGTCGTCACGCGGGTTCCCGCCGAGCGCGCGCGCCTCCCGCAGCAGCGAGGCCGCTGAAGGATACGTAAGCGTGATCACCTCGGCGTCCATCACCGGGTTTGCGAAGCCGCTCGCCACCATCATGTCACCGAAGTCGTGCATGTCGATGAAGGGCATGGGCCGCGCTTGCGGCAACGCGCTGCGGCATGCGGACCTCAGTTCCTTCAGCGTGTCCGGCCCGAAGCAGGAGAACAGCAGCAGCCCTCCCACTCGGAGCACGCGCTTCCACTCGGGGAAAAGGCCGTGCGGCTCGGGGTGCCAGTGCAGCATCAGGTTCGACAGGACGAGGTCGATCGCGTCGTCGGCGATCGGCAGGCGGCCGGCGTCCGCCGCGGCGCGCCCGGGCGCGCCGCCCCCCAGCCAGCGTGGCAGCCGCTCGCGCAGGCGCGTCGTGCGCTGGCGCAGCATGGCTTCCGACAAGTCGACCCCGACCGTGAACGCCGCGGGATACCGCGCCGCGAGGGCCGCAAACGCCGCGCCCGCTCCGCAGCCGATGTCGAGCACCCGCTGCGGGTCGAGTCGGATGTACTGCAGTCGATCGAGCAGGCGCGCCCCGACTTCCCGAACGAGGGCATCGTGGTCCGCGAATCGTTCCGCCCGCGCGTCGAACTGCGCACGCACGGTCGCCACTCGCGCCGGCACCCTCGGCGACGCCGCCCATGTCGGGGTCAGGGTGGTAGTAGCGGGACTGAGAGCCATCGACCGTGCAGTATAGGCAGCCGGACATGCTCGATCCCGCCTTTCATTCCTCCATCCTGCGCGCGCTCGCACGCGCCGTAAGGCCGTCCTGCGCGGTGTGTTCGCTTGCACCGGGCTTGGTCTGCGAGGCATGCGAGGCCGATTTCTTTCCTCGCGCGCGAGCACGCTGTACGGTGTGCGCCGTGCCCCTCCATGGCGCCGACACGGTCTGCGGGCGCTGCCTGTCGTCGCCGCCCCGTTTCCATCGAACCACCGCGCTCGGCGACTACGCGCCGCCGCTCGACGGCATGGTGATGGCGTTGAAGTTCGGTGCCCGCCTGGACCTCGCTGCGGCCTTCGGCGGACTGCTTGCGCGACGGGTGGAGACGGCTGGCACAGCGCTCGTCATTCCCGTGCCCCTCTCCTTCGAGCGCATGTCCGAGCGCGGCTTCAATCAGTCGCTGCAGATCGCGCGCGCCTACTGCGCAGCGTCCGGAGCACGCCTGGCGGCGGACGCCGTGCGCCGCATCCGGCATGCTCCGCCGCAACAGACGCTCGCGCTCGACGAGCGCAGGCGCAACATCCGGGGTGCCTTCGAGGCAATGAGTTCAGTGCGCGACAGGCAGGTGCTCGTCGTGGATGATGTGATGACGAGCGGCAGCACGATGGACGAGATGGCTCGCGTCCTCGTCGCCGCAGGCGCCGCCAGCGTCCACGCCGTGGTAGTTGCTCGGACCCCATGACCATGTTCCATATCGTCCTCGTCGAACCGGAAATCCCGCCCAACACCGGGAACGTGATCCGCCTCGCCGCCAACACCGGGGCGCAACTGCACCTGGTCGAGCCGCTCGCCTTCGAGATGTCGGACAAGCAGCTGCGGCGTGCCGGCCTCGATTACCACGAGTTCGCGAGCGTCCGCGTCCATCGCGATTTCGGGGCCCTGCTCGCGACCGAGAGGCCGCCCCCCGAGCGCATGTTCGCGTTGTCGACCCACGGCACCAGGCCGCTCGGCGCCGTCGCGTTCGCGGCCGGCGACTGGTTCGTCTTCGGATGCGAAACGCGCGGACTGCCTGCCGCCGTGCGCGAGCGCTTCGCACAGGATCGCCTGCTGCGACTGCCGATGCGCCCGGGCAACCGCAGCCTCAACCTGTCCAACGCGGTGGCAGTGGTGGCGTACGAGGCGTGGCGCCAGCTGGGCTACGTCGGGGGAATCTAGGTGCGATCGATCGCACCGCGCGCCGGATGGCTGCGCGCCACATGCGCGGCGTGCAATTCGAGCCGCTCGAACAGCAGCGCCGGGGAGTGTTCGACGATCAGGAGGTCCCAGTCGGCGCGGCGGATGAAGCCCTCGCCGGCGCAGTTCTCGACGAAGCGAAGGAGTCCGTCGTAGTACCCCTCGACGTTGACGATGCCGACCGGCTTGGACTGCAGGCGCAACTGCAGCCACGTGACCATCTCGAACATCTCCTCGAGCGTGCCGTAGCCGCCTGGCAGCACGACGAACGCGTCGCTGCGGTCGGCCATGAGCCGCTTGCGGGCGTGCATCGAGTCAACGACGACGAGTTCGGTCAGGCCCTGATGGGCGACTTCCGGTCGCATCAGATGGCGCGGTATCACGCCGGTCACTCGCCCGCCTCCGCCGAGCATCGCGTCTGCGAGCGCACCCATCAGCCCGACATGGCCGCCGCCGTACACAAGGCCGGTGTCGTGCGCGATCAGCACGCGCGCAAGCTCGCGCGCCGCCTGCTCGTATTCGGGCAGCCGGCCGGGTTGCGACCCGCAGAACACGCAGACGTTCTTCAGCATCCCGGCATCACCATCCAGCGGCTTCCCGCTTCGGCTCGCGCGCAAGCAGCCGGTCCAGCGCCTGCGACGGCGAGAGCTGGCCGTCGAGCACCTCGCACACCGCCTCCGTGATGGGCATCTCGACCCCGGCCGCGTGTGCACGTTCCCGGACCGCGTGCGCCGAGTGCACGCCCTCGGCCACGTGTCCCAGCTTCGCAAGCGCCTCCTCCTTGGCGACACCCTTGCCGAGTTCGAGGCCGATCCGGCGATTGCGCGACAGGTCACCCGTTGCAGTGAGTATCAGGTCGCCGACCCCGGTCAGTCCCATGAAGGTGTCGGCCCGGGCTCCGAGCGCGCAGCCAAGCCGGGTCATTTCCGCCAGCCCGCGCGTGATCAGCGCCGCCCGCGCGTTCAGACCGAGTTCGAGTGCATCGCAGATGCCGGTCGCGATCGCGAGCACGTTCTTCACAGCTCCTCCGACCTCGACCCCGACGACGTCGTCGCTCGAATAGATGCGCAACGCCCCGCCGTGCAGCGCGTCGGTCACGGTGCGGCAGAACGGGCTCGCCCCGGCGACCGTGAGCGCGGTCGGCAGGCCTCGCGCGACTTCAAGCGCGAAGCTCGGGCCGGACAGCGGGCCTGCGTTCTCGATCGGGCCGATTTCCTCGCGGAAGACTTCGTGCGCAAGGCGGCCGGTCGTCTTCTCGAACCCCTTGCAGAGCCATACCAGCGGCGGCAGCGCATCCGCGCGCAGGGCGCGCAGGACGCCTCGTAGCGCATCGGTCGGCGTTGCCACCACCAGGAGGCCGTGCGCAGCGTGCCGCGTCGCGTCCGCCAGTCGCGCCGTGAGCGCCACGCCGTCTGGCAGGCGCACGCCCGGAAGGTAGCGCTGATTTTCGCGCTCGCCGCGGATCGCCGCGCACTGCGCTTCGTCGCGCGCGTACAGCATCACGGCATGGCGCGATGCGGCCGCGCACGCCATTGCGGTGCCCCACGCGCCTGCGCCGAGCACCGCGATATTCATGGGATCAGGCGTTGGCGGCCGCGCCGTTGCCGCCGGCAGGCGCGCCCTGCTGCGCCATCGCCGCCATCTTCTGGCTGTAGAACGCCTCGAAGTTGATCTCCGCGAGATGGACCGGAGGCAGGCCGGTGCGAGTGATGAGATCGGCGATGTTGGAGCGCAGGTACGGGTAGATGATGCCCGGACAGACGACACCGAGGATCGGGCCCATCTGCTCGGCCGGGATGTTGCGCATCTCGAAGATGCCGCCCTGCTTGCCCTCGACCAGGAACAGCACCTTGTCCTTGATCTTCGCGGTGGCCGTGACACGCACCACGACCTCGTGCACGTTCTCGATCACCGGCGCGTTGCTCACTTCGAGCTGGATGTCGACCGCCGGCGCCTCGCTGTCGAGGAAGATCTGCGGCGCATGCGGCATCTCGAGCGACGCGTCCTTCAGGTAGACGCGCTGCAGTTGAAACACGGGAGCCTGGGCGCCGGTGGCGGGGGTCGTATCCGTCATTGGTGTTCCTTGCGATGAGGCGCGACTCGTGCCGCGCCCCGGGTTGGAATGCGTCAAAGGCCGTCGGGTCAGCCGGCCAGCAGCGGAACCAGCTTGCCGTCGCGGTCGAGCGCGGCCAGGTCATCGAAGCCGCCGACATGCGTCTCGCCGATGAAGATCTGGGGCACCGTCCGGCGCCCGGTGCGGTTCACCATTTCGTCGCGCCGCGCCGGATCCGCATCGATGCGGATCTTCTCGATCTCGGCCGCACCGCGCGCTTTCAGCAGCGCCTCGGCGCGCTGGCAATACGGGCAGACAGCGGTGCTGTACATCAGAACTCGGTTGCTCATGAATTCTCCTACTCAACTCCGGATCGGCAGGCCGGCCTCCCGCCAGGCCGCCAGACCGCCTGCGAGCACGTAGACCTCGCCAAATCCGATCGTGCGCAACTGCGCCGCGACCCTGCCAGCGCGGCTGCCGCTCGCGCACAGAACGATCAGGGGCTTGTCCTTCTTGATGTCGCGCGTCCGTTCCTCGAGCTTGTCAGCTGGCGCGCTGCGCGCTCCCGGCAGCGACCCCGTCGCGAATTCCTCCGGCGTCCGCACGTCGACCACGACGGCGTTGCGGCTGTTGATGAGTTGCGTCGCCTGCAGGGTGGAGAGCGCCGGTCCGGCAGCGCGGCTCCTGACCAGCGGCCACACGAGCATCCCGCCGCTGATGAAGGCGATCGCGATCAGAAAAGCGTTGTCGATGAAAAACTGCACGAGAGGGCCGCGAAGGTAAAGACGCGAATTATAGAATAGGAGCCCGCACTCACCGGCATCGCCGCCGTTCCCCATGTACAAGCTCGTGCTGCTGCGCCATGGCGAAAGCCAGTGGAACCTGGAGAACCGTTTCACCGGCTGGACCGACGTCGACCTGACCGACAACGGCCGGCGCGAAGCGCAGGCGGCGGGAGAACTGCTGCGCAACGAAGGGTACGTCTTCGACATCGCCTACACCTCGGTGCTCAAGCGCGCCATCCGCACCCTGTGGCTGACGCTCGACGCGATGGACCTGATGTGGCTGCCGGTTGTCCACAGCTGGCGCCTGAACGAACGTCACTACGGCGCACTGCAGGGACTGAACAAGGCCGAGACAGCCGCCCGCTTCGGCGAACAGCAGGTACTGGTCTGGCGCCGCGCCTACGCGGTCGCACCGGACCCGCTGACGCCCGACGATCCCCGCTGGGCGGGCAGCGACCCGCGCTACCGCAACCTGAAACCGGAAGAAATCCCGGCGACCGAGTGCCTCAAGGACACCGTCGCGCGCGTGGTCCCGTTCTGGAAGGACTCGATCGCCCCGGCGCTGAGCCGCGGTCGGCGCGTCCTCGTGGCGGCCCACGGCAACTCGCTGCGGGCGCTGATCAAGTACCTGGACAACGTTTCCGACGATGACATCGTCGGCCTGAACATCCCGACCGCGCGTCCGCTCGTCTACGAGCTGGATGCCGAGCTGCGCCCGATCCGCCACTACTACCTGGGTGACGCCGCGGAGATCGAACGCGCGATGGCTGCCGTGGCCGCGCAGGGCAAGGCCAAGCCTTGAAGCGCCCGGCTTGACGCAGGCCGCCTTCGTCGCCTTCGTCCGCGCGCTCCTTCTTGCCGCGAGTGCAGGTCTGCTCGCGCCCGTCGCCGCAGCCGCCACGGACGCCGCCGCGCGCAAGGCGGAGGCCGCCGCCTCGAGGCCGAAGAAGGCCGACGCTCCGCCCCCGAGTCGAACGCGACAGAAGGAACTTCAGTCGGAGCAGCAGGAACTCAAGCAGGAACTCGCCAAGCTGAAACGGCAATTGATGGCGTCGGAAGCGTCGCGCACCGAGGCAGCCGACGCACTTGCCGCATCCGAGGCCGCCATCTCGGGCGCGAATCGACGGCTGCGCGAACTTGCCGAGGCACGCAAACAGGTGGAGCTGCAGATCGAAACCCTGCGGCAGCGCAGCAGGACGGTCGCGGCAAGCCAGTCCCGTCTGCAAGCGCAGCTGGCGGAGACATTGCGCCAGCACCAGCGCCTGACGCTGAGCGACCCCTTGCAGTCCTTCGTGGCCGGCGGAAATCCTGCCGAGCTCGGCCGGGATGCGGAGTACTACGGTTACCTGAGCCGCGCTGCCGCGGCGAGGATCGGAGAACTTCAGGAGCGCCAGTCCGAACTTTCAGCACTTGAGAACGATTCAAGGAAGAAGCGCGAAGAACTGGCAAAGATCGCCGATGATGAGAGCGCGAACAGAAAGCAGTTGGTAGCGGAGCAGGCCCGCCGCAAACAGGCCATGAACCGCCTTGCCAAGCAGATCGCCGCGCAGCGGCAATCCATCAGCAAGCTCGAGCGCGACGAGAAGCGACTGGGGGAACTGATCGGACAATTGTCGAAACTGCTGGCGGAACAGGCGCGTCGGGATGCTCAGCGCGAGGCGGCAAGGGCCGCCCGGGAGTCCGGCGAGCGGCCACCGTCAAAGGGGCAGGCGGCGCCGCCCGCCCGGACGCCGCCCTCCAGGCCTGAGGCGGATCCACCGCCAGGCAGCCAGTTCGCCCAGTTGCGCGGGCGCCTGCCCATGCCGGTGGCAGGCGAAGTGACGGGTCGCTTCGGAACTCCGCGCCGCGTCGAGGGGGCCGGGACGGCCCCGACGTGGAAGGGGATCTTCATCCGGGCGCCATCCGGAACCGGCGTACACGCGGTGGCCGCCGGGCAGGTCGTCTTCGCCGACTGGCTGCGCGGTTTCGGCAATCTCATGGTGATCGACCACGGGGAGGGTTTCCTCTCCGTTTATGGGAACAACGAGAGTCTTCTGCGGAACGTTGGGGACAGGGTCGCTGTCGGAGACGTAGTGGCGGCCGTCGGCAATACGGGTGGAATCGAGCAGACCGGCCTATACTTTGAACTCCGTTTCCAAGGGCGCCCTTTTGACCCGCTCAAATGGGTTGCCGCGCGCTAGCGTGGTGTGTCGGGGTACCCTTCTTTCCGGTTTCCGGGGGTCGCATGGCAGGCAAGGCTCGTAGTGTTGCGTTGATAGGCGTGGGCGCCGTCGCCGGCGTGCTCGTGTCCCTCGGTATCTCGGCGTACGCCTTCCGCGACTCGCGCGGCCCGATCCCGCTGGAAGAGATCCGGGCGTTCACGGACGTCTTCGGTGCGGTCAAGGCGAACTACGTCGAGCCGGTCGACGACAAGAAACTGATGCAGGAGGCGATCTCCGGCATGCTTTCCGGCCTGGACCCCCACTCGGCCTACCTGGACGCGGATGCGTTCAAGGACATGCAGAGCAGCACGCAGGGAGAGTTCGGCGGGCTGGGCATCGAGGTCGGCGCCGAGGACGGCCTCATCAAGGTCATCTCTCCGATCGACGACACGCCGGCCTCGCGCGCGGGCATCAAGGCGGGTGACCTGATCGTGAAGATCGACGACAAGGTCACGCGCGGCATGACCTTGCCGGAGGCCGTCAAGCTGATGCGCGGGAAGCCGCGCACGACGATCGTCCTGACGGTCGCGCGCAAGAACGAGGACAAGCCGCTCGAATTCAGGCTCGTCCGTGATGTCATTCGCGTGCAGTCGGTCAAGGCCAAGGTGATCGAGCCAGGCTACGGCTTCGTCCGCGTCTCGCAGTTCCAGGAACGCACGGTCGACGACCTGGTGAAGGCGATCGGCGACCTGTACAAGGCCGGCCCGTTGAAGGGCCTTGTCCTCGATCTGCGCAACGACCCGGGCGGCCTGCTGCACACCGCCATCGGAGTCTCCGCCGCCTTCCTTCCGCCCAAGGCGCTCGTCGTGTCGACCGACGGCCGGACGGAGGAAAACCGGCGCCGCTTCATCGCTTCACCGGAGGACTATCTGCGCGGCCGCGGCGAGGACGTACTGGCCAAGCTGCCGCCGCAGGTGAAGTCGGTCCCGATGATCGTGCTTGTGAACGGCGCCTCTGCCTCGGCATCGGAAATCGTCGCCGGCGCGCTGCAGGACCACAAGCGCGCGATGGTTCTCGGGACCCAGAGCTTCGGCAAGGGCTCGGTGCAGACGATCATTCCGCTGCGCATGGATCGCGACAATCCGGCGGCGATCAAGCTGACCACGGCGCGCTACTTCACGCCAAGCGGCCGTTCGATCCAGGCCAAGGGCATCGTTCCCGATTTCGTCGTCGAAGATACCGCCGAAGGGAACTTCGCAGGCTTCAGCGTTCGCGAGGCCGACCTGATGCGTCACCTCGAAGACACGAAGGCCCAGGAAACGGCGAAACGTGCGGCCACGCAGCCGGGCGCCGCGACCCCGGCCCAGCCGGCCGTTCCCGCTCACGAGGCGAAGACTCCGCCGCGTCGCTACGACTGGGGCAGCCCCGAGGACTTCCAGCTGCAGCAGGCAATGAATTACCTGAAGGGCAAGGCGGTTCAGGTGGCAAAGCCGAAGGAAGCGGTCGCCAACGTCGCCCCGACTCGCTGAGGCCGGACGCACATCCCGACGGGCCGCTCCGCGGCCCGTTTTTCTTTCAATGAACGACCAGGAACTGCTCCGCTACTCGCGCCACATCCTGCTCAACGAGATCGGCGTCGAGGGGCAGCAGCGCTTGCGCGAGGCATCGATGCTGGTGATCGGCGCGGGCGGACTGGGGTCGCCGGCCGCGTTCTACCTGGCCTCGGCAGGCGTGGCACGCATCACGCTGGTCGACGGCGACACCGTTGATCTCACCAACCTGCAGCGCCAGATCCTGCACACCACGGATCGCATCGGCACCCCGAAGTCGCAGTCCGGAAAGACGGCCTTGGCCGCGATCAACAGCGACGTGGAGGTCGTTGCGCTGACAGCGCGTGCCGACGCACCCGCCCTGATGGACCTCGTGGCAGCGGCCACGGTGGTCCTCGATTGTTCGGACAACTTCGCGACCCGGCACGCGCTGAACCGCGCCTGCGTCGTTCACGGCAGGCCGCTGGTGTCGGGCGCCGCAATCCGCTTCGACGGCCAGGTGGCGGTGTTCGACCTGCGCAGCGCGGATTCCCCTTGTTATGCGTGCCTGTTCCCGCCGGGTGACGGCGAGGACGAGCTGTGCGCGGTGATGGGAGTATTCGCGCCGCTGACGGGGATCATCGGCACCACGCAGGCGGCGGAGGCCCTGAAACTCGCTGCCGGAATCGGTGAATCGCTGGACGGCAGGCTGCTGATGCTCGACTCGCTGGCGATGCGCTGGCACTCCGTGCAGGTACGGCGCGATCCCGCCTGCCCCGTCTGTGCCACGCGGGGCGTGAGCGGCCGTCGATGATCGACTAGACGAGCAACGCCGGAAGCTGGGCGTCCAGGCCGTCCGCCGGTGTCTTGCGGAAGCCGCTCTTGGCGAAGCGGTGCCAGCGGCCGATGACGAACGCGACGACGAGGGAGGCGCGCGCCGCCGGATCGAAGGACTCCGGGAGTTCCTGCTCGGTGACCGCCAGGCGATAGCTTTGCTTGAGCGATGTCTCGATGCGCTCGAGCAACTGGTTCATGCGCTCCTGGAGCCGCTCGTTCTCGTTGACCAGCGCGTCGCCGATCAGCACTCGCGTCATGCCGCGGTTGGTCTGCGCGAAGTCGAGCAGCATGGCGATCATCGAACGCACCTGTTTCAACCCGGAATTCTCCTTCGCGCTGATCTCGTTGATCAGCCCGAAGATGGTCGTTTCGATGAACTCGATCAGGCCTTCGAACATCTGGGCCTTGCTCGCAAAGTGCCGATACAGGGCCGCTTCGGAGACGTCGAGCCGTGCGGCGAGGGCCGCGGTGGTCACCTTCTCGCCCTTCGGATCCTCGAGCATGGTCGCCAGCGTCTGCAGGATCTGCAGCTTGCGTGCCCCGGGCTTGCGGGGACTGGCTAGCGGGCTGGTGATGTCCATGGGCGAAGGAAAAGTGGCGGAAATCAACGTCCGATCAGCGTCCGGACGTGAATGCATACTATCCCAGAAGCGCCACAGCGGGTGCGGCTCTGCACGAGATGCAACACCCGAACAGGGCGGCAATTGCCGCCCTGTTGCGGGCTTTAGCGGAACTCGCAGAAGCAGTAGGAGTAGGCGGACAGCGGCTGCTTGCGCGCCGAGGCCAGCAGCTCCAGATCGCGCTCCACACCTCGGGGTGCCGCCCCGAGCAGGGCCCGCGCGAGGCCTTCCCACCCGAACTCGGCCCGGGCGAAGGCGGCCACCCGCCCGAAGAGCAGGGACAGGTAGCGATTGATACCGCGCGGCTCGTGCTCGAAGTACTCGACGCGGTACTCGCTGATCGATGCACGCCGTGCGGCCGCTTTCACCGCATCCTGGATGCCGCCCAGTCCGTCCAGCAGCCCGCGCTCCCGGGCCTGCTCCCCGGTCCAGACGCGACCCTGCGCGACCTCGTTGATCCGCTCCGGCGTGGACTTGCGCCGATCGGCGACCAGCGCAAGGAACTCGCGGTAATTGTTACCGATGACCTGCTCGATCACCTGCTCCAGCCGTTTGTCGAGCGGCTGGAGCACGGTCGTCGACCCGGCGAGCCAGGTCGTCGACACGCCGGCGGTCGTGATCCCCAGCTTGTCCAGCGAGCCTTCAACCGTGGGGACGAGACCGAAAACGCCGATCGACCCGGTGATCGTCGAAGCATCGGCCAGGACTTCGTCTCCGCCCATCGCGATCCAGTACCCGCCCGACGCGGCGACGTCGCCCATGGAAACGACGACCGGCTTGCCGGCCCGGCGCGTGAGCTCCAGCTGCTCTCGGATCAGTTCCGATGCCTGCACCGCGCCACCCGGCGAATCGATCCGCATCACGATCGCCTTGACGCGTTCGTCCTGCCGCGCGCGCTGGATCAGTTCGGCAGTCGAGGTCGATCCCACCCGCCCCTGGCGTGCGTCGCCGCCGACGATCTCACCCTGCGCCACGATCACACCGACCGCGTCAGCTGCCGTCGGCTCGTGCGCGTGCCTCAGGTAGGAGTACATGGAGATCTGGCGGAACGTTTCCTCGTCGTCGCTGCTGCGCGGCGCGCCCGCCTCGAGCAGGGCCTTGCGGAATTCGTCGCGTGTCTTCAGGCCGTCGATCAGCCGCTCCTTCATCGCCATCTGCGCGATGCCGCCACCGGCCGCCGCCAGTCGCTGCGGCAGTTCGTCGATGACGGCGTCGATGGTGCCGGGTTTCAGCTGGCGGGCCCGTTCGACATCGGCTGTCCAGATCGACCACAGCCCGTTGAGCAGATAGCTGTCCGCTTCCTTCGCTTCCGGAGTCGGTCCGGTCCTTGTAAAGGGCTCCGCGAAACTCTTGTAACGCCCGGCCTGGAATGCGTTGATGCGCACGCCGAGCTTGTCGAGCAGGTTCTTGTAGTAGGCGCGCGTGCCTCCCATGCCGCGCACGGCGAGCGTGCCGCCCGGGTGCATGTAGACCTGGTCCGCCCGCGCCGCGAGGTAGTACTGCGCCTGGCTGAACCCCTCGCCCCACGCGACCACCGTCTTGCCCGAAGCCCTGAACCGATCGAGTGCGGCTCCGACCTCGCGCAGGCTTGCCTGCCCGGCGCTGCCCATCTCGTCCAGCACGAGGACCGCGCGCGTGATCTGTGGGTCCTTCGTGGCGCTGTCGATCGCGGCGAGCACGTCGCGCAGGCGCGTCTCGAAACGCTTCTCGCCGAGCGCTTCGGCGACGGCAGCCTCGCGCGGACCAATCTTGTACTCCTCGACGAGGTCCCCCTGAAGATTCAGAACGAGCGCCGTATCCGCTGCAAGGCGGGGCGGCTTGTCCGACGAAAACCATGCAATCAGCAGCACCGCGGCGATCGCAAGGAACAGAACATTCAGGACGAGCCGGCGGGTGAAGTCCAGCAGCCACCACAGGCCGCCGAAGAATCGCCGCAGGAACCCGGGACGCGCGGGCATGGCAACTCCAAGTCTTGGTCTTGCTACGGAACCAGTGAGCTTAACGTTTCCGCACGTCGTGCGCTGTCTCAGCGGCGCAGGCGCCGCAAGCCGTGAGTCAGTTCGTGCAGCGACCGGATCACCAGCCCCGCTCTGCGCATGCGACGGGGCCCGAGGTCAGGAAACACGCCAGGCCGCGCTCCATGACCCGTCATCAGGACCGTGCGGAAACCGAGCGAACGGGCAGCTTTCAGGTTGACCGTGCTGTCCTCCACCAGCACCGCCCGGCAGGCCGGCACGCGCTCGCGCGCCAGCATCGCGCGCAGCATCAGGCGCGACGGCTTGGGGCGGAAGCAACCGTGCACCCTCATGGTCTCGATGGTGTAGCGGGCGCCGAAGTGGCGATGCACTGCGAGCGCCCGCAGCACCGCGTTCGCGTAGACCATCGGCGCGTTGGTCAGCAGCACCTTCCGGCCCGGCAGGCGAGCGAACAACCGCGTCAGACCGCGCTCGGAGCGCACCAGGGACGCAACGTCGAAGTCGTGCGTCTGGTCGAGGAAGTGCGCCGCGTCGACAGCGTGGTGCCGCACCAGCCCGAGCAGCGTCGCGCCATAGCGCCGCCAGTACAGCGTGCGCAGCCGGTTTGCCTCTTCCCGATCGACCGATAGGTGCCGCTCGACGTAGTCGGTCATCCTAGTGTCGATCTGGCGGAAGATCGAGTGCGAGGCGTCGTGCAGCGTGTCGTCGAGGTCGAAGAAGAAGACCAGGCCGCCCTGCGCGCGCGGCGCCCCCGCCTCCGGCCGACCCAGGGTCCGCGGGCCCTTGCCGCGGGCCGGCACCGCGCCCCGCCCGCGCCTCACTTCGACTTGATCATTGTGCCGACGCCCTGATCCGTCAGGATCTCGAGCAGCAGGCAATGGTCGACGCGACCGTCGATGATGTGGACCGCGTTGACGCCGCTCTTCGCGGCCTCGAGCGCGGACGAGATCTTCGGCAGCATGCCGCCGGATATCGTCCCGTCGGCGAAGAGCTCGTCGATCTGCCGGGCAGTCAACCCGGTCAGCAGCGCGCCGCTCTTGTCCAGCACGCCCGGCGTGTTGGTCAGCATGACCAGCTTTTCGGCTCTCAGGATCTCGGCGATCTTGCCCGCGACCACATCGGCGTTGATGTTGTAGGTTTCGCCGTCCTCGCCGAAACCAATCGGCGAGATCACCGGGATGAAGGCGTCGTCCTGGAGCGCCTTCACGACGGCCGGGTTGATCGCCTCGATCTCGCCCACATGGCCGATGTCATGGCTCTTGGACGGGTCGTCCTTGTCGGGCATGCGCAACTTGCGCGCACGGATCAGTCCGCCGTCCTTGCCCGTCAGCCCGACAGCCTGGCCGCCGAAGCGGTTGATCAGCGTAACGAGTTCGCCCTGCACCTCGCCGGCCAGCACCCACTCGACCACTTCCATCGTTTCGGCATCAGTCACGCGCATGCCCTGGATGAACGTCGACTTCTTGCCGACGCGTTCGAGCGCTTCGTCGATCTGCGGCCCGCCGCCGTGCACGACCACCGGATTCATGCCGACCAGCTTCAGCAGCACGACGTCGTGCGCGAAGGCCTCCTTCAGGTTCTGGTCGATCATCGCGTTGCCGCCGTACTTGACCACGATCGTCTTGCCGTGGAAACGCCGGATGTAGGGCAGCGCCTCGGACAGGATTTCGGCCTTCAACTGCGGTGCGATGAGCGCGCTGTCCATTCGTGTTCAGGCGGCGTGAGAGGGGCCGCGAGAGGAACCGCGGGGCGCGCGAATCTTACACCGCGAAGGCCGCGCTCCCGACTGCGGCGCAGGCATGCTTCCTGCCGCCTGGACAGCGGCGCGTGGCATCATTGCCTTCAGCGCGGGACCGGCTTCCCGGAGCCATACCCTCTCCCCCCAGACCAGGCAAGGACAGGACCATGCAGCAGGAGTTCACGATCGAAGGCATGCACTGCAACGGTTGCGTGGCGCGCGTCACGAAGGCGCTCCAGGCCGTCGCGGACGACGTCCAGGTGACGCTCCAGCCGCCGCGCGCCACGCTCGAAGTGGCGGACCCGCTGACGCTCGACGAGGTAAAGGCGGCTGTGAAGAACGCGGGCGACTACGTCGTCACGCCGGCCTGACCGCTGGCTACTGCCGCTGGCTACTGCTTGTGCGCCTCGTGGGCCGGGGCGCCCTGTCGCACTTCGACTTCCACGGGTTGCGTGACGCGCTTGCCGTCGCGCGTTTCCAGCCGCAATTCGATCTTCACCTTGTCGCCCGCCTTCAGCGGACGCTTCAGGTCCAGCAGCATGACGTGATGCCCGCCGGGCTTCAGCTGGATCTCGCGTCCGGCCGGCAGGTCGAGGCCCGTGATCGGGCGCATCTTCATCACGTTGTTCTCCATCGACATCTCGTGGAGCTCCACGACGCCGGCGACCGGACTGGCCGCGCCTATCAGGCGCCCGCCCTCCTTCGAGACGATGGTCATGAAAGCGCCCGTGCCCATCTGCCCCGGGACAGTCGCCCGCGCCCATGCCGAAGTAACGTCCACCTGTCCCCATGCCGTCCCGGCCATGGCCCACACGCACGCTGCGATTAGCAACCGTTTCATCACTGACCTCCTCCAGAACCGGATTCTAGGCCCGGCACCAGCCTCAACGCGGCCGGGCCTCTTTTCGTTCACCGTCAGCTGCGACGGATCCGCCGGGAGGATCGGGGGGGACGATGCGAGAATCCTGGCGCATCGCGGCCTTGACGAGCAGGTGCGCCGAAACGGGCGCCGTCAGGAACACGAACAGAGTGATCAGCAGTTCACGCAGGCTGGCTTCGCCCGCGCCCGCGGAACTCAGCATCGAGGCGACGAGGACACAGCCCACGCCGAGCGTGCTCGCCTTCGTCGGACCGTGCAGACGCTTCATGAAATCGGAAAACTTCACCAGCGCGAACGAACCGAGAAGCGCGGTCCCGGCGCCCGCCAGCACAAGCAGCGCGGCCAGCACGTCCAGCCAGGTGGTCAGCGCAGTCATTCGACGACATCTCCACTGAGCAGAAACTTCGACAACGCCACGGTGCCGACGAAGCCCAGCATCGCGATGACCAGCGCCGCCTCGAAATAGAGGCTGGTGCCGAAACGGACGCCCAGCAGGATCAGCAGCCCCATCGCGTTCACGTACAGCGCATCGAGGCCGAGGATCCGGTCGGTCAAGGTCGGGCCGCGAAACAGGCGCCACGCGGCGAGCAGCATCGCCAGCGCCAGGGCGCCGATCGCCCACGGCAAGACGGCACTGAGCCAGTTCATCGCGACTCTCCAAAGATGGTCATCAGTGGTCTCTCATAGCGTTCCTTGATCGCGGCGACCATCGCGGCCTCGTCACCAGCGTTCAGGGCGTGGATCAGCAGATGGCGGCGGTCCCCGGTCAGGTCGGCCGACAGCGTTCCGGGCGTCATCGTGATGATCCCGGCCAGCGAGACGATGCCGTGCGGGTCCCGGATGTCGAGCGGCAACCAGAAGAAGCGTGGCTCGATCCGGCGCTCCGGGCCGACGACGAGCCGCGCGACCTCGAGATTGGAAACGACGATGTCCCGCAGCACGACGAGTCCGAGCCGGAAGGCGGCCGGCCAGTTGCGGACGTGCGGCCTTCCTTCCCGGAAGCGATCGGTCAGCACCGGGATGATCACCGCAAGGAGCGCGCCAAGCACGGCGTGGCCAGCCGTCAGGCCGTTCAGCAGCAGCCAGCCCGCGTACAGGACGACGCTGAGCAGCGGGGCGGGGAACACGCGCCTCATGGCTTCTCCATCCCGGACCGCGGAGTCCAGGCCGGCGGCACCGGCTCGGCACCGAGCACTGCGGAGATGTAGGCGCGGCGGTCGAGCAATTGCGCGGCGGCGGACTCCGCGTAGCGCGTGACGGCGCCCGCGTTGACGATGACCGCCAGCATGACGAGCGCGAACCACCCAATGGCCACCCGCTCGAGCGTGTCTCCCTGTGCTGCCATCGTTTGCATCCGGTTGGCGTCCGTCGCTTTCCAGATCACGGTGGACCCTGCTCGGGCGAGCGCGATCATCACGCCCAGACCCGCCAGAAGCATTGCCGTCCAGATTGCCGCCATCAGGGGAGCGTCGATCGTTGCGCCGAGCAGCAACGCCTTGCCGATGAAGCCGCCCGACGGCGGCAGGCCGGCGGCTTCGAGCGCGAAGACGAAGAACAGGACGCCGAAGGCAGCGCGGTGCGCAAGCGGCGCGGGCACCATGGCGTCCTCCGCGGCGCCGCGTCCGCCCGCCATCAGATCGATCAGCAGAAACAAGGCCGCGGCGACGAAGGTGCTGTTGACGAGGTAGAAGAGGCCGGCCCCGAGCGTGCCGGCCGATCCCAGTCCGACAGCAAGCAGCAGAGTACCCGCCGAGGCGATCACGAGGTAGGCCACCAGCGTTCGCAGCTGCACCGCCGCCAGCGTGCCGAGGGCCGCGAGCACGACGGT
>Ga0316188_10000292_pt1 | contig 20161 bp, 18 predicted proteins | sample Phiworburrow1_MG_FD_204933 | JGI IMG/M metagenome (GOLD analysis project Ga0316188, IMG submission 204933) | Coastal sediment microbial communities from Maine, United States - Phippsburg worm burrow 1 | ecosystem: Environmental > Aquatic > Marine > Coastal > Sediment | place: USA: Maine... | reverse complement strand
CCCGACAGGTATCCAAGCCAACCGAAATTGGGCGTCAGGTAGATCGCCTCGCTTAAATCGATAACGCCCTTGAACTGTAGAATTTGCGTGACCAGGGTCGCAATTCCAATCGCCAGGAACCAGGAGCGTAAGCGCCCCTTGTTGCCCATATTGACCCAGTCACTGACGGCGCCCATGGTGCAAAAGTTGGTCTTGTTAACCACTGCACCGAATACGATACCCACGAGGAAACTCAGCATGGCTACCTTGTATACCGGCTCCCACTCCATCATAGTCTTGCTCCAGATTCAGAAATTTTATTTTAGTCCGGCGGGATCGCAAACCAGTATCACTGACCTACCCGCAACACTTGCCTAATTTGAACTTTTTTGCGCCGGTGTTACAAGCGCCGCTCCGGGGGTTTGCAGCCCCCGCTTACCTGCATAAACTTTAAACTCGGTATCAAAATAATGCTTACCCGTGATGTATTCACCCATCATTATGAATTCTTCCGCCGTCTTTACCATACCCGTGTGGCGGTAAATTTCTGCGCCCTCGAGGTCTATAAAAGACAGTGTCGGGGTCAGGAATACCCGTCGATGTTCAGCGAATACCTTTTCAGGCAGTGTGATTTGATCAAAGTCCTTTATATCCACGTCACCGTGTATATCGATGGCAAAACTTGAAAAGCGCTCACGATACCAGTCCTGAACCATTTTCTGACTCAAAACTCCCTTGAGCATGGCCTTGCAGTACGAACATCCCTCCGCTTCAAAAAACAGCAAAATCCCTTGCTTGGTCTGTTTCCTGGCCGTCTGCAACTCCTCCGGCATATCCCCGAAAGAAGGGGTGAAAAAGAACTCCCGCGGATCGCGGAAATCATCATCGCCCGCCAGTGTATTGCCCGTACTGGATATCATTAAAACCAATATGACTACAAACCACGCAGTTAAAGGATATCTGCCGTATATGAGATTCAATTTGTCCATTCCGGGGGCTCTTGGTCCGCTTCGGCTAAATTCAGCACCCGGGCGATGTTGCCCGGGTGTTGAAAACGCTCCGTGGGTTACTGTGACCAGATCGCCGTGAGCTGAACGCCAATGCGATCATCAATACCATCGACGTTGGCATTAGGGCCTGCGCCCGGGCCAAATTCCGGGGCATTGGCACTGCGGAATTCGTAGTTGAACGCGATCCGCACCCTGGGGTTAAAGAAGTACTGTACACCGGCTGTGGTGCGTTTAAAGTCGATTTCAAAGCGGTTACCGTCAAGACGATTGTACCTGTCATAACGCAGGTCAAGCTCCCACTTTGTACCCGGGAACCTGTAACCGCCTTCGACATAATATCCCTTGCCCTTGGCATAAGCGCCGTTACCCGCGGGCGAGTTCGGGTTGCCCTGGCCCGGTCCGATACCGAAACTCGGATTGTGCGGAGCCTGCCAGATCATGCCTTTACCGCTCATGTACTCTGCGGTGACGCGAATACCCTTGCGCAGGAACTTGGCGCCGATGCCCCAGCGGTCGCGATCATATTCCTCCGGGTTGTACGCACCATCATTGGACAGATCTGCGGTACGTGTCCCGTTTTGTGACCAGGCAAAAAGCTTGAGGCCCTGGCGACGCGGACCGGCGCCTCCGAAGACTTTTTCAGCGGACCCGTAAAAGTAAAGATCCTTATTATTGTCATTATCTGAAAAGTTTAGGCCATTGCCGTTTCCGATCATGGCAGCATAGGAAAGCTCCCAGCCTTTTCCAACGTCGAACCAGTCAAATATCTGCACACCCACGTCCCGGAATGCGCCAACGCTTCTTTCGAATCCATTCAATGGAACCTCTGGAGGAATGGGTTGAGGGTTAATGTTAGGCGTGTAGTTCCTGTTCGGAAAACGCTCCAGCATCATCTGGCCTGTTACCCAGGTGAAGTTGATGTAGTCAAATACATGGATGGCCTGCAGACCTTCTTCTGAGCCCGGGTATTTGAATAACCCCGCCCTGATACGCGCACCCTTGAGGTAATTAAAGGTGGCGCTTGCATCCGTCATCTTGGCAAAAGAGTTGCCTGGTTCAGTAATCGCGTTATTACCCATTTCCAGCAACAGGAAATAGTTGATTTTCTGATCCAATGGCATGGCAACACCACGAATACCAATCCTGGCGCGGTTCACGTTGAAAGCCGATTGTGAATCCCAGTCGGGGCCAATCAGTTTCGGTGGTATGTAACCACCGCCCGGATTCGGATCGCTGTTGTCATCCTGGTACTGGACCTGCACAAAGCCCCAGACCTTTGCCAACTGCTCCGCACCCTCGGGTTCCGTACCCTGCAACTCAAGCCAGTTGGCGCCGAATGCATTGATGGATGCCAGCATGAGCCCAAGACACGCACCGCAATAAAATAGTTGTTTTCTCAAGTGATGAGTTTTCATTATCAGTTACTCTCCCTACTGTGGTTTCTGGTTTTATTTGTTGTGTTCTTATTCATGGTTTGACCAACAGGTAACCCTGGTCCGTCAGTTCCTTGATCCTGACGATGCCGCCTTTGCCGGACTTTGCGTGCGCATTGATTTTGATCGGCTCACCCAATGTTTCCGACATGTTTTTGATCGTGTTTTCGCATGCAAAAAAGCGCACACCGCTGCTGACCAGACCGTCGATACGCCCGCTGTTGCTGTTGTCCTGGAACAGCAGCCGCAGCCCGGGTCCAAACGCGACTATCTCGATATCAGCCTGGTCCTGTCCGTAAGCTTTCAGAATGTTGCCGGCAACATTCAGCACCAGTGTTTGCTTGGACGGGTCCATGTCACTGATCTGAAGAACGAACTTTTGCTCGGCGAATGGCTTCTCTTCCTGTGCTAGCAGCGGAGCCTGAATTAAAAGTGTAGCGATCAGTGCAAGGCTGCTGGTCAGGCCAAGATATCTAAGTATTTTCATGGTGCCTCCTGGGTTGTAACCAGCTTCGGGTTGCTGGTTTTATTATCCGTGGAACAACAATTGCACACGGTGTCAGGAAGTAAAGACGTTGGACCTTTGAAAAATAATCCCTTAAATTTCAATTTCTTTTCAAGAGTGGAATAAACTACCTTGCGCCAGCGTCTTTATTAGGTGAGTCCCAAAATACGGAAAGGTTTACGCTTTATGGCATATAAAAAACTACTGATAATCAGCCAGCGCAGGGCGTTCAGGAGACTGGTCGCGAACAACAGGGACCGCTTGTACCGCATGGCTTTTGCCTGGACGGGCGACCCCCAGCTTGCAGACGACCTGGTACAACAGACTTTATTGAAGGCCCTGAGCAATCAGAAGCAATTGCGGGATTTTGCCGCTGCCGAAGGTTGGTTGTTCAGGATCCTGGCGAATTGCCTGACCGACTACCGGCGCGCCAAGCGTGAGTTCCTTTCCGGTGACAACCTGGAACTCGTTGATAAGGTAACACCTGAAAAATGGCTTAAAGAAGAAGAGTTGGTACAAAAAGTTCGCCAGGCCGTACAAAGGTTAGCGATAAATCATCGCCAGGTCGTGACCCTGGTCGATCTGGAAGAGTTTTCATATGCGAGTGTCGCACAAATACTGGATATACCCGTGGGAACCGTCATGTCTCGCCTGTGCCGCGGTCGCCGGGCGCTACGCGAGGAGTTGCTTGATAACAGGTCTCACGAAACGTTAACACCCGCTATAAATATCAAGAGGATCAAATGAACAAAGACGAGAACATATCCGAAGAGCAACTCAACGCTTTTTTAGATGGTGAGTTGGAGTCCGAGGAAATCAGTTGCGTATTTGATAAAGCAGAGCAGTCTGCGGAATTGGATCAGCGTCTGTGCAGGCAACGTAAACTAAAGGAACTCGTAAAACACGCTTACCGGGACGTTCCCCAACCAAAACGATTGTCACCCGTGCGCCGCATGCCCAACAGCCTGCTTGGAATGTCCCTGGTTGCCTCGGTGCTGCTGGTTCTCGGTGCTGCTGCAGGCCTTTTTATGCATGGCTTCATGGATCGGGATTCGCTCCCGGGAGGGTTTTCCGCCGCTGACAACACGCAGGCTGCCATCGTAGCGGAGAACTATATTCTCCATGTCGCCAGCGGCGATCCTCAACAGATGAAGCGTGCACTGCAAATGGCAAAGGCCTTGCTTTCTTCCGCCAAGCCGGGTGTAGCCCGGCAGGTTGAAGTTGTAGCCAACGAGCAGGGGCTGGATCTGTTACGTAGTGATGTAAGTAATTTTACAAATGAAATCAGCTATTTAGCTAGTGAGAATGTCGTGTTTTATGCCTGCTCCAAAACCATCCAGAGACTGGAGGAAAAGGGTGTCGTAGTGAAACTCGTGCCTGAGGCGATTCCGGGATATACCGCACTTGACCGCGTGGTTCTGCGGATGAATGACGGCTGGGAATATATCAAGATCTAGGAGCCATGCGGTTTTAACCTGAAGGAACTTGTCCTTATGAAAAAATTAGTCCAGATACTTTCCGCCATCTTATTCGCCGGCCTGCTAGGCCCGGTAACAGCCGATACCGATGATGCCGGACATGGCCAAGACTACCGGACCTTTCACACGAATGGCGAGGTTGAGTTCGGTGCTATTGAAAACTCCTATACCGCGGACCTGGTGATGTACCTCGCCGGCAACCAGTTCATGGTCATGCAGGAGTTGATCTCTGATTTTCAATCTAAAAATCCTGATATTGAATCCGTCTATGTTGAAACGATTCCACCGGGTCAAATCCTTAAGGGCCAGTTGATGGCACAGGGCGAGATTGAAGGAAAGCCGACTGCGATGAGCCCCGATATATTTGCGAGCGTCAATATTGACCACCTCAAAAAACTGCACGGCAAAGAGTTGATGAATGAATACATTATTTACATTCACAACAAGCTTGAACTGATGGTCGCCGAGGGTAATCCGAAAGGAATCAAAGGTCCGGAAGATCTTGCCAGGGATGACCTGGTGCAGTCTCACCCTAACCCGCTGACCGAAGGCATTTTCAAGTTTTACGGTAGCGAAATGCTGAAAGACCTTGGTATATATGAAAAGGTGACCGGTAACGCTGAGTGCAAGGCTTGCTGGGCCGTTGAAGGCAAGACCTGGTTCACCGCCCGTCACCACCGCGAAACACCGGATCGGATCGAAAAAGGTGAGGCCGATGTAGGTATCGTCTGGACCACCGAGGTGGTTCATGCGAAAGCGGAAGGCCGTCCGATCGGCGGTGTGTCTATCGCCGCACCCCTGAACAAGCAGGACAAGGTCAACTACGCGATCGGTATCATGACCAACGGGCGCAATGCCGACAATGCGGCCCGTTACCTGGCTTATCTTGGCACCGATGAGGCCCAGGCCATCTATGAAAAGTACGGTTTTATCCGGGCAACAGCGGAAGAGTTACAGCCTAAAATGTTTTGAAGGGTTTAACCGCTTAAATCTGGTTATACAAAAAGCTAGACCAGTTGTGTCTCAATTTCGTCTGTCTCGCCCAGGTTATCAACCCAGGTCGCCTTTAAGGTATCCCCCACCTTGGCGCCTGCAAAACTGAAGCCGAAGAAGGGGTTTTTGGATACCGCCGTGCTGAAATTGGCGACCATGACCTGTTTGCCGTTATTGGTGAAAATCAACTGGGTTATGTGGTGTGCGGGAATGGTATTGCCGGTATCCTGATTAATCCGTGACCCGGTTTCCATTGGATGAAACATCAGACTTTTGATATCCGCAACATTACCATCGAGTTTTGCGCTAAGTTTTATTGTCGGTGCCATTATCCTGTTTCCTTAGTTAATTTATCAGCCGCCACAACCACCGATGGTGACCTTTACTTCACTTGACGCGCTGTAAATTCCATTGCTGGTCTTAATCACGGCCATGACGTCGGAGGTTTCGCCCATTTTTATCCGGGTCGCTATTTTCGGCAGCGTGCCGGGTGGAATTTCAAAAGTCGCCGCCATGGGTCTGGGGTTGTTCTTCACCACGATGCTGATCGACTCGACATTTTCGAGACTCGTCGTGACGGAAACCGGCACAACGGCGCCGTTTTCCGCTATCTCCGGTACTTTCAAATCTATCTTGTCGGACGGGGTTGTGACATCCGTACCCAGTAAAACTGTGAGGGCCTCACTGGCCGCTGATGCACTGAAGGTTTTTTGCGGCCATGCGGCGGCCATGAGCAAGCGTGGCAGACTTGCCAGTGTAAGCAGTGCCAGGCTGCTCTTTATTATCATTCTTCTCGTGATTTTCATTAACCATCTCCTTATCGGGAAAGCATGCTTTCATATCGAATAAGGACGGACCATGGTTACCGTTTATTCCCTTTGCAGCGCATCTGGCTATTTTCCAATACAGAAACTGGAGAAAATGGCACCCAGTAAATCGTCGGGTAAGTATTCCCCGGTAATTTCCCCGAGCGATTTCTGCGCGAGTCGGAGTTCTTCAGCCAGTATCTCCGGCGCGTTGTATTGTTCCAGTTGCTGTTGGCCGGTCCTGATGTGGTCCTGTGTTCGTTTCAGAGCATCCAGGTGGCGGGTGCGGGCGGAAAAAACGCCCTCATAGCTTTCGGTGGCACCAACGATACTCTTGACCAGGTGAATCAGTCCGTCGAGGCCCTGCCCTGTTTTGGCTGATACCCAGACTTTTCTTGAGCTCTCATCCAGCGTGCTTTTAAGCGCAGTCAAATCAACCTTGTTGTGCACCTCGATACAGGGAATATTAGCCGGAACCTCGGTTCTCAATGCCAACTGCGGCTCAAGTGACTCGGTAGAATCAATCACCAGCAGAACAAGGTCTGCGGTCATGAATGTTGCCCGGGCCCTGCGCACACCCTCCAACTCGACGAGATCGGTGGATTCGCGTATACCGGCCGTGTCTGAAACGTGCACCGGCAGACCATCTAGCGATATGTATTCGCGCAGAACATCGCGGGTGGTACCGGGAATATCGGTCACGATGGCGGAGTCACGCCCGGCCAGCGCATTTAAAAGGCTTGATTTACCTGCATTGGGCAAGCCGGCAATGGCAATATTGATACCGTCTCTCAGTAACTGACCCTGGTGGGCTTGATCCCGTAATACCTGCAGACGTTTTTCCACCCTGCCCAGGCGTTCCAGCACATCGCTGTCAGCCAGGAAATCAATTTCCTCGTCCGGGAAATCCATCGAGGCTTCCACAAAAACCCGCAAATCGATCAATTCCCGCTGCAGTTGGTTGACCTGGTCTGAAAAAACACCTTCCAGTGAGCGCTGCGCAGCCCGCGCCGATGCCTCGGTGGCGGATTCAATCAGGTCAGCGATCGCCTCAGCCTGCACCAGGTCAAGCTTATTGTTCAGAAATGCCCGTTCCGAAAACTCACCGGGCCGGGCCGGCCTGGCACCGAGCGCCATGACCCTGGCCATCAGCATCTGCAGAATTTGCGGCCCACCATGACCCTGCAGTTCAAGTACGTCCTCCCCGGTAAAGGATGCCGGTGCGGTAAACAACAGCGCAATACCGGAATCAATGGTCCGGCCCTGCTCATCCCTGAAGCGGGAAAAGTGCGCCCTGCGGGGTTCTGGTGAAATGTCCAGGATTTGCCTGGCAATGGCGGTGCTCAAGGGCCCGGAAACGCGGATAACCCCCACCCCGCCGACACCGGGTGGTGTTGCGATGGCGCAGATGGTGTCTGTCTGGGTTGAAATCGGGCTGTGGCCTTCCATGGCCACAGCTTAATAGATAAACGCGCTGACGTTAACTGTTATCCGGCGGCATCGATTTTTCTGGTGATATACCACTGCTGCGCCAGTGACAAACCGGCATTGGTTGCCCAGTAAAGCACCAGGCCAGCCGGGAAAAAAGCGAACATGAATGAGAAGCCAATGGGCATGAATTGCATGATTTTGCGTTGCAACGGATCCATACCGGCGGTAGGCGTCAGGCGTTGGGTCAGCATCATGAAGGCGGCGTTGAGCACCGGCAGCACGAAATAAGGGTCTCGTGCGGTCAGGTTGTCAATCCACAGGATAAATGGCGCCTGGCGCAACTCAACCGACTCGAGTAAAACCCAGTAAAGGGCGATAAAAATGGGTATCTGCACCAGGATGGGTAAACAGCCACCCAATGGATTGACCTTTTCGGTCTTGTACATTTCCATCATGGCCTGGCTCATGCGCTGGCGGTCGTCACCATAACGTTCTTTGAGCTGCTCAATGCGTGGTTGCAACTTCCGCATCCGCGCCATTGAACGGTATTGGGCTTCAGTCAACTTGAAAAACAGCAGCTTGATTAGCACGGTTAACAGGAGGATCGCCCAGCCCCAGTTGCCCACTACCCGGTGAATGTTGGAAAGTAACCAGAACAAGGGCTTGGAAAATATCGTGAATATGCCGTAATTAACGGTGTGACCCATCCCCGGCGCGATCTCCTCGATATCATCCTGCAACTTCGGCCCGACATACAGGCGGCTTTCAAATTCATGGTTTGCGCCTGCTGCTACTTCAACCACAGGTGAAACTGCCCTGGCGATATAGCGCGGGAATCCGTTCGGTGCGTAGACCTGGGTTGAGTAAGTGTCTATTTGTGCCTGGGGAGGTATCCAAGCGGCAAAGAAATAATGCTGGACCATGGACAACCAGCCATCGCTGAAACTGCGCTGATAGGGTTCGCTGGCAACATCATCAAAATTTATTTTTTCGAATTTTTCATCCGGACTGTAAAAACCGATACCAAAAAAACTGTACCTGCCCGGATTGGTAAATCCACCATCGTCCCTGTCACTTATTACCGAGCGTTGTAGCTGGTCATAACGGCTGCCGGACCAGCTTTGACCACTTTGATTGGAAAGCGTGTGACGGACGGCGATATCATATTTGCCCCTCTTGAAAATGAGCGTCTTGGTGACCTGGATTCCATTGCCGTCTGTCCATGTCATTGGCACGCGAATTTCCTCGGCGGATTGGCCCAGGGTGTAATTCATGGTGCTGGATTGGTATGTGCTGGTGTGGTTGGGTGCTGAGGCCCGGCTCAACAGACCCGATTGGGCAATAAACATCTCGGGGCCATCTATGTTGAACAGATCAACCTTTATGCCCGGTACTTTCAACTCAACCGGATAATCCAACAACTTGGCCGAAACCACGGTGCCGCCGACCAAATCGATTTTCACTTCGAGCACATCCGTGGTTACGGTCAAAAACTCGTTGGCGCCGGTCATCATGGGCTGTGGAATCGCTTCCGGATTCGACCCGGCAGGGCCGGCATCAGGTGAAGGCAGATCACCGTTCATCGGCGCTGCGGCTACGGAATCCGGCAAAGGAGGTGCATCAGGCGATGTGCTGGATACTTCGGTTACGGGTTGTGACCGTGGTTTTACACCATAGTCCTTCTGCCATTCCACCCACATCATGTAGGAGAGCACGAGTAACCCCATGAACAACATCGGGCGAAGATTTGCCATTATCTTTGTATCCTTAATTGATCTGGCTGGCTACCGCTATTCCGGTCCCCGGCTTTCCTGATCAGCTTTTGCCAATGACTCGAGAGCGACTCATCCAGTGTTTTGTTACTTTGATTTGCGGCCTGCGCGGTCGGTAATATAACGATATCCAAAGCTTTATCTGTCACCGTGCCGATCATACGGTTACGAAAGTTTTCCCGTACCACTCGCTTGATGCGATTTCGACCTACGGCTTTTGCACAGGCTTTTTTTGATACAGCCATACCCAGACGGTGCTTTTGAATCTCATTGACCCGCGCCATAATCCGGAAATAGTCGTCAGACGACCGGATGGGTTGTTGAAATACCAATCTGAATTCTGCCGGCTTGAGCAGTCGGGATTGCCTGGAAAATTTCATCATTCCTGGCCTGTGGGCGTTTTATGCGTGGATTTACTGGTCGGGTCGCGTTGGATCGGTTTACCGGATCCGGCTTTTCCGGGTCTGTGTCCCGGGTGTTTTTACACGGCCCGGGCTACACCATTTATGCACTTAAACGCTTACGGCCTTTGGCACGGCGAGCATTAATAACGGCACGACCACCACGGGTTGCCATGCGGGCGCGGAAGCCATGTCGACGGGCGCGTACCAGAACACTGGGCTGAAAAGTACGTTTCATTTTTTTAAAACCTCAATCAATACTGTTTATGACTGTTTTACTGTTATTACAGGCAGTCGAGACAAGAGGCGAATGGTATCCCGTATATGATTACTATTCAAGCAATTGGCGTTAGAATTTTGATATGCGTTCAAGTTTGTTTACAGCTATAGCCAAGTTATCCACAGCACGTTAGACTAAGCCCTGCTCAGGTTCGGTGGCATCGGACATCCATGGCAGCCGAGCACGAACAATGTAGTATTATATGTAAGTTTCTGAAAAATAATATTTATTTGGCTAATTAACGCCGTTTGGCTGGTTCGCCGGAAAATATAGACCTATTGGCTTGAACGCGGCATGACGCAAAACATCTGGCATCTTTGCCTTCAACATCTTGAACGGGAATTACCGGCTGAGGATATCAATACCTTTATTCGTCCTCTCGAAGTTGTCAGTAGTAAGAACCGGACCCGGCTGGTCGCGCCGAATTCTTATGTAAGGGATCATATTTCAACCCATTACCTGGAGAGAATCCGGGATATTTTTGAGCACCTCGATCACCCGAGAACCTCTGTCAGCATAGAGGATGGCCTGCCTGCCGAAACAATAGAAAACAACAACAAAACCCGGACAGCTGCTGAAAACAACCATGCGACCGGTCTGAATCCACGTTACCGTTTCGATAATTTCGTTTTGGGTAAATCGAACGAACTGGGTTTTGCCGCCGCTTCCCAGATCGCCCAAAAGCCAGGTGATGCCTATAACCCATTGTTGTTATACGGCAGTACCGGGCTTGGAAAAACACATCTGTTACATGCCATAGGCAACGAGATCCGGCAACACAGCCCTTCTACAAAAGTGCTCTACCTTGATTCCGAACGATTTGTCAGCGATATGATTAAGGCTCTGCGTCACGGTTCGATTGATAATTTCAAAAAACACTATCGCTCCGCCGGTGCATTGTTGATCGATGATATACAGTTTTTCGCCGGCAAAAAAAGTTCTCAGGAAGAATTTTTCCATACTTTCAATACTTTGCTAGATAGTAAACAACAAATCGTTTTAACGTGCGACCGTTACCCGAAAGAGGTCGAGGGTCTTGAAGCACGGCTCCGTTCTCGTTTTGGGTGGGGCTTGACCGTTGCCATAGAACCACCGGATTTTGAGACTCGTGTTGCCATATTGATGAATAAGGCGCAGGCCAAAGGCGTACAGCTTAAAGAGGCTGTCGCCTTCCTCGTTGCCAAGAGATTACGCTCTCATGTGCGTGATCTTGAAGGCGCGCTCAATACCCTGATAGCCAATGCGAGGTTTACCGGACGGGAAATAACGGAAGGTTTTGCACGCGAAGTATTACGGGATCTGCTAACTGTACACGATCGCCTGATTACAATCGAAAACATTCAGAAGACGGTTTGTGAATATTACAAAATACGGATGGCAGAGTTATTATCCAAGCGTCGACATCGAATCATCGCCCGCCCCAGGCAAATGGCGATGGCCTTGTGCAAGGAATTGACCCAGCACAGCCTACCGGAGATCGGTGATGCTTTCGGAGGGCGGGATCATACGACGGTCATACACGCCTGCCGCAAAATCGACGAGTTGTGTGAAACCGATGGACGTTTGAGGGAAGACAAGGTTAAATTGTTACGATTGTTGACCGCGTGAGTAATTGTGGAACAATAGAGGTATAAGACCTTGACAAGTTGTGGATAAGTATTGGTACGTCATCCCCAGTCTGGTTCTCCACAGCTTATACACAGGTTTGAATTAATGATTTACACAGGGTTTAAAAAAAATAACCGTATGTAAAATAAGAAGATTATTAGTGTTTTCCATTTAGTTAACAGGGCTTACTACTACTACTACTCTATATATATTATTTAAAGAACAGTAATAACTAAGGATCAACGTATGAAATTCACTATATCCAGGGAAGTGCTTCTTCAACCGATTAGCCAGGTGGTTGGTGTCGTTGAACGCAGGCAGACATTACCGGTATTGGCCAACTTCATGCTGGTTGCACGGGATGGCCGTTTAACCGTTACCGGTACGGATATGGAAGTCGAACTTATATCGAACGTACTTGCCAATGTTTCCCAGGATGGCGAAATTACTGTTCCTGCGCGTAAGTTTTTAGATATCGTAAAAGCACTTCCTGATGGTGCCAATATCTCTTTCAGTGTAAGCGACGATAAGGCGACCCTTTCCGCTGGCCGTAGCCGGTTTACGCTTTCAACCCTGCCCGCATCGGAGTTCCCGGCAACGGATCAAGTGGAAGCCCTTGAAAATATTAAAGTTTCTGAGTCAGCGCTTAAGAAGATGATGGATAAAACCTCATTCGCAATGGCCAATCAGGATGTGCGTTACTACCTAAATGGCCTGTTATTTGATTTCAGTAATCAGCAACTGCGTGCGATTGCCACGGACGGCCACAGGTTGGCAATTTGCGATCTTGAGAGCAGTGTTACTATCAATAGTGACCGCCAGTTAATCGTTCCTAGAAAGGGCGTTATGGAACTGATCCGTATGTTGTCGGATAGTGCCGATGAAGTCACCCTGGCGATTGGCCGCAACCATATCCGACTGGTAAAAGGTGATACGACATTTACATCGAAGTTGATCGATGGCCGCTTTCCCGACTACAAAGCTGTGGTTCCGGTTGGCGCAGACAAGCAGATGCTGGTAGACCGTGCGGTATTTATACATGCCTTGCAAAGGGCGGCCATCCTGTCCAATGAAAAGTACAAGGGTGTAAGACTGGAAGCGGAAGGCTCCACTATAAAAATTATCGCTCACAATCCCCAACATGAAGAAGCTGTTGAAGAAATTGAAGCAGAGTTTAATTTCGATCGCCTCGCTGTTGGATTTAACGTTACCTATCTGCTGGACGCTTTAATGGCGATTGATACCGAGCAGGTATCGATGGAATTAAAAGATGCAAACAGCAGTTGCCTGGTTTCCGCGCCTGACTCGGACATTAACCGGCACGTGGTTATGCCGCTCAAGCTCTAGGGCGGAAGTATATCGTCGATATGCGGGTTAAATCCCTTAATATCAAAAACTTAAGAAACATTTCATCGGCACAAATTGATCTCGATCCGTGTCTGAACTGTTTCATAGGCGATAATGGAGCCGGCAAAACCAGCATTCTTGAAGCGCTGTCTGTTTTATCAAAAGGCCGGTCATTCAGATCCGGCCAAATATCCTCACTCATAGGTCCACAAGGTAAAAGTTTCCAGGTGGTAACAAAAACTGAGAGCCAGGCGGGTGACATCCACCAACTCGGTATGGAGCGCGATGGTGATCAATGGTCAGCGCGACACAATGGTGCAGATGTTACGCAATTAAGTGAACTAACCGAATTATTACCCCATGTCCTTTTAGAGCCCAACAGCCATACGCTGGTAAGCGGGCCGCCTGACGGCCGACGCCGATACCTGGATTGGGGGGTGTTTCACGTGGAACATTCATTTCTGTTGCTTTGGCGCAGGTACAATCGTGTTTTAAAGCAGAGAAATGCAGCTTTAAAGCAGGCTAACAGGTTGGTGGTGGAAAGCCTTGATCCGCAGTTTATTCACCTGGGTGAAGAATTACACCTCGCACGTGAAAAACATGCGGATCTACTTAACGTGATGTTGCAAAAACAGCTTTCCCTGTTTTGCGATACCCTGGATGAGATAACCATGAGTTACAAAAAGGGCTGGGCCGGAGACAGTCTGTCCGAAGCCATCGACGCTGCCTATGCGCGCGATATTGAACGGGGTGCGACCACCCCGGGCCCGCACAAGGCAGATCTGTTTTTGACCCTGAATGGGGTACCGGCGAGGGAACGCCTTTCACGAGGGGAGCAAAAGGCCATGACGGCGGCGTTGATCATGGCCCAGGCGCAAATGATCTGCGCAACCGGTGAGAACCCGGTTTTAATGCTGGATGACCTTTCATCTGAACTCGATGAAACACACCTCGCCAGGGTGCTTAATGCCGGTGTTGAACTCGGTATACAAATATGGGTAACTGGAACGGCGCTGGCGCCTTCTGTTGAAACTTGCGGGAGTCCTTACACGGTGTTTCACGTGGAACATGGCGCAGTTTCTGCCGGGGCGATGTGATGTGATTAAAGTGCCTGAAAAACAGGCATTTAATGTGACTCAGTGTTATAATACAGCACGTTTCAACGCATACAAAATCCGCAGCAAGTCAAATTCCTATTGCCGTCAAAAGAGGTGGCAAATGATTTGTATAAGCCGGTACTTAGAGGCTATATGAGCACGCAAAAATATGATTCCAGTAGTATCAAGGTTTTAAAAGGCCTTGACGCAGTACGTAAGCGCCCAGGAATGTATATCGGCGATACGGATGATGGCACCGGCTTACATCATATGGTGTTCGAGGTGGTGGACAACTCCATTGATGAAGCGCTGGCGGGTCATTGCGACGCCATCCAGGTCGTTATCGAGATGGATGGTTACGTCAGGGTCAGTGATAATGGCCGTGGCATACCGGTTGATATTCACAAGGAAGAAGGGCGCTCAGCGGCAGAAGTCATCATGACAGTACTCCATGCCGGCGGCAAATTCGACGATAACTCCTATAAGGTATCCGGCGGTCTGCATGGTGTCGGTGTGTCGGTGGTAAATGCCCTGTCCGAAATCCTCGAGCTGACAATAAAAAGAAACGGACACGTTTGGCAACAGACCTACAAGAAAGGTGTACCGGTCGAACCACTAAAACAGACGGGAAACACACGCAAGACCGGTACCGAAATAAGGTTTCTACCCAGCACGGACGTATTTTCAGACACGGTTTATCATTACGATATTCTTGCAAGTCGTTTACGGGAACTGAGCTTTCTAAACTCAGGCGTCCGTATCGAATTAAACGATGAAATCTCCGGAAAATCCGATATTTTTGAATACGAAGGTGGAATCCGTTCGTTTGTAGAGCATATTGGACGTAAAAAAACCCCTTTACATCAGAGTGTTATGTATTTTCAGGGTGAATTCAACAAAATTTCTGTCGAGGTTGCTTTGCAATGGACGGATGCTTACCAAGAAAGCGTTTTTTGTTTTACCAATAATATTCCGCAACGTGATGGCGGGGCCCACCTGGCGGGGTTCAGGGCGGCGCTCACCCGAACCATGAATCAATATATCGAAGAATCCGGTTTGGCCAAGAAAAGCAAGGTTTCGATGACCGGTGACGATGCGCGTGAGGGTTTGGTTGCGGTGCTTTCGGTGAAGGCACCTGATCCGAAGTTTTCATCACAGACAAAAGAAAAGCTGGTTTCCTCAGAGATCAAACCGGTGGTTGAGTCACTTGTCGCGTCTCATTTGCGTGATTTTCTCCTCGAAAATCCGGCGGAAGCCAAAATTATCACGATGAAGGCGGTAGATGCAGCACGCGCCCGAGAGGCTGCCCGCAAAGCCCGCGATATGACGCGACGTAAAGGTGTGCTGGATATTGCAGGATTACCGGGCAAGTTGGCGGATTGCCAGGAGAAGGATCCGGCATTATCAGAGCTGTTCATTGTGGAGGGCGATTCAGCGGGTGGTTCTGCAAAGCAGGGCAGAAACAGAAAAACCCAAGCAATTCTGCCACTTAAGGGAAAAATTCTGAATGTAGAAAAAGCCCGTTTCGATAAAATGCTGTCTTCTGCCGAAGTCGGCACCTTGATCACAGCGTTGGGTTGCGGCATCGGCAGGGATGAATTCAATATAGACAAGTTGCGTTACCACACCATCATCATCATGACCGATGCTGACGTTGACGGCTCTCACATACGTACCCTCTTGCTGACCTTTTTCTACCGGCAGATGCCGGAATTGATTGAGCGTGGCCATATTTATATTGGTCAACCACCGCTCTACAAAGTGAAGCAGGGTAAACAGGAGCACTATCTAAAAGACGATGCCGAGATGAATGAGTATATGCTCGCCCGCGCCATGGATAATGCATCGCTGGTTTATGATCAGGATGCTCCACCGCTATCGGGTGCCGCCCTGGAGGGTTTGCTGAGAGACTATATGGCGGTCAAAACAGCAAGCGTACGCCTGGCGATTCGTTTTGATCCCCTGTTTCTCGACCAATTGTTAAATAACAAGCCATTTTCAAACCAGTGGAGCGTTGCAGAGGCACAAGAGTGGTGTAATGGCGTTCTAAAAACCATGAACCGGAACTCACCGCCCAGTGTCAGTTATGATTTGCGCGCAGAAGACACCGAGCAGGGTCTTGAGCTGCTTCTTAGCAAGACCACTTACGGGGTTGTGCAAACCACGCCATTGACCCGGGAGTTCTTCCGTTCGCCTGAATACCGGTTGACCAGCAAGCTTGCCAATACGCTCAATGACCTCGTGCAACCCGGTGCACAGGTACGTCGTGGTGCATCGGAACAGGGAATCAACAGTTTTGCCGACGCCTATGACTGGTTAATGAGTGAGAGCCGAAAGGGAAGAACGTTCCAGAGGTTCAAAGGCCTGGGTGAAATGAATCCGGAACAGCTTTGGGATACCACGGTAAACCCGGAAACCCGTCGCCTTCTCAAGGTAACCATTGAAGATGTGGTTGCGGCAGACGAAATATTTACCACCCTGATGGGTGACGAAGTTGAGCCCCGGCGTGATTTCATCGAGAAGAACGCCCTTTACGTAACCAACCTCGATATCTGATCAAGGTCTGGTAAGGCACACCACCGGGTCTGCCGTCAGGCCCGGCGGCGACTTGGTCAGTCCAGCAATGCGAGGTTCGCGATCCGGTCAAATAAACCCTTGAGTTCCGACAGGAGGTTTAACCGGTTGTTGCGCACCACCGGGTCCTCATCCATCACCATCACCTTTTCGAAAAAGGCTTCAATGGCTGCAGATATTCCGGCAAGCAGTGTCAGGGCTGCGGTGTAATCCGCGCTTTCACAAAGCCGGTCCAGGGTTTTAGAAATCCTTCTAACTTCTTCGAAAAGAAGCCTTTCTTCTTCAATAACTAATACATTTTCATCGATTGCGCTAACATCTGTCGCCCCTGACTTGCGCAAGATATTACCGATTCTCTTGTTGGCAGCGACCAGGCTTGAAGCAGCCTCATGCTGCATGAATTCCCGCAGCGCATCGAGCCGTGCCACCAGGTCGGGCAGGGTGCCGAGTGGTGCATCAAGTGCCGCGTTTACGAGACTGGTATCGTAACCCTGTTCGCGCAGATAGTGTTTCAGCCGCTCCAATATGAACTGGCGCAATTCCGTTAAGACCTGTGGTGTAACCGGCAGCTGCTCCTGAACGGCCAGGGTGGCAATGACGAGTGTCTTATCGAGCTCAATGTCCAGCTCACCATCCAGTAATATACGCACGAGACCCAGCGCGGCCCGGCGTAGCGCAAATGGATCCTTGTTGCCTGAAGGTTTCAGGCCGGTAGCGAAAATGCCGGTTAAGGTATCAAGGCGATCGGCCAGGGCAACGACCTTACCCACCGCCTGGGCAGCTAAACGGTCACCCGAAAACGCAGGCAGGTAATGATCGCCGATGGCCAGGGCGACCTCACTTTTCTCACCGCTTTGCAAGGCGTAATAACGCCCCATGATGCCTTGCAGCTCAGGAAACTCCCCAACCATTTGACTCACCAGATCACACTTACACAGACTCGCAGCCCGTTTTGCCGCAACGGGATCAACCCCTGTTTCTTCGGCTATCTTCTTTGATATTGTTGATATACGTCTTGATTTGTCACCAATTGAACCTAAAGTGTTCTGGAAAACAATACCATCAAGTTGTCGCACCCAGTCTTCAATCGAAGACTTTTTGTCCTGATCCCAAAAGAAACGCGCATCGGAAAGCCGGGGCCGGATGACACGTTCGAAACCTTCGCGAACTGCATCGAAATCCAGGCTATCCAGGTTGGCAACCGCTATGAACCTGTTCGTCAAAAGGCCTTCGCTGTTATTAACAACCGGGAAAAACTTCTGATGATCCTGCATGCTGGCAATCAGGGCCTCAGCCGGAACAGAGAGGAACTCCTCATCGAAACTTCCGCAAATGGAGCGTGGCCACTCAACGAGATTGGTAACCTCTGCGAGCAAATTGTCGTCAACCAGGGCTTTTCCACCAGCGGATTGACCCAGGCCGACAACCTGCTTCCTGATAATATCCCTACGTTTGGCCGGGTCGACTACGACACGGGCGGATTGCAATACCTGCTCATAATCAGCGGCGGTCGGGATTTCATGGGGGCCCGGGCTGTGAATACGGTGGCCGCGGGTGGCGTTGCCGGTGTCGCATCCGAACAACTTTCCCTGGATAACACGGGAGCCGTGCATGACAACCACCCAGTGTACTGGGCGGACAAAACTGAAATCATTGGATGCCCAACGCATGGGCTTGGCCACGGGTAACGTCGCTAGCGCGGTCTCCAGCATCGGGTAGAGTAAGTCCTCAAGTGCCTGTCCAGGTTTTTCCAGGCGGCAAAATAACCATTCGCCAGCATCGGTTTTAAGTGTATCGAGCTCATCAACCTGCTTTCCGACCGACCTTGCGAAGCCCGAGGCGGCCGGTGTCGGCTGACCTTCAGTATCATATGCTGCACTGAGTGCGGGGCCTTTTCGTTCAGTTACCTGGTCCGGTTGGCGCCCTGCTACACCTGATATCAACAAGGCCAGCCTTCTGGGTGTGTAAAACACCCGGCTAGCTGTCGCGTTGAAACCCAACTGGGCTTTATCGAGTTGATTTAAAAACTCGTCGTAAAGTGTCTGACCCAGGTTTGACAGGGATTTAGGTGGCAACTCTTCACAACCCAGCTCGATCAGCAGGTCTGCGCTGGCTGGAATATTACTGCCAAAACTCATGCTATCTTTCTTATTCACCGTTGTTCCCCTTCAGTCCCGGAAACCCCATGTTTTCCCTTCGGGTGAAATACGCTTCAGCCACCTTGCGCGACAGGTTTCTGACCCGCAGGATAAAACGTTGCCGCTCGGTGACTGAAATGGCCCGGCGGGCATCCAGCAGGTTAAAGGTGTGTGAGGCTTTCAGCACCTGTTCATAGGCGGGCAGCGGTAAATCAAGCGCTACCAGCTTGGCGGCTTCGGCCTCACAGGTATCAAACCAGGTAAATAGGGACGCGGTATCGGCGTATTCAAAATTATAAGTGGATTGCTCAACTTCATTCTGGTGAAAAACCTCACCGTAGGTCACTTTTCTGCCACCCACATCGGTCCAAACCAGGTCGAAGATACTATCCACGTTTTGCAAATACATGGCCAGGCGTTCAAGCCCATAGGTGATTTCCCCAAGAACGGGCCGGCACTCAAGGCCGCCAGCCTGTTGAAAATAGGTGAACTGGGTTACTTCCATGCCGTTGAGCCAGACCTCCCAGCCAAGACCCCACGCACCCAGTGTTGGAGACTCCCAGTTATCCTCGACAAAGCGGATATCGTGCACGGCCGGGTCGATACCGATGGCTTTCAATGAACCCAGGTACACTTCCTGGAAATTGTCCGGTGCCGGCTTCATGACGACCTGGTATTGGTAGTAGTGTTGTAGGCGGTTTGGGTTTTCACCATAGCGGCCATCAGTGGGTCTTCTGCAAGGCTGCACATAGGCGGCGTTCCAGGGCTCCGGACCGATAGAGCGCAGGAAAGTTGCCGGATGAAAGGTGCCGGCACCCACTTCCATGTCGAGCGGTTGTACCAAAACACAACCCTGTTCTGCCCAATAGGTTTGCAGGCAGTTGATAAAATCTTGAAAAGTCATGAAAATCCCATGGTCTGATAACCGACCCGATAGTATAGCCAAGCGAGACCAAGGACAGAAGATGAATGGGCAAAAAGCCCTGAAACAAATTGCATTGATCAAAACAGGTTGTACGATCAATGAGATCATACCGAAACACGGCGACTTTGAAGACTGGTTTGCCGCGGGTCTGGGTGTCCCGGACCTGTTGCAGATCGATGTGTTCAGGCATCAGCCATTACCCGGACCAGAAAACCTGGCCGCTATCGTAATCACGGGTTCACCCGCGATGGTTTCGGCAAAACTGGACTGGAGCGAACACACGGCCCAATGGCTCCGACAGGCCGTACAGACGGGTATACCGGTACTCGGCGTATGTTATGGCCACCAACTGCTGGCCCATGCACTGGGTGGTGTCGCCGGGCC
>Ga0316188_10000291_pt1 | contig 20194 bp, 18 predicted proteins | sample Phiworburrow1_MG_FD_204933 | JGI IMG/M metagenome (GOLD analysis project Ga0316188, IMG submission 204933) | Coastal sediment microbial communities from Maine, United States - Phippsburg worm burrow 1 | ecosystem: Environmental > Aquatic > Marine > Coastal > Sediment | place: USA: Maine... | reverse complement strand
CTACGCGGGGCGCGTCGCCGACTCGGGCGAAGGGCGGTGGACCGTCCAGGCCGCGGTCGACACGTCGGTGCCGGTTCCCGTGCTGACGGCCGCGCTGTACTCGCGCTTCGCTTCGCGCGGTGGCGCCGACTTCCAGAATCGGCTGCTGTCGGCGATGCGGCACGCGTTCGGGGGCCACCAGGAACCGCCGCCGGACGCATAGACGCGCGCGGCAACCTGAAGTCGCGCCGCGGTGCGCCCGCGTGGCTGCGCCTCTCACGCAAGATCGGCGGTCCCGCGCGCGCCCCCGCGCCGATTCGGCGGAGCCGTGCACGACACCGAACTTCATCGCGGCGCCTGAAGAGATCACGCGTTGGCTTCGCGCGACAGCGTCGGATATTCACGCGCGCTTGTGATTGATGCGCGCGCCGAGCTTGCCTAACATTTGTGCACCGGCAATTCCGCCGGCAATGGAGAAGGTTCCGAGATGAGCGACGCGATCGGCACATGCCTGCCCGAGCAGCGAACCGAGTTCGCTGTGCAGGGTGCGCGCCGGCAGCCCCAGTGGCTGGCCGGGGCCGCGTCGCTGGCCGGCGCGCGGTCAAGCCGTTCCATGCAGGCCCATGATCCGGGCGGAGGTCCAGGCAGGTAGCTGGACCCGGCTGCAACCAAGCCCGGATCGCGTTGAACGCCTCCGGGCTTTTTGTTTTGGTGCAGCCGTCCATCAGGAGAGTGTCATGTACCGCAAGCGAGACGCGAAGAACGACTTCTTCTACGCCTTCGTCATGTTCGCGGTGTTCGCGGTGGTGGTCTTCAATGTCGCCGCCGAGTTCGTCGCGTACTACCCCGAAGCGTATTTCGTGGACGTCAACGAGGCCGACCGGCCTCGCGTGGTGGTCGCGGAAGCCGACGCGCATGCCGTTGTGGCAGAGCGCGCGGCGTAAGGGGTCCAGAATGAAACCGGGAGTTCCGATCCGCGCTGCAATGGGTGCGGCGCGGATCGGACTACGGCACATTGAAGGAGGCTGCGCATGGATCAGCACCGCCCGAGCGTCGCGGACAAGCGACGCGTATTCCATCGCCTGCACGAGAGCGGGTGCTTCGTGATTCCGAACCCGTGGGATCCTGGCAGCGCGTGTTACCTGCAGAGCCTGGGGTTCAAGGCCGTCGCCACCACCAGCGCGGGCTTCGCCTGGTCGAAGGCGCGCCCGGACAACGGCGCGACGCGCGACATGGTCATCGCCCACCTGCACGAAATGGTCGAGGCCACCGACGTTCCGGTGAACGCCGACTTCGAAGGCGGCTTCGGCGTCGATGCGGGCGGAGTCGAGGAGAGCGTCCGGCAGGCGATCGAGGTCGGCGTGGCGGGACTGTCGATCGAGGATTCCACCGGGGATGCCGCGCGGCCGCTGCACGACCGCGACGTCGCGGTCGAACGCCTGCGCGCGGCGCGCCGCGCGATCGACCGGGCAGGCGGTGACACGCTGCTCGTCGGGCGCTCCGAGGGCTTCATCGTCGGCCGACCCGATCTCGCCGAAACGATCGCGCGCCTGAAGGCGTATTCGGACGCGGGCGCGGACTGCCTCTATGCGCCGGGCCTTCGCACACGCGACCAGATTGCCGCGGTCGTCGCCGCCGTCGCGCCGAAGCCCGTGAACGTCCTGATCGGATGGCCGGACCAACTGACAGTGCAGGACATCGCCGCGCTCGGCGTGCGGCGCATCAGTGTCGGCGGCGCATTGGCGCGCTGCGCGTGGGGCGGCTTCATGCGTGCGGCCCGGCTGCTGGCCGAACAGGGATCGTTCGCCGGGCTCCAGGAGGCGGCAGCCGGCGCGGACCTCAATGCCCTCTTCGCCCGGGGCGCCCGCGACGCAGGCTGAGCGCGCGATCCCGAAGGGAGGCGCGCGCCACGAGCGAGCCAGGGCGGCCAGGGTGAAGTGCGTCCGCTGCGCGGCGACCTATGATTGACAGCGCGATCCGCGATGATCGCTCCTGTCCCCCTCGACGCCCGATGATCCGGCTCTACTACCACCCCGGCAACGCCAGCCTCGCGCCCCACGTGCTCCTTGAGGAGATAGGCGCGCCGTTCGAACTCGTGTTCGTCGACCGCGCGAACGGCGCCCACAAGTCACCCGAGTACCTGAAGCTGAATCCGAACGGCCAGATCCCGGTGCTCGTGGACGGTGGCTTCGTGCTCTACGAAGCGGCCGCCATCTGCCTGTACCTCGCCGACAGGTTCCCCGAGGCGAGGCTGGTGCCACCGCTGCGGACGCCGGAGCGCGGTCACCTCTACCAGTGGCTCTTCTGGTGCACCAACACGCTGCAGGCGATGCTGATGCACTACTTCTACGGCGAGCGCATGGTCGACGACGGCGACGCCGTCGCGGCCGCGCAGGTGAAGAAGCACGCCGAAGCGCGCATCGGCGCGATGCTCGACCGGCTCGACGAACAGCTCGGGTCGCACGGCGGCGACTGGCTGCTCGGCTCGACGTTCAGCGCGGCCGATCCTTATGCGCTGATGCTCGCCCGCTGGACGCGCAACTTCGCGCGGCCTGCCCGCAGCTTGCCGAGGCTGGGGCCGTATCTGCAGCGGATGCTGGAGCGGCCAGCGGTGCAGCGGGCGTTCGCGACGGAGAAGCTGTCGACGCCGTTCGTCTGAGACAGCGACACGCTCGCCAGCCGGGACCGGAAGCTCCTTGCACACGGTCGTGCCGGCACGCCCCGTGCGAACCATGAGACCCGTGCGGGCCTCGACTCCTACATGCTCCGCCGGTACTGGCCGCCGACCTCGAACAATGCATTGGTGATCTGCCCGAGCGAACACACGCGCACGGCGTCCATCAGCACCGCAAACACGTTCTCGTTGCGGATCACCGCCTGCTGAAGCTTCTTCAGCATCTTCGGCGCTTCCTGCGCGTGGCGCTTGTGGAAGTCCTGCAGCCGCGCGAGCTGGCTCTGCTTCTCTTCCTCGGTCGAGCGCGCCAGCTCGACCGTCTGCGGCGCATCGGAAGCATGCGGGTTGCGGAAGGTGTTGACCCCGATGATCGGGTACTCGCCCGTGTGCTTCAGGTGTTCGTAGTGCAGCGACTCTTCCTGGATCTTGCCGCGCTGGTAGCCGAGTTCCATCGCGCCCAGCACGCCGCCGCGCTCGCTGATCGACTCGAACTCCTTTAGAACCGCCTCTTCCACCAGTTCGGTCAGCTCGTCGATGATGAAGCTGCCCTGGTTCGGGTTTTCGTTCTTCGCCAGGCCCCACTCGCGATTGATGATCAGCTGGATCGCCATCGCGCGCCGCACGCTCTCTTCCGTCGGCGTGGTGATCGCCTCGTCGTACGCGTTGGTGTGCAGGCTGTTGGCGTTGTCGTAGGTCGCGATCAGCGCCTGCAGCGTGGTCCGGATGTCATTGAACTGGATCTCCTGCGCGTGCAGCGACCGCCCGCTGGTCTGGCAGTGGTACTTCAGCTTCTGGCTGCGCTCGTTGGCGCCGTACTTGTCGCGCATCGCCACCGCCCAGATGCGCCGCGCCACGCGGCCCATCACGGTGTACTCGGGGTCCATGCCGTTGCTGAAGAAGAATGACAGGTTCGGCGCGAAGTCGTCGATCTGCATGCCGCGCGCCAGATACGCTTCGACGAACGTGAAGCCGTTGGACAGCGTGAACGCGAGCTGGCTGATCGGGTTCGCCCCGGCCTCGGCGATGTGATAGCCGCTGATCGACACCGAGTAGAAATTGCGCACGTTGTGATGGACGAAGTATTCCTGGATGTCGCCCATCACCTTCAGCGAGAACTCGGTCGAGAAGATGCAGGTGTTCTGGCCCTGGTCCTCCTTCAGGATGTCGGCCTGCACCGTGCCGCGCACGTTCTCCAGCACCCAGGCGCGGATCTTCGCGGCTTCGTCCTCGGTCGGCTCGCGGCCGTTGTCGGCGCGGAACCTGTCGAGGTTCTGGTCGGTCGCGGTGTTCATGAACATCGCGAGGATCGACGGCGCCGGGCCGTTGATCGTCATGCTGACCGAGGTGTTGGGCGCGGTTAGGTCGAAGCCCGAATAGAGGACCTTCAGGTCGTCCAGCGTCGCGATGCTCACGCCGCTGTTGCCCACCTTGCCGTAGATGTCCGGCCGCAGGTCCGGGTCGTTGCCGTACAGCGTCACCGAGTCGAACGCGGTCGACAGCCGCTTGGCGGGCATGCCTTCCGACAGCAGCTTGAAGCGCCGGTTGGTGCGGAACGGATCGCCCTCGCCGGCGAACATGCGCGTCGGGTCCTCGTTCTCGCGCTTGAACGCGAACACGCCGGCGGTGTAGGGGAAGCTGCCCGGAACGTTCTCCAGCAGCAGCCACTTCAGCAGCTCGCCGTGGTCCTCGTACTCGGGCAGCGCGACCTTGCGGATCTTGCTGCCGGACAGCGACGTCGTCGTGAGCTTCGTGCGCACCTCGCGGTCGCGGATCTTCACGACGTACTCGTCGCCGGCGTAGGCCTTCTGCATCTGCGGCCACATCGCCAGCAGCTTCCTGCTGCGGGCGTCGAGCTTCGCGTCGCGGTCGGCGGCGAGGGCCTCGAGGTTGGTGTTGTCCTCCTTGCACTCGGCGGCAAGCAGGCGGCGCGCTTCGCTCAGCTGCTGGCGCTGGCGCGCGATCCGCGCCTGCTCCCTGGCGCGCTTCTTGTAGCCGCGCACCGTGTCGGCGATCTCGGCCAGGTAGCGCGTGCGCTGCGCAGGAACGACCGGCGTCTGGTTGGTCGAATGCCGCGTCTTCACCTGCGGCAGCGTGCCAGCGCCCGCCTTCAGTCCCAGGTCCTTCAGCCGCGGCAGCAGCGCCTGGTACAGCGCCGTGACGCCGTCGTCGTTGAAGCGCGAGGCCATCGTGCCGAACACCGGCATCTCGTCCGGCTTCTTCGCGAAGTCACCCTTGTTCCGCTGGACCTGCTTGGCGACGTCGCGCAGCGCGTCGGCGGCGCCCTTGCGGTCGAACTTGTTGATGGCGACGAAGTCGGCAAAGTCCAGCATGTCGATCTTCTCGAGCTGGCTGGCCGCGCCGTATTCCGGCGTCATCACGTACAGGCTGAGGTCGACGTGCGGCACGATCGCCGCGTCGCCCTGGCCGATGCCCGAGGTCTCGACGATCACGACGTCGAACCCGGCGACCTTGCACGCCGCCACCGCGTGCGGAAGGCCCTGGCTGATCTCGCTGCCGGCCTCGCGCGTGGCAAGCGATCGCATGTACACCTTCGCGCCGTTGCCCCACGGGCCGATCGCGTTCATGCGGATGCGGTCGCCGAGCAGCGCCCCGCCGCTCTTGCGGCGCGACGGATCGATCGAGATCACCGCGATGTCCGGCCTGTCACCCTGGTCGAGCCGCAGGCGACGGACCAACTCGTCGGTCAGCGAGCTCTTGCCCGCGCCGCCGGTGCCCGTGACGCCGAGCACCGGCACCTTCGCCGTGTCGGCCTGCTTGTGCAGCGCCTCGACGAGCTTCGGATCGACCTCGTTGAGTTCGAGCGCCGTGATCATCTGGGCCAGCGCGCGCCAGCGCTTCGTCCGGTCCTTCTCCTGCAGGCTGTCCAGCCGCTGCGGCGCCGCCTTGCCCAGGTCGTGGTCGCACTCGGCGACCATCAGGCCGATCATGCCGGCCAGCCCCATCTTCTGGCCGTCTTCCGGCGAAAAGATGCGCGCGACGCCGTAGTCGTGCAGCTCCCTGATTTCGTCCGGCACGATCACGCCGCCGCCGCCGCCGTAGACGCGGATTCCCGCGCCGCCGCGCTCGCGCAGCAGGTCGAGCATGTACTTGAAGAACTCTACGTGCCCGCCCTGGTAGCTCGACACCGCGATGCCCTGCACGTCCTCCTGCAAGGCCGCCGTCACGACCTCATCGACCGAGCGGTTGTGCCCGAGGTGGATCACCTCGGCGCCCATGCTCTGCAGGATGCGTCGCATGATGTTGATGCTGGCGTCGTGGCCGTCGAACAGTGACGCGGCCGTGACGAAACGGACCTTGTGCTTCGGACGGTAGCTGGCGAGCTTCTTGATTTCGGAGAGGTCGGTCATCACGACTCCCGGCAATGGGTCGGCGCCTCCGATGCCGGAGGGCCTGCGAATGGCTAGCTTGGCCAAAGTTGACGTTAACGTCAACTTGGAGCCGGCGCGAGTCCTAGGCCGCCTTGCGCGGCGGCGCGGCGCGCAGGCCGGCGAGGAAGAGGTCGACCATCTGCGGAGCGGCCGTCTTCAGGTCGAAACTGTCGGGCGCCTGGACCCAGTCCCGCATCAGGCCGCCGATGAACGCGTGCAGCGCGTTCGACGCCAGGCGCGTGTCCGTGTAGCCCGGCAACTGGCCCCGGGCCACGGCCTGCTCGAGCAGGCCGCCGCAGTACGAAAGACAGTCGGCGCGCTCCTGCAGGTGCTTGCGCTCGACCAGGGCAAGTTCGTCCGTGTACTCGCACCGCAGGAAGGCCACCTCGAAGATGGCGCGCACCCGCTCGCAGGAGGTCAGGTGCAGCAGCGCCTTGATGGCGGTTTCGCGCACCACCGCAAGAGGGTCTGCGACCGGCGCATGCGGGAGGTCGAACGCGGCGTCGAGCGGCATCTCGGCGCGCGCCAGCATTGCCTCGAACAGGTCCACCTTGCTGGCGAAGTGGTGATAGATCGCGCCGCGCGTGACTCCCGCCGCGTCGGCGACCTCGGCCAGCGAAGCGTGACCGACACCGCGCTCGCGAAATACCCGCTGCGCGGCGTCCAGGACCTGCTCGCGCGTCTCGAGCGCCTCTTCCTTCGTTCTCCTGACCATCTCGCCCTGTCCCGGGAACGGGACTGAAACACGACAGAAATATAAACATACACGAATGTATGTATTATGCGCCCCTGCAGCAAGAAACGCCGCCTTGGGGCTCATCCATGATCAATAAGAGCAGAAGACAGCCTGTCCCCCTCGATGTCGCCGACCGCCGTGCCGCCTGGGTGCGAGGACTCACCCTCGCGGCAGCCATTGTCGCCACTCTAATTGTCCTGGCGGCCTGCAACCGGAGCGGCCCCGGCGAGGGACAGGGCGGCGGAGGCTTCCCCCCGGCGCTGGTGTCGGTGGAGACGGCCAGGCCGGCCGCCATTCCGATGCGCTTCGAGTTCGTGGGCCAGACCGCAGGCTCCAAGGAAGCGGAGGTCCGCGCGCGCGTCCAGGGGATCCTGGAACGCCGGACCTACCAGGAGGGCAGCCGCGTCAAGGCCGGTCAGCTGCTGTTCGTGATCGATCCGAAGCCGTATGCGGCGCAGGCGCAGGCGGCCGAAGCGGATCTTGCGCGCGCCGAGGCCCAGGCGGCGCAGGCGCGCCGCAACCTCGAGCGCGTCAAGCCCCTGTCAGGCAGCAAGGCCCTGAGCCAGCGCGAGTACGACGAGGCGGTTTCCGCCGCGGAGACCAGCGCGGCGGCCGTCAAGCAGGCGCAGGCGCGCCTGACCGAGGCCCGGCTCAACCTCGGGTACACATCGGTCACGGCGCCGGTCGGCGGGCTGGCCAGTCGCGCACTGCGGTCCGAGGGGTCGCTCGTCGCACCTGGACAGGACAGCCTGCTGACGACCGTGTCGCAGATCGATCCCCTGTACGCCAACTTCAGTGTCTCCGAATCGGAACAGCGGCAGATCCTGAAGGCGCTCGGCAAGGGCACGGCGATCGCGGCCAGCGAGAAGGACGTCAAGGCGGCAACGGTCACTCTGCGCCTGTCCGACGGCACGACCTATCCGCACAAGGGGCGCCTTGCCTTCATCGACCCGCGCGTGAACACGGCGACCGGCTCGTTCGAGGCGCGCGCCGAAGTGCCGAATCCGGACGGCACGCTGCGACCCGGCCAGTTCGTGCGCGTCGTGCTCGAGAGCGCGCCGCGACCCGACGTCATCGTGGTGCCGCAACGCGCGGTGATGGACGGGCCCCAGGGCAAGTTCGTCTACGTCACGGGCAAATCGGCCGAAGGCAAGGACGTGGCCCTGCCGCGGCCGGTGACAGTCGGCGATTGGGTCGACGTCGGGGGCCAGCCGCAGTGGATCATCGAAAGCGGCCTGAAGGCGGGCGATGTATTCATCGTCGACGGCACGGCGAAGATCTTCCCGATCCCGGGCGGCGCGCCGATCATGCTCGGCCCGCCGCCGGGCATGGACGCCGGCAAGGGCGGACCGCAGGCCATGAAGGGCGACGCGGGCAAGGACGCCGGCAAGCAGGGCGCGGCGCCGAAGAAGTAGCGGCGTCACACGACGGACTGACGCGCGCGAACCCTCCGAGAACAGGACGCCCCATGTTTTCCCGCTTCTTCATCGATCGCCCGATCTTCGCGGTCGTGCTTTCGACTTTCATCGTGATCGCCGGCCTCGCCGCGATGCGCAGCCTGCCGATCGCGCAGTACCCGGAAATCGCGCCGCCGGTCGTCAGCGTGCGCGCCGTCTATCCGGGCGCGTCGGCACAGGTCCTCGAGCAGACCGTCGCCGCGCCGCTCGAGAACGCGATCAACGGCGTCGAACGCATGCTCTACATGAGCAGCAACTCGTCGTCCAACGGCCTGGTGGAGATCCAGGTGACGTTCGACATCGGGACCGACGTCGACCAGGCCGCGCTGAACGTCAACAACCGCGTGAAGCAGGCCGAGGCGCGCCTGCCGGAAGAGGTCCGCCGCCAGGGCGTGGTCGTCGAGAAGGGGTCGTCGGCATTCCTGCAGGTGCTCGCGTTCTACTCGCCCGACGGCCGCTACGACGACCTGTACACGTCGAACTACGTGACGCTGCACGTCCTCGATTCCCTGAAGCGGCTGCCGGGCACGACCAACGTGCAGATCTTCGGCGCCAAGGACTACGCGATGCGGATCTGGCTGCGCCCCGACCGGCTGGCGCAGTTGCAGCTCACCACCGCCGACATCCTGCGCGCCGTCAACGACCAGAACGCCCAGTTCGCCGCCGGCAAGGTCGGCCAGGCCCCGTACGGATCGAAGGACCAGGAACTCGTCTACACGGTGACCACGCGCGGCCGGCTCGCGGACCCGAAGGAGTTCGAGGAGATCATCGTGCGCTCCTCGCCCGGGGCCGCCGCCGTCCGCCTGAAGGACGTGGCGCGCGTCGAGCTCGGAAGCAAGGACTACGACTTCATCGGCCGCTACAACGGCAAGAACGCCACGCTGGTCGGCATCTTCCTGCAGCCCGGCGCGAACGCGCTCGAGGTCGCCCAGACCGTCAAGGACCGCGTCGACGAGCTGGCGAGGGAGTTCCCGCCGGGCCTTGCGTATGCCGTGCCGTACGACACGACGCGCTTCGTCGAGGTGTCGATCAAGGAAGTCGTGAAGACGCTCGGCGAAGCCATGCTGCTCGTCTTCCTGGTGGTGTACCTGTTCCTCCAGAACTGGCGGGCCACGCTGATCCCGATCATCGCGGTGCCGGTGTCGCTGATCGGAACCTTCGCCGGCCTGCTCGCCCTCGGCTACTCGATCAACACGCTGACGCTGTTCGGCATGGTGCTCGCGATCGGGATCGTCGTCGACGACGCGATCGTCGTGCTCGAGAACGTCGAGCGCATCATGCACGAGGAGCAGCTGAACGCGCGCGAAGCCGCGATCATCGCGATGCGCGAGGTCACCGGCCCGGTGATCGCGATCGTCCTGGTGCTGGTCTCGGTGTTCGTCCCGATCGCCTTCCTGGGCGGCCTCACCGGCGAGCTCTACCGCCAGTTCTCGATCACGATCTCGATCGCGGTGGCGATATCCGGCGTGGTCGCGCTGACGCTGACGCCGAGCCTGTGCGTGATGATGCTCAGGCGCGAGCACAAGCAGCCCGGCCGCTTCTTCGGCGCCTTCAACCGCTGGTTCACGCGCGTCACCCACCGCTATTCGAGCGGAGTGATCTGGATGATCCGCCGCGGCACGATCGCGCTGCTGCTGTTCGGCGGGATGGTGGCGATCGCCGCCGGGCTGTGGCGGATCACGCCGGGCTCGCTCGTCCCCGACGAGGACCAGGGCTTCTACATCGCCGCCGTGATCCTGCCCGACGGCGCGAGCCTGCAGCGCACCGACAAGACGGTGAACGAAGTGGTGGACATCCTGATGGCCAACCCGGTCAACCAGGACGTGGTCGCGTTCACCGGCTTCGACTTCCTCGGCGGCGGCTTCCGCAACAACGCGGCGACGATCTTCGTCACGCAGAAGCCGTGGGACCAGCGCACCGTCAACACGCAGCAGCTGGTCGGCGAATTCTTCATGAAGACCGGCCACATCAAGGAAGGGCTGGTGCTCGCGTTCGCACCACCGGCCATCTTCGGCCTCGGCACGGCGGGCGGCTACGAGCTCTACATCCAGAACCACGGCGAAGGCGGGCCGGCAGAGATGCAGCAAGCGCTGCAGGGCCTGCTCGGCCGGCTGAACTCGGACCCGATGCTCGGCGGCGCGCAGACGCTCTGGCGCGCCAACGTGCCGCAGCTGTTCGTCGACGTCAACCGCGACAAGGCGAGAGCCCTCGGCGTGCCGATCGCGGACGTGTTCGCGACGCTGTCCTCGACGCTCGGCAGCTTCTACGTCAACGACTTCAACAAGTACGGCCGCACGTGGCAGGTGCTGATGAGCGCGGAGCCGCAGTACCGGAGCAGGCCGGATGCGATCGGCAACATGTGGGTCCGCTCGGCCGGCGGCGAGATGGTGCCGCTGTCGTCGCTCGCGACGGTCAACTACACGTCGGGCCCGGACTCGCTCGACCGCTTCAACAACCTGCCGGCAGTGAAGATCTTCGGCCAGGCGGCGCCCGGCATCAGCTCGGGCCAGGCCATCGCCCGGGTCGAGCAGATCGCGCGCGAAGTGCTGCCGGCCGAGTTCAGCTTCGACTGGGGCGGCGCATCGTTCCAGGAGAAGCGTTCCGCCGGCACCTCGGGCCTCGCTCTCGGCATGGCGGTGATCATGGTGTTCCTCATCCTCGCCGCGCAGTACGAGAAGTGGTCGCTGCCGTTCTCGGTGCTGATGGCGCTGCCGTTCGGCACGTTCGGGGCGCTCGCCGCCGTGTGGCTGCGCGGGCTGACGAACGACGTGTATTTCCAGATCGGCCTCGTGACGCTGCTCGGCCTCGCCGCGAAGAACGCGATCCTGATCGTCGAGTACGCATCGCTGAAGCGCGGCGAGGGCTACTCGACGGCGGCGGCCGCCATCGAGGCGGCGCGGCTGCGCTTCCGTCCGATCGTGATGACGTCGCTCGCCTTCATCCTGGGCGTGGTGCCGCTCGCGATCTCCACCGGCGCCGGCGCCGGTGCGCGCATCTCCGCTGGCACGGGCGTGATGGGAGGAATGCTCGCCGCGACCTTCCTCGCGATCTTCTTCGTGCCCTTCTTCTTCAAGATGATCACGGACCGCAAGCTGCGCGAGCCGCGCAGCGAAGCCGAGCTGCGGGAGGAGGTGGCCGAAGGCGAGCGCCGCAGCGTCGAGCACCATCGCGAACTCGCGAAGGAGGAATCGACGCACGTGCACCACCGGAAAGGCACACTATGAGGACTGCCCGCACCCTGCTGGCCTTGGCGGTGGCCGCCGCGCTTTCCGCCTGCGCGACGACGGAAACGCGGCTGCCGGCAGTCGAGCTGCCCGCCATGACCGGCGCGCCCGTCCCCGCCATCGATCGCTGGTGGATCCAGTTCGAAGACCCGCAGCTGACCGCACTGATCGAGGAGGCGCTGGCCGCCAACGTCGACCTGCGGATCGCAGTGGTGCGGATCGACGAAGCGCGCGCGAACCTGCGGCTGGCGCGCTCGTATCAGTACCCGACCGTCGACGCGGACCTCAGGGCGGCGCGCGCCCGGCGCAGCGACGCGACCGAGCCGCGCTTCCCCGGACCGCTGATCACGGACAACTACGCGGCTGGCCTGAACGTGGCCTACGAGGTCGACCTCTGGGGCCGCCTCAGGGCCAGCAGCGCCGCCGCGCAGGCGGCACTGCTGGCCACGCGCTACAGCGCGGAGACCGTGCGCACGGTGCTCGCCGCGCAGGTGGCCGACGCCTATTTCACCCTGCTCGGGTTTGACGCCGAACTGAGGCTGTCGCGCGAGACGCTCGCCACGCGCATCGAGAGCGTCAGCCTGCAGAAACAACGCTTCGACGCCGGCCTGATCGGCGACTACGAGCTGCGGCTGGCCGAGGCGGAGCGGGCGACCGTCGCCGCGTCCGTGCCCCCGCTCGAGCGGGCGGTGGCGCAGACCGAATCCGCGCTGGCCGTGCTCGCCGGGCGCAGTCCGCGCGCGGTGTTCGCGCCCGAAGTAGGGCGCGATGCCGGCCTGAAAGTGGACGGCCCGGGGCCGACGGTGCCGGCAGGGCTGCCATCCGACCTGGTTGCGCGGCGGCCCGACATCAGGCAGGCCGAGGCGAACCTCGTCGCGGCAAACGCCCGCATCGACGAGGCACGGGCGCAGTACTTCCCGGCGGTCACCCTGACGGCGCGCCTTGGCGGCGCGAGCTCGGAGCTCGCCGATCTGTTCAGCGGTCCGGGGTTGATCTGGTCGGTCGCAGGCTCGCTGTTCCAGCCGGTCTTCGGCGCCGGCCGGATCGCCTCGCAGGTCGACGCCGCGACCGCGCAACGCCAGCAGGCCGAACTCGCCTACGTGCGCGCGGTACAAGGGGCCTTCCAGGACGTGCACAACGCGCTCGTCGCCCACCGCAGCGCGCGCGACAGCTACATCGCACAGCAAGACCGCCGCGCCCAGTTCTCGGAAGCGCTGCGGCTGGCGGAACTGCGCTACGAGGCGGGCTACACGAGCTACATCGAGGTGCTCGACAACCAGCGCAACCTGCTGGACGCCGAGCGAGCGCGCCTGGTTGCCCTGCGGGCTCGCCAGGGAGCGCTGGTCGACCTGTACAAGGCGCTCGGCGGCGGCTGGTCGCCGGAACAGTTCGCGCAACGTTGACGGACGGCCGTCCGGTACTGACGCGCATCAAGAATCCGTCGGAGCACGGGCTCTAAAGGGCGCCCTGTCTGCTCCGCGTCCATTCGATGGCGGCCGGGATGACGCATGATGCAAGTGCCGGCAGCAAGGTTGCGCAGCCGGCCTTGGAGCTTCAGATGAGCACCGCATCCGGACTTTTCAGACGCATCGTCGAGTGGCTGACCGAAGCGCTCGAGCGTGCGCAGGCGCGCGACCGTGATCGCTACGTCGAGCAGTCGCTGAACCCGCGCGAAGCTTCGCAGCGCATCCACCGGCTCGAGCACGAGGCGGGCGGACTGCAGGGTTGACGGCCGCGCCGGGGGGCGCGGCGTATGCTGACCGATTCATGGCCAGTGGCCATGGTTGAGTTCCTGTCATTCGCCCGCACGCTCCGGCATGGACCTCCCGCAGTTGATCAACGACTACGGCTACGCCGCCGTCGGCATTGGCGCCTTCCTGGAAGGAGAAACGGTCCTGATCCTTGCGGCCGTCAGCGCCCATCTCGGTTACCTGAAGCTTCCCATGGTGGTGGCAGTCGCGGCCATCGGTGCGTTCGCCGGGGATAGCGCTTACTTCTTCGCCGGCCGTCGATACGGTCCGCGACTGATGCAGCGGTTTCCTGCACTCGCAAGAGCCGTGCCGCGCGTGGACCGTTTCGTCGGTCGCTGGCACGCGCTCGCGGTGATCCTGTTGCGGTTCACGTACGGGCTGCGGATCGCCGGGCCGATCGTGCTCGGTGCCGGGCGCATGAAGACCGCGGTCTTCCTGGCGGCGAACGCCGCGGGCGCGATGCTCTGGGCGATCCTGCTCGGCGCGATCGGCTACGGATTCGGTCACGCGGCGACCCGTTTGCTCGGCGACGTGGCCCGCCTGGAGCACATTGCCATCGGCGTGGTCATCGTCGTCATCGTGGCGGTCACGGTCGCCCACTTCGTGACGAAACGTCGGCTCGAGCGGCGCGACACGACGCCCGGACGGTGAGACCCGCGATCAGCGCGCCCGATCGCGCCGATCCGAAATGACGATTTTCCTTTTGCCCGCGGCAGCCTCACCATGAATCCCGTGCAATCGCGCACGACAGACTGCTAAGTGATGAACACCTTCGGTAATTCCTGGCGCACTCGCGCTGCCAGTGTGATGGGGTCGATGATGGACCGCTGCTTCGAACGACTGCAGCGCGCACAGCTCATCGATGTGGAGCGGTCGCTGGCGAGCTCCGCAAACGAGCGCGAACTGTCCCAGCGCGTGCATCGGCTCACATCCGGCGAGTTCCCCCTGCATGCCTGATCGCGGGAGCAGCCTCTGTTGCCTCGCCTTAGCTTGAGCGGAGACGTCTCCCTTCGCTCTTGTCTCCCTTGGCCGCCTCCCGCACGCGGGATGGCGGCCGATTTTTTCTAGGCCGCGACCCTGACGGCGGCTTCCCCGGGCAGTTCCTCCGGTGCGCGCCAAGACTGTCGAACAAGCGCGAAGGTCGCCTGGATCAGCGGATCCTCCCGGCGCGACGCCAGCGCGATGAACCAGAGCGTGCTGACGACGCGCGCAGCGCCCCAGATCTTCACGTCGCCAGCGCGCTCGCGTTCGAGGGCCACTTCCTCGCGCAGCAGCGATGCTCCGACGCCGGACACCACGAGGTTAACGATCACGGACTCGTCGTCTGCCTCGACGTGGCGCGCGGGAGGCGGCAGGCCGTGCCCCGCGAACAGATCCCTGACCATCGCGTGATAAGTGCTGATCTGCGGCGTCAGCACCCACGGCACCGACGCGATCGTCGGCCAGTCACTGCCCTCGGTGCGGTGGGCCCACGCGGCGGGCACCGCGATTCGATAGGCGATATGGCGAAGCTCCACCGCGGTGAACTCGTCTGTGGGGCGGTCGCCGAAGTAATAGCTGGCATCGAGGCGTCCTTCACGCACGCCCTCGAGCGCGGCTCCCGACACCTCGCGGCTCACGACAAGTTCCAGCCGGGGGTGAACGCGCATCGCCGCGGCGAGCAGCCTGCCGATCCGGACCGAGTCGGGATCGCTCACCGCGCCGACGCGCAGCGTCCCGGCGACCTGCCCCGAAAGGCGGGCGGCCTCGCACTTGAACTCCTCGGCCGCGCGCAGCGCTTCACGGGCAAGCGGCAGCAGTTGCCGGCCGGCGCTGGTCAGCAGCATGCCGCTCGGGGCCCGCTCGAACAGCTTCAGATCGAGCCGCGATTCGAGCGCCTTGATCTGGCCGCTCAGGGCCGGCTGGCTGACGTGCAGGCGCTCGGCAGCGCGGGTCAGGTGCCCGAGTTCCGCCACTTCCGCGAATGCGCGCAGCTGGTAAAGCTCCATTGGACCTCCGCTTCCGCACCACCGTACCGTAGTTTTTGCAGTGCGGCAATCAGAAGCCTAGTGGATCGGCACGACGAATCCTAACCATTTGAAATTACGATTTTATTTCTCATTTCTTTGAGATAATAGTCGTATTGTGCATGGCAGCATTTCAGTTGCCCGAAAGGATCGAGGACCCCGCATGAACACTTGGATCCAGCGTCTTCCGTTTGCCGCGGCCCTGCTGCATCCGCGGGACGCCGCAAACGGCCTCATCCGCCGGATCGCCGCGTCGACGACCCCCGTGCGCCGGCCCCAGGCAGGCGTGACGGCCATCGCTGCACAACCTCAGCAACCCCAGCCCGGCCTCGAGGAAGCGCGTGGCGATGCGATGCGCCGCCTGTTTCCGAAGCTCTACAGCTGGTGCGCCAGTCGATGGGAATGGAGCATCGCAGTGGAAGCACACGCCTACCTCGCCGGTGCGACGAGCATCGAGGATCTCGAGCAGCGCATTCGCAACGTCGAGCGTCGTAGACAGTTCGGCGCCTGACCCGCGTCTGGCCATCGCGGCGCGCCCACGGCGCGTGGCGCGCGGTAGTCGTGGCCATTTCAGTATTCTTCGTCGGCATGGCCGCCTGTGCGGCGAACGGAGCCGATGGATGCGCATCCTGCTGGTCGAAGACGACCCGATGATCGGCGAGAGCGTGGTCAGCGGGCTCGCCGGTGAAGGGCACGCCGTCGACTGGGTGCGTGACGGCGCGTCCGCGGAGAGCGCCGTCGCGACCACGCCGTACTCGCTGGTGCTGCTCGATCTCGGACTGCCGAAGCGCGATGGCATCGACGTCCTCAAGGGGCTGCGCAAGCGCAAGCACGATCTGCCGGTGCTGGTGATGACCGCCCGCGACACGGTGCGGGACCGGGTCGCAGGACTCGATGCGGGCGCTGACGACTACCTGGTCAAGCCCTTCGACCTCGACGAGCTGTCGGCGCGCGTCCGCGCGCTGCTGCGGCGCGCCTCGGGGCGCGCGGAGCCTCTGATCGAGGCTGGTGCGCTCGTGTTGAACCCGGCGACTCATGAAGCGCACTGGCGCGGCGAAGCGCTCGAGCTGTCGGGAAGGGAATTCGCGCTGCTGGCGGCGCTTGCAGAGCGCCCCGGTGCGGTCGTGTCGCGCGCCCAGCTCGAGGAGAAGCTGTACGGCTGGAACGAATCGATCGGGAGCAATGCCGTCGAGGTCCACGTGCATCACTTGCGGCGCAAGCTCGGCGAAGACGCCATCCGCACCGTGCGCGGGCTCGGCTACCGGCTGGCAGGCGACGAGCCATGAACTCGATCCGCCGCCGCCTGCTTGCCGCACTGCTGGGAGCGCTGCTGCTCGCTGGCCTGGCGGGCGCGGTCGCCACCTTCCAGTCGGCGCGCGGCGAAGTGGACCGGCTGCTCGACGAGGAACTGCGGCAGGTCGCCTTGTCATTGCGCGACCATGCGCGGCTCGATCTCGCCCGGCTGGAGCAGACCAGCGGCGACCCCAACCTGCGCGTGCTCGTGCAAATCTGGGACCCGGCGTTCGAGCGACCGTACTCGTCCCGGATCGCCTCCGCAATGCCGCGCCAGAGCCAGGAAGGCTATTCGACGCTGGAGCACGAGGGGCGCTCCTGGCGCGTCTACACCACGCTGTCGGGCAAGCAGACCATCCAGGTCGGGCAGCCGACGCGGTTGCGCACGGAACGCGCCGCCGCCACGGCGGGCCGTTTGCTGTTCCCGGTGCTGCTGATCCTGCCGCTGCTTGGCCTGCTCGGATGGTGGATCGTCGGTCGCGGACTGGCACCCCTTGCGGCGCTCGCCGGCTCGCTCGCGGCGCGCGCGCCGGCGTCGCTCGAACCCGTGCCGATAGTGCAGGCGCCGGTCGAAGTGCAGCCCCTGGTCCAGGCGCTCAATACGCTGTTGTCCCGGCTCGGCGATGCCTTCGATACGCAGCGTCGACTCGCCGCCGATGCCGCGCACGAACTGCGCACGCCGCTCACCGCCCTGACATTGCAGATCCAGCTCGCGCGACGCGCTGGCTCGCCAGAAGAGAGGGAACTCGCGCTAGCACGCCTCGAACAGGGAGTGAAGCGGGCGACGCGCCTGGTACAGCAGCTGCTGACGATGGCGCGCCTCGATCCCGACGCCGCAGCGCAGCCGGCCGCCGCCATCGACCTGGCGGCCGTGGCGATGACGGTGGTCGAGGAAAAACAGCCGCTGGCCGCGAAGCAGAACATCGCGCTGAAGCTCACCGCGGAGCCCGCTAGGCTAACGGGCCAGGAGGAGGCGCTGCAGATCCTGGTGGCCAACCTTGTCGACAACGCCCTGCGCTACACGCCCGCCGGCGGCACCGTGCTGGTCAGCGTGACGCACAGCGGGGGCGGTGCGTGCCTCGAGGTCGCCGACACGGGGCCCGGGATTCCGGAGGAGGAACGCGAGCGTGTGTTCGACCGGTTCTACCGCGGAAGCGGCGCGCCGCCAGGCGGGAGCGGCCTGGGGCTCGCGATCGTTCGACAGGTGGCGACACTGCACGGCGCGACCATCACCCTGTCGGAGCGCCCGGGCGGCGGCTTGGTGGTGAGCGCTCGCTTTCCTCCGGGCGCCCGCCAGGCAGACGGCCCGGCTTAAGACCCGCTTAAGCTGGCTGCCGTAGCTTTCGTGCTGAGACTTGCCGGCCCCCCGGTTGCGTTCTCACTCACTCGATCCAAGCGCCGTCTCCGCGGCGCTTTTTTTTCGCTGGTCGCTGCGGTAGACGACTATTCGCCGGTCACCGGGTCGATGACCGACATGACTTGCGACACGCGGTTGGCGGGGAATCCGCCGCGCGAGGCGTGCTCGCGCACCGCCTCTTCGCTGGGTGCAACGTAAACGCAATAGATCTTGTCCCCCGTCACGAAGCTCTGGACCCACTGAATCTCGGGCCCCATCCCTCGCAGCACGCTGCACGACTTCCTCGAAATGGCGCGCAACGCGTCCGGCGCGAGGCTGCCGGCCCCCGGGATTTCCCGCTCGATCACATACTTTGGCATGTGCTGGTTACCTCCAAATTGACGCCGGACTCGGCTCCGGATTTCGCTCTGCGGCGCGCCTCTTGAAGCAAGCAGCGCCAGGGCGGTCGCGCAGCATACGGCGCTTCGCGTCACACGCAGGCAGAGCCCATGCTGCAAGAGCGGGCATGACCGATCTCGGGGACTCGGGCGATACCCTTGCTTCGATCCGCCCGACGTCGCGCCCGCTGTTCAGGATTTCGAGATCCGCAGGGCCTCGTCCGGCAGCGGTTCGAGCAGATCGAGCCCGGCGTCGTTCGCGTCCAGCCAGCGCTCGTGATCGCGCTCCGTGATCACCACCGGCATGCGGTCGTGCAGTGGTGCGATCAGATCATTGGCGCGCGTCGTGACGATCGTGAACGTCTCGATGCCGCGCTCGCTGGTCGGATCCTTCCACCATTCCCACAGTCCGGCGAGCGCGAACAGGGGCTCGTCGCGCATGCCGATGCGCCACTTGGTCTTGTGCCCCGGCTCCCCGCTCCATTCGAAGAACGCATTCACCGGAACGAGGCAGCGGCGCTTGCGGTAGGCCGCGCGGAAGGCCGGCATGCTGCCGATCGTCTCCGCGCGTGCGTTGATGCAACGGGAACCGAACTTCAGGTCGCGGGCCCACGACGGCACCAGGCCCCAGCGCAGCAACGCCACTTCGCGCTGCTCCGACCCGTGCGCGCGTCGCACGATCGGCGACAGGTTGGTGGGTCGCACGTCCGGGTTGGGTTCGAACTCCGGGACCACGGCAACCTTGAACCTGGCCTTGATGGCCGCCGGGCTGTCCGAAAGATCGTAGCGTCCGCACATGGCTTGTCGCCGGCCGGAGTCGTTCGGGTCCGCCCCTGCCCGTTACCGCACGCGCTCGAACACGAGGTTGGCCAGTGCGACGTCCTCAAGGCCGATCCCGACTGACTTGTAGACGATGATGTCGTGCGGGCGTCGCTCGAACGGCGTGCCCTTGACCAGCAGCTTGCCGAGTTCGGTGACGCGCGCCGGATCGACGGTGCCGGGCGCGGCGCGAACGAACTCGCCGGCCTCCGTCCGGGCAGCCGGCAACCACTCGACGACGATCAGGTCCGCCCGCGAAAGCAGCGTGTCGTCGAGTTCACGCGACGTCGGCTTGCTCGACCCGACGGCCGCGATGAACGCGCCGCGCTTCACGAGACCGCCGTCGAACAGCGGATCGACTGCGCGCGTCGCCGTGCAGATCACGTCACCCCCGCGCGCTGCCGTCCCGGCGTCGACCGCAACCGCCGGGACGCCGAACTCGGTTTGCACCCAGTTCGCGAACTCGGGCGCCGCTGCGCGCCCGGCGACCAGCACGCGCTCGAACGGATGCCCCAGCAGGAACGCCTCCGCATGTGCCCGCGCCTGCACCCCGCACCCGAAGATCGCCAGCGTCCGGGCGTCGCGCGCCGCGAGGCGCTGCATGGCCACGGCGCTGGCCGCGGCTGTGCGGTATTTCGTGATCTCGTTCGCCTCGATAGCCGCCAGCGCTTCCCCGGTCACCGACGAGAACAGCACGATGACGAAGTTGAACTGGCCGTTGACCGTGGCATAGACCTTGGCACCGACGACGCCCGCCGCCGGCAAGGCTGCGCCCATCGTCGCGATCGCGGTCGTCTGGTTGCCGTGTTCGGCCGCGGCGCGCACGCGGGGCGCGATGCTGCCGGCCCCGTTGCCGAACTGCTCGAAGGCTGCCGCCATCGCGACAACCGCGTCGCGCATCGTGATGACCTCGGCGACATCCGCGTCGCTGATCAGCCTCATCGCCGGTCCTTCACGCTGCCGCCGGGGCTGTCCGCCGCATGCGCCAGCCCTGCGCCAGCCAGACAAGCGCGGCGATCAGCAAGCCGGGAATGTAGAACCAATGCGCGTTGGGGCGATCGGTCGGCACCTTGACCCCGACGATCTCGAAGCCCTGCTCGATGCGAGCCTTGGACGCCGTGCTGCCGAAGCG
>Ga0316188_10000290_pt1 | contig 20228 bp, 19 predicted proteins | sample Phiworburrow1_MG_FD_204933 | JGI IMG/M metagenome (GOLD analysis project Ga0316188, IMG submission 204933) | Coastal sediment microbial communities from Maine, United States - Phippsburg worm burrow 1 | ecosystem: Environmental > Aquatic > Marine > Coastal > Sediment | place: USA: Maine... | reverse complement strand
GCTCCATTCTGCCGACGGAGGCGTCGCACTTCACGCTGGGAGAGCGCAAGGAGCACTGGCGGCTGGCCTGCCAGGTGGCGGTCAAGCAGGACATGAAGATCGAGATCGATCCGGCCTTCTTCGGCGTCAAGCAGTGGGAGTGCACCGTGCGCTCCAACGAGAGCGTGGCGACCTTTATCAAGGAGCTGGTGCTGGAACTGCCGGCCGGGGAGGAGGTGAATTTCCGGGCCGGCGGCTACGTGCAGCTGGAGTGCCCGCCGCACCACATCCACTACAAGGATTTCGATATCCCCGCGCAGTTTCGCGAGGACTGGGATCGCTTCAACGTGTTCCAGTACGAGTCGGTGGTCAAGGACTACGTGCAGCGCGCCTATTCGATGGCCAACTATCCGGACGAGAAGGGCGTCGTCAAATTCAATATCCGCGTGGCGACGCCGCCGCCGGGGGCGACCGATATTCCGCCGGGCATCATGTCTTCCTGGATCTTCAGCCTGAAGCCGGGCGACAAGGTGAAGGTGTTCGGTCCGTACGGGGAATTCTATGCACGCGAGACCGACAACGAGATGGTGTTCGTCGGCGGCGGTGCGGGCATGGCGCCGATGCGCTCCCACATCTTCGACCAGCTCAAGCGGCTCGGCTCGAAGCGCAAGATGACCTACTGGTACGGCGCGCGCAGCCTCAAGGAGATGTTCTACGTCGAGGACTTCGACGCACTGCAGGAAGAGTTCGACAATTTCACCTGGCACGTGGCGCTGTCGGATCCCCAGCCGGAGGACAACTGGACCGGCCTGACCGGCTTCATCCACCAGGTCGTGTACGACCACTACCTGAAGGATCACCCTGCGCCGGAGGATTGCGAGTACTATATGTGCGGACCGCCGCTGATGTCCCAGGCAGTGATCAATATGCTGCATGATCTGGGCGTGGAGGATGAGAACATTCTGCTGGATGATTTCGGCGGCTAGCGCAGTGGTGACGCGGAAAGCGCGAGCGGGGGCAGCCAGGCTGCTCCCGCTTTTGTTTGTGCTGGGCGTCGCTGCCGGCTGTGGCGGGGGCGATAGCGACGCCGGCGACGTCGTGCGGTTGTCCGGTGCCACCATGGGTACGACCTGGCATGTCACCGTGGTGACCCGGGGCGACGCGCAGCCCAAGGCGCTGGCCAGCGGCGTGCAGGGGGTGCTGGACGGCATTCACCATGACATGTCCACCTACCTGCCCGATTCCGATCTGTCCCGCTTCAATCGCGCCGGGGTCGATGAAGCCGTCCCGGTATCGGCGCGCACACTGGCGGTTACCCTCGCCGCGCTCGATGTGGCCAGAGAAACCGACTACGCGTTCAATCCCGCCGTGGGCGCGCTGGTTGAGCTATGGGGCTTCGGCGCCGCCGAGGCGCCGCCGGCTTTGCCTGATGACAGCGCCATCGAGGCGGCCATGGCGACTGCCAGGCTCGACCGCCTGCAGGTCGATGCCGCGGCGTCCGCGCTGCGCAAGAGCGCGCCCCTGAGCCTGGATCTCTCCGCCATCGCAAAGGGCTATGGTGTCGATCAGGTGGCGCAGTGGCTCGAACAGCAGGGCCTGGGCGATTATCTGGTCGAAGTGGGCGGTGAGCTCAAGACCGCCGGGCGCAACCCTGACGGGCGCCTGTGGCGGGTCGGGATCGAAAAGCCGCAGCTGGTGCCGGGGCAGGCCGAATTGGCGATCGCATTGTCCGGTCAGGCCATCGCCACTTCAGGCGATTACCGCAATTACCGGGAAGTCGATGGACAGCGCTTTTCGCACGAGATCGATCCGCGCACGGGTCGCCCCATCAGCCATAATCTGGCCTCGGCATCGGTGATCGCCGCTTCGGCGATGCTGGCCGACGGCTATGCGACTGCGTTGATGGTGATGGGGCCCGATGAAGCCCTGCGCTTTGCCAATCAGCGGGCACTTCCCGTGTACCTGCTGGTCAAAACCAAAGAGGGGGTGAGGGCACGGTATTCCGAGGCCTTCCGCCCCTACCTGCAATAGCGTCGGCGCGACCGCGCACCGACCAAGGAGTGCTGGCAATGGCCGTTTTCGTGGCAACTTTCCTGTTCATGCTGCTGGTGGTGGCGGCCATGTCGATCGGCGTGCTGGCGGGCCGCAGCCCCATCAAGGGCAGTTGCGGTGGCATGAGCGCGCTGGGGCTTGGTACCGAGTGCGAGATCTGCGGTGGCGACCCCGGCAAGTGCGACAGCGACACTGCACCCGCCGCCAAACCTGGCCGTGCCGAGGTGTATGACGCCATGCGGACGGGGCCGCGGGCGCGCGAATAGGGTCTGCGCCGGCGCTCTATGGCGCCTGCTGTGGCTGCCGCCGCGGGGTGTGCTGCGCGGCGCCGCCGGCTCCTCATTTTCCCAGGTAGAGATAGCGCACCGGGTAGTCGGTGATGACGCTGTTGACGCCCCAGCTGGCCAGGCGGCGAATCTGGGAGGTGTCGTTCGTGGTAAAGCACGACACCTTCAGGTTGGCCAGCTTGGCCTCCTTGATGACCTCCCGGGTCAGAATCTGATAGGCGAAGACGATCAGCTTGCATTTGAGCCGCTTGGCCATGGCCACGTTGTCGATCAGGCGCCGTTCACAGATATAGCCGCGCGGAAGCTCCGGCAGCATGGCGCGCGCCAGCAGCAGCGTGGTGGTATCGAATGAGGTGATGGTGTAGCGCGCAGTGTCGCGCTCGCGCAGCAGCTCGCGCAGGGCGCGCAGCAGCAGCACCTGGCGTATGGGGAGATCGCGCTTGAGCTCCAGCTGGACGGTGTCGCTCTGATCCAGCAGCGGCAGTACTTCCAGCAGGGTCGGCACGCGCTCCACCGAGGGCCAGATGCTGGGGTCGGCAGCGTTCATGTTGCCGAGAGTGGTCGAGCTGGTCAGGGCTACGGCCCGGCGCTGGTGCGTCGTGCGGGTCGTAGAGCGGTCGTGGATCACCACGGGCACGCCGTCGGCGGCCAGCTGGATATCCAGTTCGAAGTGTCTGACGCCGCGGTTGAGCGCATACAGAAATCCGCCCAGGGTGTTTTCCGGGGCTTCGCCCCGGGCCCCGCGGTGGCCGATGATGTGCATGGTGTTGGTGCCTTGGGCCGCAGTCGCCCGCAACGTTAATGGAAAGAGATGACGGTTGGGTTACGCCGATGGCTCGCGCATCCAGGCCTTCTTTCTCGCCAGATAGGCCTCCCGGACGATGCGGACATCCTCCAGGAACAGCGGCAGCTCGTCGAGCAGCAGCGCCTGGGGACCGTCGACCAGCGCCTCTGACGGGTTGGGGTGGAAGTCTACCAGCACCATGTTGGCCCCGGCAATCACGCCCTGGGCGGTCGCGTGCACGACGTCCAGCAGCCCGTCCGGGTCTTGCTCCCGCGTGCCGACCGAGTGCGAGGGGTCGATGCAGACCGGCATGCGCGTGAGGCGCTTGAGCACGGGCACGTGGGCGAAATCCACCAGGTTGCGGTGGGGCTTGCCGAACTCCGACTTCATGCCGCGCAGGCAGAAGATGACTCTGGAGTTGCCCTCGCTGGCCAGGTACTCGGCGGCGTTCAGCGATTCGTCGAGGCTGATGCCGAAGCCCCGCTTGAGCAGGGCGGGGTAGCTCTGCTGGCGGCCGATGGATTTCAGCAGCTCAAAGTTCTGGGTATTGCGGGTGCCGATCTGCAGCATCACCCCGGTGGGTCGCCCGGTGGCCTCCAGCGCCTGGTCGATCTCATCGATGTGGCTCTCGTGGGTGACCTCCATGGCCACCACGCGGATGCCGTACTTGCCGGCGAGTTCGAACACCCAGGGCAGGCAGGATTTGCCGTGCCCCTGGAAGGAATAGGGGTTGGTGCGCGGCTTGTAGGCGCCCATGCGCGTGCAGACCTGGCCGTTTTCCTGCAGGGCGCGCAGCATGGTCTCGACATTCCCGGGGGTGTCCACCGCGCACAGGCCCGCAAACACGTGGAAGCTGTTCTGGCTGAACTCGACGCCGTTGTAGGTGAACCCGCAATGGCGCCGCTCATCGCGGTGGCGACCGAGAATGCGGTAGCTGTCGGCGATGCGCACCACGCGCTCGACGGCGGGCAGAGCGGCGATGGCGTCCTGGTCCAGCGCCTGGGTATTACCCACCAGGTAGATCTCGGTGAGCACCTGGTTCGCGCCATGCACCTTGTGCTGTCGCACGGTAACGCCGGGCAGGTTGTTCAGGTATTCCCGGGTGTCGCGGTATTCCTGGCTGCTGTCGTCGGTGTCGGGATGCAGGATGATCAGCATGGCGGATGCTCCGGGGTGGCGACGCCATTGCGGGTGCGTGGCATTCAGTCTGGTGCGGAGCTTGTCACAGCGGCACGCCTCTTGGCAACTGTGTGCAGCACCTTGCCCGATTCAAAATACACGGAAAAGTCCGGGTAGTCCCAGCGGCTGATGGGCGGCGCGCCGACGCCCTGGCCGCGCTGCAGCGGGGCGCCCAGGCGGGCCTCGACCCCTGCCGCCGCCTCGCCGCGCGCAGGCGCGCCCGCGGCGGCTGCTCCCTGCTGGCCGACCGGGATGGTCAGGGTGTCGCCGATGGCCTGGGTGGCGCCAAGCAGCAGGGCGGCGGCGCAGAAGAGGGTGCGGACGGTGGCTATCATCGGTTGTTCCTCGGCATGTCGCTGGCGTCAGTTCCGCATCAAGTCTAGCACCGCCGCCCCGGCCCCGGCGGCGGCGGGCGGGCATTTATCCCACATGAACTTCCCATTGGCGCACGCTTTCCGCATAATGCGTGACCCGGGCGGGGGCTGGCTGCGCCGTAGGCAGGACATGGCCGCCGCCCGCGCCAGGCCAGGTGCTCCGACTGGCGCCTACCGGCGGTGGTCTCCACCTCGCTGCGGCCACCGACAATACGCAAGACGCCATGTATAGACCCTTCGAGCTCTTCACCGGACTGCGCTATCTGCGCTCGCGCAGGCGCAATCAGTTTCTGTCGTTCATCTCCTGGTTTTCGCTGCTGGGGCTGGTGCTGGGCGTGGCTGCGCTGATCACGGTGAGTTCGGTGATGAATGGCTTTGAGGCGCAGTTGCAGGAGCGCATTCTGCGCTTTCTGCCGCACGGCTTTATCGAGAGCAGCGACGGTCGGCTCGCCGACTGGCCCGAACTGCGTCGATGGCTGGAGGTCCAGCCCGGCGTGCGCGGCGCCGCCCCCTACATTCGCGGCCATGCCTTGATCGGCGAGGGGGCCACCGCCCGTGGCGTGGAGCTTTCGGCGATCCTGCCCGAGCTGCAGCGCAGGGTGTCGCTGGTCGACGACTACATGCTGGCGGGCTCGCTGTCCGATCTGCGGCCCGGCGAATTCAAGATCGTCCTGGGGGCCATCGTCGCCCAGCGCATGCGCGTCGGCGTCGGCGACCGCGTGACCGTGGTGCTGCCCCGCGTCAGCGTGACGCCGGTGGGCATTTTCCCGCGCATGCGCCGCTTCACCGTAGCGGGGATCTTCGAGGTGGGGGCGCAGCTCGATGCCGGTGAAGTGTTCATTCACCTCGAAGACGGCCAGCGGCTGTTCGGCCTGGGCGAAGCGGTGCAGGGCATGCAGGTGCAGGTCGACGACGTCTACCACGCCGGGGCCGTGCTCGCCGCGCTGCGGCCGTCCCTGCCGGGTGACTTTGCCGTGAGCGACTGGAGCCAGCTGCAGGGTGGCCTGTTTCAGGCGGTCAAGATGGAAAAGATCATGGTCGCCCTCATGCTGTTCATCATCGTGGCGGTAGCCGCCTTCAATATCGTCTCCATCCTCACCATGATGGTCATGGACAAGCGCGCGGATATCGCGGTGCTGCGCACCATGGGGGCCAGCGCCTGGCAGATCGTCCTGCTGTTTCTGGTCCAGGGTCTGACCATCGGCGTGCTGGGGGTGTTTTTCGGCGTGCTGGTCGGCGTGCCGCTGGCGCTTGGCATCGGCGATCTGGTCAGTGGCCTGGAGCAGCTGCTGCGCTTCCGGGTATTCGACCCCTCGGTCTATTTCATTACGGCCATGCCCTCGGAGCTGCATGTGCGGGACCTGCTGTGGACTATCGGCGGTTCGCTGCTGCTGAGCCTGCTGGCCACGATCTATCCCGCCTGGCGAGCCGGCCAGATTCAACCGGCAGAGGTGCTGCGCTATGAGTAGTTCGTTCAACCCGGGCGTGGCGGCGTCACCGGCGCTGAGCTGCCGGGGCATCGCCAAGGTCTACGAGCAGGGCCCGCAGCCGGTCACGGTGTTGTCCGGCATCGACCTGGCGGTGGCTGCCGGCGAGCGGCTCGCGATCGTCGGGCGCTCCGGCTCCGGCAAGTCCACGCTGCTGAATATCCTCGGCGGGCTGGATCAGCCCAGCAGCGGCGAAGTGCTGGTGGCGGGCGAGAACATGACCCGCCTGGGCAACAGCGCGCGCGCGGCCCTGCGCAACCGGGCGCTGGGTTTCGTCTACCAGTTTCACCACCTGCTGGGGGAGTTCTCCGCGCTGGAAAACGTGGCGATGCCGCTGCTGATCCGGCGCGACCCGACCGCGCAGGCCCGCCGCGAGGCCAGCGCCATCCTCGAGCGGGTGGGGCTGGGGTCGCGCCTGCAGCACAAACCCTCGGAGCTGTCGGGCGGTGAGCGCCAGCGGGTGGCGATCGCCCGCGCCCTGGTCAGCCGCCCCGCCTGTGTGCTGCTGGACGAGCCCACCGGCAATCTCGACAAGGAGACTGCCAACACCGTGCAGGCCTTGCTGTGGGAGCTGAACGAGACGCTCGGCATCTCGCTGGTGATCGTCACCCATGACTTCGAGCTGAAGGCGGCCATGCACCGGGTGCTGGAGCTCAACGCCGGCACGCTGCGCCCGCTGGAAGGGCACTAGGCCGTGTTCCGCCCGCTGCCGGTTTTTCTGGGTCTGCGCTATGGCACCGCCCATGGTGGCACGCCGCTGGTCTCCTTTCTGTCCAGGGTGTCCGCCGCCGGTCTGGCCATGGGCGTGGCGCTGCTGATACTGGTGCTGGCGGTGATGAACGGCTTCGACCGCGAGATGCGTGAGCGCATCCTGGCGATGGTGCCGCACGCGACCATCGCCGGCGCCGACGCGATGGAGGATTGGCCGGCGGTGGTCGCCGCCGCCGAGCGCACGCCGGGGGTGGTTGGCGCGGCCCCGTTTCTGCAACTGCAGGCCATGCTGATGGCCGGTGACCAGGCCCGCGCGGTGCTGCTGCAGGCCGTGCTGCCCGAGCGCGAGGCCGCGCTCTCGATCGTGCAGGAGTTCATGGTGCAGGGCCGCTTTGCCGACCTGGCGACCAACGATCACGGGGTGGTGGTCAGTCGCTCGCTGGCCAGCAAGCTCGGCATCGAGGTCGGGCGCAGCGTGGCGGTGGTGGTGCCCAGTGACGCCCAGCAGGGCAGCACGCGTCTCGTCCCCCGTATCTACCAGGCGCAGGTGGTCGGTATCTACGCGTCCAATACCGAGATCGACAACTTTCTCGCCTACATTCCCCTGGGCTTCGGCCAGCACATCGCCCAGCTTGGCGATCGCGTGCACGGCGTGCAGCTCAAGGTTGACGACCTCATGGACGCGGGGCGCATCGCCGGCCGCGTGCTGGGGCAGCTGCAGGGGGTATACTACGCCCGCGACTGGATGCGCACCCACGGCAATCTGTTCGAGGCCATTCAGCTGTCCAAGAAGCTGGTGTCCTTTCTGGTGTTCATCATTATCGCGGTGGCGGCCTTCAACGTCGTGACGGCCATGATCATGGTGGTGCGGGACAAGCAGGGGGATGTCGCCATACTGCAGACCATGGGGCTGGAGCAGGGCGACATCGTCAAGCTGTTTATCTTTCACGGCCTGGTGATCGGCGTCATCGGCACGGCGATCGGCGCCGCCGCCGGACTGCTGCTGGCGGCCAACGTCACCGAGCTGGTGCGCTGGCTGGAACACCTGCTGGATTATCAGTTCCTGAAGTCGGACGTCTACCCCGTCACCTACCTGCCGGCCGATATCCGCATCGCGGACGTGGCGCTGGTCTGCGGCACCGCGCTGGCGCTCACTCTGGTGGCAACGCTGTATCCGGCCTGGCGGGCGGCGCGTCTGCTGCCTGCGGAAGTGCTTCGCTACGACAAGTAGGGGATTGGTCGGGGAGCACCTTGCCGGGGAGTTCCCTGACGCGGCGCTCAGTGGCGGGGCGCGCCCGGCGCAGCCGCACCCGCTGGCGCCAGTTGCGCAGCACCATGGCGCGCCAGGCGATGCGCACCGCGGTATAGGCGAGCCCACCGAAAAACAGTCCGCAGACGAAACTGCCCACAAACAGCGGGCGCAGCAGCGGCTGCCAGCTGCTCTTGAGATTGTGCCACCACTGCTCCAGCGACAGCTCCATATTCAGCCCGGACAGTTCGAACGTGAAGGCCTTGGGCGGCAGGTCCAGGATCAATGCCCCCAGGCGGTAGCTGCCGTAGAAGATCGGCGGCATGGTCACGGGATTGGATATCCACACCAGTGCCACCGACAGGGGCAGGTTGGCGTGGAAGGCGATGGCCAGCGCGGCTGCCAGCACCATCTGGAAGGGTACGGGAATGAAGGCGCAGAACACGCCGATGAACGTCGCCAACGAGGCGGAGTAGCGGTTGAGGTGCCAGAGATTGCCGTCGTGCAGGGCATCCCCCAGCAGTTTCAGGTAGCGATGGTTCTTCAGCATTTCCGGCGGCGGCATGATCCGCTTGAACAGTTTCTTTGGCATCGTTCCAGCACCGCTTCGCAAGGCGCAAGATGGCAGGGCAACGGTGCAGTGACAGTGATAAATCACCAGTCGCCGGCAACAGCAATTCCCTTTTCACGCGTCGGCGAAGCCGCCGCGCTGTCTTATTATATGGCATTGGCAATCCAACACACTGCATGAATTGACCGGCGCGGCGGCGGTCTGCGTGCGCGCTGTGCAGCACGGTGTACGGCAGTGATGCGTTCAGCGGCGACCCAGGGAGGGGCGGCGATGTGGCAGGGATGGCGTGCGGCGCCCGGCAGCGCTGCGCTGGCTTTTTGTGTCGGCGTGCTCGCCGCGGTGTGGCTGCCGGTGCTGCCTGCGGCGCACTATGCCGTGCTGGGCGCTGCGCTGGCGTGCTGCCTGTGCCTGCGTCGCTCCCTGCGGCCGGCCGGCTGCCTGCTGGCCGGCCTCTGCTATCACATCGGCTTCGGTCACCAGCTGCTGGCGCAGGAGATTCCGGCGGCGTGGGAGGCGCTGCCGCTGGTGATCGAGGGGCAGGTGGTCGGGCTGCCGCAGCGCAGGGATTACGGCGAGGGCCGACACAGCCTGGTCTTCGACCTGCGGGTCGAGCAGGTGCGGGCCGAGGGTGGCCTGCTGCGGCAACCGCGGCCGCTGCGGCTGCGCCTGCACTGGTTCGATCCCCAGCCGCTGCAGCCCGGCCAGCGCTGGCGCCTGCCGGTGGCACTGCAGCGTCCCCGCAGTCTGCTCAATCCGGGCGGCTTCGACTATCGGATCTGGCTGCTGGCGCGAGGCATCGGCGGCACCGGCAAGGTGCTCGCTGCGCCGGCGCAGCGCTTGCACGGGGCTGCGCCGAACGGGTTGATGGCCGTCCGCTACTGGTACCGGCGGGCGCTCGAGCGGGCGCTGGGCGAGCACCCGGCCGGGCCGCTGGTCGCAGCCATCGCCCTGGGCGACCGGCAGCAGCTGACGCCGGCCCAGCGCGAGGTGCTGGCGGTGACCGGCACCGCACATCTGCTGGTGATCTCCGGCCTGCATATCGGCCTGAGCGCCATGGCGGGGTTTGCCGCCTGCTATCTCGTCACCGCCAGCCGGCCCGTCTGGGTGCAGTCGGGCGCGGCGCTGCTGGCGGCCCGCCTGGGAGGCCTGCTGGTCGCCCTGGGTTACGCGGCGCTGTCCGGTTTCGGGCTGCCCGCGCAGCGCGCGCTGCTGATGCTGGCCCTGATCGTGGCCGCGCTGACACTCGCGCGCAACAGCTCGCCCTGGCGCGTGCTGCTGCTGGCGCTGTGCGGCGTACTGGTGCTGGACCCCCTGGCCGGCACCTCTGCCGGCTTCTGGCTGTCCTTTGGCGCGGTCGCGCTGCTGCTGGTGCCGGCGCGGCGCGCGGCGGGGTGTGGTGGCCGCATCGGGCGCGTGCTCGCTCTGCAGTGGCGCCTGCTGCTGGGCATGTGTCCGCTCATGGCCGTCTGGATTGGCCAGACCAGCGTGCTGGCGCCGCTGGTCAATCTCGTCGCCATTCCCGTGGTGGGCCTGCTGCTGGTGCCGGCGCTGCTGGTCGCCCTGGTGGCGCTGCCGGTGAGCGAGCCGTTCGGACAGGCGCTGCTGCAGGGCGTGGCCTGGCTGCTGCAGCTGTCGTGGCAGGGGCTGGCGCTGGCGGCGGAGGCGGCGGCGCCGTGGGCCCGGCACAACCTGTTTCCCTCTCTCCCGGCGCTGGCGCTGGCCGCGCTGGCGGCGCTGCTGTTGCTGTTGCCGCGGGGGTTTCCCGGGCGGCCGGCGTGGCCGCTGCTGCTGTTGCCGCTGCTGGCGCCGGCGCCCCGGTCCGGCTTCGATCTGTACGTGCTCGATGTCGGGCAGGGCACGGCGGTGGTGGTGCGGGTGGGGCCGAACGTGCTGGTGTACGATGCCGGGCCGGCCTATCGCAGCGGCTACGATGCGGGCAGCGCGGTGCTGCTGCCCTTTCTGCGCCGGCAGGGCCTGGCGCGCATCGAGCGCCTGATCGTCAGCCATGCCGATACCGACCACAGCGGCGGGGTCCGCGCCCTGCTGGCGCAGCTGCCGGTGGGCGAGCGCATGGCGCCGCGCCCCTTGACGGGCGTCGGCGACGCCTGGACCGCCTGCCGCGCCGGTCAAAGCTGGCGCTGGGGCGGGGTCGCGTTTGCGCTGCTGAATCCGCCCGCGGCGCTGCCGGCGCGCACCAACGACCAGAGCTGTGTGCTGCAGATCGACACCGGGCGGACGCGCTTTCTGCTGGCCGGGGACATCGGGCGTCCCGTCGAGCAGGCGCTGGCGGCCGCCTGGGGCAGGCAGCTGGCGGCGGATGTGCTGCTGGTGCCGCATCACGGCAGCCGCAGCTCCTCGTCTTACGATTTCACCTGGTTTGTCCGGCCCCGGCTGGCGGTGGTGTCCGCCGGCTACCGGAACCGCTTCGGCCATCCGGCTGCCGCCGTGGTGGAGCGCTACCGCGAGTTGGGGGCCGAGGTGGTCAGCACCGCGGCGACCGGCGCGCTGCACTTCTCCGACCGCGCCGGTTATGCGCCCTATGCGTGGTTTTACACCCGCTACTGGCAGAACTATCCTTGTCAATTGTCGGCCTCGGCGCGCGCTGCGGTCGGGCTTGCGGCCATCCGCCGCGCGCAGGGCGCGCCCGGGGACTGCGGGCCGCCCGTCACGGGTGCTGTTGAAGCCACGTTTCTGTGGTAAAGTCTGGCCCGTTTTTTCAGGTGCAGGAGGGTATGTGTTCGAGCTGCTGAAGGCCGGTGGATGGCTGATCATCCCGATTCTATTGTGTTCCCTGGTGGCGCTGACCATCATCGTGGAGCGTTTTCTGAGCCTCAACCCGCGCAAGGTCGCGCCGCCCGATCTGCTGGCGCAGGTGTGGACCTGGATCAAGAACAATCAGCTGGACGCCGCCAAGATCAAACAGCTGCGCCAGTCCTCGCCGCTGGGGCAGATTCTGGCCACCGGCCTGAGCAATTCCCGCCACGGCCGCGAGGTGATGAAGGAGAGCATCGAGGAGTCCGCCAGCCACGTCGTGCATGACATGGAGCGCTATCTCAACGCGCTCGGGACCATCGCCGTGATCTCGCCGCTGCTCGGCCTGCTCGGCACCGTGGTCGGCATGATCAAGGTGTTCTCGCAGATCATGCTGCAGGGCACGGGCAACGCCTCGGCCTTCGCCGGCGGTATCTCCCAGGCGCTGATCACCACGGCCGTGGGCCTGTGCGTAGCGATTCCGGCGATGGTCATGTACCGCTATTTCAATCGCCGCATCGACACCATCGTCGTGACCATGGAGCAGGAGACCATCAAGCTGGTGGACGCGCTGCACTCGGATCGCCGCGGCGATGTCAGAGAGAAGCGCGCCAAGTGAAATTCAAGAGACAGCTGAAGGCCGAGCTCGATATCAACCTCGCGCCGCTCATCGACGTGGTGTTCCTGCTGCTGATCTTCTTCATGGTGACGACCACCTTCACCAAGGAGAGCCGCCTCACCATCGATCTGCCGGAGTCGACCGGTCTGGCCGCGGAGGAAGAGCGGCCCGAACAGATCGAGATCATCATCAGCGCCCAGGGCGATTACGCGGTCAATGGCCGCGCGCTGGTCAACAAGGAGCGCACCACCCTGAAGGCTGCCCTGGCGGAGCTGTCCGGTGGCGACAGCACGCTGCCGCTGATCATTACGGCCGACGCCATGACGCCGCATCAGGCCGTGGTGACGGCAATGGATGTTGCAGGCCAGCTCAGCTTCGTGCATCTTAGTATCACCACCCAACAAGCGGCCGCTCTGTAGCCGCGTCAGCAGCGGATACTCGGGCATGAGCCAGACGAACACTCTCGGCAGCGATTGGTTGATCTACCGTCGGCTGCTGTCGAACCTGTCCGGTTTGTGGCCTTTGTTCGCCCTGAGCATCGTGGGCTACTTTCTCTACTCCAGCTCCCAGGTGCTGGTGGCGGACTGGAGCCAGTTCGTGATCGACACGCTCTCCGGCGAGAAGCGCGTCGATGCCGGCATCGTGTCGGGGTTCATACTGCGCCATTTCGGCGGCGCGGACCCTTCGCAGCGCTGGCTGCACGGCATGATCGCCGTGTCGGTGCTGGTGCTGGCGGTCATTCGCGGCGCCGGCTATTTCATCGGCAACTATTACCTGTCCTACGTCTCCAATCACCTGGTGCACAAGCTGCGCTGCCAGGTGTTCGATCAGATTCTGGTGGTGCCTGCCAGCTATTACCACGGCAGTTCCAGAGGCAATCTGCTGGCCAAGGTCACCTATCACGTCAACCAGGTCACCGGCGCGGCCACGGACGCCGTCAAGGTCATCATCCGGGAGGGCTTCTTCGTCATCGGCCTGCTGGCCTATCTGTTCTACAAGCAGTGGTCGCTGACCCTCATCTTTCTGGTGGTGCTGCCGATCATCGGCCTGCTCGTCACCTGGGTGGGGCGCCAGTTTCGCCGCATCAGCCGCCGGATACAGGATTCCGTGGGGGATGTCACCCAGGTGGCCAATGAGACCATCGGCGGCTACCAGGAGGTGCGGCTGTTCGGCGGCAGGGAATACGAACGCCAGCGCTTCTATGCCTCCAGCGCCTACAACCTGGCGCAGAACATGAAGATGGTGATGACCTCGTCGCTGGCCAGCCCGGCCGTGCAGCTGCTGGTGTGGTCGGCGCTGGCGGTGCTGGTGTGGGTGGCGCTCGACCTGCGCACCGGCAGCACCGCCGGCGAGTTCGTGGCCTATGTCGGCGCCGCGGGAATGCTGGCCAAACCCATCCGCCAGCTCAGCGAGGTCATGGGCGTCGTGCAGAAGGGCCTGGCCGCCTGCGAGGACCTCTACGAATTCATCGACTCTCCCCGCGAGGTCGACACCGGCACCCATGTCACCGAGCGCGCCAGGGGGCGCATCGAGTTCCGCCAGCTCAATTTCGCCTACGGCAGCGACGGCCCGCGGGTGCTGCACGATATCGACCTCACCGTCGAGCCCGGTCAGACGGTGGCGCTGGTCGGCCTCTCAGGGTCGGGCAAGTCGACCCTGGTGAGCCTGCTGCCCCGCTTTTACGACTATGCGCAGGGCGAGGTGATGCTGGACGACATCGACATCAGGGACTACAAGCTCGACAACCTGCGCGCTCAGATCGCCATCGTCACCCAGCAGGTCACCCTGTTCAACGATACCATCTACAACAATATCGCCTACGGCGCCATGGCCTCCGCCAGCCCGGAGGACGTGCATCGCGCGGCACTGGCGGCTCACGCCATGGAGTTTATCAGCGCGCTGCCGCAGGGCATGTCCACCCTGGTGGGCGAGAACGGTGTGATGTTGTCAGGCGGCCAGCGGCAGCGCATCGCGATCGCGCGCGCCATCCTCAAGGACGCGCCGGTGCTCATCCTCGACGAGGCGACCTCGGCGCTGGACAACAAGGTGGAGTACTTCATTCAGGAGGCCCTGAATGAGGTCATGGAGGGCCGCACCAGCCTGGTGATCGCGCACCGCCTGACCACGGTCGAACACGCCGACCTGATCGTGGTGATGGACCAGGGCCGCATCGTGGAGCGGGGCACCCATGCCGAGCTGATCGCCCTGGGCAAGGTCTACGCGGGTCTCTACCAGCGCAGTTTCGAGGACCAGGCCGACGATGGCAGCTGACCTGACGCGGTGCCAGGTCATCGGGGCCTGAGCCACCATGGCGGCATTGGAGCGCCTGTGGTACGGCCGCAGCCCCCTGGCGTGGCCGCTGTGGCCGCTATCGCTGTTGTTTGGCGCCGTCGCCCGCCAGCGCCGCCGCCGCTACCTGGCCGATGTGGCCAGCGGCGCGCTGTGGCAGCCGCCCGTGCCGGTGATCGTGGTGGGCAATATCAGCGTCGGCGGCACCGGCAAGACGCCCGTGGTGATCGCGCTGGTGGAGTATCTGCGCCAGCGCGGCTGGCGGCCCGGGGTGGTTTCCCGCGGTTACGGCGGCACGCCGCCGACGCTGCCGCTGCGCGTGGCGGGGTCGGTGGACGCGTCCCAGTGTGGTGACGAGCCGCTGCTGGTGCATCTGCGCACCGGCTGCCCGGTGGTGGTCGACCCGGACCGTCCCCGGGCGCTGCGCCAGCTGCTGGCCAGCACCGATTGCAACGTGGTGATCAGCGATGACGGGCTGCAGCACTACCGCCTGTTCCGGGACGTGGAGCTGGCGGTGGTCGACGGTCAGCGGGGGCTGGGCAATGGCCTGCTGCTGCCGGCGGGGCCGCTGCGGGAGCCGCCTCAGCGCCTGCGCGAGGTCGATGCGGTGCTGCTCAATGGCGGCAGCGGCGAGGCGCCGGTGCTGCCGGTGGCGGCGCAGCGGTTTGACTTGCAGCCCACCCGCTTCGTCAGCCTCGACGGCGCCCGCACGCTGGCGGTGGGTGGCTTCGGTGCCGGCGCGCGCGTGCACGCGCTGGCGGGCATCGGCAACCCCGGCCGCTTCTTCGCGACCCTGCGCAGCCTCGGCCTCGATCCGCGCGAGCACCCCTTTGCCGATCACCACCGCTACCAGCCCGGCGATCTCGCCTTCGGGGACGGCGGGCCGGTGGTCATGACCGAAAAGGACGCGGTCAAATGCCGCGCCTTCGCGACCCCGGAGCACTGGTATCTCGCGGTAGAGGCACTGCTGCCGCCGGCATTTTACGGTATGCTGGACGCTCGCCTGGCGCAGGCGCTGCGCCGCACGGCCGGCGCGACCGCGCTGTCCTAGCCGGGTCTGTCATTGCCGTCTACTCAGAGGAGCTGAACGAGGTGTCCTTCGTCGTCGTGATTCCGGCGCGCTATGCGTCGACCCGCCTGCCTGGCAAGCCCTTGCTGGACATCTGCGGCAAGCCCATGGTGCAGTGGGTCTACGAACGCGCCTGCCAGAGCGCCGCCAGCCGCGTCGTGGTCGCCACCGACGACCAGCGCATCGTCGATGCCGCGGTGGGCTTCGGGGCGGAGGTCTGCCTGACCGCTGCCGGGCACGAGTCGGGCACCGACCGCATCGAGGAGACGGCCCGGCAGCTCGGCCTGGGTGAGGATCAGTGCGTGGTCAACGTGCAAGGCGATGAGCCGCTGATTCCCCCCGAGATCATCGACCAGGTCGCGTTAAATCTGGCGCGCCATCCCGACGCCGGCATCGCCACCCTGAGCGTCCCGGTGGCCACTGCCGCCGCATTCGCCGACCCCAACGTGGTCAAGGTGGTGACGGACCGGGAGGGCTTTGCGCTCTACTTCAGCCGCGCGCCGATCCCCTGGCCGCGGGATGCCATGGCCGCCGGCGGCAAGCCCGTGCTGCCGGAGCACTTTGCCGCGCAGCGGCATGTGGGCATCTATGCCTACCGCGGTGCCTTCCTGCGCAGCTTCGTGAGCTGGCCCGTCTCCTCCCTGGAGGCGACCGAGAAGCTGGAGCAGCTGCGCGCCATGGCGCATGGGGTGAGAATCCACGTGGAGCAGGCGCGGGCGGCGCCGCCGGCCGGGGTCGATACCGCGGCAGACCTGGAGGTCGTGCGGCAGGCGCTGGAGCGCGGCGCGTAATGGCGCGGGTGCTGTTCGTCTGCCTGGGCAATATCTGCCGTTCTCCCACCGCGCACGGGGTATTCGAAGCGCAGGTGCGCGCCGCCGGCATGGCCGATCGCGTCACCGTCGACTCGGCCGGCACCGGCGCCTGGCATGTGGGGAGGCCGCCCGATGGGCGCACCCGGCGGGTCGCGCTGCAGCGGGGCTACGATCTGAGCCACCTGCGCGCCCGCCAGGTCTGCGCCGCCGATTTCTATGCCTTCGACTACCTGCTGGCCATGGATGAAGACAATCTCGCCGCGCTGCGCGCCATGCGGCCGGACGACAGCCAGGTCGAGCTGCGCCTGTTTCTGGACTACGCGCAGGACCTGCGCGAGCGCGAGGTGCCTGACCCCTACTACGGCGGCGCCGGTGGCTTCGAGCGCGTGTTCGACCTGGTGGAGCGGGCCGCGGCGGGGCTGCTGGCGCATCTGCGGCAGGCGGGCGCCTGATGGAGGTCCGGCGCGAACACGATCTGAGCCGCAACAACACGCTGGCGCTGCCGTGCACGGCCAGCGTGTTCGTGCGCGCCACCGACGCCGCGGACATCGAGGCGGCGGTGCGCCTGGCCAGGGCGGAGCGTCTGCGGGTGTTCGTGCTGGGGGGCGGCAGCAATCTGCTGGTGTCGCCGCGCATCGACGCGCTGGTGCTGCAGCCGGCGCTGCAGGGGCTCGAAGTGGTCGACCGCCCCGGCGGCGCGGTGGCGGTCACCGCCGGGGCCGGCGAGAACTGGCACGCGCTGGTCGTGCGCCTGCTCGAGGCGGGCTGCCACGGCCTGGAGAATCTGGCGCTCATTCCCGGCACGCTGGGTGCCGCGCCGGTGCAGAACATCGGGGCCTACGGCGTGGAGCTGGCGCAATTCGTCGAGGCGGTGGTGGCCTACGACCTGCACAGCGACAGCTGGGTGCGGCTGGAGCGGGACGCCTGCGGCTTCAGTTACCGCCACAGCATCTTTCGCGGGCAGGACAGCGGGCGCTATGTGATCACGGCGGTGGCGCTGTGGCTCGCGCGCGGTGGCCGGGTCGAGGCCGGCTATGGCGCCCTGCGCGAGGAGCTGGAGCGCCGCGGGGTGACCCATCCTGGCCCGCGGGACGTATTCGACGCCGTGGTCAGCGTGCGCAGCAGCAGGCTGCCCGACCCCGCGCAGCTGCCCAACGCGGGCAGTTTTTTCAAGAACCCCGTGGTGGCCGCGGCGGAGTGCGCGCGCCTGCGCGAGCGCTTTCCCGCTATCGTGACGTATCCGCAGGCCGGCGGCGACTGCAAGCTGGCGGCGGCCTGGCTCATCGAGCAGGCGGGTTTCAAGGGGCGCATCGTCGGCGGTGTGGGCATGCACGCGCACCAGGCCCTGGTGCTGGTCAATTACGGCGGCGCCGATACCGCCGCGGTGCTCGCCTACGCGGCCATGGTCCAGGCCGAGGTCGAGCGCCGTTTTGGCGTGCGGCTCGAACGCGAGCCGCTCTGGGTCGAAGCCGATGGACGCTGTCGCTGAGCCCAGCGCCCGGCTCGCTGCCGAGCTCGCCGTGCCGGGTGCGGACACCTGGCTGTGCCGGCAGTTTGTGCCGCCCGCGCTGGCGGATGCCTGCCTGGCGCGCCTGGGCGACGAGCTGGCCTGGCGCGAAGAGGCGCTGCAGCTGTTTGGCCGGCGCCAGCTGGTGCCGCGGCTGGTGGCCTTTTACGGTGACGCGGGGCTCAGCTACCGCTATTCGGGTCTCGACCACCCGGCGCTGGTCTGGCATCCGCTGCTGGCCGCGCTGCGTCGGCTGCTGCGGCGGCACCTGGGGTCTGACTTCAACTGCGTGCTGGCCAACCTCTATCGGGACGGTGACGACTGCATGGGCTGGCACAGCGACGACGAGGCCGCGCTCGGCCGCGAGCCGCGCATCGCCTCGCTCAGTTTTGGCGCGAGCCGGGACTTTCTGTTGCGCCAGCGCGGCGATGTGCGCCGGCGCCACTGCCTGCTGCTGGAGCACGGCTCCCTGCTGCTGATGGAGGGCTGCAGCCAGCACGGCTGGCAGCATTGCCTGCCGCGCCGCCGCCGCGTGCGCACGCCGCGCATCAATTTGACCTTTCGCACGCTGTATCCGGTGGCCGTCGATGAGCACCCCTGAATCCGCCGCCTTTGACAGCAAGGGCTTTGTCGCCAGTCTCACCCGCGGCCCCGGCATCTATCAGATGTTCGATCACGAGGGACGGGTGCTCTACGTCGGCAAGGCCCGCAATCTCAAGCATCGCGTCGCCAGCTACTTCCGCGGCAGCGGCCTCAACAACAAGACCCTGGCGCTGGTCAGTCGCATCCACCATATGGAAGTGACCGTGACCCGCACCGAAACCGAAGCCCTGCTGCTGGAAAACAACCTGATCAAGGCGCACCGGCCGCCCTACAATATCCTGCTGCGCGACGACAAATCCTATCCCTATATCCACCTCTCCGCCGACGAGTACCCCCGCCTGGGTTTTCACCGCGGCCCCAAACGCGACGAGGGCAGTTATTTCGGGCCCTACCCCGACAGCGGTGCCGTGCGCGACAGCCTGGCCTTCCTGCAGAAGGTGTTCAAGGTCCGGCAGTGCGAGAACGGCGTCTTCAAGAACCGCTCGCGGCCCTGTCTGCAGTATCAGATCAACCGCTGCACCGCACCCTGCGTCGATCTCGTCGCGCCGGCAGAGTATGCCGAGTCGGTGCGGCATACCCGCATGTTTCTGGAGGGCAAGAGTCAGGACCTGACGGCCGAGCTGGCCGATCGCATGGAAGCGGCCGCAGCCGGCCTGGCGTTCGAGGAGGCGGCGCAGCTGCGCGACCAGCTGCGCTCGCTGCAGCGCGTGCGCGAGATCCAGTATATCGAGGGCGAGAGCGGCGACCTGGACATACTCGCGGCCTTTGCGCAGAACGCGGTGGTGTGCATCCAGGTGATGACCGTGCGGCAGGGGCGGGTGCTGGGCAGCAAGGGCTACTACCCGAGCCTGCAACTGGATGAGGCGCCGGAGGAAGTCCTGGCGGCGTTCATCGGCCAGTTCTATCTGGGGCCGGGGGCGCACCCGGTGCCCAGGGAACTGCTGGTCGAGGTCGTCCCTGCCGACCACGAAGCGCTGGCCGCCGCCCTGTCCGAGCGCGCCGGCCACAAGGTGGCGATACAGCACCGGCTGCGCGGCGCCAGGGCGCGCTGGGTGGCGCAGGCCGCTACCACCGCTGCGCAGAACTGTCTGGCCCTGCTGGCGAATCGACAGCACGCGCGGTCGCGGCTGGATAGCCTGGCGGAGCAGCTGGCGCTCGATGCCGTGCCTGAGCGCCTGGAGTGCTTCGATATCAGCCACAGCGGCGGTGACCAGACCGTCGCGTCCTGTGTGGTGTTCGGCCCCGACGGCCCGATCAAGGCGGATTACCGCCGCTTCAATATCGACGGCATCACCCCGGGTGACGACTACGCCGCCATGGCGCAGGCGCTGGAGCGGCGCTACCGCCGCCTCCAGCAGGGCGAGGGCAAGCTGCCGGACCTGCTGATCATCGATGGCGGCAAGGGTCAGCTCAGCGCGGCGGAGGCTATCCTGGCGGAGCTGGGGGTGACCGGCGTCACGCTGCTGGGCATCGCCAAGGGTCCCACCCGCAAGGCGGGCCTGGAGCGGCTGTTCCTGGGCGCCGGGCATCGCGAGCTGCGCCTGGCGCCCCAGGCACCGGCGCTGCACTTGCTGCAGCAGATCCGCGACGAGGCCCATCGCTTTGCCATCACCGGCCACAAGGGCCGCCGGGACCGCCAGCGCCGGGAGTCCACGCTGCAGAAAATACCCGGCGTCGGTCCCAAAACGCGCCGAAAGCTGTTACGCTACTTTGGCGGCTTGCAGGCGATCAGCCGGGCGGGTGTCGAGGAGCTGGCACAGGTCTCCGGCATCAGCCCTAAGCTGGCTCAGGCGATCTACGACGCGCTGCACGAGGCTTAGCAGCGCTCCCCCGCAGTAATGACGTGGCGGGACGGCGGGCGCGCTTGACGGTGGTGTGGGCGCCTCCCCAATGCTCGACAATAAC
>Ga0316188_10000289_pt1 | contig 20301 bp, 18 predicted proteins | sample Phiworburrow1_MG_FD_204933 | JGI IMG/M metagenome (GOLD analysis project Ga0316188, IMG submission 204933) | Coastal sediment microbial communities from Maine, United States - Phippsburg worm burrow 1 | ecosystem: Environmental > Aquatic > Marine > Coastal > Sediment | place: USA: Maine... | reverse complement strand
GTCTATGTCATGACCAGCGAGTACGGTGCCGCGAGCCAGCTCGAGAAGATCGATATGCTCGACTTCGCCGACCTTATCGTGCTGAACAAGTATGACAAGCGTGGCGCCGAAGACGCGCTGCGCGATATCCGCAAGCAGTGGAAGCGCAACCATGTTGCCTTCGACACACCGGATGACGAGGTTCCGGTTTTCCCGACAATCGCGAGCCAGTTCAACGATCCGGGTGTCAGCTGGATGTTTGCCGAACTGTGTCGGCGCGTTGCCGAGAAGGCGGGTCTCGATGCGGATCAATGGACGCCTGCCATAGACACCTCTGTTCGTGAGCCACGCTCGACAGCGACTATTCCGGGTGCCCGCATCCGTTACCTCGCCGAAATCGCAGAGCATGGTCGTGAGGTCAACAGCAGGGTGGACAGCCAGGCAGAGACGGCCAGCCGCGCCCAGCATGTTTACGAAGCACTCAAGCTGCTCGGCGACGCAGAACTACCGGATGAGCTGGAGGCCTTCCCGACGGCGGCTTTGGCGGATGGAAGCGATCGCAGCCTGCTGGTGCTGCGGCAGCGCTACCAGGAGGCCCTGAGCGACCTGACTGCGGAATCCCTGGCACTGTTGCGCGAGTGGCCGGCCCGCAAAGAGGGCGTACGCTCGGAGAAACACAGCTACTCGGTGCGCGGCCGGGAAATCACCGGTGATAACTACCGCGAGTCCCTGAGTCATCAGAAAATTCCGAAAATTGCGGCACCGAACTTCACCGACTGGGGCCAGTTGCTCACGTTCCTGCAAAAGGAGAACCTGCCAGGCGCATATCCCTACACGGGTGGTGTCTATCCATACCGCCGCCTTGGTGAAGACCCGACCCGCATGTTTGCCGGGGAGGGCACGCCGGAACGCACCAATCGCCGCTTCCATTACCTGTCGCAGGGCCAGCCCGCAGCGCGACTGTCAACCGCGTTCGATTCGGTGACGCTCTATGGCGAGGATCCGCATGAGCGTCCGGATATCTACGGCAAGGTCGGTAACTCCGGTGTGTCGATCGCATCGGTAGATGATATGAAGAAGCTTTATTCGGGCTTCGATCTGTGTGCGCCCACAACATCGGTCTCAATGACGATCAACGGTCCGGCGCCGATGATCCTGGCATTCTTCATGAACACGGCCATTGACCAGCAGGTCGAGAAGCATCTGCGCGAGACAGGTGGCTGGGAGGCCGCAAAAAAGAAAGTCGATGCCTATTTCAAAGGCAAGGATCGCCCCGCCTACGTCGGCGAATTACCCGATGGTAACGACGGCCTCGGTCTCGGTCTGCTCGGTGTTTCGGGCGACCTGGTGGTTGATGCCAGGACCTACCAGCGGATCCGCAAGGAGACGATGGCATCCGTTCGCGGCACGGTCCAGGCTGACATTCTGAAAGAGGACCAGGCGCAGAATACGTGCATCTTCTCCACCGAGTTCGCGATGAAGATGATGGGTGACGTGCAGCAGTTCTTTATCGAAAACAACGTACGCAATTACTACAGCATTTCGATCAGTGGCTATCATATCGCCGAAGCGGGTGCGAACCCGATAAGCCAGCTGGCGTTTACATTATCAAATGGTTTTACGATCGTTGAGTACTACCTGGCTCGAGGCATGGATATCGATGACTTCGCGCCCAACCTCAGCTTCTTTTTTTCCAACGGCATGGATCCCGAGTACACGGTGATCGGTCGGGTAGCGCGGCGGATTTGGGCGCGTGCGATGAAAGAGCGTTACGGTGCCAGTTCACGCTCGCAGATGCTCAAGTACCACGTGCAGACATCCGGCCGCAGCCTGCATGCGCAGGAGATAAGCTTCAACGATATTCGCACGACGTTGCAGGCGATGTACGCGCTGTTCGATAACTGCAACAGTCTGCACACCAACGCGTTCGATGAGGCTATTACCACGCCGACCGAGCAATCGGTGCGGCGTGCGGTCGCCATTCAGCTGATCATTTCGCGTGAGCTTGGGCTCAACTTCTGCGAGAACCCGTGGCAGGGTTCGTTTGTTGTGAACGAGCTGACCGACCTTGTCGAGGAAGCCGTCTACCAGGAGTTTGAGCGTATTTCTGAACGTGGCGGTGTGCTGGGTGCGATGGATACGATGTACCAGCGCGGCAAGATCCAGGACGAGAGCATGTACTACGAGCATAAGAAGCACGATGGCTCGTTGCCGCTCGTGGGCGTTAATACGTTCCTGCCAAAGGAAGGCCAGGAGGACGAGGTCCATGAGCTGGAACTGATCCGTTCCTCAGACGCCGAGAAGCAGGACCAGATTCGTCATGTCCGGGCGTTCCAGGCGACGCATGCTGACGCCAGCGCGGATGCACTGCGGCGCTTGCAACAGGTTGCACGCGATCGCGGCAACGTGTTCGCCGAACTCATGGAAACCGTCAAGTCCAGTTCCTTGGGACAGATATCCGGTGCGTTATATGAAGTCGGCGGTGAATACCGACGCAACATGTAGATACAGGAGCCCCGAGTGAGCGAGATCGTCAAATACGAGCACCGTGATGCGGTAGCGGTCATTACGCTGCATCGCCCGGAGAGCATGAACGCGTTTGATACAGCGTTGCGGGCGGATGTTGCCGCAGCTTTTGCCAAAGCACACGAAGATGACTCAGTACGTGCTGTGATTTTTACCGGTGAAGGACGCTGTTTTTCGGCTGGGGCGGACTTGAAAGCCGGTATCGACCGGGATGTCGAGGAGATCCTGCAGTCGGAATATCGTCCAATCCAGGAGGCGATCGCCAACATTCCGAAGCCGGTTATAGCGGCGGTACCAGGGTCGGCGGCTGGCATAGGCCTGTCGATGGCGTTGCAGTGCGACCTGCTGATAATGGCTGACAATGCGTTCCTGTTATCGCCGTTTACGACGATTTCGCTGGTGCCCGACGGCGGCCTCAACTGGCTGCTGGTGCGGCAGCTCGGATATCGGCAGGCGTTCCAGTTGAGTATTGAATCAGAACGGATTCCCGCTGCACGCTGCGTGGAACTCGGGCTTGCCAACAAGGCGGTGCCCGCCGAGTCGTTGCTGAGCTCGGCGATGGAGTGGGCGCAGGCGCTATCGAAACGTGCGCCGCTGTCGCTCACCGCGACCAAGAAGATCATGCGCTTTGCGGCGGACAACAACTGGTCCGACTCTTACGATCTCGAGGCGAAACTGCAGGGTGAACTCCTCGGAAGTGAGGATAACCGGGAGGGCATTCAGGCTTTCCTCGAGAAACGTGCACCGGTGTTCAGGGGCAAGTAGTGATGGATCGCTGCGTAGAGGAACACACCAAGGGTAAACTTACGACCGAGGATGATGCCTTTCGCCGACAGGCATCTGTCCGCGTTTCGCGAATCTACCCCGGCTCATCCGAAATCATGAAAGAGATCATCGCGCGTTCACTCGGACTGGACCCGCGCAAGAAAAAGGCCTGATCTGATGCGCGTTGCATTTGTTGGACTGGGCGTCATGGGCTATCCCATGGCGGGTTACCTGGCTAAGGCCGGGCACGATACGGTGGTCTACAACAGGACTACCGCCAAAGCGGAGCAATGGGTCGACGAGTACGGCGGCTCCAGAGCCGCGACACCGGGCACAGCTGCTGAAGGGGCTGACATCGTCTTCGTTTGCGTTGGCAACGACGATGACGTGCGCGAAGTCATCCTTGGCGAAGCGGGGGTGCTGGACAAGATAGCTGCGGGCGGCATCATTGTTGATCACACCACCGCGTCCGCGACGATCGCTCGCGAGATACATGCGGCGGCGGCGGACAGGTCGGTTGGCTTCCTCGATGCGCCCGTGTCTGGTGGGCAGGCCGGGGCAGAGAATGGCCAGCTCACGGTGATGGTAGGTGGTGACAACGACGTCTTTGAACGTGCGGCACCAGTCATCGATTGCTTTGCCAAAGCCATTACTCTTATCGGCCCGACCGGCTCGGGGCAACTGGCGAAGATGGTGAACCAGGTTTGTATTGCCGGGGTCGTGCAGGGGCTGTCCGAAGGCCTGCATTTCGCGCAATGCGCGGGGCTGGATCCTGCGGTCGTTATCGAGTCGATCTCGAAAGGCGCGGCGCAATCGTGGCAAATGGAGAATCGCTGGCAAACGATGGTCAATGGCGAGTTCGAGTTCGGCTTCGCCGTTGACTGGATGCGCAAGGACCTGGGTATAGCGCTCGATGAGGCACGTCAGAACGGGGCGCAACTCGAGATGACTGAACTCGTGGACCGCTATTACGCGGAAGTCCAGGCGATGGGCGGCAGTCGCTGGGATACATCGAGCCTCATCGCACGCCTGAAAAAAGTGTAGAATCTCCTGCTTCACAGGGGTGGCCAGCGAGCCTGAGATCCAGTTAGGGAACCCTTAGAACCTGATCCGGATAATGCCGGCGTAGGAAGGGATTCATGAAACATCTGTCTATCGCGCCAGCACCAGCCGCGCTTCTGTCTGTTTTATTCACCTGTTCATCGGTTGCCGATGAAGCAATTGACGAGATCGTTGTCACGGCCGATTTCCGTGAACGCCCGGCACACGAACTGCCGGTCAGCGTCAGCGTCGTGTCCGGGGAGACTATCCGCGAAGCGGTCCAGCAGCATTTCGAGGAACTCGTGAATGTCATACCGAACCTGAACTGGTCGGGTGACGGCCACCGGGCCCGTTATTTTCAGATCCGTGGAATAGGCGAACTCGAACAGTACGAAGGTGCACCGAATCCGTCGGTCGGTTTCCTGATTGATGACATCGATTTCAGCGGTATCGGTACTGTTGCGACGCTGTTCGATATGGAGTCCGTGGAGGTCCTGCGTGGTCCCCAGGGTAGTCGTTACGGTGCCAATGCGTTGGCAGGACTCGTGTATATGCGGAGCACGGCTCCTTCGGCGGAACGGGATGGACGCCTGCAATTGACAGTCGGTGGCGATGACGCGCTGTCCGCAGGTGTCGCGTTCGGTGGCTCACTCGACGAGGAAGAAAGCGTCGTGTTTCGTGTCAGCGGGCAGCGTCACGAAAGTAACGGCTTTCGCAACAACACCTATCTTGATCGAGATGATACGAATGCCCGCAACGAGACATCGTTGCGCGCTCGCCTGCAGGCGAGCGTTGGCAACGACCTCGAATTGAAGCTGGCCGCGCTCTATACCGATGTCGATGACGGGTACGATGCGTTCTCGCTGGATAACAGTTACACCATGTTGTCCGACAAGCCAGGCAGGGACGCACAGGAAAGTGTCGGTACCTCTCTGCGATTTGACTGGAGCGGCCTTGCTGCCGGAACGCTGACATCGATCACGTCGTTCGCGAACTCGAACATCGAATTCAGTTTCGACGCGGACTGGGGCAATGACGACAGCTGGAATCCGGTTACCTACGACTATGTCTCGCTGACCGACCGCGACAGGCAGACACTCAGCCAGGAGTTTCGCCTTGTTATGGACACGTGGTTGCTTGGCATGTACGCCATGAGTCTTTCCGAGGATCTGCAAACGAGCAACCTTGGCGACTATTACGACCCGTTTTACGATTTTGCAGATTCCCTGAATGATCAGTTCAGCAGCGAGTTCGAATCGACCAATCTCGCCGCCTTCGGCCAGGGCGACTGGCGGTTGGGCGATGCAACGATGCTGTCGGCCGGCCTGCGCTTTGAGCATCGTAATACCGGCTACAGCGACACCGGCGGCACGACAGCGGGTCCGTCAGAATCGATGTGGGGCGGCGAGCTGAGCCTTGCGCGAGATTTAACTGACGGTGTCATGAGCTACATTGCGCTGTCACGCGGATATAAAGCCGGTGGCTTTAACCTGGGCCTGGTGCCACCCGAGCGGCGGACCTTTGGTGATGAGGTCCTTTGGAGCCTTGAGGTGGGCGTGAAGGCATCGCTGGCGGATGATCGTGTTCTGCTAAACGCGGCCGTATTCACCAGCCAGAGAGATGAGCAACAGGTTCGAGTTTCCGAGCAGCTGAATCCGAACGATCCTGCGTCGTTCGTGTTTTACACTATCAACGATTCCGCCGGTGGTGCATCACATGGCCTGGAAGCCGACCTGCGCTGGTTTGCGACGGACGGACTCGAAATCTACGCGTCGCTGGGTTGGCTGCGGTCGAAACTCGGCGCCAGTGGGCGTGATCTCGCGCATGCACCGCGTTACTCGGTGGCCGCCGGGGTTATTTATCGCAACGCGAACGGTTTTTTCACACGCCTCGATGCAACCGCGCGCGACGAGTTTTACTTCGATGTCAGCCACGACCAGAAGTCGCAGGCCTACGAGCTGCTGCACGCCCGTATCGGCTACGAGGGCGACAACTGGGTCGTGCAGCTCTGGGCTCGTAACCTGACGGACAAGGATTATGCCGTGCGTGGGTTTTACTTTGGTAACGAGCCACCGGATTTCCCGGCCACTCTGTACACTCGTCTCGGTGACCCGCGACAGCTTGGCGTCACGCTCGAAAGGAGATTCAACTGATGAAAGTCGCCGTCGACATTAGCCTGTATCCGCTGGATGCGGACTTCATTCCGCCGATCAAGGATATTATCGATCGCCTGAATACTCATGACGACCTCGAGGTCTGGACGAATGCCATGAGCACGCAGGTGATCGGTGACTTCGATACCGTGATGGATGCCCTGAAGGCAGAGATCGGAACCACCTTCGATCAGATTCCGAAAGGGGTATTCGTCATAAAGATGTTCAACAACCCGGGACAGCATTGACTCCACTCGAGTTACTTGCGGTGGCCATGGCGGTGGCGTACCTGGTACTCGCCATTCGCCAGAATATCTGGTGCTGGCTGTGTGCCGGCGTCAGCACGGCCATCTACGTTTGGCTGACGTTTGTTGCGAAGCTCTATATGGACACGGCGCTGCAGGTGTTCTATTTCGCGATGGCGGCATACGGATGGTACGTCTGGACAGCCGGCCGGCGAGACGGACATGAGAAGCCGGTCGTCGTCTGGCCTGTATCGACACATGCGATCGCGCTGACCGTTATCGCCGGAGCAGGCATGGTAAATGGCTACCTGCTCGATACTCGCACGGACGCGGCGTTCCCGTATCTTGACGCGCTAACGACGTGGGCCGCAGTGTGGGCAACGTTCCTGGTTGCTCGAAAAGTGCTTGAGAACTGGTGGTACTGGCTGATCATTGACGCCGTGTACGTATTCCTCTACTGGTCGAGGGACCTGAAGTGGACTGCCGGGCTGTTCATCTTCTACATTATTCTGGTTCCGATTGGCATCGCGAGCTGGACGCGATCCTACAAGGAGGCCACTGCGTGACCCAAACTCCAGAAACAGTGCTAAGGGGCTTGCCGGATTGGGCCGATGCCTCGTTTGAGCGGCTCGAATGCGGCCAGACGCTCAGCTCCTGGATCATTGACGCTGGCGATCGCAAGGCGGTGCTGAAAATCGACGCTGCGCCTCGCAAAGAACCGTTCAATACGCGACGAGCCGAAGCGCAAATACAGACGGCGGCGGCGAGGCAGGGCCTGGCTAATCGTGTGCTGCATGTGACGGACACGGTCCTGATGACTGAATTTGTCGATGGTGTCGTCTGGTCACTCGATTGTCTCGAAGACAGCAACAACATCGAACAGCTGGCCATAGCCCTGCGCAGGCTGCACTCACTGCCGCTCACCGGGCGAACGTTTGACGCGTCGGGTGCCGCGAGAGAGTATGCGAGCAGGATAGCCCGTCGCGAGGAGGAAAAGATCCGGGACTGCCTGCGCAAGATCGAGGCAGGCCCATTGCCGCCCAATCTGTGCTGTTGTCACAACGACCTGGTCGTGGCCAACATTCTCAATACGCCAGAAACGCGCTTCCTGGACTGGGAGTATGCGTGCGACAACGACCCGTTCTTCGATCTCGCAACGATCGTGGCGCATCATGGCCTGTCGGAGCCGCAGTGCGATACGCTACTGGACGCATATTTCGACGGTAACGGCGCGCGCTGGCGCGAGCAGCTGGCACGCCAGTCGGATGTCTACGATGCGTTGCTGTACCTTTGGGAGCAGAGCCGGGGCCAGGATTAAAGCGCCTACCAGCTATTGCGTAACTCACGCAGTTTTAGAAACACCGTTTTTGGATCCGGGCTGTCGCCAAGCTCCGGAAAATCTTCCAGCAGCTTCGCGATCACGCCCGGACTCTGCAGTCGGAAGAATGTATTCATTTCGCGCTCCTGGGCCAGCGTCGTCACAAGTGCTTTGTCCGGATCCTGGTTCCGGTAGGTATCCAGCATCTGTTTCGCTGCCGCATTATCGGGTTCACGATCGAGCGTGAACTCGAGATTGTTTACAAGGTAGTCGTGCCCGGGATACAGCAGCGTGTTTTCCCCGAGTGCATCCAGTTGCCTGCTGAAGGTCTCGTACAATTCCTCGGGGTGGCCGCCGTTGTGGCAGTTACCCGCCCCGGCATTGAACAGCGTGTCGCCCGAGAACAGGGCAGGCTGGTCGGTATGCGATAAAAGACAGATGTGGCACATCGTATGACCTGGCGTATCGAGGCACTCGAGCTCGACCGTCTTGCCGACCTTGATGACGTCGCCCGCGCCAACACCCCGGTCCATATTCGGTATACGTTTGCCGGCATCTCTGTGCGCGATGATCTTTGCGCCGGTTGCGTTCACCACACCCGTGTTGCCCCCGGTATGGTCCGCGTGTTCGTGTGTATTGAGAATTTGTGTGATCGTCCAGCCGCGCTCCTGAGCGACGTCGAGGCACTTCCTGAAGTCCAGCGGATCGATTGCCAGCGCCTCGCCCGATTCTGCGCACGCGACGAGATAGTTGAAATTGCGGTAGGCGTTACCGGTCCATACCTGCTCAACGATCATTCCTGTGTTTCCTCCCGCACATAGACCTGCTGCCCACCGACCCAGGTTTCGAGAACCACGATATCGTCGATCTCTGCAGCCGGAACCGTAAAGTAGTCCCGATCGATAACGATGAAGTCGGCCCACTTGCCGGGCTCGAGACTGCCAAGCCGGTCTTCCTGCCGGGCCGCGTACGCGCCGGCCAGCGTGAATGAATGCAATGCTTCAGCGCGTGTCAGGGCCTGGTCGGCGTACCAGCCCCCCTCGGGTTCGCCGTCGCGCCCCTGGCGCGTAACCGCCGCATACAGGCCATGGAAAGGGTTGGAGAGTTCAACCGGGAAATCGGAACCGTTCGCGACGATTACGCCTGCGTCGAGCATGCGTCGCCAGGCGTAGCCACCGAGAATCCGCTGCGGACCGATGCGGTCTTCCGCCATGTTCATGTCACTGGTCGCATGCGTTGCCTGCATCGACGCAATGATTCCGAGCTCGGCAAAACGCGGGATGTCCTCAAGCGTCACGATCTGGGAATGTTCGATCCGATTGCGCAGCGGTGACGGTTTGCCACCCTGCGCTTTCTCAAAAGCATTCAGCGACATGCGGTTGCCAAGGTCGCCAATGGCGTGAATACCGACCTGAAACCCCATGCCGTTTGCCTTCGCGACCATGCCGTCGAGTTCTTCCTGGGTCCAGAAGGGCAGGCCACGGTTTTCGGGGTCATCCGAGTAGGGCTCGATCATTGCGGCGCCTCGGCTGCCAAGTGCCCCGTCGGAATAGAGTTTTACCGACGAGATCTCCAGCCTGTCGTTGCCGTAGGCGTAGATCGGCTTGCCGATGGCGTCCAGCACCTCGCCGGCGCCGCCCGTCATGGCATAGATGCGCATGCCGAGGTCACCGTCGTCCGCCATGGACATGTAGATCTCTGCACCTTCGATATCGATGCCTGCGTCATGCACGCTGGTCATTCCTTCTGACAGCAGCGTATCGACAGCGGCCCTGATCGCGGCACGGCCCTCGGCCTTATCCGGCTTAGGCACGTGCATTTCCACCAGGTCCATGGCCATGTCGATGAGTACGCCGGTGGCGTGACCGTTGTCGTCGCGGATGATCTTGCCGCCGACCGGATCGGGCGTGTCGTCGTCAATGCCGGCCCGCTCCAGGGTGACACTGTTGGCCCAGCCCGCATGGCCATCAATGCGCCGCAGCCAGACCGGGCGATCATTGACGACCCTATCGATGTGCGCGGCTGTCGGAAATTCCCTGACGGGCCACAGTACCTGGTTCCAGCCGCGGCCGGTGATCCAGCGCGTGTGCGGTTTGTCGTTGCGGTACTGCGCAATAGCGGCTACCGCATTTTCAACACTCGCTACGCCGGTCAGATCGAGGCTGGTCTTGAGGAATCCGAGTCCGGCAACGTGGGCGTGTGCGTCAACGAGACCGGGCAGGACCGATCGGCCCTGGCCATCTATCTTGTCGGCGTCGGCATATTGTTCCAGCAAGTCGGCGTCGCCCGTCGCCACGACCCGTCCTGCGTTATCGAAGACGAGCACCGTGAACTCGACGATGCCGTCGTTCGTTGATGTGTGGCCATTAATGTTGTGCAATGCTGTCTCGGCGCCTGCACTGGTCGATACCAGGATTAGGAGAAGGGCCAGTGCAGAATGTCTGTACAGGGTCATGGCAACGCCTCGTTCGTTTTGTGGAGCCGCACACGATAACATCAGCCCATGATGAATCCAGATGTAAACCGAAAAATTCTCTGCGTCGGCGTTAATTACCGACCGCACATTGAAGAGATGGGGCGCGAGATTCCCGAGTACCCGGTGGTCTTCGTGCGTTTCCCTGGCAGCCTGGTCAGTGATGGTGAGCCGCTGCTCCGTCCGCGTGTCTCGGAACAGTACGATTTCGAGGGGGAACTCGCGATCGTGATCGGTAAAGTGGCAAGACACGTGTCGAGGGCCGATGCGTATGACTACATCGGTGGCTACTGCTGTTTCATGGATGGGTCAGTCAGGGACTGGCAGCGACATACCGGCCAGTTCACCGCGGGCAAGAACTTCGAGCGCAGCGGCGCGATCGGGCCGATGGTTCCTGCCGGCCGGATACCGGACCCGACCGCGCTGCAGCTGACCACCCGGGTGAACGGCAAGGTCATGCAGGAAGGTTGCATCGGGGATCTTGTGTTCGATATTCCGGCACTGGTCGAATACTGCTCGACGTTCACGGAACTTCAGCCCGGCGACATCATTGCCACCGGAACGCCGGGAGGCGTCGGCGCGGCTCGCAAGCCGCCTGTATGGCTCAGGGACGGCGACCGGGTGGAGGTCGAGATATCCGGTGTCGGGGTGCTCAGCAACCCGGTACAGGACGAATAAGGCCGTAAACCCACTTTACGCGTTGATTTTCCACGAAAAGCCTGCCTGAACGGATTGTTGCATTTACGCTACAAAAATAACAACTAGAATGGCTTCCAATATAGAAACCGTCTAAAGGATTGACATTAGGCGATATTTCTGCGAATTTTCAACTCAGCAAGCGTAGTCTTTCCACAACAGATCGACTGCGGTGCCGAAGATAAACACCTTCAGGTACGACTTGGCGGGGGAATCAGGGGGCCAGGACCACGTGCTTACGTAGGTTTGGAAAAAGCGGTTTCGCAAGAAGCCGCTTTTTTTTGTTTGTGGCCTGTCGCTTCGCCAGCGATACTCCCGCGCTATGAATAAAAACTCCCTGTTCAATCGCATCGTGTCAGGCAGTCTCGTGCTGCAGATCGCTATCGGCATTGCCGCCGGCATCGCGCTGGCTCTCATCTCGCCCGACGCGGCGCAATCGTCGATGTTGCTCGGCCACCTGTTTGTATCCGCGCTGAAAGCGGTTGCGCCGGTCCTCGTCCTGGTGCTCGTCGCATCGGCGATCGCCAACCGTAAAGCCAGCCACACGTCGCAGATGCGACCCATCGTCATCATGTATCTCGTCGGCACGGTCGCGGCGGCGCTGCTTGCCGTAACCGTGAGTACGATATTTCCAACGACGCTCGTGCTGCAGGTGACAGAGGTCAGCCAGAACGCGCCAAAAGGCATTGCGGAGGTCCTCGAGACATTGCTGCTCAAGCTCGTAGACAATCCAATCAGTGCGATGCTGAATGCCAATTACATCGGCATCCTGGTTTGGGGTGTCCTGCTCGGCGTATTTCTGCATCATGCGGCCGAGACGACGAGGACTGCGCTCCATGATTTAAGCGATGCGGTGACCAAGATAGTGCGCGTCGTCATCCGGCTTGCACCGGTCGGCATTTTTGGCCTGGTCGCCGGTAACCTTGCCGAAGGCGGACTTGGTGTGCTTGGTAGCTATGCGCGCATCCTGACGATATTGCTCGGTTGCATGATCGTCGTTGCGCTTGTCATCAATCCGTTAATCGTTGGGCTCAAGACGCGAAGCAATCCATACCCGATCGTCTTTACGGCGCTGCGCGAAAGCGGCATGGTCGCATTTTTTACGCGCAGTTCGGCCGCAAATATCCCGGTCAACCTTGCGCTGTGTGAGCGCCTCGATCTTGAGGAAGACACCTATGCTGTGTCGATCCCTCTGGGCGCCACGATCAACATGGGCGGTGCGGCAATAACGATTACGGTCCTGACGCTGGCCGCCGTGCATACGCTCGGCATCAGCGTGGACCTTCCCACGGCCCTGCTGCTCAGTATCGTCGCGGCGCTGTCTGCTTGCGGTGCCTCGGGCGTTCCGGGCGGCTCGCTACTACTGATTCCCTTAGCCTGTGGATTGTTTGGCATTTCAAATGACGTTGCGATGCAGGTTGTTGCAGTCGGCTTCGTGATCAGTATCTTGCAGGACTCGGCCGAAACTGCGCTGAACAGTTCGACGGATGTCGTTTTTACAGCAGCGGTTGCCACCAAGACACATCGCGCGGGCTGAGAGGAGGCGGGCAAGACATGCATACAATGATTTCCAGGAAACTGCTTATCGGGGTCGCGGCCCTTTGCTGCGCCACCACTGCCATGGCATCGCCGCTATCACCTGATGAGCAACGCATGGTCGAGTGGATCGACGCTCACAGCGAGGACGCTATCGCCCTGCTTGAGGAGACCGTCAACATCTCGAGCGGCACGATGAATCACGCTGGCGTACGCAGGGTTGGCGATGTCCTGCGCCGCGAACTCGACGCCCTGGGGCTCGAAACCGAGTGGATCGATCTGCCACCGGAAATGAAACGGGCAGGGCACCTGTTCGGACGCAAAGTCTCAGGTTCCGGCAAGAAGTTCGTGCTGATCGGGCACCTCGATACGGTGTTCGAGGCCGATGACGATTTCCAGGGATTTGCGCGCAACGGAGACACTGCGACCGGTCCCGGCGTTGAAGACATGAAGGGCGGCAACGTGGTCATCCTCTACGCGCTCAAAGCCCTGCAGGAAATTGGCGCTCTGCAGGACATACCTGTCGTAGTGGCATACACGGGCGAAGAAGAAAAAATGGGCACGCCGCTCGCCGTGTCTCGCAAAGACCTGGTGGAGGCCGGCAAGTGGGCGGATTACGGCCTGGGGTTCGAGTCAGCGATTACCTATGATGATGCGGATTGGGGCACCATCGCACGTCGCAGTTCGTCCGGCTGGATACTGACCGTCGAAGGACGGCAGGCGCATTCGTCGGGCATCTTCGGTGCCAATGCTGGTGCCGGTGCGATTTTCGAAGCGTCGCGCATTCTTGACGCATTTTATGAGGAAGTTCGTGGCGAGGAACACCTGACGTTCAACGCCGGTACGATTCTGGGTGGTACTGACGTTGATTATTCGTCGGGCCAGAATCGCGGAACTGCGTTTGGCAAGACCAACGTCATTCCCAGGACGGTAGTGGTGCACGGCGGTATTCGCACGATTTCCCAGGATCAACTCGAGCGCGCACAAGCGGCGATGCGGACTGTTGTTGCGAAGAACCTGCCGCATACAAAGGCCACGATTGAATTCTCCGAAGGCTATCCGCCCATGTTCCCGAGCGAGGGTAATCGTGGCGTGCTCGCCGTGCTTTCTGGTGTTAACGAGGATCTGGGCCGCGGCCCGATGCGGGAACTCGATCCATCAAGACGAGGCGCAGCAGACGTGTCGTTCGTCTCACCGTACACCGATGCGATTGCCGGATTGGGGCCACTCGGTACCGGCGGACACACACCTAACGAGACCATTGATCTTCTCTCTATCCCCCTGGCGATCAAGCGTGCAGCGATACTGATGTACCGTCTTGGCAAGGCTGAAGAGCACGACTGATGATGGGGCACGACCACGACCAGCACGACCATGATCACGCGCATGATCACGCGCACGTGCATCAGGCGAGTGAAAGTAACCTGAAGCGCGTCATCATCGCGCTGGTGCTTACCGGCACATTCATGTTCGTTGAGGTGGTGGGCGGTATCCTGTCCGGCTCGCTGGCACTGCTTGCCGATGCCGGGCACATGCTGACCGACACGATGGCGCTGGCACTGGCGGCCGCCGCGTTTCACGTTAGTAAGCGGCCACCGGGTGGCAGCCTGACCTACGGATACCAGCGATTCCAGATACTCGCGGCATTCGTCAATGGTCTCAGCCTGCTGTTGATCGTTGGCTGGATTCTTTACGAAGCCGTGGAGCGATTCATCTATCCCCGTGACATCCTCGGAGAGACGATGCTCGTGGTTGCCGCCGCTGGATTGGTCGTGAATATTATTTCATTCGCAGTCTTGCACACGGGCGACCAGGAAAACCTGAACATTCGCGGTGCCGCGCTGCACGTTGCAGGTGATCTTCTCGGATCAGTCGCCGCGATTGTGGCCGCAATCGTCATCATTTACACGGGATGGACGCTGATTGATCCCATCCTGTCAGTTGCCGTGGCCATGCTTATTCTCCGCAGCGCCTGGTCGCTGGTTAAGCGCAGCGCGCACGTCCTGCTGGAAGGTGCGCCGGACTGGCTTGACGTGTCCGACATGCAGGAACGCGTCGTGGCGAACGTGCCCGGCGTCGCGGGTATTCACCACGTCCATGTGTGGGGCCTGACGCCACAGCAGCTGATGCTGACCATGCACGTTACACTGACCTGCAATGTGCCAAGCCAGTCAGAAGTCGTGCGGCGCGTGAAGGCGTTTGTGGAGCAGGAATACGGCATCGGTCATTCGACGGTGGAAGTCGAAATCGACGGCTGCGCCGACCACTAGTCGTCGGGTGTAACAATGCCGATGTAAGGCAGGGTTCGGTTCTGCTCGGCGTAGTCGAGTCCGTAACCGACAACCCATTCATCCCCGATTTCGAAGCCGACGTAGTCGACCATCACGTCTACCTCGGCGCTCTCGGCTTTGCGCACCAGCGCGCAGGTGCGGACCGACGCCGGTCGATGTGATTCCAGCATCCCAATCAGATATTTGAGTGTATGTCCGGTGTCGACGATGTCCTCAACAATCAGTACGTGCTTGCGCTCAATGTTGCCGCGCACGTCCATGACAAGCCGTACAGCACCCGACGAGCGACTGCCGCTGCCATAACTCGATACGGCGATAAACTCGATGGTTCGCGGTATGCTCAGCCGGCGTGACAGGTCAGCGAGGAAAATGAACGATCCCTTGAGGACGCCAACCATGACGAGTTCGTCGTTGTCGCCGTAATCGGCAGAAATCTGTTCGGCCAGTTCCAGGACACGGCTCTGGATTTCCTCTTCGCTAATCAGTACAACAGGCATGGTCATGGGAATCGAGAATAGGGTATGAAACGCTCGATCGCAATCGCGGGCAACATGGGAACCGGCAAATCGACGCTGGTCGAGTTTTTGCACAGGACCTACGGGGTTTCTCCATTCTACGAACCCAATGATGAAAATCCCTATCTCGCCGATTTTTACAAGGATATGAAGCGCTGGGCGTTCCAGTCGCAGCTGTACTTCCTGTCTAACAAGTTTCGCCTGCACCAGGAACTGGATCGACAGTCGGGTGTTGTTGCGCTCGACCGCACGATTTTTGAGGATGCGGAAGTCTTTGCGACCGCCTTGCACCAGATGCGCAAGATCTCGAAGCGCGACTGGGAGACCTATCGCGGCTTCTACGACGCCATCCTCGACGCTATTCGTCCACCGGACCTGATGATTTACCTGCGTTGCTCAATGCGTACTCTGAGGCAGCGCATCAGGCTGCGCGGACGGAAGATGGAGCAGGACGTGCCGCTGGCCTACCTCAAGCGTCTCGATCGCCTGTATGAGAACTGGATCGAGTCGTACACGATGAGCGAGGTGCTCATTCTCGAAACGGACGAACTCGACTATATTCATGACCTTGTGCACCGGCTGGACGTTATGGGGCGTATTGAGTCCGTCCTGCCGAAGGAGATCGGAAAACCCAATTGCTAGACATAATGCCCTATCCGTAGAATTGCCTATTGCAGTTAGTAATGCGAATCATTATCATTTCTCCCATAGTCTAGGCAATGCCGGAAAAATCCAGCATTTATAGGAAGTTATGGCGATCATCGGCGGCACACTAGCGACTCTTAAACGCGGCCAGAAGGGCGTTATTCGTGCGATCAACTCGGCGGACCCCCAGGTACAGCGCCTTATGGTGCTGGGCCTTGTCGAAGGCACCGAGGTTGAACACGCGAGTTCGGCGATCGGTGGTGATCCGATGGAGTTTCGCCTCTTCGGTTGCGGCATCTCCCTGCGCCTGGAGCATGCCCGCCATTTCGAAGTTGTGCCTGTAGGGGCTGGTGACTAGTTCCACTGAAATCCGCGTTCCCGCCAATGAGATAACCGTAGCGAAGCGCATCGATGCGAGCATAGCGGTTGTTGGCAATCCCAATTCCGGTAAGAGCACACTCTTCAATCGACTGACCGGGCTGAAGCAGCGCATCGGCAACTACCCGGGCGTCACTGTCGAGAAGCACATCGGTTTGCTGAAAACCGACGACAAGGTCATCGAACTCGTCGACCTGCCTGGCACACATTCATTAAGTGCTCACTCGCTCGAGGAGCAAATCGCGGTCGATGTGATCTTCGGCCGGATGGCCGGCACGAAGGCGCCAGACGGCGTCCTCGCGGTCCTCGATGCTACCAATCTCTACCAGGGCCTGTTCCTGGTGCAGCAGCTTGTTGAACTCGAGTTGCCGACGGTCGTCGCCCTGACGATGAACGACGCTGCAGAGAAAAGTGGTATCCAGGTCGACACCGCGGAACTTGGCGCGTTACTGGGCGTGCCCGTATACCCGGTTGTCGCAACGACAGGCGCCGGCCTCGACATGCTGCGGCACGCGCTCGCGGGAATTAGAGAACTCACTCCGCCGCGCCGCGTGCGCATCTGGCCCGAGCTGACAGCTGCTGCGGAACGCCTGTCCGAAGACGCGCGCGAGCCGCTGCGATTCGCGGAACTCGAGCGCCTGCTGATCGATGGTCCGACGGAGTCGAACCAGCTCATCGTGGGCAAGCTCAGCGACGTGGCCAGGTCGGAGATTGACGCAGTGCGGGCGGGATTGTTCGAGGATGAACCGCCAATCGCGCGCGATGCGCGTATCCGTTACACCTGGGTTCGAGGTGTACTCGGCAAGGTGCAGAAATCGGCGCCTGCCTACGTTACGTGGCGCAGCAAAGTCACGGACTTCCTGAATCTGCCCGTGCCGGGCACGATTGGTCTGTTTTTCGTTATGGCCATCGTTTTCCAGGCGGTATTTGCCTGGGCGACGCCGGTTATGGACGCCATCGACGCCGTGTCGTCATCGCTGAGTGGGCTCGTATTCGAACGACTGGGCGATAGCGCGTTCTCCAGCCTGATCGCGGACGGCGTCATTGCCGGCGTCGGCAGTGTCGTCGTATTCCTGCCGCAAATTCTGATCCTGTTCCTGTTCATCATTCTCCTTGAGGACTCGGGTTACCTGGCGCGCGCGGCCTACCTGATGGACCGCGCCATGCGTTCCGTAGGCCTGTCCGGGCAGTCGATCATTCCCATGATCTCGAGTTTTGCCTGCGCCGTTCCCGGGATCATGGCGACACGCGTGATTCCGAACCGGCGAGACCGCATCGCCACGATCATGGCGGCGCCATTCATGACATGTTCCGCACGTCTGCCGGTGTATGCGTTGCTGATCGCCGCGTTCGTGCCGGCGACCAAGGTTGGTTTTCTGAACCTGCAGGGGCTTGTCCTGTTGGGCCTGTACCTGTTTGGCATCGTGATGGGCATCCTCACCGCGCTGATCATGCGCAAGACGGCGCTACGCGGACCCAAGCCACCGTTCGCGTTGATGTTGCCGGAGTTTCGCCGCCCGAACCTGCAGACGGTTGCCATTCAGTTGCTCGGCCGTGCCAAGGTCTTTCTCAAGCGGGCCGGCACGGTCATTTTTGCGGTCGCAGTTGTTGTGTGGGCGCTGGCTTACTTCCCTCGCGCAGACGATCTGCCAGCCGACCTCGATGCGAACACGGCGGCGGCAATGCAGATGGAGCAAAGCTGGCTGGGCAGGGCCGGCAAAGTGGTCGAGCCCGTATTTGAACCGCTGGGCTGGGACTGGCGCGTATCGTCAGCCGTCATTGCAAGTTTCCCGGCACGCGAGGTTGTCGTTGCGGTCCTGGGCACGGTTTATGCGGTGGGCGATGATGCCGACGAGGGCACGCTCTCCGGCAGGCTCAAGTCTGCGACTCGACCCGATGGATCAAAAGTATTTACCTTGCCGATGGTGATCGGCCTGCTGATCTTTTATGCGTGTTGCCTGCAATGTGCGGCCACGCTGGCAATAATCCGGCGCGAGACCAATTCGTGGCGCTGGCCGATTTTTGCCTGGACGTACATGACGGCTATCGGTTATGTCGGCGCTCTGCTCGCGTTTCAGCTAGGCAGCGCCTAAAGCTCGCACAATATTTTCGCGGCTTTCTCGAGTGTCGCATCGTCCTTCGCAAAACAGAATCGCAAACGCGTTCCAGTGAACGGCGTCTCGCAAAAAACGGTCAGAGGAATAGAAGCGACGCCGATTTCGCGTGTCCACCGCTTCGCTAGCAATTCATCGGTCTCGTCGCTGATGTCGCCGTAATCCAGTATCTGGAAGAACGTGCTGCGCGCGGGTCGGAACCTGAATCGCGATGGCGCCAGCAACTCACAGAACCGGTCACGTTTTTGCTCGTAGAAGGATGGAAGATTTTCGTAGAACCCGGGGTCGCTTGCGAGAAAATCGGCGATGCCATGCTGCATCGGGGTACTCACCGAAAATGTCGTGAACTGGTGCACTTTGCGGAACTCAACACTCAGGTGCGCCGGCGCGGCGCAGTAGCCGAGTTTCCATCCCGTGGCATGAAAAGTTTTGCCGAATGAACAGATGACCATTGAGCGTTCCCAGAGCTCATCGTGGCTCGCCAGACTGCAGTGCGACTCACCGTCAAAAACGATGTGTTCATACACTTCGTCGGACAGCAGGTAGCAATTCCGGTCACGCACGAGCTCGGCGAGTTTGTCGAGGTCGTCGGCTGTCAGTATTGCCCCGGTCGGGTTATGCGGGAAGTTAAGAATAATCAGACGCGTCCTGTCATTAAGCGTGTCGCTCAGTCGTTGCCAGTCGGGACGAAAGTCGCTTCCGTTTTCGTCAATCTTCAGTGGCACGCGCCGTGTAATTCCGCCGGACAGGTTGATAGCCGGTTCGTAGGCATCGTAAGCCGGGTCCAGGATGATGACTTCGTCGCCATTGCGGACGATCGCCGTAATTGCACTGAACAGTCCCTCGGTCGCTCCTGTACAGACGGTTATTTCCATATCGACATCGAGTTTGCGGCCCTGTAGTCGTGCGGTCTTTTCTGCAATGGCCGTGCGCAGCGATGGGATGCCGGGCATGGGAGCATACTGGTTGGCGCCGTTATGCAGATGCCATTTGATTCGGTCAATAAGAGCATCGGGTGGATCGAAGCTGGGAAACCCCTGGGACAGGTTTATGGCGCCGGTCTCGGTTGCGAGCTGGCTCATTACCGTGAAAATCGTCGTACCGAGGTCGGGAAGCTTGCTGGTGATTTGTGGTTGCATATCACAAGTCTATGCCATTTGAGCTATTCTTGAGGCAGTACAAAAACAAAAAAAGAAGGGGACTTCATGAACAGGCGACTATTTCTGCGCTCGGCTGTTGCGGCCGGTGTATCCGCCGCCGCAACGCAATCTCTTGCGGCACAGTTTGCGGCACTTACCGAAGTTAGTGCGAACGTCAGCGCAGTCACGGGAAATCGTGCAGCGATCGAAATTGAGCAGGCCGCCATCAAGGAGCTTGCTGACAGCCTGCGAGGCAACCTGCTGTTGCCCGGCAATCCGGCCTACGAGACAGCGCGAAAGGTTTTGAATGCCGGTATCGATAAGCACCCGGCCCTGGTCGTCCAGCCTAACGGCGCTACCGACATTCGCAAGGCGGTGACGTTTGCGCGCGAACGCGACTTGCTGCTCGCTGTCAAATGCGGCGGGCACAGCTACGCGGGCAAGTCGACCTGTGACGGTGGTATGCAAATTGATCTGTCGACGTTGC
>Ga0316188_10000288_pt1 | contig 20307 bp, 20 predicted proteins | sample Phiworburrow1_MG_FD_204933 | JGI IMG/M metagenome (GOLD analysis project Ga0316188, IMG submission 204933) | Coastal sediment microbial communities from Maine, United States - Phippsburg worm burrow 1 | ecosystem: Environmental > Aquatic > Marine > Coastal > Sediment | place: USA: Maine... | reverse complement strand
TTCCTCATCCGGCAACGGGCCATCGACTAGGGCCTGTTAACACAAGCGCAAACCGTCGGCGACCAGCACGAAGCTGATGAAGCCGAGGAACATGACGTCGAGCTTCTCGAAGCGGGAGAAGATCCGGCGGTAGCCTTTGAGTCGACGGAACAGGCGCTCGACCTCGTTGCGGCGCCTGTACATCGCGCGGTCGTACTCCCAGGGCTCGACGCGCGTGGACAGGGGAGGCACGACAGGAATGAAGCCCAGATCGAGCGCGAGTTGCCTTGTTTCGTTGCCCTCGTAGGCGCGATCCATGAGCAGGTGCAGCGGTCGATTCGGAGCTCCCAGGCGGCTCAGCAGTGCTCGGCCTTCGGGCGCATCGTGTGCCTGGCCCGGCGACAGCGAGAACGTTATGGCCGTTCGAGCATCCGCGGCAACCATATGAATCTTGGTGTTCCATCCGCCGCGGGACTTCCCGATGGACTGCGGACCGTTTTTCTTAGCGCCCCGGTGCCGTCCGGATGCACCTTGATGCTGGTCGAGTCCAGCGAGACCGCCTCGATACGGATTCGCACGACCTGAGCCTTCTGCAGTTCTTCGAACATGCGATCTAGCACGCCAGCCTTGGTCCAGCGGTTCATGCGTGTGTAGATCGTGTGCCAGTTACCGAATCGCTTGGGCAGGCCGCGCCATTTGCAGCCGTGTTCGGCCACGTACAAGATGGCGTTGACCACCTGCAAGTTGCTGAGACTGACGTTGCCGCGCTGCACAGGCAGGCAATGCTCGATCTGGACGAATTGCTCGGGCGTGATCTCCATGCCCGAAGTCTGGCTCTACTACGGCAAGTGCGCCAGTAGTGTTAACACGCCCTAGGCGGTGGTCGGTGGCCGCAAGGCCGCCCCTTGTGGCGTGGGCCGCGCTGCTTGTCTGACAGGCAGAAGAAAGCCCGCCACTTGGGCGGGCTGTCGCCGACAAGCGGCGCGGCCGGACAACCGTCCTATCAGTCGTTGGAGGCTTGCCGTTGGCGGAAGCGCAATGCGATCAGGCCCAGGCCAGCTGCAAAAAGGGCATAGTTGGCCGGCTCAGGCACTACGGTGATCACGCCCGGGCCGCCGATGGTCGTGCTGTAGGCGCCGAAATCACTGTTCCCAAAACCGGTCGTGACCAGGGTGTACTTGATGCCACTGGTTAGATTGGCCGCGAAGCCTGAGGTCGTGAATCCCGGCAACAGGTCATCATTGGCGGCTATGCCGTTGACCGTGGCGTTGGTGGGATTGAAGTTGCCTTGGTAGAGGAATGTGAAGGTATCGAAATCACCGGTTGTCAGGAACGTGAAGGCGCCACCAACATCGACGGTGAAGCTGTCCTGGTTGTAGTGGACCGCGGTTCCGACGCCGCTGAGGACGCTGAAGTCTTCAACGGCTCGGTTGAACGTGGGCGCATCGGTCGTATCGCCCGTGTAGGTCGAGATCTTGGCCTGAACGGTGGGCGCCGCACACAAGACGGCGGTGACGATCGCAACGGCTGGAAATTTCACTTGAGTCCCCTACAACCACTGCAGCCGATGCGAGCCACCGACCGTCCAAGGTTTCTATGCCGTGGAATTTGACGGCAAGAGGCAGCCTTGTCTAGCGGGCGAATCCCCCTGTCTCGGGGGGATTGACAGGCGCGACAGGTTCCTCCGACAGTCTGTCAAGGCAGGGAACCTGTACTGCAGGTCGTGACCGCGCGGCGACTGGCATTGACCCGCTGGCGAGGATCCCGGCCTGGTGGATCGTCGGGCTGTTGCCCCTCTGCGGTTTCGGCAGGACGGCGCCGGCAATGGACGACGCAGCTCCTCCGGAGTTGCCCATGTCACATCGGCGAACCAGCCCATTCGTCCAGTCCGGCGATACTCGCTCGGCAAGTGCCCTGGGATGCCAGGCGGGCCCGGGGCCAGCGGGGCGCGGCCCCGGCTGGCAATGCAGGTAGAGCGGAGTAAGCGTGGCTCAGAGCTACAGGATGGGCGAGTTCGAGGTCCGGCCGGACGAACGGACCCTGCTGCGCAAAGGCGCACGGATGGCGATGGGTGCGCGCGCCTTCGACCTCCTGCTGTACCTGATCGAACATCGCGATCGCGTGGTCGCCACGCACGAACTGCTGGAACGGGTCTGGCCGGGTGCGCAGGCGAGAGACAACAACCTGCAGGTACAGGTGTCGGCACTTCGCAAGATGCTGGGGCCGCAGGCGGTGGCCACCGTGCCGCGGAGCGGCTACCGGTTCACGATGCCAGTGGAGGTGGCCGGCGCTGAGGTTGTGGCGCCCCCTGTCAGCGGGGCCAGCCGACCCCGTCCGGCACACGACAGTCCGGCCATGGCCTTGCCGACGAAGCCCTCGATCGCGGTCCTGCCGTTCGACAACCTCAGCGGCGCCCCGGACCAGGATGTCTTCGTCGACGGCGTGACGGAGGACGTGATCACGGAGCTGTCCCGCTTCCGCTCGTTGTTCGTGATCGCCAGGAACAGCAGCTTCAGCTACAAGGGCAAGGCAGTCGATGTGCGCACGATCGCCAAAGACCTGGGCGTGCGCTACGTGGTCCAAGGCAGCATGCGGCGCGGGCCCAACCGGATCCGGGTCTCCGCCCAGCTGGTCGAGGCCGGCAGCGGGCAGCAGATCTGGGCCGAACGCTACGACCGGCCTGCCGAGGATCTGTTCACCGTCCAGGAAGAATTGACCCGCGACATCGTGGCGGCCATCGCGCCACAGATCGAGGCTTCCGAATTCCAGAAACTGCGCGGCAGTCGCCGCGGCGACCTGACGGCGTACGAGCTTGCGATGCGGGCCAGGGAAATGGCGCGCTGGGCGGATCGCGACGCCGAGGCGCCGTCCAGCGACGAGGCGCTGCGCCTCGCGCAGGCTGCGCTCGGGCTGGACCCGCATTGCGGCATTGCGCTGGACACCATCGCCTACTTGCGATGGCGGCAGCTGTGGGCGCGCACGGCGACGTCCGAACCGCAATGCCTGGAAGCTGGCCTGGCGGCCGCACGGCATGCCATCGCCGTCGACAGTGGAGATCACGTGGCCCATCTGTGGAAGGGCATGCTGATGACGTTCGCCGGGCAGCATGAGTCCGGGCTCGCCGACCTGCGGCGCGCGCACGAGCTGAACCCGAACGACGCCCTGACGCTCAGTCTGCTGGGCCAATGCGAGGCGGGCGCCGGCGACCCGCACACCGGCATTCTGCACGCCACTGAAGCGCTGCGCCTGAGCCCGCGAGACTCGCTGCGTTGGTCCTTCCTCAATTCGATCGCCTGGGCCCATTTTGCAGCCGCGGACTACGCCAGCGCAGTGGCCCTGGCGCAGCAATCGATCGACGAAGCGCCAAGGTTCTTTCCGCCGCATCTGTGCCTGGTCGTCAGTCGGGTGGGGTTGGGGGAGCTGGCGGTGGCGAAGTCGAACCTGACGCGGGTGCGCGACATGGCGCCGCAGCAGGTGGACGATCGGCTCGGGGGCCGTTGGCCCCTGGCTGACGAAAGCCTGCGACTCCGGGCAACGACCTTGCTGCGTGCCGCCGCAGGGGAGGCAGAAGTGGACTCGCTGCAGGCCACCTCGGGCACGGCGCCTCGCCAGTCGCGCGTCTATGGCGGTGGCGCCGGCAAGGCGGGCTAGGCTACGCCCGGCAAGACTGTGCCTCCGGTGGACACTGCGCACAAGCGACGTCGCGCGGGCCTTCGGCTCAACCAGCCGGCGGCGCGGCAGGGCCGCTGGCCGCCTGGGCGACGGGTAGGCGCACCCAGAAGCGGCTGCCCTGGCCGACCACGCTGTGTACGCCAATCTCGCCGGCCATCATCTCGATCAGCCGGCGGCTCAGTGCCAGACCGATGCCGGCGCCCTGCACGGCGGCCCTGTCGGCGTCGAGGCGCTCGAAGTCGCGGAACAACCGTCCCTGTTGCTCGGCGGTCAGCCCGGGACCGTTGTCGGCGACCTCGATCACCATCCGTTCGCCCTGTTCGCTCACGCTGAGCCGCACGTGGCCGCCTTGCCGGTTGTACTTGATGCCGTTGGACAGCAGGTTCAGCAGCACCTGCTTGATGCGGGTGCGGTCGCCGCGCACCACGACCTCGGGCCCGGCGGCGGGGGCGGGCTGCGCTTCCAGCGCAATCCGGCGCTCGGCGGCCAGCAGGCGCATCAGGGAGAGGCACTCCTCGACAAGCGGCCCCAGCGGCACCGGTTGCAGCTGCAAGGGCAGCTTGCTTGCCTCGATGCGGGCCCAGGTCCAGCACCTGATCGATCAAGTGCAGCAAATGGTGGCCGGCGTGCACGATCTGGTCGACATAGCCCAGCTCACGTGTTGTCAGGGAGCCTGCCCGATCGGTCTGGAGCAGCTGCCCGAAGCCGAGGATGGCGTTCAGCGGAGTGCGCAGTTCGTGGCTCATGCCCGATAGAAAATCGCTCTTGGCGCGGTTAGCAAGCTCGGCCTCGTCGCGCGCCAGTTGCAGGTCGCGTGTGCGCGCGGCCACCCGCCGCTCGAGCTCCTCGTTGAGCTGGTGCAGCGCCTGTTCAGCGCGCTGGCGCTCGGTGATGTCCTGTGCGATGGACAGCAGCAAACGCTCGCCGTCCTCCTCGATCAACTCGGCCGACAGCTCGACGTCGATCACGTCGCCGCTCTTGCGCCTTGCGTGTGTGGCCAAGGCCATCACGCGTCCCTGCGCAGCGCACAGTGAGAGGAACCGGTCCTGTTGGGCAGGGTCGACATACAGGTTCAACTCGTCTGCGGTGCGACCGATGACCTCGTCCTTGCGCCACCCGTAGAGGCTCTCGAAGGCGTCGTTGACCTCCAGGAACTGACCCCCAGGACGCATCAGCATGATGGCGGTCGGGCAGCTGCGGAACAAGCGCGTCAGCCGGTCGCTGGACCGGCGCAGCGCATCCTGGGCCAGCTTGAGTTCGGTGATGTCGCTCCCGACGCCCCGATACCCCAGCACGCGTCCCTGTGCGTCGAAGAACGGCCGGCCACTGATCTCGAAGTAGTTGAGCTTGCCGTCGTCAGGCCGACGGCCGCCGTAGCGCAGGCGGCGGAACGGTCGTCCTGCGGCCAGTTCGGCACGATGCCGGCGCCAGAAGTCCGAGTCGGCGGCCTCGAACCCCCCTTCGATCTCCCAGCGTGCTTTGCCAATCAACTCGACCGGCACCAGGCGGGTGTACATCGCGATGCTCTGGCCAACCGAGGTGAATCGGCCCTCGGGATCGGTTTCCCAGTACCAATCGGCGGAGGCTTCGGCGAAGTGGCGAAAGCGTTCCTCGCGTTCACGCAACAAGGCTTCCGTCCGCTTGACCTTGCTGATGTCCTGAATCGAGCCCAGCATGCGCAGGGCGCGCCCCGAGGCGGGGTCCCGTCGGACCTCGGCGAGCCCGTGCAGGTGGCGCAGTTCGCCGGCCAGCGTCACGATCCTGAACTCGAGGTCGAACGGCGCTTGGCCCTTCAGCGCGTCCACATGGGCCTGCCTGAGGGCCTCGCGGTCTTCCGGAACCACCAGCGACATCGCGTGGCCGAAGTCGATCCGCTCGCGCGCGCCGTCAACGCCGAACAGCCGGTAGATCTCGTCGGACAGGGTGTTCTCGCCGGTCTCGCAGTTCCCTTCCCAGCTCCCCACGTGCGCCAGGCGCTGCGCGTCCAGCCAGCTGGCGGCGAGGCCCGCGCCGGGTGGCGGCGCGGCAGGCGCCAGGACCTTGAGCACGGCCCGCCCGCGACCGCACTGGAACGCGTAGACGGTGACGGCAACGGCCGGTTGCGGGCCCGGCAGCACCAGGCCACGCGGGGCCATCGCATGGCCCAGTTGGGCGGCGTCGTGCAGGCCCTGCAATACATCGCGCCAGGGCGGCCCATGCCGTGCCAGGCTTGCCAGGGGCTCGCCGCATCGCGGGAGCCCGCCGTCGCCGAACATGCGGTGCGCGGTCGCATCGGCCCGGACCAGGACCAAGGTCTCAGAGGCGTCCAGCGCCGCTTCCAGCGTACCCAGCCCGTCGCCCGTGAGGTCGGCGACGTTGCGCAAGCGATGCTCGGCCACGTCCAGGGCCTCGCGCAGCGCGCGGACGTCCTGCTTGTCAGTCATGAATTGCTGCGAGAAACGGTCGGCATGGGCTGCCCCGGGGCATTCTAGGTGGGCCCCCGGAACGCGCCGGCCCGGGTGGTCCTGCGCGCGACCATGGCGCGCGATGCTCAGCGATCGGTCAGGGCGGCGGCAATTTGGCCGATGGTCGGGCCCAGGTGGGCAGCATCCAGCCAGCGAAGCACGACGACGGCCTCGAAATCCGGATCCACCCAGACGCAGTGACCGCCCGCCCCGAGCATGAACATCGCGGCTGGCGAGGCGCCGGGGAACGCAAGTCCTTCGGGATTCAGCCAAAGCAGGCGGCCGTAGAACGGGGCAATGGGGCAGGGCAGTGCCATGCGCTGCAGCCAGCCGGCAGGAATCAGCTGATGTCCGCCCACGCTGCCACCGTCCAGCAGCAGCTGGCCCACACGCGCCTGGTCGCGCGCGCTGATCGACACCCCGCCACCCCAGTGCGTTCCGCCAGGGACCGACGGCATGCGGCCGCGCCCGGGCAGCTCGACCCAAGCGTCGTCGTAGCCACGCCAGGCGAAGCCTTCGCCGCCGCCCAGCGGCCGCAGCAGCCGTTGCAGGAAGACCTGCTCCAGCGGTTCGCCGAACAGGTGCAGCAGCGCCAGCGAAAGCTGGTTGATGCGCACGTCGTTGTATTCCCAGTAGGTGCCGGGCGCCTGCAACGGCCTTGCGCCGCCCTTGGGGCCGCCGACCGGTCTCGGGTCTTGCGCCACCTTCCGCCAGCGGTCGACGGTGTCGGGCAACCCAAAGCAACTGCCTTCCCATTCGCTGGTCTGGGTGAGCAGGTGCGCCCAGGTGATGGGCCTGTTGTGAGGACTGTCGAAGCCAATGCCTGGCAGCCGATCGACCACGGCAGCGTGCTCGTCCGGCAACAAGCCCAGACCCTGTGCCAAGCCGGCCAGCAGTGCGAGGTAGGTCTTGGCGACGCTGAAGGTCAGGTCGGCGCGCTCAGGCTCGCCCCACGCGGCAATCTCCCGACCGTGCCGCCAGACCAAACCGGATTGCGGGCCACGCGCGTGTACCGGTCCGCGCAGCCGGTTGTATGGCGCGGGATCATCATGGTGCACGCCCCACGGGGCCTGCGCCGGCAACGGGGGTTGGGCCGGGTCGCGCGGCCAGGGCGTTTCATGGGCCCGGGCGGCGTCGATCGCCGCCTGCAGGGCAGGGGACCTGAGCAAGGAGGGTTCCATGCCCCAATTGGAACCGGTTTTCCACCCCGCGAGCGCCTGCCCGGAGGAGGGGCGCGACGCGCGCCGCCGATCTGCGCCTTGCCTCGCCGGCCGAACCCTCAGCGATCGCGCCTGAGCACCCCCACGGGATTCCCGCCGTTCATGAGCACGTAGACCGTGTAGACGCCCTGCGCCACCAGCGGCACGTCGGCCAGCGCATAGATGGGGCTCGCCAGCACCGGGCTGCTGACTTCGATCAGCGCCGACGTCAGCGCGCCGCTGGCATCGTATGCCGACGCGCTGCCGTAGGGCACGTTGGACGCCACCGCGGCGTAGTCCACGGTCATCGTCAGCCCGCTGTCCGCCAGCGACGACGCTGCGTGCAGCAGGCGGATCTTGAAGTCGGTGGCGCTGGTCGGCAGCCGGTTGTCGTCGGTCAGCACGGTCACCAGCGGCGCGCCTGCGTCGCCGTAGATCAGCACGGAGTAGTCACTGCCGTTGGCGGCCGTCAGGTCGGGCGCCGAGATGTCGACGCCGCCGACGTTGACCGTCAGCGACACGGTCCCCGAGTTGACGTTGACGTAGGTGCCAATCGTCGGAGCGCGCGCACCGCTGATCAGGTCCACCGTTCCGGCGGACACCGTCACCGTCGGGTTGCCGTCGACGGCGGCCAGCACGCGCACGCGGGCGGTGCCGTTGATCAGCTCGGTCGGCGCGCCGCCTTGCGGCAGCGTCAGGCCGCGCACCAGCGTGCCGCCGGAACCCGAGACCAGGATCAGGCTCATGATGCCCGCGGCGGGCAAGGACACCTGCGAAACGTCCATCCGGATGTCCGAGATATCCCCGCTGGCGGTGACACGGACGCGGTAGGTCCCGGCTTGCAGCGTGACGTAGCCGCTGCCGGTGCCGCCGCCGACGTTCGCCACGACGGGCGCGCTGTCCTGCAGCGCGTCGCCTTCGCCGGTGACGTAGACGTCGAGCGTTCCGGCGTCAGGGGCGGCGTTGAGTACACGCAGCTTGACTTCGCTGGTACCCGCAGGCGCGGAGTCGTTGTCGTTCAGCTGAATCACCTTGAGCGCGCCTTCCCAGCCATAGGCCAGCAAGGAGACGTCCACGCCGCCGTTGAGGGTGCGGGTCTGCGAGTTCAGGTAGACGTCGGACCCGGTCGCCGCCTCGGCGGTCGTCTGGGTGCCCGAGCCGACGCTCTCATAGGCCCCGGCGTTGCCGTAGGCGACCCCGGTCGTGAACAAGGTGCCGTTCAGGTACAGGTCGAGCGACGCGTACCCGGTGCTCACGTTGATCAGCCGCAGGCGCGCGCTGCTGCTGCCGCCGCCCCCTCCGCAGGCCTGCAAGAGAGTGGTGAGGGCGATCGCGCCCCCGGAGGTCAGCAGCGTGCGGCGTTTCATAGATGGGCCCAGACATCCCAGGCGCGTTGATTGCAAGCGCAGGATTGTGGATCCTGGACAGATCAGGCGCAGGTTTGCCGCCGCGTAAAGATTTGTACGGCGATCCGCGCAGCCGTCAATGCGGCCGGGCTTGGCGCGGACGCCGGACCGTCAGCCTCGTGCTGCAGGGTGGCGGCGGTTGCCGCGATGGATCAAAGCCTCGGTGGTGCTGCCAAACGCTCGACGATATTTGACATAATATACATCGTAGCGCATTGAGCCGCGATGGTCAGTTCAGTTCGTCCATGTCGGCCGGTCCGTCGTCCAGCGTGACTTGCGCCGTGCCTGCCGCCGTCGGCACGGGCTTGTCCAGCGGATGGCACATGCGGCGCTTCAGGCGGCCTAGCTTCTCGGACCGCTCGACCGCGGCCAGCACGACCTCGGGATTCAGCATCATCATGAACGGGTTGTGCGCCAGCGATTCCTGAGACATGGTGTTGAGCCCTCTGGGTGAACGTTGAGCTCAATGTAGGCCGCCGGCCCAGGTGCTGAACAGTCGGCCTGGCGCCAATGCCCGTGTCAGCGGGATTCCGACACGGTTGTCTTCCACGACCCGCGTGTTTTCAGGCTCACTGCGGCCGCAGCCGCGCCGCCAGAGCCTCGCGCTCGATGGATGCCGCAAAGTCGGCCGCCGTCAGGCCGCGCTGGTTCTTGAGCGACCTGTCCGCGCCACGCTGGACCAGCAGGTCGGCTGAATCGATGGCGCCGTACCGCGCGGCCATCATCAGCGCCGTCGTGCCGTTGGGCGACCGGGCGTCGACGACGGCCCCCTTGTCCAGCAGCAGGACCACCATCTCGGTCGACTCGCCGGTTGCCGCGTAGTGCAGCGGCGTCCAGCCGTCGCGATTGACGTGCGCGCCGCGCGCCAACAGGTCCCTGGCAAGCGCCAGATTGCCGCGCAGCGCTGCCATCATCAGCGGCGTCTCGCCGTTGCGGTTGGCGCCGTCGATCTCGGTGCGAGGCTCGGCCAGCAGCACCGCGGTCACCTTGGCCGAGTTGTCTCGCACTGCCTGCGTCAGGCCGAGCTGGCCGTCCTCGGCGGTGGTATTGGGGTCGAAGCCGGCCTTCAGCAGGTCGGCCACCGCGTAGTCGGCGTCGTTCGCGACGGCGCGGAAGAAGTCCTCCTTCGGACCCGCATGTGCAGTAGAAATACAAGCTGCGACAATTAGATAGGCACCATACTTAATGTTGTTTCTGATCATTTTCCCGGTCGTCCAGTGGGGGTAGCTTGAAGAGCTGCTCGAAATTCCGGCGTGCGGCGCGCGCCAGCGTGGCCGTGTCCATGCCCTTCAGCCGGGCCAACTCTGCGGCCACGTGGGCCACGTAAGCCGGTTCATTGGTCTTGCCGCGGTGTGGCACCGGGGCCAGGTAGGGGCTGTCGGTCTCGACCAGGCAACGGTCCAGCGGCACCCGGCGCGCCACCTCGCGCAGCGCCTGCGCGTTGCGGAACGTCACGATGCCGGAGAACGAGATGTAGAAGCCCAGGGCCAGCGCCGCATCGGCCACCGCCTGGGTTTCGGTGAAGCAGTGGAACACGCCGCTGACCCGGCCGCCGCCCTCCTCGCGCAGGATGGCCAGCGTGTCCTCGCTGGCACTGCGCGTGTGGATGACCAGCGGCAGCCCGGTTGCCAGGGCCGCGCGGATGTGGACCCGGAAGCGCTCGCGCTGCCAGCCCATGTCGGCCACGCTGCGGCCATTCAGCCGGTAGTAGTCCAGCCCGGTCTCGCCGATGCCCACCACGCGCGAGCCGCTGGCACGCTGCACGAGATCGTCCACGGTCGGTTCGGTGACGCCCTCGTTGTCAGGGTGCACGCCCACCGTGCACCAGAAGTTATCGTGTCCCGTGGCCAGCCCGTGCACCTGAGGGAACTCCTCCAGCGTGGTGCAGATGCACAGGGCGCGGTCGACCTTGGCGTCGGCCATGGCGCTGCGCACGGCAGGCAGCCGCGCGGACAGCTCGGGAAAGCTCAGGTGGCAGTGGGAGTCGTCGAACATCGGCACCGTCCCGGCGCGGGCGGGGCCCCGCCGGAACGCGTCAAAGGGTCTGGGTCGGTTTGGCCGACGAGATCGTTGTACCCAGCAATTCCTCGATCTTGATCTTGAGCTGGCGCGTCTTCTCGTCGTTCGGGAATCGCACCCCGACGCCCTGCGTGCGCCCGCCGGAGGCGTTGGGCGGCGTGATCCACGCCACCTTGCCGGCCACCGGATAGCGCTGCGGGTCATCCGGCAGCGACAACAGCAGGTAGATGTCCTCGCCCAGCCGGTAGTCGCGCGTGGTGGGCACGAACAGCCCACCGTCGGTCAGCGCCGGGATGTAGGCGGCATACAGCGCGCCCTTCTCGCGGAACACGAGTTGGATGACACTGGGTCGGCTGACTGCGCCGCCCGACGCGGCAGCCCCGGGTGCGGTGCTCATGGCGCAAGTGTATCCAAGGCCCGCTGTCCTTGGGACACCATCGACTCGAGCAGCAAGGCCTCCTGCCAGGGGTGGTCCGCATGGCGGGCCACGCGGTTCAGCTCTGCCGCCCAGTCCATCAATGCCGAGGCGTCGCGCGCGGGCGGCAGACCGGCGGCCGGAAAGTAGCGCGCAGGCGCGCCGGCGGACACGGCCATGAGGTCGTGGCAAAGCTTCTGCAGGGCGTCGATCACCTGCGGCAACGGCCAGCCGGCGAGCGCGGCCGCGTGCCCGGCCGCCACCGCGCGCGGCAACGCCGCCCAGGCGGCGGCGTCGACGCCGCGCGCATGCCAGGCCAGCACGTCCAGCGGCCGGCCCGCGCAGGCGGCCAGCAGGACGGCTGGATCGCGCACGCCCTGCCCGGCCAGCCAGGCCACCGCGTCGGCCTCGGTCGGCGGCGGCAGGGTCAGTCGCTGGCAGCGGCTGCGCACGGTGGGCAACAGGCGCTCGGCGTCGCTGCACGACAGCAGCATGCGCGCACCCGCCGGGGGTTCTTCCAGGGTCTTCAGCAACGCGCTGGCGGCGTGCAGGTTCATGGCCTCGGCGGGGTGCAACAGCAGCACCTTGGCGTGCCCGCGCGAGCTGGTCTTGACGATCCAGTCGACGGCGGCCCGTACCTCGCCGATGCGGATCTGGCGGCTGGGCTTGCGCTTGCCGGCCCCTTCGGCGTCCGCGTCGGGTGCAGCCAGCCAGCCGCGCTCGGCACGCTGCGCCTCCGGCAGCAGCAACATCAGGTCGGGGTGGCTGTGCGCCTGCACCAAGTGGCAGCTGACACACCGGCCGCAGGCGGCCGCGCCAGGCGCCGCGGCTTCGCACAGCCAGGTCTGCGCCAGGCTGTGCTGGAACTCGAAGGCGCCCACGCCGGGCGCGCCCAGCACCAGCAGCGCATGGCCGGGCTGCGAAAGCGCCTGCCGCATCGGTGCGGCCAGCCACGGCAGCGGCAGCATGCCGTCGGCGCCTACCACGGGCCGTGCACCTGCAGCGCGCGTTCGACGCGCGCCCAGACCTGGGCCGGCTCGCCGTCGGCGTCGACGGCGGCAAAGCGTTGCGGTTGCGCCTTCGCGCGCGCCGCATAGCCCACGCGCACGCGTTCGAAGAAGGCTGCGTCCTGCGCTTCGAACCGGTCGGGCGCGCGCGCCGCCGCTCGCCGCTTCGCGGCCAGGGCCGGCGACAGGTCGAACCAGAGCGTGAGGTCGGGCTGCCTCCCCTCCTGAACCCAGCTCTCCAGCTGGGTGAGCACGCCGGCATCGAAGCCCCTGCCGCCGCCCTGGTAGGCGAACGTGGCGTCGGTGAAGCGGTCGCACAGCACCACCTCGCCGCGCGCCAGCGCCGGTTCGATGCACTGCCGCAGGTGATCGCGGCGGGCGGCAAAGACCAGCAGCGATTCGGTCAGCGCATCCATCGCCTGGTGCAGCACCAACTCGCGCAAGGCTTCGGCCAGCGTGGTGCCGCCGGGCTCGCGCGTGACGGTGACGACCCGGCCGCGCGCGCGCAGCCAGTCGGCCACCCGTGCCAGGTGGCTTGACTTGCCCGCCCCGTCGATGCCCTCGACGGTGACAAAGCGGCCCACCGGGCCTGGGGTGCTGTCGGGGCTCATGGCTGGCCGCGCTGGAAACGGTTCACGGCCCGATTGTGCTCGGCCAGGGTTTCGCTGAAGGCGCTGCTGCCGTCGCCGCGCGCCACGAAGTACAGGGCGCGGGTGTCGGCCGGGCGCACGGCGGCTTGCAGTGAGGCCAGACTGGGCATCGCGATCGGGGTCGGCGGCAGCCCGGCGCGCGTGTACGTGTTGTAGGGGCCGTCGGCCAGCAGATCCCGCTTGCGCAGGTTGCCGTCGAAGGACTCGCCCAGGCCGTAGATCACGGTCGGGTCGGTCTGCAAGGGCATGCCGATGCGCAGGCGGTTGACGAACACCCCGGCGACCAGCGCGCGTTCGTCGGCGCGGCCGGTCTCCTTCTCGACGATGGAGGCCAGGATCAGCGCTTCCGCAGACGATTTCAACGGCGTGCCCGGTGTTCGCGTGGCCCAGACCTCGGCCAGTCTCCGCTGCATCTGCTGGTGGGCGCGCTTCAGCACGGTGAGGTCGCTGACGCCGCGGCTGTAGGCATAGGTATCGGGAAAGAACTGTCCTTCGGGAGAGGCGCCCGGCATGCCCAGGGCCTCCATCAGGGCGGCGTCGTCGAGCGGTGCCGGGCCGGCCTTGAGGTCGGGCGCTTCGGCCAGCACGGCTCTCCACTGGCGCATGGTGGCGCCTTCGGGCAGCCGCAGCGTCAGCAGGGTCTCGCGGCCCTGCACCATCTTGTCCAGCAGCGACCGTGGCGTGGCACCGGCCTCGATCTCGTAGCTGCCGGCCCGGATGCGACGGGCCTGTCCGGACCATCGGAACCATTCGTAGAGCCACGTCGGGGACACTTCAACGCCGGCATCGACCCAGCTCTGAGCCACTTCGCGCGGCGACATGCCGGGTTCGATCGACAGTTCCACCGCGGCCTTTGCCAGCGGCAGCGGCTGGTCGAGCCAGCGCCACACGAGGCCGGCGGCTGCTGCCGATGCGAGCAGAAGAACCGGCAGGGCCCAGGCAACGACCCGAAACCCTAGCGATCTTGGTCTCATGGCCGCTCATGATAATGAGGGCATGAACTCCGAAATCCCTGCGCCGACGACCTGGCATGGCCGAGTCCGCCTGACCGACTGGGGCGTCATTCGCGCCCGGGGCGAAGACGCCAGAAGCTTCCTGCACGGGCAGCTGACGCAGGACGTCCTGCAGCTGCCGGCCGACCGGGCGCGCCTGGCCGGCTACTGCTCGGCCAAGGGCCGGTTGCTGGCCAGCTTCGTGGTCTGGGCCGATCCGGCCGGCAGCGACGTCCTCTTGGCCTGCAGCGCCGACCTGCTGCCGCAGGTGCTCAAGCGCCTGCGCATGTACGTGCTGCGCGCCAAGTGCCAGCTCAGCGATGCCAGCGACGACCTGCCGCTGTACGGACTCGTCGGCGCCGAGGTGCCGGGCGACGTGCCGTGGGCCTTGACGGCAAAGGTTGGTGGGGCCTGCATCCGGCTGCCCGATGCGGCCGGACAGCGGCGGGCGCTGGTGGCGGGCGCCGTCCTTGGCGAGGAAGGCGCCCTGCCCCTGGCCGCCTGGCAGTGGCTGGAGGTGCACAGTGGCGTGCCGCGTATCGTCGCGGCGACCGCCGAGCAGTTCGTGCCGCAGATGGTCAATCTGGAGGCGCTGGACGGCGTCAATTTCAGCAAAGGCTGCTACCCCGGCCAGGAAGTCGTCGCGCGCAGCCAGTATCGCGGCACCCTGAAGCGCCGAGCCTATCTGGCCGAGGCGGATGCGCTGCTGGCGCCAGGGGCCGAGGTGTTCGACCTTGCCGAGCCCGAGCAGCCCGCCGGCACCGTGGTGCTGGCCGCCGCCGTGGCCGGCAGGCCATCGGTGGCCCTGTTGTCCCTGAAGACAGCCAACGCCGGCGGCCGTCTTGTCTGCGGTGCGCCGGACGGTGTGCCCTTGCGTCTGCGCGCCCTGCCCTACCCGCTGCCGGTCGACGCGGCGTGAACGGCTGCGGCGACGCCGGCCGCGGCGCCGGGCGGCAGCTCTACATCTACTGGCGCGTGGCCGCGGCCGACCTCGGCGCAGCCTGCGCGGGAGTGCGGGCGATGCAGGCCGCCCTGCGCAGCGCGCACGCCGGCCTGCAGACGAAGCTGCTGCAACGCGACGACGGCGGATCCGAGGGCGGCGAACGCACCCTGATGGAGGTCTATTGCCAACCGCCAGGGCTGAGCGACACGCTGCAGGCGGAGATCGAAGCTGCCGCCGTGGCGCTGCGCGGCTGGTGTCGGGGCGCACGGCACGTAGAAGTCTTCACCGACGCCGGGCGGGTCTAACGCCGCCCGGCGCCGGGATCGTGCCTCACCAGCTGACCTCGCGCTCGGGCGTGGCGCCGATCTTGTGGATCGACAGGTCGGCACCCTGGTACTCCTCCTCGGCCGTCAGCCGCAGGCCCATCGCCTTCTTGAGGATGCCGTAGACGACGAAGCCGCCCAGCAGGGCCCAGCCCACACCGAGCAGCGTTCCCGTCAGCTGCGCGCCGAAACTCACGCCGCCCCGGCCGCCCAGGCTCGCCAGGCCGAAGATGCCGCACGCAACACCACCCCAGGCACCGCACAGGCCGTGCAGCGGCCACACCCCGAGCACGTCGTCGATCTTCCAGCGGTTCTGCGTCAGCGTGAACATGGTGACGAAGACCGCGCCCGCGATCGCGCCGGTGGCCAAGGCCCCCACCGGGTGCATCACGTCCGAACCGGCGCAGACCGCCACCAGCCCCGCGAGCGGGCCGTTGTAGGCAAAGCCGGGGTCGTTCTTGCCCAGCAGTACCGCCGACAGCGTGCCGCCGGCCATCGCCAGCAGCGAATTCACCGCGACCAGGCCGGAGATCTTGTCGATCGTCTGCGCGCTCATCACGTTGAAGCCGAACCAGCCGACCGCCAGCACCCACGAACCCAGCGCCAGGAACGGGATCGACGATGGCGGGTGGGCGCTGATCATGCCGTCCTTGCGGTAGCGTCCGGCGCGCGGGCCGAGCAGCATCACGGCGGCCAGGCCGATCCAGCCGCCGACGGCATGCACGACCACGCTGCCGGCGAAATCGTGGAACTCGGCGCCGGTGGCGGCCTCGATCCAGGCCTGCACGCCCCAGGCATGGTTCCAGGTCACGCCTTCGAACAGCGGGTAGACGACGCCGACCAGCACCGCGGTGGCAATCAGCTGCGGGCCAAATCGCGCCCGCTCGGCAATGCCGCCCGAGACGATCGCCGGAATCGCCGCCGCGAAGGTCAGCAGGAAGAAGAACTTGACGAGCTCGTAGCCGTTCATCGCCGCCAGCGCCTCGGCGCCGCTGAAGAAGCTGATCCCGTAGGCGACCGAGTAGCCGATGAAGAAGTAGGCGATGGTCGACACCGCAAAGTCGACCAGGATCTTGACCAGTGCGTTGACCTGGTTCTTCTTGCGCACGGTGCCGAGTTCGAGGAACGCGAATCCGGCGTGCATGGCCAGCACCATGATCGCGCCGAGCAGAATGAACAGGGCGTCCGCGCCCTGCTTGACCTGGTCCATGCCTTTGCCCCCTCTCTTCCTGCTATGTAGATGCTTGCCGCAACGCCTCGGCCCGCCAAGGCATGTTGCCTCGCGCCGGTGCAGGCCCGCCCCGATCGCGTGCAGGCGCGACGGAGGCGCACGATAAGCGAGATGTTGCGTGCACCCGGCAGCTGCAGCGGTTCGTGGCACTCACCGACGGCACAGGGGGCGGTGCAGACCCGCCTTCAGTCGGCGATGGCGAGCGGCCATAGGCCGTCCGCGTGGACCGCATCGGTCACGCGGGCCGCGCGCTTCAAACAAGACCCAAGCGCCGACACGCCGCCTAAAGCGCGATCGACATCACCTGATGCGCGATGCCGGCCTCCTGGAACACCTCGCCCTGCGGCACGAAGTCCAGCCGCCTGTAGAAGTCCACTGCCGTGTCCTGGGCGTGCAGCATCAGCGTGTGGGCACCCTGCGCCCGTGCGGCCGCCGACAGCGCCCGCAGCAGCGCGCTGCCCACGCCGGCGCCGCGTACCGTGGACAGTACGGCCATGCGCCCCAGCTTGCAGACGCCGGGCGCCGTGGCCACCAGCCGGCCGGTGCCGACGGCAGCACCCAGGCGGTTGACCGCCAGCGCGTGCGTGGCGCCGGCGTCGGCATCGTCGGCCTCCAGCGCTGCAGGCACCTGCTGCTCCTGCACGAACACGGCCTGGCGGATCGGGCTGGCCCGCGGCCCCAGCGTGGCCCAGTCACCCACGTGCAGGTCGAGCACCGGCTCGCCCTGCTCGAAGCCGACGAGCAGGTCTCGCAGCGCCGCCGGCACCGGCCGCGGGCGCTGCGTGGCCGGGTCGGCAAACACATAGACCAGTTCGCCGGCCACCAGGCGTTGCCGGCCACGGAAGGCCGCGCAGCGCAGCAGCAGCGAGGTGCTGCCGACGCGCTCGCAGCGCATGCCGACGTGCAACTGGTCGTCATAGCGCGCCGAACCTTCGTATTCGAGCGTCGCCTTGCGCACGTACAAGTCACCGCCCAAGGCGTGCATGCTTTCCTCGTAGGGCAGCGCCAGCGCGCGCCAGTAGCCAGCCACGGCGGTGTCGAAGTACATCAGATAGTGGGCGTTGAACACGATCTTCTGCATGTCCACCTCGGCCCAGCGGACACGCAGTGGCTCGAGAAAGCGGAAGTGTTCGCGGTCGCTCACGAGTTGACCTTCCCTGCTGGGCGCCGCGGGAGGTGCTGCGCCGGTCGTCCTGGTGTGCTCATCGATGCCGCGACCGCTTCGAGGACGGCGGCGGACCGGCTGGAACCCGATGGAAATGCTCTGCCCACCATGCGTCTACAAGGGGTGGAAGCCTTGGCGGGAAATTCGGAAACCATTTGGCACGTCCCGGTGGCCGACATACGAGACCTTCTCGTTGTCTTCCCAGGCGGCTCGCCCCCCCGACCGGCGCAGTTCTTTCGGCAGCCACCTCGCAGACTTCCAGTTCATGAAGTGAAGGTACATGAACTCCCGGTCACCGTCCCTTGTGTTCGTCAGGTGCCCGTCTTTCCAGAGCCACTCCTCGGGATGCTGGGCGCTGCCGTCGATCCAGGGAAGTGGCGAGAGGATGGTGCTGTACTGCTCTTCCCAGTGATTGTTCCTCTGAAAGCCGTCGAAGACCCCGGGAAGCTCGCGAACCAGCGTCGGATACAGGCGGTGGCGGAGGCGGAGGAACACCTTCGTGAAGTTGGACTCGTCGATGCCCAGGTGCTCGGGGGTCTCCAGCAGACCCTGCCAGCCGACGATCCGGCGGAAGGCGTTGCGCATCTTCTCGTTGTTCTTCAGCAGGCAGAAGTGACCCGAGATTCGACCCCGGTGCGTCGATATCAGCTGATGACTCAGGACCCGCTCGTCGAGAAACTTGCGCAGGTCGCCGTAGATGACGTCGACGTCGCCGAACCCAAAGAAGTCATAACCCTCGATCGCGTCCGAATGAATGTATCCGTAACACGGCTTGACGTCGCACAGCTTGTACGGAGTGCGAGGTTTGAAATCGATGCCCAGGCGCGAGGAGACCAGCTTGCAGTAGTCCGAAAACTCGATCTGCCTGTAGCGCACGTTGGGCATCCGCAGCGCTGGCTCCGGGCAGTCCGTAAGGAATAGCCAGTCGATGCTCGCGTTCCACTTGCAGCTCAGAAGGAACAGATCGAACCACGCCGGCCACTTGCCGAAATACGGCATGACAAGGGCGATTCTTTTCATGCGCTGCAGCCGGGTTGAAACGCTCCAGGGGGGCCTTCGTCGCCCCGGTCACCAGTCGACCAGAACTCGCCGGGCCTCTGAAGCCCGGCCCGGCCAGTCGAAGTCAGCGCCTTGCGAAAGGCACGGGAAGCCGACTGGAAACGCGGGGCCGCTTGCCCGGCGTCAGGGCTTGAATCGTTCGACGCCGGCGGGTGCATGTGGGCGCCTCGCAGTGTTGGCCGCGCCATGCGCCAGGCGCCGCGGAGGCGGTTCGGCAGGCCGGCGACGGGCAGGGTCAGCGAGTAGATGGACAAGAGCAAGCGGGCGATCGAGATCCTGCGTCACTGGCGGTGGAGGATACCCGGCGGCGGGCGAGGCCGCACGGGGCCCGCGCCAAGGGCTTGCACTCGGGCGAGGCCCAAGACAAAGCAAAGCGCCCGGTCTGGCTAGGCGCTCTTGTGGCGTTCAGCAGCGCCCTGGTCAGTGGAACTGCTCTTCCTCGGTCGACCCGGTCAACGCCTTGACGCTGGAGGCACCGCCCTGGATCACCGTGGTCACGTCGTCGAAGTACCCGGCGCCGACCTCCTGCTGGTGCGACACGAAGGTGTAACCTTGTTCGCGCGCCGCGAACTCGCGCTCCTGCACCTGCTCGACGTAATGCTTCATGCCCTCGCCGCGCGCGTAGGCGTGGGCGAACTCGAAGGTGCGATACCAGTTGATGTGGATGCCCGCCAGCGTGATGAACTGGTACTTGTAGCCCATCGCCGACAGTTCGTCCTGGAACCTGGCGATCGTGGCGTCGTCCAGGTTCTTCTTCCAGTTGAACGACGGCGAGCAGTTGTAGCTCAGCAGCTTGCCCGGGTGCTTGGCGTGCACGGCCTGCGCAAATTCGCGCGCGAAGCCCAGGTCCGGTGTGCCGGTCTCGCACCAGACCAGGTCCGCGTAGGCCGCGTAGGCGACGCCCCGGCTGATGGCCTGCTCCAGCCCGTTCTTGACGCGGTAGAAGCCTTCGGGCGTGCGCTCGCCGGTCAGGAAGGGCTTGTCGTTGTCGTCGTGGTCGCTGGTCAGCAGGTTGGCGGCCTCCGCGTCGGTGCGCGCCAGAACGATGGTCGGCACGCCCATGACGTCGGCCGCAAAGCGCGCAGCAATCAGCTTTTCGCACGCCTCCTTGGTGGGCACCAGGACCTTGCCACCCATGTGGCCGCACTTCTTCACGGCGGCCAGCTGGTCTTCGAAGTGCACGCCTGCCGCGCCCGCGGCGATCATGTTCTTCATCAGCTCGAACGCGTTGAGCACGCCGCCGAAACCCGCTTCGGCGTCGGCCACGATGGGCAGGAAGTAGTCGATGTAGCCCTTGTCGCCTGGGCCGACACCGCGCGACCATTGGATCTCGTCGGCGCGCTTGAACGTGTTGTTGATGCGCCGGACCATCGCCGGCACCGAGTCGTACGCATACAGAGACTGGTCCGGATACATGGTCTCGGACGTATTGCCGTCGGCAGCCACCTGCCAGCCCGACAGGTAGACCGCCTCCAGTCCGGCCTTGGCCTGCTGCATGGCCTGGCCGGCCGTGATGGCACCGAACGAGTTGACATAGCCCTTGGCGGCGCCGCCGTTGATCAGATCCCAGAGCTTTTCGGCGCCATGCCTGGCCACCGTGTGCTCGATGGGCAGCGAGCCGCGCAGGCGCACCACGTCGGCCGCACTGTAGCCGCGCCGGACGCCTTTCCAGCGGGGGTTGTGGGCCCAGTCCTTCTCGAGGGCGGCGATCTGCTGTTCACGGGTCATGGCGGTCATGGAAGCTCCTTTTTGAATGCCTGGCGTATGCCGGAAATCATGCGCTCAGCCTACCGGTGAAGCGGC
>Ga0316188_10000287_pt1 | contig 20316 bp, 17 predicted proteins | sample Phiworburrow1_MG_FD_204933 | JGI IMG/M metagenome (GOLD analysis project Ga0316188, IMG submission 204933) | Coastal sediment microbial communities from Maine, United States - Phippsburg worm burrow 1 | ecosystem: Environmental > Aquatic > Marine > Coastal > Sediment | place: USA: Maine... | reverse complement strand
TTGTGTGAATTCACCAAAAGTGGGTGCGGTTTTCTTAAAATCTTCAATTTCATCCATTAAAGGATGTCCTACAAATTCAACATCCATATCATATTGCTTGTAGAAGTCTTTTTCAAAGGGTAAAATGACAAACATCTTGTCTACCGTTTTCTTGATCTTAAAAACCCGATTTTTTTTCCAGGCCCAGATCTGAGGTGAGATATAGTAAAACACTTTAATACCTCTCTCATGTGCCCAGCTTGCAATGCGTAAATTGAATCCCGGATAATCGATCAATATCAATGCATCCGGTTTGAATTTTAAAATATCTTCTTTACAGAATTTTATATTTTTCAGGATAGTTCTCAGATTCATTATCACTTCTGCAAAACCCATAAATGCCAGATCACGGAAATGCTTAACCAGAGTCGCTCCGGCTTCTTCCATTTTATCGCCACCCCAGGCCCGTATTTCAATTGCATCTTCCTTCCGATACATGGCTTTGATAAGATTTGATCCATGCAAATCTCCGGAAGCCTCACCTGCAATAATATAAAGTCGTTTTGGCATTTTAGAAATATCGAAAATATACAATTACAATAGCGTATAAAAAGAAGGATAGTAAAATACCTCTTCCTGCTAAATAAAATTGCTTGTTTATAAAAAAGTAGAAAGGAATAATATTAATTAATAAACTCAATGAAATGATCGGAGCTACTAGGGTCCGGTTTCCCAAGAATATTCTATTTATAAAAAAATTCAAAGTAACATCATGACTGAAACTGTAATAGAGTCCATAAATAATAAACCCAAAAAAAGGAGCAATTAAGCCCACTATCAAGCCTATCGGGAGCTTATCCCATTTTTTTTTATTCAAAATCCCAGGTATTTAAATTTGCAATAACATGATGAGCAGTCATATCAAATTGAGTTGGAACTACTGATATATAACCATGATCAAGCGCCCATAGATCCGTGTCTTCTCCATTTTCCAAAACTTTGAAATCTCCTTTCATCCAATAATATTCATTTCCCGTCGGATCAGTTCTGACCTCGAAGGAATCTTCCCAATATCCTTTTGCCTGACGGCAAATCTTAATTCCTTTCGGTTTTCCTTTTGGAATATTAACATTTAGGCAAGAACCTAAAAGCATCGGATTTTCGAGAACATTTTTAATGATTGTTCTTACAAAGGACTCGCTCTGACTAAAATCAGCATCATCATCATGGTTCAATAACGAAAAACCTACCGATTTTATTCCCTCAACGGCACCTTCAACTGCTGCCGACATCGTTCCTGAATAAATCACATTTATTGATGAATTTGAGCCGTGATTCACTCCGGATAAAATAAGATCAGGCTTCCGATGCATTATTTCATATACAGCTAGTTTTACGCAATCAACAGGGGTACCTGAAGTTGAATATGCAGGCACTCCGTTTAACTTTACTTTTTTTAACCAAAGTGGAATCGACATCGTTATCGCATGTCCCATTCCCGATTGTGGTTTGTCGGGCGCAACGATGTAAACATCACCAAAATCTTTAGCTATTTGAGAAAGAAAATCAAGGCCTTTTGCATGGATTCCATCATCATTTGTAACTAATATAAGGGGTCTTTTCGTCATAGAGGAATTTTACACAAAGAAACAAAATTGAAAAGGACTCATGCAATAATAGTAAAGGGATTCAAATCTAATTTTATTTTTGTGTCATGAAGTCGAAATTAGTAATATTTGACATGGATGGCGTTTTAATCGATTCAGAGCCATGGTGGAATGTAGCCATTAGAAATGGATTCCGGAAAGTAGGTCTGGAAATGAGTGATGAAATGTGTGAAGAGACGATGGGAGCACGTCTTAATGAAGTTGTAGAATACCGTGTTAAAAAACATAATATAGATCTGAAATTAAGCGCGGATATTGAAAATTGGATCGAGGATGAGATCATTCATTTTGTAAAAACAGAAGCAGCTATTTTAAAAGGGGTTAAAGAGAGTATTTCCTTATTAAAAAAGGAAGGATTTTCTCTCGCTATTGCATCCTCCTCTCCACATCGACTCATCAATACGGTGATTGAAAAATTAAATGTAGCTGATGATTTTGCCGCTATTTTTTCGGCGCAGGACGACCCTTTAGGCAAACCACATCCTTCTGTTTATATACGATGTGCCGGCACTTTGGGCTTTTCTTCTGAGAATTGTTTTGTAATTGAAGACTCCGTCAATGGAATGGTCGCTGCAAAAGCTGCAAAGATGAAAGTAATTGTAGTTCCGGATCCAAAAATGTATGCTAATCCGGCTTGGGGTCTGGCTGAATTTAAATTAAAAAGTCTGCTCGAACTTGATCCGAAAAAACACTTATTATAAGCCCTTTTATTTTTTTTGATCCAATTTGATTATCTTAATCACGAAACTGTAACCTCGGGAGTATAAAGAGCGTCAAACACTTTAGATGGTAACAAATGAAGAAAAGGTAATCGAAGCTATCAGGCTGGGAGATTCACAAGCTTATCGGATTTTGGTAAATAACTATAAAGATATGGTATATACGCTCTGTGTCCGAATGGTAAAAAACTCAATGTATGCTGAAGAACTGGCGCAGGATGCCTTTTTAAAAGCCTATAAAAATATTGGATCTTATCGGAAAGAGAGTAAATTTTCTACCTGGTTATATCGAATAGCATTAAATACTTGCTTATCAGCTTTAAGAAAAAATAAAATTTCTGAAGTAGATATAAATGATGATCAGTTTGAAAGTGAGGGTAATTTGGGAATAAAAACGCTTGAGGAAAAGGATACTTCGCTTTTATTAAAATTGGCAATAGAAAGTTTAAAAAAAGAGGAACAGATCGTTATTCAATTATTTTTTTTAGAGGAATTGAGTATTAAAGAGATCGCTGAAATAACAAATATTAGTGAATCAAATGTAAAAGTGAAACTCCATCGAACAAAACAAAAATTGAAAGAGATCATACAGATGAAGTTTCCGGAATTAGACTTGAATAGCGTTTAAATTAAATAGAAAGATCATGAGTGACGCAGAATTAAAAAATTGGATTAAATCGACCATTATTGAAAAGGCTCCGGATGGATTTACCGATCGATTGATGGAAGCGATTGCTATTGAGGATGAAAAATCCATTGCTAAGTCTGTTTACAAATTACCGGGAAAGCATTTATTGTTTTTTATGGGTTTTATACTTGTATTCAGTATTGTGATCTCATTTATTACTCCGGCAGAGGGCATAAGCGAATGGGGGAATTACAGCCATTATTTTCAATTCGACTGGTCAAAAATAAAGCTTAGTTCTCTGGTAAATAATCGGATACTCGCATATACATCAGCAGGATTATTTGTTTTTATTTTTTTAGATTATCTATTTACTTCAAAAAAGCGTTTCTATTCAGTTCATTAAGAAGTTATATTAAAATGATAGTATCCTATTGCTAGCATGATTTTCATCATTTTTTTATTCATGGATTTGAGTGAGCTTTATTGGATATAATTTGCTAACTTTTAAGCATCTATTTCCAATTAAAAAGATTTACCATGAAAGAATATGATGAAAAGCACATTAAAAACATCGCGTTAATTGGCGCTCCGAAATCCGGCAAGACAACATTGGCTGAGACCATGTTGTTCGAGGCCGGACTAATTAATCGCAGAGGAAAAGTTGAAGAACATACTACTGTTTCTGATTATCACGAAATAGAGCATGAACGTGAAGGATCTGTTTATGCTACAGCCTTGCATACCGAGTGGAGAAATTACAAGATCAATATTATTGATACTCCGGGTTATGATGATTTTATAGGAGAGATCATTTCTTCTTTAAAAATAGCCGATACAAGTGTGATGTTAATTAATGCTCAAAATGGCGTAGAAGTAGGAACCGATATTATTTGGAATTATGTAGAGGATTTTAAAAAGCCTTTGATTTTTGCAATTAATCAATTAGATCACGTGAATGCAGATTTTAGTATGTCTTTTAATTCTCTTGTTTCTGAATTTGGAAGTGGGGTAATTAGAATGCAATACCCTTTAAATCAAGGAGAAGGTTTTAATAAGATCATCGATCTGTTAAAAATGAAAATGTATGTGTTCGGACCTGAGGGCGGAAAACCTGAGAAACTTCCAATACCTAAGGAAGAGATGGAAAAGGCCAATGAGTTACATAATGAATTAGTTGAAAAAGCGGCTGAAAACGATGATACTTTAATGGAATTATATTTTGATAAAGGAACCCTGAATGAGAATGAAATGAGAGAAGGGCTTAAAAAAGGGATGTTGAATCATGATGTTTTTCCTGTTTTTTGCCTTTCCGGATTAAATGATATGGGAAGTGGACGATTAATGGGTTTTATTGATAATGTTGCCCCTTCTCCTGTGGATTTATGGCCGGAAAAAGATGTGAATGGAGATGAAGTGAAATGCGACCCTAAAGGTCCTGAAGTCTTATTTATTTTTAAAACAATATTTGAGCAAAACCTTGGTAAACTCTCTTTTTTCAAAGTGATGTCCGGAGAAGTGAAGCAAGGAGATATTTTAGTCAATCATCAAACGGGTGATTCTGAACATTTGAACCAACTGTTTATCATGGATGGTAAAAAAAGAACTCCAGTAGAAAAATTATCTGCCGGAGATATCGGTGCTACATTAAAATTAAAATCGGCCGATACAAACCATACCCTCCATTTAAAAAACATCGATATAGAAATAGATCCAATTCATTATCCCGAATCCAGGATCAGAACTGCCATCATCGCCTTAACAAAATCAGACGATGAAAAATTAGGGGAAGCATTGAAGAAAATTCAAGCAGAAGACCCAACTGTTGAAATAGATTATTCTAAAGAACTTCGTCAATTGATAATTTCGTGTCAAGGCGCATTGCAATTAAATTTGGTGAAATGGTCCCTTGAAAACATCCATGGATTAAAAGTTGAATTTATAAAACCCAGAATTCCTTATCGAGAAACCATCCGTAAGAATGCCGACACAACTTATCGTCATAAAAAACAATCAGGAGGATCAGGTCAATTTGGAGAAGTATCTATGAAAATTGAACCATGGTACGAAGGAATGCCGGATCCGCAAGGGCTTAGCATTAGAGGTCGTGAGCTTATTGATCTAGATTGGGGAGGAAAGCTGGAATATATAAACTGCGTTGTTGGAGGTGCTATCGATACCCGGTTTTTACCTGCAATATTGAAAGGAGTTATTGAAAAATTAGAACAAGGTCCCCTTACAGGATCGTATGTTCGAGACGTTCGTGTAATTGTATATGATGGAAAAATGCATCCTGTTGATTCAAATGAGATCTCTTTTAAATTAGCAGGTTTAAATGCATTTAAAGAGAACTTTTTAAACGCCTCTCCTCAGTTGATGGAACCTATTAATGAACTGGAAGTGGTTGTTCCTGAAGATTATATGGGAGATGTTATGACTGATCTCCAATCGAGAAGATCCATTATCATGGGAATCGATAGTAAAGGAAAATATCAGGTGATCAAATCGAAAACACCATTAGCTGAATTAGATAAATATTCAACTACTTTACGATCGATCACTCATGGACGGGCTACATTTAACACTAAGTTTTCTGAATATGCTATTGTTCCGGGAGACATCATGGACCAATTAATTAAAGAGTATAGAGAAGAAGAAGCGGTTTAGCTTTTAACTAAAATAAAAAGAGGCTGCATTGCAGCCTTTTTTTATGCATTTTAAAAAAAAAGTAAAATCATTTTACATTTTATAAATTAGCATCCATGGAGTATTTGGGAAATATTAGAAAAATGAGAAGCCTTCTCGATGAGGATGGTTTAGTTCATTATAAAATGGTTTTGTTTGATAATTTGGAACCACAATTTGAAGTGGATCTGAATGAGTGGATTGGAAAGGAAATTTCTATCCAATTTCAAAATCAAATTAATTGTGTTGTCACAGGTAAAAAAATCCCAAAAGTTTTTGGTGAAGGAATGTCATGGGATGCTTTCAGAAACTCTCCTTATGCAGTAGAAAGTATTATCCGTCCTGAATTAAGTCAGGCTCATTTAGGAATTGGAATTCGAGATCTGGAATGGGAGATCGAACATCATGTAACGCCTCATTATACTTATTTATCATTAACAAGTGAAATAAAAGTAGGAGTGACAAGGAAGACACAGATCCCTACCAGATGGATAGATCAAGGTGCAGTAGAAGCTATTTTTTTAGCCGAAACTCCTTATCGTCAGGCCGCCGGTTTGATCGAAGTTGCATTAAAAGGGCATCTGGCTGATAAAACAAATTGGAGAAAAATGTTGAAAAATGAATTCTCTAATGAAAAAAATTTAAGTGATGCAAAAGCATTTGCGATATCATTGATCCCTGAAGAATTAAAGGAATTTATTTCTACGGATGATGAGGTCAAAAAAATGATATACCCTGTAATTAGTTATCCGAATAAGGTGAAATCATTAAAATTGGATTCCAGGCCGCTTATTCAAAAAAGATTATTGGGGATCAAAGGACAGTATTTATTATTCGAAGATGATGAGGTGCTGAATGTGAGAAGTCATTCGGGGTATCAAATTCTATTTTCCTTGTGATCTAATGAAACAAATTAAATTAAGAAACGTATGCAATAAAAACGATCGACACCTAAGTTGTAAATAGCTCAAAAAGGCTATTATTGCTTGGTTAGAGATCACAAACCAATTCAAGGTTTTAACCTGCCTGAGTTGTTATTTAACCTTAATAGATTGAAGTCTTATAACCTTTTATATTCTGATGAGCCCGCATTAGCTATTTTCGCTAATGAACATGCTAAGGAGCTTTCTCAAGCTTCCGATATTTTAATTACTATCTATTCTTCCGAGCTTGATATAAAGCGAAATGAAGAGATTCTAAATCAGGTTAAGCGCATTTTTCCAAAGGCAAAAATTGCAGGAGCAACTACTTCAGGAGAAATTGATGGTAAAAGAGTAAGAACAAATGAAATCCTGATTGCGTTTCACTTTTTTTCAGCTACTAAATTAATTGCGCATCATATTCCAATTCAGCCGGTCGAAAAGATGCTTTCTGAGCTAGTTTCATTGGTTAAAGATAATAGTAAAGGGATTTTATTATTTCCTGTGGTGGTGTCCGAATATTTCGATATCGAATTGTTTCTAGAGCTTCTTTATGGAAATCTACCCTCCATTCCTATTTTTGGTGGAGCCGCTGCAGAGTATGGTACCATTACTAAACAATACTGTTTTTTAAATAATCAGGTCTGTGATAATGGGATCAGTATTGTCTTGTTTCAAAGTGATAGCTTACATATTGAAACAGATTATAGTTTTAATTGGATGCCGGTAGGACAAAAATTCACGATTACTAAAGTTGAAAATAATATTGTAAAGACCATCGATAATAAACCTGCAGCTCAAGTGGTTTTTGATAATTTAGGTGAAGATGCCAAAGCGCTTTTCCCCGGTCTGGGACTCGAATTTCCATTTGTTTTTAAGCGTAAAGGGGTCTTAATGGCCAGGGTGATCATCGGTTTTGATAATGATAATGTAATTCTGGCCGCTCCCGTTGAGGTAGGTACAAATTTTCAATTCAGCTTTGGTTCAAGGAAAAATGCGATCGATTATTCTTTAAAAATGTCAGATCGATATGCTTCCAAGAACATTGAGTCAATCATGGCATTCTCATGCATAGCGCGATTAAATTTCCTAAAAAGCGATTCGCAAAAAGAGCTTTATCATCTGCCCGAGAGAGCCAATATATCTGGCTTTTTTACCTATGGAGAGATCTATCATTCCGATAAAAGTAACTACTACTTAAATGAAACTTTAACTCTGGCCTTTTTTAGTGAAAATCCGGAAAGAAATGGAAAGGATGAAAAGATTTTAAGAAGTGTGGATGAACAATCTGAAAGAGGTTCCAGTGAAGATTCCAGATTAAAAATACTGACACATCTCGTTTCAAAAGTGACTTTGGAACTTGAGAAGAAAAATGATGAGTTAAATCATCAAAACGAAACCTTAGTAAAGTATAGTAAACTGATCGATGACCGGAATATGGAAATAGGGCAAAGTTTACGATATGCAAGTAAACTTCAGAATTCCATTGTTTTTCAGGAAGATGAATTTTCAAATGTATTCGAAGATCATTTTATTTTCTTTAGGCCTAAGGAACAGGTTAGTGGTGACTTTTATTTTATTCGGGATCTCAATGATAAAATCATATTGGCAGTAGCTGATGGAACCGGTCATGGTGTTCCGGGTGCTTTTATAAGTATTTTGGGAGTTCAAATAATGGACAGCATTACTAGACGAATGAAGATTGGAAGAGAAGAATTAAATGCAGGTGATTTTTTAAATTCCTTAAGAGAAAAAATGATCAAAGTACTCGATCGAAACAGAATCTCTAAATTCAGTACCGATGGATTAGACATTTCACTGATTATTATTGATAAGAAAACCCGTAAAGTTGACTTTTCGGGTGCAAATCAATGTATGATCATCTATACTGAAAGTGAAATGATTCAGTTAAAAGGGGATCGCATGCCTATTGGCGCCTTTGTTCAGGAAGATAGCTTTTCTAATACGAGTATTACTTTAGAAGCGGGTTCAAAGGTATTTATGTTTACCGATGGTTTTGCGGATCAGTTTGGTGGAAAGGATGCAAAAAAGATAAATAGTCATATGCTTCGCAGCATTATAAAAAAGAACGGAAATTTACCTTTAAGTCAGGTGGAGAAAAAATTCCAAAGTTATTTTGACGAGTGGAAGGCAGATCGCGAGCAGACCGATGACGTTCTATTGCTTGGATTCAAATTATAAAAAAAACCGCTTCCATCAGATGAAAGCGGTTCTTATATCTTTTAGCTAGATCAATGATTTAGCATTACAGGCATCACTAACATTAATACATCTTCCTGGTCATCTGTACTTTCGCTTGGAAGTAAAATACCGGCTCTATTAGGAGCACTCATTTCTAAATTCACCTCTTCACTTTGAAGATTACTAAGCATCTCTACCAAAAAGCGTGAATTAAAACCAATTTCCATGTCATCACCGATGTACTGACAAGTTAAACGTTCTTTTGCAGCATTTGAAAAATCCAGATCTTCTGCAGAAAGGGTTAATTCAGATCCGCTCATTTTTAATCTAACCTGATGAGTTGATTTATTAGAGAAAATGGAAACACGTTTCAAAGAATTCATAAAATCTGCTCGGTTGATCACCATTTTATAAGGGTTATCAGCAGGGATCACAGCGTCATAATTCGGATATTTACCTTCGATCAATCGGCTAACTACTGTAATATCCTGAACAGAAAAGCGAACATTGGTTTCATTATATTCCACTTTCACTTCTTCTTCGCTTCCGGATAATACATTTTTAAGAAGATTTAAAGGTTTTTTAGGAACAATAAATCCTGCATCACCTTCTGTTTTCAAATCTTTTCTTGTATATCTAACTAATTTATGTGCGTCTGTTGCAACTAATCTTACTTCTCCTTTACTAAGTTCAAAAAAGATCCCTGACATTACAGGTCTAAGATCATCATTTCCTGAAGCAAACACGGTTTTATTAATTCCATTGGAAAGAACTGAACCAATTATTGAAAATGAAGAAGAAACCTCTAATTCGGGTAAGCGTGGAAATTCATCGCCATTATAACCTGTAAACTGATAGTTTCCTTCACCTGCAGAAATCTCAACCCCAAAATTTTGATTATTTATCGTAAATGTAAGGGGTTGTTCCGGAAAGGATTTTAAAGTATCCATTAATAATTTAGCAGGTATAGCAATTGAAACATCTTCTTTTGATTCAACTACAATTTTAGTTGTAATCGTAGTTTCAAGATCAGAAGCAGAAACGGTCAGCATTTTAGCCTTAATCTCAAATAAAAAATTATCGAGAATAGGTAAGGTATTAGAACTGTTCAGCACTCCACTAATAAGCTGTAATTGCTTTAAAAGTAATTGTGAAGAAATAATGAATTTCATTTGAATATTCTATTTATCGTTATGTGATACAAATATAGTTTTTAGCGCTTTTATTTTAATAAAGAAGCGAACTTTATTCCGGATTAAATCGATTCAGAGGAACCAATAAGGGATCCCATTGAAGTTTTTGAGCAATAGCTAGTTCATTAGCCTCATTTAAAATATAAAATCGCTCGGGGTCAAGGTTATTATATTCAGGATCTCTTAAAAAAGGATCAACAAAACCTTTATCAAAAACCAAAACACTTGTTTTTTGATCCGATTTGTCGACAATAGTGATATGTGCTTTAGCTATTGTATTTGCTACAGAATCTTTTTGTGCAGTATTCAGGTGGTTATTATAGGTCTCAGCATAGATCGCTTTATAGTAAAGAAGATAATCTTTTACCGCCAAAGTGTCAAAATTCCTGAAAGCATTCCCTTTTCCGTCTTTTAATTTAATATTGTTATTTCCGCTCCATTCTATTTTAAAAGATTGATCAGGATAGGCAGGATATTCAACAGAGATCTCTTTAACATTTAGTGTTGGATAATCAAAAATTACCGGGCTTCTCCATTCATCTTCTATAGTGATCATACGAGGTCTTATAAAGCCATAAAAGCCTTTTTCTTTTATGATATAAGGTTCCTTGGATTTTCCTTCTCCCGGAATTTCGAGTAAAGCGTAGTTTCCATAATGATCTTGAGTTGCAAATCCAAAATAATAGATCTTGCTTGGTTTATCACTGCCCTGGAATACCTCCAGTTTTATGGGTTTAGTGGCAATCTGACTAATAATAGCCTTAACTCCTTCCTTTGGAACAGTTGATTTCACTTCGAAATTATGAAGTCCTCTTAATATTAAATAAACATTTTGCTGACGGGCTTTATATTTATCATTAACCATCCAGGTTCCATCATCCATTTTCTTCAGGACGCTGTAATTCCCATCATTATCAGCTAAAAAAAGCTTCGTTATACTTGCTGTGTCCTCAATAGCAAAATCGTTCAACATTTTTGAAGACACGTCATTATCTTTCTTTAAAAAGAGATAAAGTGCGATCGCTCCAAGAACAAGTAATAAAATTAAGCTTATGCTATTTTTCTTCATGCCTGATATTTCTTTTTACGATAATAATTCAATCCTATTCCCATCAGAATAATGATAAAAATCGGGAGGATCAGATTGATCAATTGCCAGAATCGGTATTCTGTTTTTACTTTTTCAATATTTAATTGCCGAAGTGTAATTGTTTTGGAACGGATCGAAATGAGTTGCTGATCTGAAAGTAAAAAATTCACCGCATTCATAAAAAAATCTTTGTTTCCATAAACAACTCTACCTGCATTTTTATCATAACCCAGCGGATACAATCGGTTTCGAGCTTCGTTTACTGTATTCCTAATAATATCGCCATCTCCAATTATGATCATTTTAGTAGGAATACTTTTTTCTTTAAAATCAATTTCATCTGCATTTTTTAATGCCGGTGAAAGTGAAAATTTGAAGAAGGATTCAAATTCACCTTCCAATAGAATGGCAACAGGTCGGAAAGGTTGTGCGTTTGAAGAAAAATCCATTGGACTATTTACAATAGCAAGGTTAATTCGGGCAGGAGCTTTATAAATACGGGTCAACTCAGAACTTTCCAATAAAACGGTTTTGTGAATACTGGAGTCGCCAACTGCATCCACAGAACTTGCAAACTGAGTTAATACAGGATCAACATTGCTAACGATGGGATGAGAACTAAGTGGGATTAAGATCGGATTGAAGTACCATGGAAACATTTTCATTTGGGCCTGATCACCAAAGTTCCCGACATTCAACATGATAGGCGCGCAGGTTTTATCTAAAATCAGATCTTTATTAATACGAGCTCCATAATTGAAAAGCATGTCTTCTAATCTCAAATTTGTTGGTGGGGCGATATTTTGCTGAGAAACACGCAAGCTATCCATATCAGCGACTACACCATCGATCATCCAGATCACTTTTCCTCCATGCATGATATATTGATCCAATATGAAACGATCTTTATCAGAAAATTCTACTTGGGGTTTAGCAACGAGGATCAAATCGTATTTATTTATCCGATAGCCTTTGCCATCGATCACGTTCGATAATGAGTTAATATTTTCATTGATCATTACCCGATCTACATTATAATATTCCTTAAGCGAAGCAGTGATATCTCCTACATCAATAGAAGCTAATTCTCCATGTCCTTCAATAAAAGCAATACTTTTTTTATTTTTTTGCAATAATTTCTGAAAAGCGCTTGTAAATTCATATTCGAGATTATTGATCGATTGGTTGATCATTGATGCATTAGCGACACGTTCTCTTCCTTTTAATATCTGGATAGGGATCTCAGTTTCACCTAGAGAAATAAGTGCGCCCGGAAAAAGTATTTTCTCCTGAATTCCATCGCTTGTTTCAATAGGGAGATTGGTGTAAAGTAGTCCGGATTGCATTAGATCACCATAAAATTTTTCCCTTTCTTTTTTATCGCTGCTTTCTGAAGGGTTGATAAAAACAAATTCTAAGTGATCATTACTATAAGAACGAAGCTCCTCTAATAATTCTCGGGTAGCATTTTCAAGGCGTTTAAAGTCGGCCGGATAATCTCCTTTTAAGTAAACCCTAACCAGGATGTCATTATCGAGATTTTCCATCAATTCGATGGTCGATTGCGTTAATGAGTATCTTTTTTCAGAAGTCAGGTCAATTCTAAAAAAGGAGATCGACAGAATATATGCGGCTAACACTATTATTCCCAGCTGAATAAAAAATTGAATAATGCTTTTGCTCTTCTTCGAATTCATATTACCACATTCTGCTTTTAATGACCAATTTCGTGCTTAATATAAATACGAGGATCAATGAAATGAAATAAACAAGATCTCTGCTGTCGACCACCCCTCTGCTCATCGATTGATAATGGGTATTAATTCCGAGGTTTATTAATAAGGTGTCAAATGAACCGAATAATTTAAAAGAACCGATCGATTCAAATCCGGTAAAAAAGAAAAAACAAAGGAAGGTAGCTAAAATAAAAGCTACGATCTGATTGCTTGTTATTGAAGAACTAAATATTCCGATCGATAAAAATGAGGCACTTAAAAAGATCAATCCAAAATAAGAACCCCAGGTACCGCCAAGATCAATATTCCCGACAGGATTTCCAAGTAAGTAGATCGATATCACATAGATCAATGTTGGAATTAATGTGATCACGACCAAGATTAAACCTGCAAAGAATTTACCTAGTATTAATTGATTTAAGCTAAGGGGCTTGGTTAACAAAAGCTCGATCGTACTCGTTTTCTTTTCTTCAGCAAAAGAGCGCATTGTAATGGCCGGGATCAGGAATAAAAAGACCCAAGGAGCAATATAGAAAAAGGGAGATAAGTCGGAATATGACGAAGAGAGGATATTGGTATCTCCTTCAAAAACCCAGAGAAATAGTCCGGATAATAGCAAAAAGACCACCATTACGACGTATCCTATAAGCGATGAAAGAAAAGCATTGATCTCTTTGATCAATAATGGTTGCATAAATTAGATTTTGCTCAAAAATAATTGAATTTTTATAAGTAGAAACCTTCTGTTTGTTAAAAGGAATCGATTTTTACCTAAATCAAAAAGGGCTGATTAAATATCAGCCCCTTATATCTTGAGATAATTAAATACTATCTTTTATTTATTGGAACATAATCGCGAGATAGGGCGCCGGTATAAATTTGTCGAGGACGACTGATAGGCTCATTATGTTCTTTCATTTCTTTCCATTGGGCTATCCAACCGGGTAGTCTTCCTAAAGTAAACATAACAGTGAACATATCAACAGGAATTCCAAGGGCTCTGTAAATAATTCCTGAATAAAAATCGACATTAGGATATAATTTTCGGTCGATAAAATAAGGATCACTTAATGCTACTTGTTCAAGACCTATAGCGATGTCTAAAATTGGATCAACGATTCCTAAAGCTTCAAGAACTTCATCTGCTGCCTTTTTTATAATGGTAGCTCGTGGATCGAAATTTTTATAAACACGATGTCCAAATCCCATTAAACGGAAAGGATCATCTTTATCTTTCGCTTTTTCCATCCATTTTTTATAATCCCCGCCATCTTCTTTTATTTTTTCTAACATTTCAATCACCGCTTGGTTTGCACCTCCATGCAATGGACCCCATAATGCACTTATACCTCCTGATATAGAAGAGTATAAATTGGCATGTGATGAACCAACTACTCTTACAGTACTTGTAGAGCAATTTTGTTCATGATCGGCATGTAAAATAAGTAAGGTATTTAATGCATTTACAACAACAGGATTAATGATGTATTCTTCCGATGGATTTGCAAACATCATATAAAGGAAATTCTCAACATAGTTTAATCTATTTTGAGGATACATCATTGGATGCCCCATATGGTTTTTATGGGCCCATGCTGCGATCGTTGGTAATTTTGCCAATAAGCGGATCATGGTCATTTTATTCTCTTCTTCTGATCGGTCTTGTAATTGTGATTCGGGATACCATGTAGATAATGAAGAAACTAAAGAAGAAACGATTCCCATTGGATGGGCGTTTCCGGGATACGCTTCTAAAAAGCGCTTCATATCCTCATCTACCAGAGTGTGAATAGAAATTAATCGTTCAAATTTCGCAAACTCTTCTTTCTTTGGTAATTCTCCAAACAGAAGTAAATAGGCAACTTCCAGAAACGAAGCTTGATTGGCTAATTGTTCGATCGGGTAGCCTCTATAACGCAGAATTCCTTCTTCTCCGTCCAAGTAGGTTATTGAAGACATTGTTGATCCTGTATTTTTAAAACCATAGTCAAGAGTAATATAGCCCGACAATGCTCTCAATTTACTTATATCAATCGCTTTTTCGTTTTCAGTACCCGTTACAATAGGGAGTTCATAGACTTTTCCATTAAGTTCTAATTTTGCAACTTCGCTCATAATAATATTTATATTAATTGGATAACGTATTTTTTTCGTGTGTAAAGTTAATAAAGAAAAAGCTTTGAAGTATTGATTTATATCACAATTGAAAGAAAAAATAAACTTTTTTTCCTGCTTATTTGTTTAAAGAAATAAAAACTGACCTAAGTCAGTACTTCAAGCTTTGGCAGCTTCAAAGCTTAGCTTATCTTTGTGCACTTTTTAATATTTATGGATAAGAATTCAATTACAGGTCTTTTAATAATAGCCGTTATGATTATCGGCTATTCAATTTATACACAACCTAGTCAGGAAGAACGAGAAAAAGCGCTAATAGAGCAGGCAGCAAAGGACTCTTTGCTCTCTAAAACCCCGGTGAGCCCCGAGAAAGTACAAGAAGTAATTGCGCCAAGCAGTGAAGAAATTATACTTGATAGTGCAGATCAAGCGATCAGCGACGGTAAAATGGCATCCCTTTTTGGTGATCTTGTTTTAGCAACTAATGGAGTTGAAGAAGATATCATTATTGAGAACGATCATTATAAAGCGATAGTGAGTACAAAAGGGGGCTTATTGAAATCCTTGGTTCTGAAAGGATATCAGACCTATGACTCGATGCCTTTGATCATGTTCGATCAAAATAAGTCGCTCCAGAATCTTGTCTTTGACTATCCCGGTTTTGGTAGAATTAATTTCACCGACCTATATTTTACTCCAAATAAATCAGAAGTTCAAATAAGTGGTGAAAGCACCGATCAATTAGTGCTTAGTTTGAATGGTCGTCAAAGCGGTCAGGAATTAAAATTAACCTATGCTATTACAGGAGACAGCTATGATCTAAAACTATCTATTTCAAGTACAGGATTTAGTGGTTTTGATAACTTCAATAGCATTCCTTTAAAAATGGATTGGAAGATGACGGGCCTTAAAAAGGAAAAGTACCTTCCATGGGAACGAAATGTATCTACTTTATTTTTTAAATATCATGACGAGAGTCGCGATTGGCTTTCAGAAACAAAAGATGATGAAACCATATTAGAGCAAAACACCGATTGGGTTGCATTTAAACAAAATTATTTCTCGGTTATTTTGTTTTCTGATAAAGGTTTTGTTGCGAATGAATCGAATTTAGCCGTAGTATCTTATCCTGCTGAAGAAGAATTATATGTTAAGGACTTCCTGGCTGTGTTAAGATTGCCGGCAGCAACCGATGGAAAAATTGAATTAAGCTATTTTTTCGGTCCGAATAAAATGCAATTATTAAATAAATATGAAAATGAAGTTCCAAAGATCATCAATTACGGATGGAGCTTTATAGGCTGGATCAACAGAAATATCATTCTTCATATTTTTGATTTCTTTTATGGATTAGGATGGGGAATCGGATTTGCAATTATCATTTTAACAGTGATTATTAAAACGATTTTAGCCCCTTTAATGCTCAAAAACTACAAGTCGAGTGCTAAAATGCGAGTTTTAAAGCCCGAAGTAGATAAAATAAATAAAAAATTCGAAGGAAAAGATAATACACAGAAACAACAAGCTGTAATGGCATTGTACCGGGAAACCGGCGTGAATCCCCTTTCAGGTTGTTTACCCATGCTATTTCAAATGCCGGTATTATATGCGATGTTCCGGTTTTTCCCTTCAAATATTACCTTAAGAGGAGAGTCTTTTTTGTGGGCCGATGATCTTTCATCTTATGACTCCATTTATAATTTAGGATTCAACATTCCTTTATATGGAGATCATATAAGTTTATTTACATTAATGATGGCCGCTACCACTATGGCTTATACTTATATGAGCAGTGGAAATATGCCTGAAACAAATCAACCCGGAATGCCGAACATGAAGGTGATGATGTACATCTTTCCGGTAATGATGATCTTTTTCTTTAATAATTATTCCTCCGGACTTACTTTTTACTATTTCTTATCTACTCTGATCTCTATTCTTCAAATGTGGATCATTAAAGTATATTTTATTGATGAGGAAAAGATTTTGTCCGCACTTCAGGCAAACAAAGCGAAGCCTAAAAAACAATCAAAATTTCAGGCTAAACTGGCAGAGATGGCAAAACAACAACAACAACAAAAGAAAAAGTAATATAGTTTGAAGTTTATATCTGGAATACTCCTTTTTATTTTTCTGCTTTCTTGTAACTCCGGTTCCAGAATAAGCAAAGAAGATTATGATGATTTGAAACAGCAAATTGTTGTTTTGAACAAGCAAATTGATTCACTCGAAAATGAGTTGAAAGTAAAATACGATATTCGAGATCTGCTTCAACATGATTCATTATTATTTTCTTATCGACGAACTGCTTGCCTAGGTAATTGCCCGATATTTGATTTTAAAGTATATCAGGACGGGTGGGCCAGCTACGAAGGGAAAAGCTATGTAGATATGCTTGGGATCTATACTGCAAATCTAACCCAGGAACAGATGCGTAAAATTGAAAGTATTTTTAGAGATGCTCATTTTTATGCATTTCGTAATGAATACAATGATAACCGACTGGATATACCATCTATGATCGTAGAATACCACGGTCCTCAGGGAATAAAAAAAGTAAATGCAAGAACGGAAATTCCCCATTCTTTTAGAACAATGGCAGTTGCTTTAGAAGAATTAGCAGATGAAATAAAATGGTATCCCGTACAATAGTATTATAATAGTAATTCTAAATAGGCTACGTCGATCCAGCGACCCAATTTAAACCCCACTTCCTTTAATACTCCTGCATGCTTAAAACCCAACTTTTCATGCAGGGTGATGCTGGCTTCATTTGGAAGTGAAATTCCACCCAAAACACTGTGAATAGAGGTCTTTCTTAATTCGTCAATGAGCTTGCTGTATAAAGTGATCCCAATTTTTCTCCCTTCAAAACCGGGCTTTACATAAATGCTGCTTTCTACAGTGAAATCGTAGGCTTGTCTAGTTTTCCATCTGCTTGCATAAGCGTAAGCGACCACACCGTCTTCATTTTCAAATACGAAAAAGGGATATTCTTTTTTAATGATGTCGATTCTTGTCTGCATCTCTTTCTCGCTTACTGGGATCGTTTCAAAAGTTGAATGAGAATGGATCACAAAATGATTGTAAATGTCCATTATCGCTTTGCAATCGGACGTATTTACAGGGCGGATAAGAGAAGTGCTATTCATGTTTATGAATGGAAAAGTTACTTAACACTATAATCCAGCTTCATCGTAATAGAAGCCGTTTTTTCCTTCGATGTAGTATTAAAAGCGCCACCCCATGAATAGTCTTCATTCGAATGCTGTCCCGTGATCTGAAAGATGCCCATTTTTGCGGAAATTAAATTACCCAGTTTCGATTTTGAATTTCCGGCTATTTTCTCCGCTCTTGAACGTGCATTTTCAGTAGCAGCAGATACCAGCTCAATTTTTAAGTCTTCCAATTTAGAATAATAATATCGAGGTAAATTAGAATAAAGCTGAACTCCTTGATTTAAAAGTTCGGTTATTTCTCTTGAGACATTCTCAATTTTTTCAACTTCTTTGGATTCAATTTTCACTGTTTGCCTTAGGATATATCCGATAAACTCATCGCCCATATAATTCCCGCTTGCACTATAGATGTTTTTTCTTCTTTGTTCGGTTTCAACGGCACTAAAAACGATCGCATCTTTTGGAACTCCTTTTGAATTAAGATATTCCAAAACGATCTTTTTATCATTTTCAAGATCAGCATAGGCCTTTTCAAGTTGGGTATTGGTTTTTGAAAAGACTCCTTCCCAAACAATAAGATCGGAGCTGAAATCGGTTTTGCCCAAACCTGTTACCGAAATACTTCCTATTACTCTATTTCTATTAAGAAAAGCATTTCCAAGAACAATGGAGGCTACTATAATGGCGACGGAAAATAAAATAGAACTGATGTTATTTTTCATTTTTTTTAAAATAAAGTGTATCGATTTTTGAAAGGGTCATCCTAAAAATGAATGAGTCAAATTTATTAAAATTAAGAACTCTTTTATTTTCTGTAAAGTATATTTTATTCATCATTTTAACGAACTTTAGCATTGTTCAAAAAAGAATTGATAATGGAAGAAGTAGTTGCCAGACTTAATAAATTGAGATCGAAAATGCAGGAATATAAAATCGATGCATTGATCATTCCTTCAAGCGATCCTCATCAAAGCGAATATGTATGTGATCATTGGAAGGTACGAGAATATTTTTCAGGATTTACTGGATCATCAGGAAGCTTAGTTGTTTTTAAAGAGTATGCAGCACTCTGGACAGATAGTCGATACTTTATTCAGGCCGAAATGCAATTGAAAGGATCGGGAATTGCCTTGCATAAGCAAGTGATCCCACATGCTCCGGAACATGTAAAATGGATGAGCGAAAAATTAGAGAAAGGCAGTAAGATCGGAATTGAAGGACTCTTATTTTCTATTGATCAGCAAATGCATTTGAGCGATCTTTTTGAAAAAAATTCTCATGAATTATTAAATGTCGACGGGATGATCTCTGAAGTTTGGAATGATCGTCCGCTTATGCCTGAAACCCAAGTTTATGAGCTTGGAGTCAATTTCACAGGCAAAGACAGGATGGCAAAACTGCAGGAAGTAAGAGCCCAAATGAAAATTGAAAAAGCTGATTTTTATTTGATATCCGCATTGGACGAAATCGCCTGGCTACTAAATATCAGGGCCTGGGATATAGAATTCACACCTGTAGCACTTGCCTACTTATTAGTAGGAAAGGAAGATGCAAGGCTTTATATCAATAAAAAACGGGTAAAAAAAGAATTGATCAAAGTGCTTGAATCTGAGAATATTCTGATCAAAGAATATGAAAAGATCCCTGATGATCTTAGTAAAATAGATAAAAATACTTCGCTTTATATCGATAAAAGCACCTTAAGTTGGACGCTGAATTCGAAGCTACAATGTAAAAAGTATTTGGGTGAATCCATCATCAATCCATTACAAGCAATTAAAAATGATACCGAAATTGAGAATATAAAAAATGCTCTGATCAAAGATGGAGTAGCTTTAGTCAGGTTCTTTATGTGGCTGGAATCAAATTATAAGGAAGGTCAGTTAAAAGAGATCGATCTTGTAAAAAAATTAGCTTATTTCAGATCTAAACAGCCTCATTATGTTGGGGAGAGTTTTTCGGCGATCGTAGGCTTTAAAGGAAATGGTGCAATTGTTCATTATAGTCCGGATAAAAATAAAAGTGCAACGATAAACGCTGATGGAATGCTTTTAGTGGATAGTGGAGGACAGTATTTGGATGGTACTACTGATATTACCCGGACGATTTATCTTGGTGAAGCAAAACCGGAGCACAAACGAAATTTTACATTGGTGCTAAAAGGAAATATCGCCTTACAGTGCATCCAATTTCCAAGAGGGACTTG
>Ga0316188_10000286_pt1 | contig 20332 bp, 16 predicted proteins | sample Phiworburrow1_MG_FD_204933 | JGI IMG/M metagenome (GOLD analysis project Ga0316188, IMG submission 204933) | Coastal sediment microbial communities from Maine, United States - Phippsburg worm burrow 1 | ecosystem: Environmental > Aquatic > Marine > Coastal > Sediment | place: USA: Maine... | reverse complement strand
CAACATTGCACTCATCGACAATCACCGCCCGGTTCTTGGCGTGGTGCATGTGCCGGTATTCAACAGGACCTACGTCGGCTGTGAAGGCGTCGGTGCACAACGCCGTCAGGGCAGCGATGCGCCGCAAACAATCCGGGTCGCAAGCGCCAGTGGCTCGCCGGCGCGCGTGGTAGGCAGCCGCTCCCATCGTGGTGCGAGCCTGGATGCCTACCTCGAAAACCTGGGTGATTACGACATGGTGCCCATGGGAAGCTCACTGAAATTCTGCGTTGTTGCAGAGGGCGGGGCCGACGTCTACCCGCGACTTGGGCCGACGTCAGAGTGGGACACTGCCGCTGCCCAGGCCGTCGTCGAACAGGCGGGGGGAAGCGTTGTCACGCTTGACGGCAAGCCCATGAAATATAACGCTAAAGAAGACATCCTGAACCCTCACTTTTTTGTCATTGGTGCCACCGACCGGAACTGGTTGGCACTACTGCCTGACAGCGAGTAGCATCACCCTATGTCCGATAAGATCGATACAGAATCGTTTGCACAACTTGAGCGATTGCGAGAACTCAGGGTTAGCCACCGGGATCTCGATTACCTGATCGATCGCCTGCAGGAAGACCCCATGGTGGACCAGCTACGCATACGCAGGCTCAAGAAACGCAAGCTGCTCCTTAAGGACATGATCGCCATGCTTGAGAGCGAACTCATTCCTGACATGGATGCCTGAACGCGCGCGGCTAGAGCTCTCTCTGTCGCCACAACAGGAATAAGCCCGGAATCACGACCAGCGTCAGCAAGGTCGCACTGACCATCCCGCCAATCATCGGCGCTGCGATACGTCGCATGACTTCGGCGCCGCTGCCGCCACCCAGCATGATCGGTAACAGACCCGCAATGATTGTCGCTACCGTCATCATGATGGGTCGCACGCGAAGCAATGCTCCATCGCGCACCGCCTGTCGCACATCATTGGTCGTAAGCGCACGACCCTCGGCTTCGGCCGTCGTCTTGTGCTCGCGAATTGCCTGATTCAGATACACCAGCATGATGACCCCAATTTCGACCGCGACACCGGCCAACGCGATAAATCCAACACCGACCGCGACTGACAGGTCGTAACCCAGTAGATACAACAGCCAAAGCCCACCGATCAGGGCCAAAGGCAAAGTTCCAATGATGATGGCGACCTCGGCGAAGCGCCTGAAATTGAGATACAGCAGCAGCAGGATAATCGCGAGAGTCACTGGGCCGACCACGGCGAGTCGTTCTTTGGCGCGCACCATGTACTCGTATTGCCCCGACCACGCTAACGAGTAGCCTGCCGGTAACTCCACGGAGTCCCTGACGACCTGCTGCGCCTCGACCACGTAGGAGCCAAGGTCTCGACCGGCAATATCAACATAGGTCCAGCCGTTGAGCCGGGCATTTTCGCTCTTGATGAGGGGCGGGCCGTCCACAACCTTTACATCTGCCACGTCGGCCAGTGCGATACGCGCCCCTTGCGGCGTGACGATCGGGAGCATCTTGAGTTGCTCGACAGAATCCCGCACGCGCTGTGGGTAACGAATGTTGATCGGATAGCGCTCCAGGCCCTCCACTGTTTGTGCGACATTCATGCCGCCGACGGCCGACCGGACGATGTCCTGCACATCCTTGATGTTCAGCCCGAACCTCGATGCACGCTTACGATCAATATCGACATCAACGTAACGCCCGCCAGCAACCCGCTCCGAATACACCGACGCTGTACCGTCAACATTGGCCAGCACGCGTTCCAGCTCCTGGCCAATGCGCTCAATGACCTTAAGGTCCGGACCCGCTACCTTGATGCCAACAGGCGTTTTGATGCCCGTGGCCAGCATGTCGATGCGTGTCTTGATCGGCATGACCCATGCGTTGGTCAGGCCCGTATATTTGACGACACGATCGAGTTCGGCACGCAGACCTTCGGGTGTCATGCCCTCGCGCCATTCCTCGCGCGGCTTGAGTTGTATGACGGTCTCGATCATCGTGAGCGGCGCCGGGTCGGTCGCCGTCTCGGCACGCCCGATCTTGCCGAAAACGCGCTTCACCTCGGGAACCTCGAGAATCATCTTGTCCGTGTTCTGCAGGATCTCCCGCGCCTTGTCGATCGATATGCCCGGATAGGTCGTCGGCATGTACATGAGGTCGCCTTCATCCAGTGGCGGCATGAACTCGGAACCCAGCTGTGTTGCCGGCCACAAGCCTACGACAAGGATGACGGCAGCAAGCGCCAGGGTCCCTTTGGGAAACCTTATTACGGATTCGATGATCGGCCGGTAGGCTGCAATCAGTACCCGGTTAATCGGATTTCTGTGCTCAGGCGTCACATGGCCGCGGATAAAGTAGCCCATAAGGACCGGTACCAGCGTAATCGAGAGACAGGCCGCCGCCGCCATCGCGTAAGTCTTGGTGTACGCCAGCGGTGCAAAAAGGCGTCCCTCCTGCGCTTCCAGCGTAAAGACGGGGAGAAAGCTGAGTGTGATGATCAGCAGCGAGAAGAACAGCGGTGACCCGACCTCCGTTGCGGCGTCACGCATGATGCGCCAGCGATTCTCGTCGGTCAGCGGCTCTTTCTCGATGTGTTTGTGGACGTTCTCGATCATGACGATCGCCGCGTCCACCATAGCGCCAATGGCTATCGCGATACCGCCGAGCGACATGATGTTGGCGTTGATGCCCTGCATCTTCATTACGATAAAGGCAGCAAGAATACCGACCGGAAGACTCAGAATGACAACGGCTGATGAGCGCAGGTGAAACAGAAAAACCGCGCACACCAGTGCGACTACAAGGAATTCCTCGATCAACTTGCGCTGCAGCGTCTCCACCGCCCGCTCGATCAGGTCCGATCGATCGTAGGTTGTAACGATTTCCACGCCGTCAGGAAGACTGCGCTGCAGGTCGGTCAGGCGTTCCTTGACCCCATTAATAGTACTGAGCGCGTTTTCTCCCCACCGCATGACAACGACGCCGCCAACGACTTCGCCCTCACCATCCAGGTCCGCAATGCCACGGCGCATTTGGGGACCAAGACGAATTTCCGCGACATCGGACAACAGCAGGGGCGTGCCCTGCTCATTGACACCGAGTGGGATGTCCTCAAGATCATCGACACCCTCGATATAACCGGTCGCCCGGACCATGTATTCGGCCTCACCCATCTCAATCACGGAACCACCCGTTTCCTGGTTGCCGTTCTGGATTGCCGTCTTGAGCTTCGCCAGCGGAATGCCAAAGGCGCGCAGCTTGTCCGGATCAACTACAACCTGGTATTGGCGCACCATGCCACCAATCGTCGCAACCTCGGCAACACCCGGCACCGTCTGCAACTCATACTTCAGGAACCAGTCCTGCAGGCTGCGAAGTTCAGCAAGATCATGCTGTCCCGTGCGATCGACCAGTGCGTATTCGAATACCCAGCCGACACCGGTTGCATCCGGTCCAAGAGCGGGCTTGGCGCTGTCGGGTAACTGGCCGGATACCTGGCTGAGGTACTCCAGGACTCGGGAACGAGCCCAGTAAAGATCCGTTCCATCCTCAAAGATAACGTAGACGAATGAGTCGCCAAAGAAGGAATAACCGCGGACCGTCGTTGCTTTTGGCACCGAGAGCATCGCGGTCGTCAGCGGATACGTCACCTGGTCTTCTACGACCTGTGGTGCCTGGCCGGGAAACGAGGTTTTTATGATGACCTGCACATCGGACAGGTCCGGGAGCGCATCGACCGGCGTGTGGCGCAGCGAGTAGATTCCCAGGCTGGTAATCAGCAGGGTCAGCACCAGGACCAGGAAGCGATTGTCTATCGACCAGCGAATAATTCCGGCGATCATTGCGACGTTTCCATGTCATGGTGGCTGTGATCGGCGGGCGCATCTTCCTGCATCTGTTGCTCGCTACTGTCCATGGGCGCTTTCTCGGCCATGCGTTCCAGCGCTACCTCGATATTCGACTCAGAGTCGATCAGGAACTGTGCTGAGGCAACGATGAGGTCACCCTCGGCAAGGCCCTGGCGAATCGCGATTCTGTCGCCCGATTCGATGCCAATCTTGACGGGTTGCGAGCGAAATCGACCCTCTGGCAAGGCAAGTACGACACGGTTCATTGAGCCACCGCGAATCAATGCTTCGCGCGGTATATGGACGACCTCCCCAAAACCTTTGGCATGGATCGTTACCCGCGCAAACATGTTCGGTCGCAGCGTTTCACCTTCGTTGTCGAACCGCAGCCGCACTTTGAGCGTGCGCGTTTTCGGGTCCAGTTCCGGGTAGACGTAGTCAACCGTGCCGCGCAGCAATTTGCCGGGCAGGTAGTCGAGTTCCACGGTGGCCATCTGGCCGGGTTCCACCCATGCTGATTGCCGTTCGAATACTTCAGCGAGTACCCACACACGATCGAGTCGGGCCACGGACATAACCTCGGTCGCAGGCGTGACGAAGATACCTTCTCGCACACCGAGATGCGCAATGACACCGTCGGACTCCGCGTAGACACGAACGCGCTGGCTCGCCTCACCTTCCTTTTCAAGCCGCCGCACCTGACTGTCCGTAACGCCGAGCGCCGCCAGGCGGTCGCGCGATGCGTTTCTAAGCACCGTATTGTTGCTGGCAAGTGCTGCGAGGTATTCCTGCTGTGTATTAACGAGGGTTGGCGAATACAGCTCGAACAGGAGTTGTCCCTTCGCGACGGGGTCGCCTGTAGCAGTAGTTGCGAGTTTCTCTATCCAGCCGTCAACCCGCGTATGAACATGCTGCACGGTATCCTGGTCGTAGCCGACGTAGCCGACGGTCTCGATACGTCGCGACAATTCACCGCGCTCGGCCTTTACGGTGCGTACGCCCAGATTGTTGACAATGGTGGGATCTATCTTGACGACGCCCGGTTGGCCGTCAGCGTCGTCCGCATAGACGGGCACCAGGTCCATTCCCATGGGTGATTTTCCTGGCTCGTCGCGCCGGTAGTTCGGATCCATCGGCGCAACCCAGTAGAGGATTTCCTTTGCGGCGGCTTCACCCGGTTGCGTGGTCGGCTGCGGAGACCAGCTGCGCCCCATGAGGACGCCAATGATTAATGTCATGACAGCGACGATGGCGAAAATAATGTTCTTCTTCATTGTTCCAACCCTCCCAGGTTTGCCAACTTCGCGTAACTTTGCGAACGCTGCACCTGCAGGCTAATGTGTTCGAGGCGTGCATTCAGATCGTCGATGTAACCGCGCATGACATCGGAGAAATCACCGTTGTCACTTTGGTACGCGAGCAGCGCAGCCTGCACCTGACCCTTCGATTGTTCGAGTATCTGTGTCTCATAGAGCGCGAGCCTCTGTGTGAGATCGTTCCAGCGAGCAACCTCCGCATCGAGTGCACTCCTCAAACGCGCCGTGATTTCCGCCTGAGACTGACGCGCCGCACTGCGATCCCCGAGTGCCGCCGCCAGTCTTCGATCCTGGCGATTCTTGCCAAAGAATGGCAAGTCGACCGACACGGACAGACTCACAAAGTCGGAGCGCGGCGTTCCATCCGGGAGGAACCCATCGCGGTGCCCGTAGCCGACATCAAGCGCCCAGCCGGGTTTCTTTTGCTCCTCAGCGATGCTTACCGCCGCTTGCTGCGCGGCCACACCGGCTTCGGCAGCCGCGATTGACGGATGCACCGCGAGCCCCGCTCTCAGATCCTCGAGTGGCGGCAACCTGTCCCAGCCAGGCAGCTTCATGGCAACGGGTCGATAGGCATCCTGCCCCAGCCAGCGCGACAAGTCGGCCTGCGCTTCCGACTTTGCGAGATTCGTCTTGATAAGCCGGTCATCGAGCCGGCTCAGTTCGAGCTCTGCACGCAGGACGTCATACTGGGATTTTCGCCCTACGGCGTACATAGATCGCGTGATCGTTACGAGGTCGGCAAAGAAGGGCCGTGACTCGCTCATGAGTTCCCAGGCCCGTTGCGCGTAAAACGCATCAAGCCAGGCAATGCGGACTGCCGTCACGACATCTCGACTGCGTGCGCCGGCACCCTGGCTAACCATCTCTGCCTGGGCACGCATCTTCTCGGTTCCCTGCGCGCGCGCACGCGGAAAAGACTGACGCAGTCCCAGTTGCGCCTGCGTCATGCCCTCAGTCGAAAAACTGCCACCGGTGATCGGGTAATTGGCCAGACCGACTCGCAGCACCGGGTCTGGAAGGCTCCCGGCTGCGATCGCCCGCTCCTGCATCGCCTCTGCCTGCGCAAGCAGGGCCAGCTGGCCCGGCTCGCCGCCGCGCACCAGGTCCTCGGCTTCGGCAATGGTCAATGGCACGCGTTGCTGCGCCATAGCAAAAGATGTCCACGGCAACGCGGCCATGAACGTGAGTATTACTAGGTAGGCGGGTGTACGCCCGCAAAAAACTGACATGAATCCAACTCCTGCGTGGAAAACCAAAAGGGTTTACGTTGCAGGTTTGGCTATTTCAGATACACGCAGTAGAGATCGTACAGTGGTGAAAACTGGTACGGTGGATCGGGCGCTTGGGCGGACGCCACGAAGTGTGTATGCGCGGCGGCGAGGGACTGGTAGAAAGATGGCGCCGGAAGGGCCACCAGGTCCGGTGAGTCATGGAGCTCGAGCGCACCGGTGCGGGCGTCGACGCTAACATCGTCGAGTTGGCAGCAATCCGCCGCCTCAAGCTGGATTTCCGGCGGACAACAATCATGGTCCTGCTCAACGACCTCAAGGGCCATAGTGCACGGCAGAATGGCAAGATTCAGGCAAACGGCGAGCAAGAAAGCGCCTACCCAGCGTCGGCCGGGTAAGATCCAATTCTGTGCAAGTACCTGAGTCATCCGCTGTTTTTAGCCTTTTAGGAACTCAAGCGCAAGGAATTCGCTCGGATTTTGGAGCATTGTCAGGGCGTCTGCCCGTTTTCCCCGGTGAGCGTGAGTGACAGGATGCTGTGGCGAATCTCCTCGCCGAGAACGAGCCGTGCATCGGCACCAATCGACTTAATATCATCGTCAAACTCAATGGCACCCTCGGCATTGCGCCGCAACACGTCCTGGTCCTGGAGCGTCTTGATGAAATCGTGGAACAGCGATTTGTTGAAGAAATCGGGAGAGTGCAGCCCGTAGATCATCGAAAGCCGTTCCGCACTCTGCTGGCACATGGTCTCCAGGCGGCTGCGCGACAACGTACCCGATCCATTGCCGACCAGGATCGCGATGACCAGGTAAAAGCGCTGCAGCATCGGCACCATGGACTCGCCCAGCATCAGCAACTGGAATGCCTTTTCCGATCCGGCGGGCGGCCTGACCAGCGTCTTCTTGCGTTTGCCGTAGCTCAGGATGCCGAGGTCATTGAGGGACCTGATCGCTTCGGTCGTTACGTCGTCGATTTCCTCGATGTCCCACTTGAGAAACAGCTCCTTCTTCATGAACGGGTAGATCAGGCGAATCAGGCGTTGCAGTTCCGTATGCTCGAGCTCCTGCCCCTGGATGAAACAGCACGCAACCGACGCTGGCACGGATAACAAATGCAGAATGTTGTTGCGGAAGTAGGTCATGAGCACGGCCGTACGCTCTTCCATGTGGATAACTTCACCCATAGGGTGCGAACTGCGGGTGATGACATCGAGCTTCTCGCCGTGCTCGATGATCTCGTCCGGACTCCAGTCAGGCGTCGTGACAAGATCCGAATAACGGAAGCGTCGCAGCAGGTCGAGACTGAGCCGCAACTGTCTGCGGAGCTCATCAACACCGATCGTCTGCTTGGGTGTCGCCAGCAACACATAGGCCAGCAAGCTGATCGGCGTTACCGCAGCGGCCGAGTTGATATTCTCCATGATCTGGCTGCCGACATTATCGACTATGCCGGCAAGCCAGGGCGGCTTCTCGCCATTCTCGGGCTCGTAGTCTCGCCAGTCGGGGTGGGCGCCATCCAGGATAGGCTCAAGCTCGATGGGCTCACCAATATTCACGCTGACCTTGCCGAAATGATCGCGCAATGACTTGATAGACCGAATCAGGCCAAATATGGATTCCTTCTGTTTCTCCGCGCCGCCGAGTTCACTGATAAACGCATCACCTTCAATCAGTTTCTCGTAACCAAAATAAATCGGCACGAAAACAATGGGCCGTTGCGGATTCTTGATATACGAATTGATCGTCATGACAAGCATGCCGCCTTTCGGCTGAAGCAGTCGCCCGGTACGGCTGCGCCCACCCTCGATGAAATACTCCATCGAGTAACCTTTGCCCAGCACCTGCTGGATGTAAGAATCGAATACGGTAGCGTACAGCCGATTACCCTTGAAACTGCGCCGCAGGAAGAACGCACCACCCCGACGCAGTATGCCTCCGACTACCGGCAAGTTGAGATTGATGCCCGCTGCGATATGAGGGAGATGCAGGCCCTGCGTATACGTCACGTACCCCAGCAGCAAATAGTCGATATGACTGCGGTGACACGGCGCATAAATAACCTCTTTGTCCTTGGCGACTTCGTGGAGCTTCTCCATATGGTTAAGCTCGATACCGTCGTAGATTTTGCTCCACAACCAGCGTAGCAGGCGCTGCAACACGCGAATGGTCGGGTAGGAAATGTCGGCAGCGATCTCGAGCGCGTATTTTTCTGCCTTGCGCCGGGCCACTTCCTGTTTGCGATAGTCATCGCCGCTTTCGGCCAGGATGGCTCGCTGTACAGCCGGCGCCCGCAATACGTCGCGGATCAGTGTACGGCGATGGGAGAGGTCAGGCCCGACAGTCGCAACCCGGCGCTGGCGGAAGTGCGTACGCAGGACGCGCGACACCTTGCGATAGGCAATCCCGAGCTCATCGCCCTCCGCACCGATGGACCGCATCGGCAGAGGATCACTGAAACGCAGCAGTGTATTTCGGCCATGCAGAATCGTGGCGAAAAACTTGCGGGTTCGGCCGATGACATCCCAGTTTTCCGAGAACAGCAGTTTGAGCAGGGAGCGCTCTTTTTCGGGGGAACGGCCCCAGTAGATTGCTACCGGAATCAGCAGCAGGTCTTCGTCACCGTCGTGAGCGGCTTCGACGAGGCGTTTGAGCCTCTGTGAGCCGGCCTTGACGGGGCGCCTGAACCAGAGGCCTTGCATGCGCCGCAAGACGACAAAGCGCCGATACTCGCGAATGCCACAGAATTCGAACGGCTCCGTCGGAGATGGCATGCCATGTTGTGCCGCCGCTCGCTCAAGCGCCAGGACGTCGGCAAGGCCGCCTGACTCCAGGACATAACAGACCTTGGCGTCGGGGCTGGTTAGCAGCTCGGCGGGGACGTCAGGCTGGACCTCGGGGCGTGCCCAGATGGAGAACACCTTGCCTGCCAGCCAGTAGAGCGGGCGAAAAAATAAGCCTGCGATGTTCATGGCCCACAAGTCTACCCAAAAGATCGCACCAGCAGACCGTTGACATTTAAGAAAAAAAAGCGCTCGAAATCTCGTTTCTGTGATGTGACCGCCCTGCACCGCGCCCGACGGCGAATACCTGGTCGGCGGCATATTCCTGACGCACGGGCACATGGGTCACTACACCGGTCTCATGCACATCGGGCGAGAGGCCGTCGGCGCTTCCAGCATTCCGGTGTACGCGATGCCACGCATGCATACGTTCCTGGCAGGCAACGGGCCATGGGACGAACTCGTGCGCCTGGAAAACATCAAGGTGCACGCCATCGAGGATGGCGGCGCCGTCGAGCTGAGCTCAAAGGTGACTGTCACTCCGTTCCTGGTGCCCCATCGTGATGAGTACACGGAGACTGTGGGCTATCGAATCGATTGGCCCAACCGGTCCGCCATATTCATTCCCGACATCGACAAATGGGCAATGTGGGGTTCGGATATTCGTGACGTCGTGCGCGGTGTCGATTACGCGCTTATCGACGCGACCTTCTTCAGAGATGGCGAACTGGGCGGCCGTGACATGAGCAAGATCAGGCACCCGTTCGTCACCGAAAGCATGGACTTGCTGCAGGGACTGAGCAAAGAAGAAAGGGCTCGTGTGATATTCATTCACATGAATCACACGAACCCTTTGCTCATCGACGGCAGCCCGGAACAGGCTACCGTGGAAAAGCGGGGCTTCCGCTACGCTCGCGAAGGCCTGCGCCTGGAACTTTAGTTATCGTCCGCCTCGTCAACCGCTGCGTCGATTTCTTCTTTCTTTTCTTGCATCAGGTCGCCAACTTCAGCGGCCTTGTCCTGCGCCTCGTTCATCGTATCAGCAGCGGCCTTACCCACGCTGTCAGCGCTTTCCTCAACGGCGTCGGCTGCGGAACCGGCAGCTTCCTCTACCTGCTCAACGGCTTCCGTCACCGCTTCGCTTGCATCGTCAGACTCGCCGCCACTGCACCCCATGACCAACAGGCTCAATGCCAAAATCCAGTATTTCATTTCTATTCCTTTTCATCCTAATGGTTCAACTCGTTAGTGTAGTTAGAAATTGACGCAGGTAGGCGTTTATCTCATCAATATTTGCTGTGAGCCGGTGATCGCCATCGACAAGATGCAGGGTTGCGCTACAGTTCCGCGCGTAACGTATGCTGTTTTCAACAGGCACAATGTCATCATGCCAGCCGTGCACAATGGTGGTGGGTATGGCCGGCGGCTCCGGTGTCAGCGCCTCGTAGCCCTCCATGAAATACGCCGGGGCAAGGACAAAGAGCCCAACGGCACCAACCTGACTCGCGGCCGCTGTCGCTACGTGCCCGCCCATACTTGAGCCGATCAGCACAATCCGGTCATCGATATGCGCACATTCGCGCACGCATTTCTCAACACGCTCGGTCGGGTCGGCGATGCCCTGGTAATCGATGCTATCGGCCGAGCATCCCAGCTCTTTGACCAGCTCCGCCATCGCACGGATCTTCGTGCCCCAGGGGCCGCTTTCCTGGCCATGCGAGAAAATTACCGTCGTCATACGAGTATTCCATCTCCAGTGTCACACAGTTCTTCGATATGGCGGACCAACAACCAGTCCCGATCCTGCCCCCAGAATACATCCTCTCCAAGCCGCATCGTCGGCACACCCCAGGACCCCGATTCCATCATCGACGCGCGGTTCGCCTCGATCGGCTCGCGCCAGTCATCCGACGCCATCGCCGCCAGCACATCGGGCCAGAACAGACCCGTTCGCCCGGTGATCTTGCGCATCCCCTTGTCGGTCGCAACGTCTACCGCTTCACTCCAGATGCCTATGCCCGCGTTCAACAGGAATTCGCGGCCCTTATGCTCAGACTCCGCGTACTGAAAAACCGCCAGACAGCGCTCGACTCCCGCACCGACGGGGTCGGCTATCTTGCCGTAGGGGACTCCCAGTCGCTCAGCTTCCCGGGTCGTGTCCGTTGCGATGTACAGCAACTTCGGACGGGGCACCTGCATGCCGCGCATGACCATTGGCAATACCGGCCGCAATTTGAGATCGAGGCCGAATGCGTCTGCGATGGTATAAACGCGATTTAATGCGAGATAGGAATACGGGCTGCGAATCGAATGGAAGTATTCGAGCTGTGGTAGAGACTTTGCCGCGGTGGGCGGTTTTACCGGCAATGAAACCTGCATGGTCTGCCGCAACGAGGCCAGCCGGCCACTACCGCCGCCTTTGGCTGCACCGAGTTCACCGAGTCGCGCAACGAGATAGTGGAGACGGTCCACGCCCCAGTACCACTCGCCGCCGTAATGCAACATCGCGCTGTTGTAGTGACCGAGGCGTTTCTGGAGCTTCTGCGACTCTGCTATTTCACGATCCGCAGCGCCCTTTTTCCCGGTATCCGATCGCCGTGCAGCGGCTTCCGTATCGCCGCGCCAGTAGACTTCCAGAACCTCAAGAAACTGTTCAGGGAAGTCCGGCGAACCAGCGTAGGACGCCAGCTCGTCAAGCAGCCCCCGGCGATGCTCAACGGGCGGTGCCACGCCCCGGTCGAGAAACGGAATACCCAGTTCGAGCGCCAGGCGGCGTGCATCGACCGCGGCGTACTCGGACAGCATCTCCGGCGCGGGCTGGTATTCATCGCCGCGTGCCTGCGACAGGTAGACCGTAAGTTCGATCTCGAAATGCGCCTGCAATTCCGGCAGGTAATGTGCCAGAAGGTAGGAATACGGATCGTCGAGTTGCAGGAAAGCCGAAACCTCGTGCGTCGACCGGGTCAACTTACGCCGTAGTTCGCGTGACGTGCGCTGCAGGCGTCGCGCGCCTGGGCTCAGCACCGCGTTAAGCAAATGCGACCGCGCTTTGCTCCTAATGCTCAATCTTCATCCCACGTGGACGACGGCTTCCACAGCAACTCATCGAGGTCAGGCTGCCAACGGTATTTCTGCATATCTACTTTGCCTCGTAACATCACAACGCCCTCATCGGCGAGGCGATCCCGCTGGCTTCGATACGCACGGCTGTTCGGATCAAAAGCACTTTTTCCGGACGATGTAATCACGCGATGCCACGGCAACTCCAGGTCCTTTGGCGAGTGGCGCAATGCATAGCCCACCTGGCGGGCACCTCGCGGTATGCCGGCGATCTCAGCTACCTGGCCGTAGTTGGCAACACTACCACGGGGAATATCCTGGATCGTCTCCCAGATACGGCGCATGCGGGTCTCGCGATCCATCAGGACTGGCTCAGCCGCAGCCGTGCCCGAATCTCGCGGCGCGCGTCCGACAGCACGGTGTCCCGATCAAGCGAATCCAGGATCTCCTTGACAACTTTCTTGGGGCCGCCCTCACCCCAGGACTTGCCTTCGGCGAGGTACTTGCCGGCCGCCTGCCCGACCAGGTACGTGCTGTAGTAGGCAATTGCGCCCTGCGCGCCCGCCGTGAGGATTGTCGACAGTCCGAGCGTTCCGACCTTGAGCGCGCTTGAGACAAGGTGCAATGCCCACACCGTGGTCATGAGTGCGGCAGATTCGGCGACGATGACGCGCACAATGGAGCCCGCCTCTTTGCGACTGAGCGGCAGGTCATAGACACGCGACAGGTGCACCACCATGCCAACATCGATAAACGCCGCCGCGAACAGGTCTGCAACCGGCACCGGGTTCAGCGCAACGGCAATCCCCTTGCCGATGCAGTAGGTACGTACCATTCGATCGCCCAGCTCCTGGCGAGCCACCAGGATGCGTCGTCCGACCTGGTCGGAAAGGTCTGCCGCAAACAGGCTGGCGTTGAGGGCGGCGAGCGTTTTTCCTTCTGCCTCGAGGACATCCCAGAGCTTGACGCGCAGCGCCGCGACGTCCGGGACACGCGCCCTGTCCGTCAGGACTTCGTTGCCATCGTGACCCACTTCGACCAGAGTCTGCGGCCGTGGTTGCGCCGCGGCGACGATCACGTGATCGGGCTCTACCAGCCCTGCGGTCTTGCGGCGCACGGACGCCAGAAGCGATTCGCATTCCGCTGCGGTGTACAGGTCCGACTTGTTCAATGCCACGAGCACCGGTCGCCCCTGAGCCAGCACAGCCTTTAGAGCATCCAGTTCCGTTTCCGTGATGTCACTGTCAATGACAAATATGACGAGGTCGGATCGGCCGGCAACCTCTTTAGCGAGTTCCTCGCGATCTTCGCCTCCGGCCTCGTCTAGCCCCGGGGTGTCGATGAGGAAAACACCACCGGCTTCCACTTCCTTCCAGGCCTCCATCGAGGAGAAGCGTGTTTCGCCATGAATCGGACTGACAGAAAACCGCTCCTCACCGATTAAGGCATTGAGCAGGGACGACTTGCCGGTGCTGACTCGACCAAAAACAGAGAGATGCAAATGGCCGTGCTCGATCTTGTCGAGCATGGCCTGCACCGCGTCGTAGTCATGCACCAGCGATTCGCGAACACCGGCAGGCAGCCTTGCGTCGTGAACGAGTTCACGCAGGCTCTCGCGTGCGAGTCCAAGGTGGTCAGCGCCGGAGCTGCCGCGGGCCTCAGTCTGTTTTTTCGGCCAGGGCCATTTTGGCAACGCGGCGTACGCCCGCTTCCAGATGCTCACTGATTCCTTCCTCGAATTCCTTCGCGGCCACTTCGGGCAACAGCTCGCCGTGGCGCGACAATGTGAGCACGAGGCTGCGGCCAAGTGCATCGAAAATCAATCCATAAGCGACCGCATGAACAAGTCCGCCAGCCACGGTACCAATACCGGGGAACGCCTTGAGCCCGTTGCCGGCAACAGCCAGCGACAAAGGCAGCGCCCGTCCTACCCGACTCTGGCTCAGGGACAGGAACTCCTCGATGTCGAGATCGCGCGGCACCGCGCCGTACAGCTTGCAGAGCTGCTGCGTCATGGCAGTCCCGATGAAGCCCTGGATGAGGATGTCCGTCCCAGGGCTGATCGCCGCCAATGCGCCAATGATTGCCTTGCGCGTCGAGCTGCGAATAACCTGCTCGGCCCGTTGCAGCCGGTACTCCCCTTCCGCCTCGGCAAGCCGCGCCGCGGCCATGCGAAATACAGCGCGTTCGCGCCGTACGTCGAGGGATGCCCCTTCTTCGGTGAGCAGACGATTGATCGCAACCACGAGCACACCGATATCGGCAGGCCGTGTGCGCCTCGTGCTGGTCTCATCGCCGTCGTTGCCGCGCTCTATAACGTCAACTTCGCCTCCGGCCGACACCGCGACCACATGATCACGATCGAGCTGGCCGCCGATGTCGTCTATGCGCTCAAGCAAGGCCTGCATGAGTGCAGCCTGTTCCTCAGCGGAATAGCGATCCGCTTTGTTGAGAACGATGATCAACGGCTTGTCGAACTCGAGCAGCGACTTGATAAAACCAACCTCGGAGCGAGTGAGATCGCTGTCACACACAAAGAGGACCACATTCGCACGCGTGGCTTCGTGGACGGCGAGATTCGTAAGGCCGTCTTGATGACCACCGATACCGGGTACGTCCGTGAGTAGAATTTCTGCACCACTGTCGTCGCGCCATCGATAGTGACGCACATCGTTGGTGGAGCCACCGACCACATCGACAACGACATTGGCTTCGGGCACCAGGGCTTTGATCAGGGAGCTCTTGCCCGAACTGACTTCACCGAAAAAACACAGGTGCACCGTGTCTTTGCGCGCAGCGAGTTCCTTGAGTTCTGCCTGGGCATCACTGACATCGACGCCGGCGGCTGCAGCGTCGCGCAGCCGCGCTTCGATATCCGCCTGTGACAGCGGCACGGTGCTGAATCTCTTCTTTGGCGCGATTTTGCGGCGGATGACCAGGCGCCAGATCAGCCAGACCGCCGAGATCGCCAGCAATACCATGATGCCGACGTACGCGTAGAGCAAGACGGCGGGACCGGCTTTCAGCCGATCCCAGACATTCAGTGCCGCTTCGGAAATGAACAGCAGCGCGCCCGTCGCGACGATAAAAACAAGCAGTATGACGACCGCAAACGCGACGCGAATGAATCGATCGAATTTCATACGCCCAGATTACATCAATTGCGACTCGATCCAGCGGTCGATCTTGCTCTCCAGCATCGACAATGGCATCGCTCCGTCGCGCAGGACCTCGGTATGGAAGGCCTTGACGTCGAACTTGTCGCCAAGTCGCGCCTCGGCGTCGTCGCGGATTGCACGAATCTTGAGCTGCCCCACCTTGTACGCCAGGGCCTGGCCCGGGATCGCCATAAAGCGCTCGGCCTCGGAGACAGCGCGGGCTTCCGCGACGGCCGAATTCTCGTACATGTAATCGAGAACCTGCTGCCGCGACCAACCCTTGGCATGAATGCCAGTGTCGACCACGAGTCTAATCGAGCGCCAGAGCTCGGCATTCAGGCCCCCGAAGTACTGGTACGGATCCGTGTAGACACCAAGCTCCTTACCCAGCGACTCCGCATACAAGCCCCAGCCTTCGGAGAACGCCGTGAACCCGCCGAAGCGGCGGAAGTTCGGCAGGTCCTCATTCTCACGCTGGATCATGATCTGGAAGTGGTGCCCGGGGATTGCCTCATGCAGGTACAGCGACTCCATAGCCCAGTTCGGACGGGCACTCAGATCGTAGGCATTCGCGTAGAAGACGCCGGGCCGCGCGCCGTCCGGTGTGCCCGCCTGGTAGGAACCGCCTGACGCAGATTTCTCACGGAACGGCTCCACGCGGCGCACCTCAAATTCCGTCTTTGGGAATATCTCGAAGAGCTTTTCCGACAGGCCGGCGATGTGATCCGACATATCCCGATAACCCTGGATGAGTTGCTCGGGTTCGTCGAAGAAAAACTGCGGGTCAGTGTTCATGTACTCGAAGAATTCCTTGAGATCGCCGTCGAAACCGACCTCTTCCATGACCGAGTGCATCTCGCCGTGGATGCGAGCTACTTCGTTGAGTCCGACCTGGTGGACTTCTTCGGGCGTCATATTCGTCGTTGTGCGGAGACGAACCATGTACTCGTACCAGGAAGCCCCATTCGGCTGAGCGTAAAGACCCACCGTCTCGCGCGCATTGTCGAGATAGTCGTCACCGATAAAATTGCTGATGCGCTGGTACGCCGGGACGATCGTGTTCATGATCTTGTCTTCGTATGCAGCAGTAAGGCGCTCCCGATCTTCTGCGCTGAAGTCTTCGGGCATATTCCGTACGGGCGCGTAAAAGTTGCTGTCCTCAACTTTGTCGACAACATGCGCGTCGATCTGCGGCTGCAACTTGGCCATGAGAATGCGTGGCTGCGTGATGCCCGCCTGCATACCTTCCTTCATATTGCTTACGATCTGGTCGATGATCTCGGAGAAGTCGTCCGCACGAGAAAGGAAGTCCTCGTAGTCCTTTACGGTCTTGAACGGGTGTGCGCTCGCACCGCTACCCAGCTGCACGAAGAAGTTGGTAATCGAATAGAACTGGTTGATTGGCTGCAGATGAAACGGGAACTGGTTCCCCTCCAGCGACTGTTCGCGGTTTATGCGAAAAATGTCATAGCTGAGCTGATCCTGATAACCCAGCTGCGAACGATCGATCTCCAGCAGTCGTTGCAGGAACTCCTCATCCATCGCCTGCGCTGCTGCCCTGTACTCGGGGCTGTTACTGTTAGCCATGCGATCGTTGTAACGATAGTCGCCAATAAACGTCGCACTCAGCGGATTCATTTCGAGATCGCGCTCAAAATGCTCGTCAAACAAAGCATGCAGCGCAGCGCCGGCATCGACGTTGTCGGTCGCAGCGGGCTCTTCACTGCTGCACGCGGTGATCAGGCAAATGGCTGCCAGTACGGCTGAAAGTCGCAGATTCATCTGGGGTCCCCGGAAAATGATTGTTGATCTAGAGACCGTCGCGGCCCCGTTTCGTTCAGCCAATCATAAACCCAAGGTCACGCTGCGCAAAATTCGCCAGGTTTGGTGCCGTCTACCTGGCGCTGTCTTCGACGGACGGAGCAAACGCCGCGCTCCCAACGCGACAACCAGTGGCCGTGAGATGCAGCGTCAGCGAGATGGGTTCGTCGCAAGCTGCTGGCTGGAACATTAGCAGGATCGTAATGCCGTGCTCCCTGCTTTCCTTGCGCTTGCTGACGCCCGCATCGCATTCGACCATGAAGCTATCGTTGGCGAAGGCTCCCAGGTCGTTGAGGTAATAGAAGTAGGTGAGTATCTGGGCACGAACGCGGCGCGCGAGGTTCTTGTCGCCAGGCTCGAACACGGCCCAACGCGCGGCAGCCGACACAGTGCTGATAATCCGCAGGCAGGTACGGCGAACCGGCAGTCGCGCGAACTTGCGGTGCCCTTCGCTGCCCCGCCCCATCGTCACCGATCCACTGACACGGCATCGGCCAGCCGGCCCACCGGCAATGACATTGAGGCCGGCGCGATTCAGCAGATGCGCATCCTCGTCATTGATTTCGACGGCTGGAAGCAAATGCCGGTGCAAGCCCATGCCTTGCTGATCGAGGTCCTGCCATGGACCGTAGGTACGATCCTGTTTGCAGAGCAGGCCCGCGATTGCCCCGCCCGCCGGCCGCGCAATGTCGTCACTGCCACGCTTCGACATGCGTGGAAAGTAGCCAAGCATGTTGGGACTCGCGTAGCCGAGGTCGCGGACGCCGCGTACAGCCTCTGAAACGCTCGTCCACTCAGTGCGCGGATCAACCACCAGCATCGCACGCCGTTCGCGACAATAAAGTTCAGCGGCCAGGATTGCCGCCGGACCCGTATCAATGCCCTTGCCTGGCGGTGGCAGATAGAGAATGTCGAAATTCTCAACCTGCTCGAGCGCAAACAGGCCGCTGCGATGTTTGCGCGAACCTACCAGGTCGTAATCGGAGAGCTCGGTGCCATCGGTACCGGCCTGCACATGACTGACGTACGTCGAACCGATCCGCCCACCGGCATCCATCGTCGGTTCGGGCCGATGGGATGGGTAGGGATGTTCAACCCGTGCCAGGGTGGAAGTGAGTAATGCATCGCCGGCAAATCGCTCGTGTTCTTCCAGGTATGACACCCTGCGAAACAACTCCTGATCTTCTACGAGGCCGGTACCCGGGTTGACGCGTTGCAGCGTCAGGTTGAACAGATCTTCCTCGTCGTCGATGCCGTCGTAGTCGACGGCGGCGCGAATGAACTCGGTAGACCCGGGTTCGACCGCGCGCAGCACCATGGCAGAACCGCTCGCCGGCAAACAGATCATAGAACCGCGCGCATTGTTCGCTACGCGCACAACGTACAGCTGCAGGCCACCGTGGTCGAAGAATTGTCGAACCGCAGGACCCAGGCTGGAGCGCGACCAGATGTCGCCGAAGCGGCGACGATAATCACCAAAGCTCTTTACGAGTACCGGGGTATTTACGGGACCACGAAGCGCACGGCCAACAAAAGCGGCCGTGGTCTCTGGCGATACATCGATGGGTTGATCCATCGCTGCGATTTCTGTGACCGTGATACCGTGGTCAACTGCATCTGGCAAACCGGTCTCCGCACTAGGTCAGATAGGCGTGGCTTAATACTAATTCATTCGCGCTCCCCAATGCACTTCGATAATCTCGGGAAATGAACGACTTCCTGTCCGCGACGTATCCGGCACTGGGCCAGCAACTGAAAAAGCTGCAGTTGGCCGAGTTGCCGACACCCGTCGAGAACACCAAATTCGACACGCCACGTGGATCTCGATGCATCGCCGTCAAGCGAGATGACATAAGCAGTCCGCACTACGGCGGAAACAAGATACGCAAACTGGAGTACATTTTCTGGCGCGCGCTGGACCGTGGGGCTAAGCGCGTCGCGACATTTGGCGCTGCCGGATCCAATCATGCCCTGGCGACCGCCGTGCTCGCGAAGCAGGTTGGCCTGGAATGCACATGTTTTCTCGCACACCAGAAGAACACTCCTAAAGTACCCCTGGCGCTCAACATGCATCGACTGCTCGGCACCGAAATCGTGCGCCACGGTGGCTCTGTCGACCAGCTCGCATTGTTTCGCAGGTACCTGCAAAACCGCCACACCTGGGTGGTACCGCTTGGAGGCTCAAGCTGGCTCGGTGCGGTCGGCTTCGTGAGCGCAGGACTGGAGCTTGCACAACAGGTACGCGACGGTGAATTACCCTGCCCCGATCGAATCTACATCGCTACCGGCACCATGGGCACTACGGCCGGACTCGCGCTGGGGCTTGCCGCTGCCGGACTGCCCACCGAAGTTCATGCGGTATGCGTGGTCGAAGAGCGGTTTGGCAATCCTGTTATGCTGGATCGCCTGATCCAGAAAACAGCCAGGATGCTCAATCGCCTCGACCCTTCGTTTGATGAGGACATGGCGGAAAAAGTACGGCTTGTGTGGCGCGGTGAGTTCCTGGCGGGTGGCTACGCGGTCTTTGATGAGCGTACGAGTTATGCGGTACAGGCTGCGCGCGATGATCTCGGGCTGGCCCTGGAAACGACGTACACAGGCAAGGCGATGGCCACGCTGTTGCACGATCTGCAGCAACGCGATTACAGCAGTGAGCAGTACCTGTTCTGGAACACGCATAACTCACGGGAACTGCCGGTGACGGCTGACAAACCGGAATCGCTCGACAATATTCCGGAAGAGTTCCTGCGATACTACGAATGAATGGAGATTAGATGATGACCGACTACAAACTGACGTACTTCGATATGGACGGCGGCCGCGCAGAGCCTGTGCGCATCGCGTTTCACGCGGCCGGTATCGAATTCGACGATATCCGCATATCCTTCCCGGAATTCATGGAGCAGCGGCAGACCATGCGATTTAACTGCTTGCCGGTGCTGGAAATCGACGGCGTGGTTGTGACTCAAAGTAATGCGATGTGCCGTTTTACCGGCAAGAAGGCGGGACTGTATCCCGAGGACGATGTGCAGGCTCTGTATTGCGATGAAGCGATGGGCGCGATAGAGGATCTCCTGCATAGCATGACGCAATCGTTCGGCCTCGAGGGCGA
>Ga0316188_10000285_pt1 | contig 20340 bp, 23 predicted proteins | sample Phiworburrow1_MG_FD_204933 | JGI IMG/M metagenome (GOLD analysis project Ga0316188, IMG submission 204933) | Coastal sediment microbial communities from Maine, United States - Phippsburg worm burrow 1 | ecosystem: Environmental > Aquatic > Marine > Coastal > Sediment | place: USA: Maine... | reverse complement strand
ATCGCAAAATGCTCAAAGAAGAGGTGGATGCTGAAGACATCGCCGACGTTGTATCCAAATGGACGGGTATCCCCGTGAGCAGAATGCTCGAGGGCGAAAGGGAAAAACTGGTCCATATGGAGGATCGCCTCGGACTTCGAGTGATCGGTCAGAATGAGGCCATATCCGCGGTGTCCAATGCCGTTCGCCGAGCCCGTTCAGGATTGCAGGATCCAAACCGCCCCATCGGATCGTTTATATTCATGGGGCCCACCGGTGTCGGCAAAACGGAACTGGCAAAGGCCCTGGCGGAATTTATTTTTGACAGTGACCAGGCCATGGTCCGGATCGACATGACGGAATATATGGAAAAGCACTCTGTTTCAAGGCTGATCGGCGCACCCCCCGGCTATGTCGGTTACGAAGAGGGGGGATACCTTACAGAGGCCGTTCGGAGGCGGCCTTATTCCGTTGTTCTGTTTGACGAAATCGAGAAAGCGCACCCTGAGGTGTTTAACGTACTGCTTCAAATTTTGGACGACGGGCGGATGACCGACGGCCATGGAAGGACGGTGGATTTTAAAAATACCATTATCATCATGACTTCAAACGTGGGCAGCCGGTGGATTCAGGAGTTCGGGGCATCCAGTCGCAAAGAAATGGAAGATCGGGTTACCGAAGCCCTTCGGGAAAATTTTAAACCTGAATTTTTAAACCGGATCGATGAGACCATCATTTTTCACAATCTCAGCCATGAACAGATTGGGGAAATCGTAGACATCCAGATTCAAAAACTGGGGGCAAGGCTAGCTGAAATGGACATGGAACTTGTCCTTTCCGAGGATGTTCGGGCATTTCTCGCCGAAAAAGGATTTGATCCCATATACGGCGCACGTCCGTTAAAACGCGCCATCCAGAAATATATCGAAAATCCGCTGTCCATGGAAATCCTGCAGGGGAACATTTCGGAAGGCGCAAAGTTAATCGCCGATGTCCAAGGGGAGAACGTTGTCTTCAAACCGCTCTGATATGGTATGGCGTGTTGAAACAAGGAGCTTCTTTTTCTCCGAATATTATTCCCAATATCGTGTCCAATCTGTCAAAGAATGACACTATTTTTGTCAAATATTGTCAATTACTTGGGTGTGAAATTTGCCAGATCAAGCTAACCGATTGATATTTAAACAAATTCCATTTTTTAAAAAAGAAGGTTAACCTTGCACGATTTTTGCATTTCCAAATAGCGGCATAAAGATAAATCATCACAATTCCTCCTTGGGATGAAAGGGCAGAGTCATCATGGTTCTGCCTTTTCTTATTCCGCTCCATGCGGGTCAAAGGGAAAACAATCCCCTTCCAGGGGTTAACCCAAAACCGGATCCTCTGGACCCGGATATTTACTGTTTTTGTCTTTCCCATGGCCACCCTTTTCCCAAAAAAAAGCCCGGCTCATTAAGAACCGGGCGTTTTAAATAATTTTGAATTTATATTATTCTGCAGCGGTGCTGGTCAGAAACTCATGGGTGAATTTTTCATTGTCTTCAGGGGTCATCTCTTTGGGAAACCTTTCCAATGCCAAATCGATGGCGTTGTCAATCAGTTCCGCTCTGAAATCATTTTTAGCCTGTATAAAATGGGATTCGATTCTTCGCTTTGCATCCACGATCATCGATTCGCTTTGCGCTTGAGCAGTTTGAATAATCTCTGCTTTCTTCTCCTCCCCCTGGCTGACGATTCGTTCTTTAAGTTCTTCAAAACGTTCTTCACTTTCATCGATGGTTTTGATCATCTCTTTTAATTGTGAAGCGACGTCATCTTTTTCATCTTCAAGCCGTTTGATTTCTTTGGCCAGCTTTTCTTTTTGGCCCCGAAGGAAGTTCATTATCGGAGTTTTACCGTATTTAATGATCACAAAGACGATAATCCCGAAATTGATGTACCGCATGATCAGATCATACATCGGCCGCCAGTTGCTCGATTTTTCAGCTGCAAATGCGTCATGACCCAAAAAATGTAGGCTCAAGACGACGGCCATGAAACAACAGAATACCCCGACGATTTTACTCATACATTTCATGAAGCCAGCCTCCGTTCCAACAGCTTTTCCATGATATTTACGGCCAGGGTTTCAGATTCCTTTTGGAGATGTTTTCTTGCTTCGGAGATCTGAGCCTCAACTTCCGCTTCAGCCGTTTCTTTTAGGGTTTCAATTTGTTTTCTGGCAGAAGCTGTGATCTCAGCGGCCTGCACGCTCCCGGATTCTTCAATTTCATGCTTTAGTCCCAGGGCTTTTTTTCTAGCTACTGATTCCTGCTTTTTAAGTTTTTGGGTTAGGCTTTCAAGTTCCTTTATAGCATCAACCGTATCCATTGTTATCTTATCCATGTAATTTACCCTTTCACTTCTAACATTTTGTAAAGGGCGGAACATGATACGGTTGATGATAAACAGAAAGATCAGAAAAGAGAGCAGTTGAACAAGTAACGTCTCATTGATACTGATTAGGGCTATGTTGCTGATAATATGCATAAGCTGTTTTCTTAAAAAATATAAATTTTAGGAATTAAACAACGAATAAAAGCAATAATGCAATAACCAGTGAATAGATTCCGGTAGACTCGGAAACCGCCTGGCCCACCAGCATGGTTCGGGTCAGCAGTCCCGCTTCTTTGGGATTTTTTCCAATTGCTTCACATGCTTTTGCTGCAGCCATTCCTTCACCGACACCCGGTCCGATGGCGCCAAGCCCCATTGAAATTCCTGCACCGAGAAATGCGGCGGCTTTTACAATATCTGCACCTTCAATTGCCATTTTTCCCCTCCTAAACGAGTTTTGTTGGTTTTATATTTAATTCAAGATCAATCACAATTATACGACAAAAATCAAGACCAGGGCGATGACCAGCGAATAGATCCCTGTGGATTCGGCAACCGCCTGTCCCACCAGCATCACCCTTGTTAGAGCTGCAATATGTTCTTGATTCCGTGCGATCCATGCCACGGCACTGCGGCCGGCAAAACCTTCTCCGATTGCAGGGCCGATGGCGCCGATCCCCATACACAGACCGGCTGAAAGCAACGCCATGGGCGGTGCAAGCAGATCGGTTGTCGGGAAAGATTTGAACATCAGAATAAAGCTGACCAAAAGTGCATAGATTGCTGTTGTCTGGGTTACCGCCTGTCCCAGCAGCATGACATTTGTTACCGGTGTAGCGGTTAAGGGTTGTCTGGAAATGCCGTCACAACTGGCTTCCGCCACAAGACCTCCCCCCAGACCGGAGCCGATGGCGCCTAAACCCGACGAAATCCCGGCACCCAGAATAGCGGCCCAGGTGGGCGACACCGGATGCATGGAAAAATCTGTAAATAACAAAATAAAGGATACCACCAGTGCAAAGATGGCCGGCGTCTGACATACCGCCGAACCGATGAGCATATTGGTCGTTAAACGTCCGGTGACTCCCGGCTGCCGGGCCATGCCTTTACAGGCTGCTCCGGCAGGAAACCCCGACCCCACACCGGAACCGATGGCGCCGAATCCCATGCACAAGCCTGCCGCTATCAGTACATACGGCGTCAGCGTATGCGCCGGAAATTTAGTAAACAGCAGCATCATTGCGATGACCAGGGCAAAAATAGACGCAGACTCGGCAATGGCCTGCCCAACCAGCATGGATTTGAAAATATCGCCGGATAATTTGGGGTTGCGGCCGATGGCCTCGTTGGCACATGCTGCTGTAAATCCCTCACCAATAGCTGCTCCAATGGCCCCGAACCCCATGGCCATACCGCCTCCGGTGAAAGCAGCTACATTAACCCAAGTTTGAATGTCGTATGCCATAAATTAATTTACCTGAACCGCAATATACACCACCGTCAACATGGTAAATACAAACGCCTGAATCGTTCCGACGAACATCCCGAAAAAAGCATTCAAAAAAGGTGGCGTTATGATATTGTAAGTCAGATAGGAAACCACCAGTATGATAATCGCGCCGCCCATAATATTGCCGAAAAGACGAAAAGAAATGGAAATTACTTTGGCAAGCTCTCCGATGATATTCAACGGCGCCATGATGAACATCGGTTCGCAGTAATCTTTTAGATATGTTTTTAGCCCCTTTGCCTTAATCCCTGCATAATGTGCGATAGCGAATCCCATGATCCCAAGACTCAGCGGCGTATTAAGGTCCTTGGTCGGTTCTTCAAGGTGGGGAATAATGCCCAGCCAGTTGGAAAGTAGCAGAAACATGAACAGAGCACATATCAGCGGTGCGTAAGTCTTGGAAAGCTCCTTTCCCAGCGCATCTTCGGTCAGGGCATAAAGATGTTCAACAAAAAGTTCTCCGACGACCTGCAACGGCCCGGGAAGCCGGCTCTTTTTTTGGGTTGCAAAAAATCCAAAGCAAAGGAGTGCAAAGAAAACGATCCAGGTCATCACAATGACTTCAACGTTCAACGTTATATCGTGCCCAAAGAACGGAATGATAAGTTGATGTATTTTACCAAGATCTTCCATATTACGCCTATGCCTGTTTTCTCCGAATAGAGGTTAAAAAATTAAAAAAATGGTCCGCCAGAATAAACAGTTGAACCATAAAAATTCCGAAAATTACAGAAATGAGGTTGTATTGATCGAATTTAATGGCGATGATCAATGGCACCGCCAAAAGGATATATCTCGAACATATGGAAATGAGGGGGAAAAAGAAGGTTTTATTTTTAGATTGGCCGATTTGCCATGGAATCATTTCGCCCATTATAATAAAATTGACAATACTGAAAACCGTTCCGAGAATCAGACCTTTGCCCACAGGTTTCTGGCCGGCCATAATAAAGAAAAAGCCAACAAAGATGGCTCCGATAATGGCCCTGGAACAATATTTTTTTTGTGTTTCCCTAAGCGATTCCATTGTCTGAATTGTTATCTTTTCCCTTGATTTCGGTAACTTCAAGGATCTGGCGATAAACGACGATCCCCCCGCCGATAACCCCCAAAACCGTAAAAATGGCGACAAATATTCCTTTGGTCCCTAAAAATTTATCGAGGTACCGGCCGATAAAAAAACAAAAAAAAATACAACCGACCATGGTCAGACCGAGTTGCGTAATTATGGAAAGATTCTCAATCCACGGCCGATTTTTCTTATAGTTAAAAGGCATTTTATACAGCGCACCCTGTCTCACCCTAACTGTTTGATTTGTTAAATTATTTCCCCGATGATCAGGTTGTGCTCGTTTTAAACCGTTAGTCTGATAGCAGATAATATTCTATACTGTCAAGCAGATATGTGAAATTTATGGGGGTCTTTTTCCGCTTTCAAAAAGAAAAATGTATTATTGCATAAACTTATTTTGTAATATATTCTAACCGTCGCAGTATCCTAGGGGGGAATCGACATATGGCAATATCGAATACGCAGAAATTGCGCCGCTTTTATGATCAGTTTGTCGGCGATGACAATGTTCTTATTGTTATTAATGCCGATCCGGATGCCATTGCCAGCGCAATGGCGGTTAAAAGATTGCTCTGGCGCAAAGTGTCCAGTGTAACCATCTCCAACATCAACATCATTAAACGTCCGGACAATATCGCCATGATCCGGCTCTTGGGCGTCAACCTCGTTCCTGTTAAAGATATTATAAAAGAGCGTTTCTCCCGTTTTGTGATGGTGGATTCCCAGCCGGACCATAATGAGTTGTTTTCTCGTTTTCCAATAGATGTCATTATCGACCATCATCCTGAAACGGACGTTCATGCATCATTTCTGGACATTCGCTCCAAATACGGCGCCACAGCCAGCATCATGACCGAATATTTAAGGGCCGCAAATATCAAGCCTTCGATCAAGCTTGCCGCCGGCCTGTTTTATGCCATAAAGACAGATACGAACAACTTTGTCCGGAAAACAACAATCGAAGACATCCGGGCCTTCCAATTTCTTTACCGTCATGCCAATCTCAATATTGTCAACAAGATCGAACGGTCTGAATTGAGGCTCGATTTTCTTAAATATTTCAAGGTCGCCCTGGAAAATAAGCGTGTTCGAAAAGGGCGCTTGTTTTCGTATTTCGGACCGGTGGTCAATCCTGATGTCTGCGTATTATTGGCAGATTTTTTCATCAAGATCAGCTCGGTGGACTGGAGCATCGTATCTGGATTATTCGGCCACAATCTAATCGTTATTTTCAGAAACGACGGGTTTCGTAAAGATGCAGGAAAAGTCGCCAAAGAGAGTTTCGGTGAATTCGGTTCCGCCGGTGGTCATAAGAGTGCGGCACGTGCTGAAATTCCACTTGAAGCGCTGAAAAACGGGGTCGATTATGAAAATGATGAAAAGCTTTTAAAATGGATCATCAATCGGGTTGAAAAAAGAGCAGGAAAGAAGTGATTTCGAATCATAACAAACTGTCTGTGACCATCCTCGGCTCCGGCACCTGTGTGCCCTCGCTTAAAAGAAGTTCGTGTTCCGTGCTCATGAGAACAGATGACAACACCCTGCTTTTTGATTCCGGAGCCGGCACAATGCGCAGGCTCCTGGAAGCCGGCGTTGAAATTTTCGATGTTTCCTTTATTTTTTACAGCCATTTCCATCCCGATCATACCGGTGAACTGGTCCCGTTTTTGTTTTCCAACAAATATCCGGACGGAAACCGACGTAAAATTCCACTGACTTTGGTGGCAGGAAGGGGATTTGCAGAATTCTATAACAACCTGAAAAATGCTTACGGTTCTTGGATGGAACTTGCTCCGGGCTTTTTAAATATTGTTGAACTCGACAATAATGCCCGTGACATGAGCAGATTCGGTGATTTTCAGGTGGAATCACTTCCTGTTGATCACAACGAAGAAAGCATTGCATTCAAAATAACCGGTTCCAACGGAAAATCAGTGGTCTATTCCGGTGATACAGATTTTTCCGACAATCTGGTTGCACTTTCCAAGGCCGCAGATCTTTTAATTTGTGAATCGGCACTCCCCGATGAATTGAAGGCAAAAGGGCATTTGACGCCGTCTCTGGCCGGTGAGATTGCAACCCGGGCAAACGTTCGCAATCTGGTTCTGACGCATTTTTATCCTGAATGCGACCTTGTCGACATAGAGAAACAATGTCGTAAAACCTATGACGGCCCGCTGCTTCTGGCGGAGGACCTGATGACCATAGAAATCTGAAATTTACATGCCAAATTCAGATAAAAAGAGAATGCAGGGTGAATGATTCAAAATACATGCACCCTGAACTCGAAACGTTGAATGCTGAACCCAGAACACGGAACCTATTACGATGAGATATTATCCAATATCCCTTGATATAAAGAACCGAAATTGTCTGGTGGTCGGCGGTGGTTCTGTGGGCACCCGAAAGGTGATGATGCTTTTGGAATGTGGTGCGGTGGTCTCTGTTGTCAGCATCGAAGCCACTGAAAAACTGCAGGAGCTTTCAGTCAATGGCCAAATAAGACTTGAAAGACGACCCTTTAAGACTTCAGATCTTCATGGCAAGTTCCTTGTTATGGGTGCAACCGACAACTCGGGAATAAACCGGCATATTTACGCCGAGGCCCAGCGTCTGGGTGTATTGTGCAATATTGCCGACCAACCTGAAGCGTGCGATTTCATCCTCCCGGCCATTGTAAACAGGGGAGATTTGACCATCGCCATATCGACTTCCGGGAAGAGCCCTGCTTTTGCAAAAAAACTGCGCAAAGATCTTGAAAAGGAATTTGGAACCGAGTATGCCGATTTTCTCAAACTTATGGGTGAAATCCGTAAAAAACTCTTAAACGAAGATCACGAACCCGAAGCCCATAAGCATCTTTTCGAACAGCTGATCGAAGGAAAGCTCATTGAAATGATAAAAGATCGCAATATTACGGCGGTTAATTCCTTACTCTCTCAAATTTTTGGTGAAGGGTATGCGTTCGAATCATTGATGGGCGCACATCAATAAATTGGCAAAGGACGACATTCGTGGAAATTTTTAATTTTATTGTCATTACATTTTACCTGCTGAGCACCCTAGGATATTTTGCTTATCTTTTCCTGCAGAAAGATGTCTACCAGCAGACCGGTTTTTATTTGCTCGTTGCCGGTTTCTGCTGCCATACGGCGGCAATCGGTTTTCAGTTTATTCAATCCGGACATTTTCCGGTCAATAATCTCCACGAAGTTCTCTCTATAGCGGGCTGGACGGTTGCCGGTGTTTTTCTGGTCTTCCAATACAGGTTACACCTGAAGATTCTGGGGGTGTATGCCGCGCCTTTGGTGTCTTTGGTAATGGTCATTGCAGCCAAGTTTCCCAATGCACCCGGTCAGGCAAACAATATTCTAAACAACTTGTGGCTTGTGGTTCATGTCGTCGCCGTATTTATCGGAGAGGCCTCATTTGCACTGGCATGCGGCGTCGGACTTTTATATCTTCTCCAGGAGCATGCGATAAAATCAAAAAAACATGGTTTCTTTTTCAGGCGTCTTCCATCTCTGGAACTGCTCGACACCACCGGATATGCATGCATCCTTACCGGTTTTGCCATGCTCACTTTTGGGTTAATTACCGGTTTTGTATATGCCAAAGCGGTCTGGGGCAGGTTCTGGAGCTGGGATCCCAAAGAAATCTGGTCCGGCATTACCTGGCTTTTGTATGCAGCCTTGCTCCATCAACGTCTTACGGTTGGATGGCGGGGACGCCGAGCGGCCATTATGGCAATCATCGGTTTTGCGATTATTTTATTTACTTTCCTGGGCGTCAACTTTCTTTTGCAGGGTCATCACGGAGAATTTACCAAACTATAAACAGATTAATTAAAGCGTACGTTAAGAAATATGTTAGATATCGTATTAATGGGATTGAATCATAAAACAGCGCCGGTAACGCTGAGGGAGTGCCTCGCCTTTTCAGAAGACGAGACTTCCGCTGCGCTGAAAGTTTTTCGGGAATCTCCGGCGATCCGCGAGGCGATGCTTATTTCAACCTGTAACCGTGTAGAAGTTCTCATGGCCACCAGTGATACCTCGAATGCCGCGGATACCGTTAAAGTCTTTTTTTCCGAATTTAAGAGCCTGCCTGTTTCCGAATTTGAAAAATCCATTTACATCCATGAGGGGGATGATGCGGTCCGGCATGTCTTCAGAGTTGCATCCAGTTTAGATTCCATGGTGGTGGGAGAGCCTCAGATTCTGGGCCAGATAAAAGCGGCGTATCAAATCGCCACCTCAAAGAAGACCTCCGGTGTTTTGTTGAACAAGTTGCTCCATCGAACCTTTTTTGTGGCAAAACGCGTTCGGAGTGAAACCGGAATTGGAGACCATGCGGTATCCATAAGTTATGCGGCCGTTGAGCTGGGCCGTAAAATATTCGGCACCTTTGAAGGGAAAAAGGTGCTCCTGATCGGCGCCGGTGAAATGGCTGAACTGGCTGTGGAACATCTGATTCGAAACAGGGCAGGGGATATTCTGCTTGCCAACAGAACTTTCAAAAACGGTGTTGAGCTTGCCAAGAGATTCAACGGGCAGGCGATCCGGTTCGAGGAGATTACCGGCTTTTTAGAACACGTGGATATTATTATTAGCTCAACCGGTTCGTCCGATTACGTGGTTACGCGGGATCAGGTCAAAGGGATTATCCGCCGCCGCCGCAATCGCCCTCTTTTTTTTATCGATATCGCCGTCCCCCGGGATATCGATCCGGAAATAAACCGGCTCACCAATTCCTATGTTTATGATATCGATGACTTAAAAGGAATCATCGATGAAAACATTGAAGATCGAAACCGGGAAGCGATCAAAGGAGAAAGAATTGTCGACGAGGCAGTGATCAGTTTCCGGCACTGGTTCGAAAGTCTGGATGTGATACCGACCATTGTCGAATTGAGAGACAAAATGGAGGACATTGCAAAAGGAGAAATAAAAAAGACACTGCAGACACTAAAGCATCTCTCAGATGACGATCACGAGGCCATCACCCGAATGACCAACGCAATGATCAATAAAATACTTCACGATCCCACTTTGCTGTTAAAGAGCAACGGGCACCATCAAAACAAATCCGTCTATCTCGACGTCACCCGAAAACTTTTTAAACTTGATGAGTGAAAGGAGGGCGCTTTGAAAAAAACAGCATACCTTTTTCCAGGCCAGGGTTCACAGGCTGTTGGAATGGGCCTCGATTTTTATCAGGAATTTGATGTTGTTAGAGAACTTTTTGATTCGGTGGAGGAGATTTCCAGAATAAACATATCAAAACTCTGCTTTAAAGGCCCCATTGAGGATCTTACCGAAACCGTAAATCTCCAGCCCGCAATTACAGCGGTTAATTTGGCCTGTTTTACGGCCATGGAGAAAGCAGGGCTTGAGCCCGCCATCTCTGCAGGTCACAGCCTCGGTGAATACAGCGCCCTGTGTGCATCGGGCATTGTTTCCCGGGAAGACACCTTTAGACTGGTTTTTAAAAGAGGTGAGCTGATGCATCGGGAAGCCACCCGAAACCAGGGCGCCATGCATGCAATTATCGGGCTTCCCATAAATGCCGTGGCGGAACTCGTTGCAGAGGTTCAGAAGGACGGCGTTGTTGCCGTTGCGAATCACAATGCTGAACTTCAGATCGTGATCACCGGCGCGCCTGAACCGGTGAACAGGGTTTCCGATCTGGCCGCTTCACAGGGCGCCAAGGCCATACCGTTGAAGGTGAGCGGTGCGTGGCACAGTGAGTTGATACAGGGCGCCCAAGATGAATTCAGGGACGTTATCGAGTCGATAGGTTTTAATACACCCGAAAAACCCATGGTGTTTAATGTTACGGCCGACGTTGAAAGTAATCCTGAAGAAATTCAATCGATCATGGCCCGTCAGTTTTGCAACCCGGTCAAGTGGTACGACTCCATGTGCAGACTCATGGCGGAAAACATTGAGATTTTTGTGGAGGTCGGTCCGGGGAGGGTTCTTGCCGGTTTATTAAAAAAGATTTTGCCCAAGGATTATCCGGGTAAAATCTATAATGTAAACAGCATGAAGAGTCTGGACCGATTCTTGAATGAAACAACGTGAGTTGTTTTAAAAAAACATCCATTTTCTTCTTTACATCGAAATTTCATTGGTGTATCAATGTAGTTTTAAAAAAAGAAGTTATCAATGAAATTTCAAAGGTTCTGCCATGAAAAAGAAAGATGTCGAATATTTTAAAGAATTTCTGAACAACCGGTTACAAGAACTCTTAAGTCATGCCGACGATACGGTTTCGGGCATGACACAGCCCAAAGAAAATTTTCCGGACCCCACAGACCGTGCTTCCCTCGAGTCGGATCGGAATTTTATGCTTCGCATAAGAGACAGAGAGAATAAACTGATTAAAAAGATCAGAAACGCCTTAAATCGTATCGAAAACGGTACGTTTGGGGTTTGCGAAGAGTGCGGTGAAAATATTTCCATCAAACGTCTTAAAGCCAGGCCGGTTACGACGCAGTGTATCGATTGCAAAACCAAAGAAGAGGCTTCAGAAAGAGCCCTTGGATTATGATACGCATGTGAGAATCGATCTTCATATTCATTCAACCGCTTCCGATGGGACCCTGTCACCCCCGGAATTGCTCGATCTAGCTCAAAACCTCAATCTCGGGGCGATCGCCATTACAGATCACGATACCCTAGACGGTTCAAAAGAAGCCCTCGCATATGGAATTCCCACATCGATAAAATTTTTAACCGGTATTGAAATGAGTGCCGGCCCACCGCCTTCGTTTTTCTGTCCGGGAAGTTTTCATATTTTAGGCTATGCTTTTGATATCGATGACCCTGTCCTTAACCGTTCCCTTTCCCTACTGAAAGCGTCCAGAAAGAAAAGAAACCCCCGGATTCTTGAACTGCTTTCTCAAATGGGGATCGAACTTACCTTAAACGAGGTCCGAAATTTAACCGGAGACTGTCAGCTTGGAAGACCTCATATTGCACAGCTTATGGTAAAAAAAGGCTTTGTCCGTTCGATTGATGAAGCATTTGATAAATATCTGGGAAAAGGTAAACCGGCATATGTCGATAGATTCCGTTTTGATTGTGAGAAAACAATTCAGACCATACTGAATGCCGGAGGGATTCCTGTTCTGGCCCACCCCTTTCTTCTGAACATGAACGATGAAAAGATCTTCGACGGTCTGATGGCAGTGTTAACGGAAATGGGGCTGAAAGGTATAGAAGTCTATTTTCCGGAACACACGGCGGATCTCATGGACTATTATACCCGGATCGCAAATCGCTATAATTTGTTGATCACGGGGGGTACAGATTTTCATGGGGATGTAAAACCCGAGATAAAAATGGGATCCGGGAAAGGAAATTTTTCTGTTCCTTATGAATTATATGAGAAACTAATTTCAGCCCTAAACGCGCGCAAATAAAATTGAGATGACACAGACAAATCTTTTTGAGTTTCGACGTAACCTTATGTATGAATTTAAGAATGTCGATCTCCTTGTAGCGTCTCTAAGACACAGCTCATTTGTCAATGAACACCCGGAAATGGATATTCAGGATAATGAACGGTTTGAATTTTTAGGAGATGCGGTTCTAAATCTCGTTGTCGGACACCTCCTCATGCAGCGTTATCCGGATCTTAAAGAAGGGGACTTGTCCAGGATGCGCGCCAATCTGGTCAATGAATCCCAGCTTGCATCCATTGCCCGCAAAATGGACCTTGGTTCTCATATACAACTGGGCAAGGGTGAAATCCAGTCACAAGGCTGGGATAAAAATTCGATACTGGCAAACACCTATGAAGCTGTCATTGCTGCAGTCTATTTGGATGGTGGATTTGATGCTGTATTTAGAATCATCGGCGGCGCTTTTTCATCTTTGATGGATTCCGTCGCCAGGCCGAGTGCCAATTGCGATTATAAAAGCCAGATTCAAGAACTTGTTCAATTGAAGTACCAAAAAATACCGGATTACACCGTTGTCCATGAAAGCGGCCCTGATCATGACAAAACCTTCCATGTGGAGCTGAACGTCGGAGAGATCCAGACAAAAGGCGTTGGAAAAAGCAAGAAGGCGGCTGAGCAGGATGCGGCCAGGAAGGGCCTTGAGATTTTAAACCCTTAACTGCTAGTCCGATGCTTGATAAAATCCCCAACAATCGTCCATTTATCATTCCTATTTTCCTGCCCCATGCCGGGTGTCCGCATCAATGCGTCTTCTGCAACCAAACCTCCATTACCGGCGTAAAACAGGACATTGTTTCTTCTGAAAAAGTGGATCTTCTCATCGATGAATTTCTCGAATATAAACGGCCGCATCGCCGGCCGGCTCAAGTGGCATTCTACGGCGGGAATTTCCTGGGCCTAAAGAAGGACGCCATCCGGCGCCTTCTTGGACACACGATGAAATTCGTAAAAAACGGACGCGTTGACAGCATTCGGTTTTCCACCAGACCGGATACCATTGACCGAGAACATCTTGAGATTATTTCAGATTATCCGGTTTCCACCGTTGAAATAGGTGTCCAGTCAATGGAGGATCGGGTGCTGGCCATGGCAAATAGGGGGCATACTGCCGCAGATACGGTAACGGCGGTGATGCGGTTAAAAGAGCGAGGCTATATCATCGGTCTGCAGACCATGGTGGGACTGCCGGGCGATGATGAAACCGGATCCTTTGATACCGCCCAAAGGATTGCAGAACTCGTTCCTGATTTTGTCAGGATTTATCCGACGATTATTCTTGAAAAAAGCCGTCTTGGACGTTGGTATACGCAAGGAAAATATAATCCCTGGCCCCTTGAACGATGTGTCGCGCATGTAAAAGATCTTTACCTTTATTACAAAAAAAAGGAGATTCCGGTTATTCGTATGGGCCTTCAGGCCTCTGAGGATCTCGAGGAAGGGGCAACTATATTGTCAGGGCCCTATCACCCGGCCTTCGGGCATATGGTCCACTCTGAAATCTTTATGGACATGGCCGCAAAAGTTATGGAAAATCGAAGCGCCTTTGAGGATACGGTTACCATAAAAGTTCATCCACGGAGCATATCTAAAATGAGGGGTTTAAAAAACAAGAACGTCGACGCCCTTCAAAAACGATTTCACATTCAATCGCTCAAAATTGTCCCGGATACCTCCCTTCCGGAAGATAGATTGACCGTCTCGACTTAGAAGCCTTTCCCCCAAAGGAGATAGGGAGAAGACCATAATTTTAACCAGAAGTCGATATGTCGAGGATCTTTTTTGAGGTATATTCGCCAACGTCTGCCAGGGCATCTATGGGTAAAAATGAAATGGCGTTGTTTGAAAAAAGACAGGTGACAGAAGCCGGGAAATCTTCATCGGCTTCATAGAAGATATAGCATAGGGCTATTTTCGGCAGCGGATAAACCATAAAAGAAAAATCTCCTTCCACCCCAGCCGGCGCTTTGTGCCCATTTAATTTTTCCATAATCCGTCCACGCGATTTTTCGATGTCTTCAACATGGTTCACCAGAATCTGTTGGGTGTGGGTCACAAAAGCCCCGGCATAGGGCATGCTGTTGGGTAAATCCTTGAAGGATTTTAGGGGCGCTGTCAAACAGGTTTCGGGTTTGGCATTGAGCGCATACAGGGAGATCAGAATTCCGATGACGCCGGTCTGCCGGACTTGGCCCAGAAAGATTCCTTCAGGTCGTATCTCACAATTTTCCCCAAAAGCTTCGAACAAAAAGTTTTTTCCATCCTGTTGGGCGGGTAAAGCCAAGGACAGATCTTTCAGGAGATTTCCATAAAGTCTTTCAAGATTATCCTGAACAATTTTAGCGTAATTATCGACCATCATTTCCATCCTTAATCGTCGTTTATGGATGGGCACCGCCTGTTGAAGTTGCCGCCGGTTAACGTTATCGAACCCGGCGATGATGCCAAACCGTGCAATACTCCCGAAGACGGCATTGTAGCAAAACGTCTTAAAAAATCAATCCAATCTTGATTTTATTATTTTTTTCAATTAATTATATTTGATCGCATTTGAGATCGGTATTATTTTGAGCCAATCGGCTGTGTTTTTCCTGCAAATTGACCGATGGCGTCGAACTTTCTGCCGTATTCAATGGAAATGTTATGAAACAACCTATTGAGAACTACACCCAAATCATTATAGACAGTATTGCCGACGGTGTTTTTACCGTCGATAAGGACTGGAAGATTACCTCTTACAACCGCGCTGCAGAAAAGATCACCGGTATCGGAAAAGATGACGCAATCGGTCGATATTGCTGGGAAGTATTCAAGGCGAGTATCTGTGAGCAGCGATGCTCTTTGCGCCAGACCATCGAATCGGGCCAGCCCATCGTCAATCAACCCATTTTTATAATCAATTCGGAAGGCGAACGGATCCCCATAAGCATTTCCACCGCGATATTGAAAGATGCAAACGGAACGTTGGTTGGCGGCGTAGAAACTTTCCGTGATTTAAGTGTAATAGAAGAGCTGCGCAAGGAACTCACCAGCCAGTATTCCTTTCTGGATATCATCAGTAAAAACAAAGAGATGCAGCGTCTATTCGGGATGCTGGAACTCATATCAGAAAGTGATGCCACCATCCTCCTGGAAGGGGAAAGCGGTACCGGCAAGGAACTCTTTGCCAAGGCCATCCACTCCCTCAGTCATCGTAAAAAAGGGCCGATGATTACCGTTAACTGCGGTGCTTTACCCGACACGCTTCTTGAATCCGAACTCTTCGGATATAAGGCGGGCGCCTTTACAGATGCGAAAAAGGATAAGCCCGGACGCGTGGCTTTGGCTGAAAATGGAACCCTCTTTTTGGACGAAATCGGAGACATATCGCAATTGCTCCAGGTACGGCTCTTGCGCGTACTCCAGGACAAAGTCTATGAACCCCTGGGTTCAACAAAATCAGAAAAAGCCAATATCCGCATCGTGTCGGCCACCAACAAAAACCTGGAGGATCTGGTAAAAAAAGGTCTGTTCCGGGATGATTTGTATTACCGGATTAATGTCGTCAAACTCGTTCTTCCCCCTTTGAGAAACCGCAAAGAAGACATTCCTTTGCTGATCGATAGATTTCTCAATAAATTTAACAAATTGGGCGGAAAGGAAATCCATGGCCTATCCCCTGAAGCCATGAGCAGTCTTATGGCCTACAATTTTCCGGGGAATGTGCGTGAACTGGAAAATATCATCGAATATGCCACAGTGGTGTCCCAAAATAGCCTCGTCAGAATCGAAAACCTTCCCGAGAATCTTCTTGAGGGGTTAGACAGCAAGAATAAAACCACAACCCAAAAAACTAGCGAAAAAGCCTTTTCGTTTGAAGCCGTGGAAAAAGATTTTATTCGCGAAACGTTAAGGAAAAACAACTGGAACCGAAAAGCAGCTGCAGCGCAAATGGGGATCCATCCGAGTACACTTTGGCGTAGAATAAAACGTCTAAATCTTGAAATTCCAAAACAGGACGGCCGATCAATAAAAAAATGATGTAACAGTGTTGCACATTTGCATTCGTGCATTTCTCTGTATTGCACAAATGCAATAATGCCTCACGCCGACAACTTTCCAGAAACCATTCCTTTCCAAATATTCCTTTCCAATTCAATCGGTTATATCTTGGAGCACCTGTTTCCACAATCTGGCATGGAAAATGCTGTATAAGAGCGTGATCCGGTGATTTTTACAGAAATTTTCCGGAACGCCTAAATTTTTTCAAATCATGTCAAACAAAAGGAAGCTCAAAAATGAAAGTCGCTGTTAGTTCCAGGGGGCAGGATCTCAATTCCCCCATCGATCCGCGGTTTGGCAGATGTGCATATTTTCTGGTGGTCGAGACGGACGATATGAGTTTTAAAGTCTTTGATAATCAAAGCGCCGCCTTGGGCGGCGGTGCCGGCATCCAGTCCGCCCAGTTTGTCGTCTCCAAAGGCGCCCGGGCGGTTATTACGGGAAGTTGTGGCCCCAATGCGGTTAAAGCCTTTTCTGCAGCGGGTACCGACGTCTATTTGGGAAACAGCGGAACCGTACAAGACGCCGTCCAGAAGTTGAAAAATGGCGAGTTGCCAGGGCCGGCCAAAGCAGATGTGCCTGAACCCATCCGGCCGGCCGGGGAAAGCGGCATGGGCCGGGGTGGGGGATCGCGCGGCGGCATCGGCATGGGCGGCCGGGGTAGGGGATCGGGCGGTGGTATAGGAATGGGCCGTGGCCAGGGAAGAAGCGGCGGAAGATAATTATTTATGAGGATAGCTCTTACCATCTGGGAGGATAAGGTCTCACCGCTACTCGATACGGCAAATAAATTGCTGATCATTGACAGCGAGACGCAAAAGAAGGTCTCTCGTTTTGAAGCCTTGGTGCTTGAACGGGATATATCTCGGCGGTGTCATTTTATCCGGGACCTGAACATCGACGTCCTGATCTGTGGCGGGGTGTCACGTCAATTGTCAGAAATGCTCATGGCATTGGAAATTAAAGTGGTATCGGGTATATCCGGACCGGCCGAAGATGTATTGGATGCGTATCTGAAAGGAAAGCTTTTGGACTCAACTTTTTTCATGCCGGGAAGGAGACATTGATCATCTTGGTCAAATCGACAACCATGGGGTTTTAAAAAAAGCTGAGAGGAACAGACCCGAAAAAAGGAGAGAGAGATGACAGAAGAAAAAAAAGAAAAGGCGGCTAAACCGAAAAAACTTGCGGATCCTATGATGGTTTCCATTGATGCGGCAACCCAGGAAATGGTGGCGCGTGCACAGGAACTGGGTGTTGAAACTATTTTTGACCGGGCTGCAGTCATGAAAGCTTGTAACATTGGTGTTCAGGGAACTTGCTGTAAAAACTGTTCCATGGGTCCCTGCCGTCTTCCCCTTCCCAAGTCGGGTATTGACGGCGAAGATACCCGAAAAGGTCTCTGTGGTGCCACAGCCAATACCATTGCAGCACGTAATTTTATCAGGATGGTTGCAGGGGGCGCCGCAGCCCATTCAGATCACGGGCGCTGTGTGGCCGAAGTGTTTTTGTCTGCCGCCAGAAAGGAATCCGATGACTACCGGATAAAAGATGTTGACAAGCTCTTACAGATAGCGCCCCACTTGGGTGTTGAAACCATGGTTGAAGTTGACGGGAAAAAGCTCGATCGGGACCTCGATGAAGTCGCTCTCGAGGTGGCTGAAACGGCGTTAAATGAGTGGGGCAAACCCATGGGTGAACTTCTTTACATGAAGCGGGCACCTAAACCCCTCTATGAGAAATGGAAGAAAAACGGCGTTCTTCCCAGAAATATCGATAGAGAAATTGTTGAAATCATGCACCGCACCCATATGGGGGTTGACCAGGATTTCAGGAATCTGATCAAGCAGGGCACCCGGGCAGCCCTGGCGGATGGTTGGGGCGGCTCCATGTTGGCCACCGATCTCCAGGACGTACTTTTCGGAACCCCCTATCCCGTCCAGTCTGAAGCCAATCTCGGTGTCATGAAGGAAGATCATGTAAATATTATTGTTCACGGCCATGAGCCGGTTCTGTCCGAGGTCATCGTGGCGGTTGCCCAGTCCCGGGAAATGGTCGACTATGCCAAGTCAAAAGGGGCCAAAGGGATTCAGCTGGGCGGTATCTGCTGTACGGCCAATGAAATATTGCAGCGCCACGGCGTACCCCCGGTGGGAACCTTTTTGCAGCAGGAGCTTGCCATTATTACCGGTGCCTGTGATGCCATGGTGGTGGATATTCAGTGTATCTTCCAGAATCTTGCCAATGTGGCCAAATGTTTCCACACCAAGCTGATCACCACCCACCCCATTGCCAAGATGGAGCAAGACAATGTCATTCACATTGAGTTCGACGAGCATCATGCTTTAGAAGATGCCCGGCGAATCGTGAAGATGGCCATCGACAACTTTGAGAACCGGGGTACGGAAGTGATGATTCCGAAACATAAAGGCGTTCAAGTTGCCGGATTCGGTGTTGAATCCATCGAATACCATTTGGGCGGAACCTTTCGCGGATCTTACTTCACCTTGAATGACAATATCATCAACGGCCGTATCCGGGGTGTTGCCGGTGTGGTCGGGTGCAACAACGCAAGGACAAAACATAATGAGGGTCATATTAAAATTGTCAAAGAACTGATAAAAAACGATGTCATTGTCCTAACCACTGGGTGTAACGGTATCGCATGTGCCATGGAAGGGTTGCTGACACCTGAAACCGCACAGGTTTTCTGTGGACCGGGTTTGGCCGAAGTGTGTGAGACCGTGGGCATCCCTCCGGTGCTTCATCTGGGTTCTTGTGTTGACAACAGTCGGATTCTCCTGGCGGCAACCGAGGTTGTCAAGGCCGGCGGACTCGGAAACGACATCTCTGATCTGCCGGCCGCCGGCAGCGCGCCTGAATGGATGAGTGAAAAGGCCATTAGCATTGGCCATTATTTTGTTTCATCGGGTGTGTATACGGTCTTTGGCGTTACCCTGCCCACCTCCGGCGCTCCTGTCTTCCATGACTATATCTGCAAGGATCTGGAAAAGATTTATGGCGGTATGTGGGATATTGAACCTGATCCGATCAAACATGCCCAGAAGATGATCGCTCATATCGATAAAAAACGCAAGGCCCTCGGCATTGATAAGGCCAGGGACAGAGTTCTGATGGATATGGCGGATCGCCGGGAAATGGAGGCAGCATATCAACAGGTTTAATCATGTATTAATATGACGTTTTGAAATCGAGAGATCTCAAAACAGGTCCAACTCGAGTAGCTGGAAAGCGAAACAGATTTAAAGGTTTAGGTCAAAATCGAAATTTAAAAATAGAATAATTTTCGTTAGGGGAGAGAGGTACATTAATTGATTATAAAGGGATAAAAGGAGGTGATCTTTATGTTGGATGAATCCATGTATCCGAAAATAGATATTAACAAATACCAGAAAGAAACAAAACTAAAAGACGGAACTAAGGTTCTTCTGCGTCCTATGGTGGCAGAAGACCAGGATGCTTTGTATGAATTTTTCAAAGCGGTTTCCGAAGAAGAGGCCCGGTATTTGCGTGATGATGTTAAAAGCCGACTTCTTATTGAATCATGGGCAAAAAATCTTGATTACAGCAGGACCCTACCCATTTTGGCGATAAAAGATGAAATTATTATAGCCGACGCCACGATCAATCGCCGTCGGTCTGGCTGGAAATGGCATCTGGGTACCGTGCGGATTTTTGTTCACAAGGACTACCGGAATCTTGGTCTTGGGGAGCTTATGGTAGATGAGCTCGCGCGTATCGCCTACAGGCTTGGAATTGAAAAACTCATATTGGAGATTCCAGATACCAACACTGCTGTAATTAATGCGTTTACCAAGGCTGGATTCCATCGCGCTGCAGTGATTCCGAATATGGCCAAGGATAGACAAAACA
>Ga0316188_10000284_pt1 | contig 20370 bp, 16 predicted proteins | sample Phiworburrow1_MG_FD_204933 | JGI IMG/M metagenome (GOLD analysis project Ga0316188, IMG submission 204933) | Coastal sediment microbial communities from Maine, United States - Phippsburg worm burrow 1 | ecosystem: Environmental > Aquatic > Marine > Coastal > Sediment | place: USA: Maine... | reverse complement strand
CGAGGGACACCAGGGGGCCCAGGCAAAGACGAGGGCCGGCAGGGGAGATTTGAGCACACGACGGTCAAAATCGCTCTCCGAAAGCATCAGCGGCTGAGGCACGAACAGTTCTTCGGTTTCGAGCATGACCCCGCATTTACCGCACTTGGCACCGGCATCGATCTTCTCTGCTGGGATTCTGTTTCGGGTCCCGCACCCCATACACCGAAAAAGAAACGGTTCACCGCCGGCGGCACCGGCCGGATTTATCTCCAGGGGATTCCCGCACTTACCGCACTTTCCGGTACCTTTCGTCTTTTCACGGGATATTCGGTTCTTTGCGCCGCATTTCGAGCATCGGACCAGATCTCCTTGGTTCGTGTTCATCCTTTTATCTCTCCGGGTTCGTTTTCGATCAATTAGGATGCTATGTTCCTGAGTATCTCCGTCAACAATATCTTTCCGGCTTCCACCGAAGTTAGATCATAGACCCCTGCCACAAATGCCCCTGCCTGTTTCACAATGATGGTTTTGTGATAGGGCTCCTCTGAAACAAAACTGTGCGTCCCGAATCCTTCAAGGGGCAGACTTTTTTTCTCTGACTTTTCCAGAAAAGACCGGTGGTGGTCAACGGCCATGACAGCCGCCTTTTCCGACGGCAAAAAGGCAACGAATGCCGTGACTTTTTTTCCATCAATTCCATATTCGCACACCATCCCCCGGTCCAGAAATGCATGGCCGAGTATCCCGCCCCGTATATAGCGCTCCGAACCGGCAATTCTTGATTTCTCAGGAAAATAGGAGAGTTCGTGGGGCAAGGCATCGTCCCCCGGCAAACTGGCTGCAACCCTTGCGGCCATATCTTTAACCAGGCGCTTTTCTTTTTTGCCGGTGAAGTAGGCTTGGATTTCAACATAATATCTATCTTTATGGAAAGCCACGTAGTCGTCGGAGCCGAACGACCCGGTGCCGATGTTCAAAGAAGGTGCCTGGCTGTCTCTCCGGGGCTGGAATACACCAAAGGCATTCAACGTGTCTCCCATGTCGTAGATATCCACCGTCACCGAATCCATACCGCCGGAGAGAGGAGAATAGTTTATCCCTGTCAGCCCGACAAATCCGTAGGCAACAAAAAAGTCTGCGCCGCCGTTGATATGCTCATAAAGATCTTCGGGAATATAGTGATACGGCTGACTTTCCGGCTTCCATCCCGGCACCGGCAACCTGGCGGTGAGAATGACCTCAAGGCTCGATTCAGACGCACCCGCCGAACAGGCACCAATCAAAATCCACAGAATAACGAAAAGCTTGATGGCGTGGTCCAAGGCGGCATCCGGACCCATGGGCCGGCGTTTAAATAAACGTCGTGTGTGCATAGCGCATTCGTTCCGAAATTTTTATCCCATTAACGCACCGGCAGACCGGGTTGGAACAGCCCATACACGCCAGGGCATTCTCAGCAGTGGATAGCTCCCGGTACGTCTTCCGGCCCAGTTCGAAGTCCTGGTAGCCCTCCCAGTACATGAGGGAACGGTGAATCGTGTGAATGTCGACGGCATTTTTACATGACGAAGCACAGGCGCCGCATTTCAAGCAATAGCGGTCTTTGATCCCATCGTAATAAACGGCAAGTGTCTTCCGATGACCCCACCCAATTTTCATTCCGATAACCCCGGAGTTTTCTGCAAGCTGCTGCCTGTTCACCATACCGGGAATGGCACAGTCCACAAATTCCCGGTCCAGAACCCATCTCAGGGCTGCCTGATGGGGACTGAGAGATCCAGGGGTCTCCGGTTCATATCCGCCGGCCTGGGTCTTCATGGCAACAATACCCACGTTTTTATTACGTGCACGCTTCAAAGCATCCATGTGCGCCTTTGGACTCTTATAATTTAGGGTTGCCAGAAACACATCATAGACGTCGGTCGTTAAGGCCTGATCCACAGTGTCCACATATGTCTTGCCGCCGGAATGGAAAGAAATGCCGACAAAGCGTGCCTTTCCGGTTTCTTTCATTTTTTGACAAAAGCTCAGCATTTCATCTTGCACCGGCCAGTCCGGGTCGCTAATGTTGTGGAGGAAAAGGACATCCACGTAGTCGGTTTGAAGTCTCTTTAGGCTTATTTCCATTTTGGCTTCCAGGGATTTTTGATCGTTTAAACGTTTCATCCCCAAGCTTTTATGGTACGGCGGGATTTTGGTGGCGATAAAGACCTTTTCTCTGCCATACTCCTTGAGCACATCCCCGAGCATCTTTTCATTGTTGCCTCTCTGGTAACTATGGGCCGTATCAAAATAGTTTATTCCCATGTCCAGCGCTTCGAACAGAACAGCGGGCTCAGCAAGCCGCATGACGCCGAAGCTGAGGGCTGACACCTTCAGACCGGTTCTGCCCAGGGTCCGGTATTCCATCTCCATCTTATCCTTGGATGCAATCTTTTTGTGGGGCTTCCCCAGCGCATGACGGACATTGAGCGTATTGAAATACAGGCTGCTGAAGCTACAGGCAGCGGTAAGATTTCTTATGAATCTTCGGCGTGTTAATTTTTTTCCGGTCATTTTCCCTCCAACGGGTCAAGCCCCATGAAGCTCTCCCACACCCCCATAAACGGGTTTTTCACATCCCCCCACATGCCGACGAAGTATTACCTGAATGTTGCAGAACATTTGCGGTAGTACACTACAGCTGCATGCCCTACGCCTTGCATAAGCGGCGAACTCGATGCTTGCAAAATTCAGGTATTAAAAAAATCAAATGTCGACCCACATATCGGCTTCACTTCCGCAATGGGTGCAAGTCCCCGAACCTTTGACCCGCTGTTTGGGAGCCTTGGGTTTTCCCGGTTCATCTGACGGGGTTCTTTCCGCATGGTCGTGGATATCTTCCAGGGTGCAGGTAATCACCATTTCAGATTCATTCCCACAATCTTTACAAGTGCATGTCTGTTTTACTTTTTTGACCGTATTGCTCATTTTCAGCTCCTTTCATTATCCATAATATACAATGAAATTAATATCACTTTTAAAACCCAGCTATGTTTTTTTTATTCCAATAAACCCTGCGGTCATCAAGGCGATACCCAAAATATATGCGTACTTTGCATTATCAACAAAATAATACCCGGTAACAAAGAGGACAACACCTATCAATCCTATGATACAAAACAGATTTCTCATTTTATTTCCAGACCCGCTTCTCGACAAATAAAACACGGGTGAACGCAGGGGGTGCCAAATCCAAGTTGTTAGATATGGAAATATCCGTAAACCTTTATGAAGCGATCTGATTAAATTTATTCACTAAAACGGAAAAATGTCAATAGGCGTCTCTTCCAACGCCGACATGGCATCCCAGCGCTGCCGGTAAATGAAGATTGACTTTGAAACACGTCCATGGTTTTAAATCGAATTGAAAAATGAAAAATTTGATTTTTACTCCCAATACCAACGGGTTTGAACGATGAACAACAAAATTTACGACGTGATTATCATCGGTGGCGGCATCATGGGTTGCGCCACGGCGTATTTTTTAAAGCAGGCGGATGACCAAATCAATGTGGTGGTGGTGGAGATGGATCCGACCTACTCCAAGGCCTCCACCACCCTTTCCCTGGCAAATGCACGCATCCAGTTCAGCCTCGAAGAAAACATTCAGATTTCCCAGTTTACCTTTGAAGTGCTGGAACGATTCGAAGAAGAGATGGCCGTTGAGGATAACCGGCCGAACATCGCCTTTCGCCGTGAAGGCAACCTCTTTATAGTAGATGATGTGGGTAAAGATTCGGCAGAAACGTCACTGGCGTTGCAGAGAAAAATGGGCTGCCAGGTGGAATGGTGGACATCTGAAAAGATCAAAGAACGATACCCCCTTTATTCGCCGGCCGGTCTGGCGGGGGGAACGTTTGGGGCCCTTGACGGCCATTTCGACGCATATGCATTTCTTATGGGATATAGAGCCAAGGCACGATCTCTGGGGGCAACATTTATCAATGACGAAGTGACCGAAATTCTCACCGTCGGCGCCGGGGTTGCCGGCGTGAGACTGGCTTCAGGCGCCTCATTGTCTGCCGGTTATGTGGTGAACTGTGCCGGCGCATGGGCCGCCAAGATCGCCGGGACTGCGGGTGTAAATCTTCCTGTGGATCCGGTCAAACGACAGGTTTTTGTGCTCGATACCACGGTCAAACCGAAAGAACCGCTGCCGCTGACGATTCTGCCGTCAGGGCTCTACTTTCGGACCGAGACCGGCGGTCTTATTTTGCTGGGAAAATCCATGCCCGAAGATCCTGTGGGTTTTGACTTTTCATGGGATGACAAGCGGTTTATGGAAATTCTCTGGCCGGAGCTGGCCGAGTTCGTCCCCGCTTTTGATACCCTCAAACTGCTTCGGGGATGGGCCGGGCTGTATGCCGTCAACACCCTCGACGGCAACGCCATTCTCGGTGAATGGCCGGAGCTCAAAGGCTTCTTTCTGGTCAACGGCTTCTCCGGTCATGGGCTCCAGCAAGCACCGGCCGCAGGCCGTTATGTGTCCGAACGGATCTTGAATGTAGTGCCAACCCTCGACCTTTCGAACTTCCGGCCGGAGCGGATACTCGAAAAAAGACCGCTGAGCGAGGATGGACTGGTATAGCTGATCCATACTATCTGGATTTCAGTACAAAGGGTAAAACCCGGCGCTACAAGGGCTATGACCCATTTATTCATTTTAAATTTCTCCCTTAGAATCATCTTTGTTTTAAATTTAAGAGAAGCAAAAAGGGCAAACCTTGTCAAACGGATTTGCCCTAAGAAAACAATAAAACTGCCAAATACAAATTTGATGAACTCGTAAAAAGTCTGATTTTGCTCGATGTCGCTCACAAAAGATTTTTTACGAAACCGTCAAATTTATTGTTTGAGATTTTTTCCCGGCTTAAAAGTGACGACGTTTCTCCCCTTAATCTTAATCTTTTCACCTGTCTGTGGATTACGTCCCATTCGTGTTTTTCGATATACATTCTTGAATGTTCCAAAACCTACTAAAGTTACCCTGCTGTTTTTTTTCTTCAGCCCTTGTTTAACACCGTCAAGAAATGATTCCAATGCCGCTTTAGCCGCAACCTTTGAAATACCCGCACCTTTAGCCATTGTTTCAATTAATTCTGCTTTTGTCATCTGTTTCCCCCCCATGTTTGTTTTGAGTTGACACCTAATAACACTTATTTCTTAAACAGTTATTGAGTCAAAATTTATAACGGTCGAGCCAAAACTTGAATCCACAAGAGACACGTTTTCCCTTGGTGTATTCATCATAACTTCAACCGACCAGTTAAACAATAGGGCTGCTCACAGAGAAACCACTCTTTTTGCAACTTCGAGTCATTTCACCCAATTTATAAGAAGTCATCTCAAAATAAAGATTTTGGTTCAAGATCAAGACGGAGCCGAGTTTTAACCCGCAGGCATACTTTTAGTATGTCGAGGACTTAAAACAAGGTTCCAACGCCGAGATTGGGCCAAAAGATTATTTTGAGATAGCTTCTGAGACTGTCGAAAAACCTAAAAAAGACAATTTGCAGACTTCTAAGCGTCTGATATTATTATATGGGAATTTCGCAAAAATGCAGAATTTGGACTTTTTCGACAGTCTCTCTATTAAACTATCGCCAAAGTCAGTGGTTAAACCGATGTCTCGGAAATTCGCCAATTCAATGAAAATTCGGCCAATTTCGTCGGATTTGAACAAACGAAGCGATGGTATTTATTAATATCATTGAAAAGGGGGCCTGTAAATCGTAAATTTATGGATGTGACCCAGCTTTTTTGGCCCGGCTTGCAAAGGGTTCGGCAATTGCCAGGTTCACGACCCGTACCCGGTTTGTCCTGCTGTTCATATCGAACCCTAACGGATTTTCCCTGGGGCGTGAAATCGTCTGCTTGAATTTTTTAAAAGTGGATTTATATTTAACCCTGACCCAGGGAAATTGGAAAGGGTCTTCTTTTCGGGGCAACCTTCGATATTTAATTTGTTTTTTATTTGTTTTTTCAATTAGTTTTAGCTCATTAGTTAAACTTAAGGTTAACTATAATTCAACGGTATTGGAAACCGTAACTTTAAAAAACTTTTAAAGAGGTTATAAGATGGGAAATCAAATTAAAACAACCATTTTACTTGCCGTTATGACGGTTTTTTTTCTGTGGATCGGCCAGCTTTTGGGCGGTCGACAGGGCTTGATTATCGCCCTGGTCTTTGCAGCGGGAATGAATTTTTTCAGTTACTGGTATTCCGACAAAATCGTTCTTCGCATGTACAAAGCCCGTGAAGCAACACCCGCCCAGTCCCCTGAAATCTATTCAATTGTAGAGAACCTTGCCCGGAGTGCCGGTCTTCCCACCCCCAAGGTATACATTATTCCCCAGACCTCTCCCAATGCCTTTGCAACCGGCAGAAACCCGGAACATGCGGTTGTCGCCGTAACAGAAGGGCTCCTTGACATCATGACCCCTAATGAACTCGCCGGCGTTCTGGCCCATGAATTGGCCCATGTCCAGAACCGCGACATCCTCATCGGTTCCATTGCTGCCACCATGGCCGGGGCCGTCATGATGCTGGCGAGTATGGCCCGATGGTCGGCGATTTTTGGCGGTGTGGGCGACGATGAAGAAGGCGTGGGCGGTTTGGGGTTGATCGTCATGTCGATTCTAGCACCCATTGCAGCCTTACTGATACAGACCGCCATATCCCGGTCCCGGGAATATATGGCCGATGCGTCGGGTGCCCGTTTTGCCGGAAACAATGAAGGCCTGGCAAGGGCACTGGAAAAGCTAGGTGCTTACTCGGCCAGACGTCCCATGAATGCCAACCCATCCACCGCCCACATGTTTATCGTAAACCCCCTTTCCGGGAAAAAAATGATGAGCTTGTTCTCCACCCACCCGCCCCTGGAAGATCGAATTGCACGGCTCAGAGGCACCCGGCCACCGATAAGGACCTCGGGTCAGGGCGACGGTATGGATCCGGATAAAGGCAAGGCGTTTTGGGACCGATTGTCCGGATAAAACAGAATTTTTTAATGCCCCCAAAATTTTTAGCCTTGATGTTCGCTCAAAAATTTCCTAATAGACATGCCTGAAAAAAACAAACCGTCGATAAAAAGGAAAAACCATGATCCATGTTGAAAATTTAACCAAATACTACAACGATTTCTGCGCTGTGGATCGCATCAGCGTCGACATCCATAAAGGGGAGGTCCTCGGCCTGCTGGGCCCCAATGGCGCAGGTAAGACAACCACGTTGCGGATGCTCACCGGCTATTTTATGCCCACATCCGGAACCATTCGCGTCAAGGATTATCTCCTCGATGAAAATTTGCTGGAAATCAAAAAACTCATGGGATATCTCCCCGAGTCCGCCCCCCTGTATCACAACATGCTGGTCTTCGATTATCTCGACTACGTTGCCAAAATCCGGGGTCTGGACAAAGACCAAAGGGCTGTTAGGATTCGACAGCTTGTGGATTTGTGCGGACTGGGCGAAATTATGCACCGGAGCATCCATGAACTCTCCAAAGGGTTGAATCAGCGGGTGGGGCTGGCCCACGCCATGATGACCGACCCGGAAATCCTGATTTTAGATGAGCCCACATCCGGACTCGATCCCAATCAGATCGTCGAAATCCGGGAGATCATCCGAAAGATCGGCGAGGAGAAAACCGTCATTCTCTCCACCCACATTCTCAGCGAAGTTGAAGCCACCTGCGACCGGGTGGTGATCATCAACAACGGCAAGATCGTTGCGGACGACCATGTGGAAAACCTCAAGCAAACCGCAGGTCAAAAACATTTTATCCATTTAGAACTATGCAACGCAGGTTTTCAAGAAGTATGCCGTGGACTCAACGGTATCGAAGGCGTTGTAAACACGGAACAGATCGATGACACTCCCGGGAGCTCGCTGAGGGTTCGTCTTGCCTGCGAATCTGCCGTGGACCTGAGAGAAACCATATACCAAACCATTAAACAGACATCCTGGGTTCTTATCGGGTTTCATCTGGAGACCAAAACCCTGGAAAACATATTCCGAGAACTCACCAAGGAGGACTGACATGCAGCAGGCTATCCGCATCTGCAACAAGGAATTAAAAGACTATTTTATATCCCCCATCGCCTATATCGTCATATCTATTTTCCTGCTGGTGACGGGGTGGTTCTTTTTTACGACATTTTTCTACTATAACCAGGCCGACCTTAGAAACTTTTTTGGTCTGCTCCCCATTACCTTCGCCTTCCTCATCCCGGCAGTGACCATGCGATTGTTTTCCGAAGAAATGAATGTGGGATCCTATGAACTGCTTCTCACCCTGCCGGTAACCTTTAAGGATATTCTTTTGGGCAAATTCCTGGCCGGCGTGTTATTCGTCGCCGCGGCGTTGGTGCCCACCTTGGCCTATCCAATCTGCATCGCATTTATGGGAGACCTGGACTGGGGACCCGTGGCAGGCGGTTATCTGGGCGCCCTTTTGCTGGGTGCGGCCTTTGTCGCCGTGGGTCTGTTCTCCTCATCTCTGACACGCAACCAGATCATCGCGTTTATTGTGGGCACGGCCATCTGCTTTTCCCTGACGTTGATCGACAAAATGCTCTTTTTCTTTCCCAGTTCTCTTCTGGGGGTTATCGGGTATCTTGGGGCTGATTTTCATTTCCAAAACATTGCCAAAGGGATTGTCGATTCCCGGGATATTCTCTATTTTCTAAGTGTTGTTTTCATCGGCCTTTACGGAACCCATCTGGTTATGCAGGAAAAAAGTTGAGGAGCACACCATGAGTATGCAGAACCCCTTTGCAAAATATATAAAAATGTCCATTTATCTGGTCATTATCGTTCTCGTCAATGTGGCGGGCATGACCCTCTTTTTCAGGATGGACCTCACCGAAAACAGAACCTATTCCATATCCGAAGCCAGCAAAACGGTGGTTTCCACACTTTCCGAACCTCTGACCGTCAATGTATTTTTCACCAAAGATTTGCCGGCCCCTTACAATAATACGGAGCGATATCTGCACGATCTCCTCGAAGAATATGCTATCCACGCCAACGCGTATTTCAATTACCGGTTTTATGACGTCAGCCCCGAGGCTGAAGGGATCGACCCCCGGGCACTGGAGAATCAGAAACTGGCCAACAACTACGGTATCCACCCGGTTCAAATCCAGGTTTTCGAAGAAGACGAGGTGAAATTCAAAAAGGCCTATATGGGCCTGGTGTTGATCCACGGAGATATGGTGGAGAGGATTCCCACCATTACCGCCATCAATGGCATCGAGTACACACTGACCACGGCCATACAGAAACTGAACAACAAAATCAGCGCTCTGTTGGGTCTGTCCGACACGATCAAGGTCAAGCTCTTCCTTTCTTCCTCGTTGAAATCTGTTGCACCGTTTATGGGCCTCGACCAACTTCCCGAATACCCAGACAAGGTGAAAGGGATCGTTGAAAGCCTGAATGCCAAAAACTACGGAAAGCTGGAATATTCCTATATCGACCCTTCAACAGTGCCGACACAGGCGCCGTCCTGGAAAAAATATAACCTGATGCACCTCCAATGGCCGGCCCTGTCCGACGACAAGATCCAGGCCGGAGAAGGAACCATCGGCCTGGTGATGGAATACGGGGAAAAAATCAGGGAGATCCCCCTGTTAAGCGTTCTCAGGCTTCCCATCATCGGGACCCAATATAATCTGACCGGCCTCGACGACATGGAACGCCTCATCGACGACAATCTGGAGATGCTGGTGGATATCAACGAAAACCTCGGATACCTTTCGGATCACGGCACCCTCGATATTTCAGGGGCCTCGCCCATGGGGCAGCGAAACCCCGACACCTTATCCACTTTTTCAAACCTGGTTTCCCGGACATACAGCATCACACCCATTAACTTAAAAGACGCCAATATCCCCCCAAGCATCAACTGCCTGGTCATCGTGCGACCCACGGAAGCTTTTTCAGATTTCGAACTCTACCAGATCGATCAGGCATTGATGAAGGGAACCAATTTGGCACTCTTTCTGGATGCTTTTAAAGAAGTCAGGCCCAACACCCAGCAGCCTTTTGGAATGAACCGGGAACCCAATTATGTTCCGCTGGATACCGGTCTTGAAAAATTGCTGGACCATTACGGTATCCGCATAAAAAAATCGTATGTCCTCGATGAAAACTGTCACAAGCAGCGGCTTCCCCAAAGCATGGGCGGGGGTGAACGGCCCATATATTTTGCCCCCATCATCAAAAACAGGTTCATAAACCATGATCTTGAGTATATGCGGGGCATCAACGGACTGATTTCAGTTAAAATATCGCCCTTGGAACTGGATGAAAAACGAATTTCAGAACATACGCTCACGGCGGTGAAGCTCATTGCATCTTCAGAAAAATCCTGGGAAATGGGTCAGCCCATCAATCTCAACCCCATGTTCCTCAGTCCGCCGTCCTCGGATGATGAGCAGCAGAGTTTTCCGTTGGCCTATATTCTTGAAGGGTCGTTCCCCAGTTATTTTGACGGAAAACAGATGCCTGAAAAAACCACCGAAGATATTGGCACGGAAAATCAGGAGGATAAAGAGACCGCCCCCGAACCGGTGGCGGAGAAGGCAACCGTCGATCTGTCGAAAATCAAAGGCAAAGGAGGGTTTATATCCAAAGGAAAGCCCGCCAAAATTTTCCTTCTGGCCTCGTCGGACATGCTCAAAGACAATGTTCTGGATCCTGAAGGGAACAGCCCCAACGACATGTTCGTTTTAAACATCATCGATGCCCTGAACCATCGTGAAAATATTGCCATGATGCGAAGCAAGGTGCTCAGTTTCAATCCCCTGGTGGATACCGGAGCGCTGACAAAAACCTTTGTCAAAACCTTTAACATTGCCGGCCTTCCGGTACTGGTGGTCTTTTTAGGCCTCGTGGTTTGGCTGAAGCGCCATTCCAGAAAAAAGCGGATCGCGTCGATGTTTCAGAAATAAAGAAACGTTTAACCGTTCAAGGTCTTAGGGTTCGGAGTTAAACCGATTGTGCAATCTACCTCAAGCCCGGACCGAAAACCCTGAACCCGTGAACCCATTGAAAGAGTCAAATATGAAACTAAAAAAAGAATATCTAATACTTACGGCCATTATGGTCGCCTTGATCCTTTATCTTGTACTGCACCGGTCGAACCGGACCCACTATACCCTTCCGGAAATTTCTTCCATTCCCGGCAAACAGATTTCAAAAATAGCGTTCGAAAAAGCCGACGGAACCGTTGTTTTGAACAAAAAAGACAACACCTGGTATATCGGGCCGAAAGCCTATCCTGCCGATTCAGATAAGGTCCAAGACATCCTTAACGTTATTGAAAACTTAAAAGTGACGGCCCTGGTATCGGAATCCAAAAACTATGTCCGGTACGATTTAAATCCGGACAAAAAAATCCACGTAAAAGCCTGGCAGGGCGAGACCCTGATCATAGAGTTCGATATCGGGAAAGCAGCCGCAACCTTTCAGCACACGTTTGTGAAACTGGCGGAAAATCCCAATGTATATCATGCCAGGGGAGATTTCAGACAAAAATTCGATCCCGCCGTCGAAGATCTCCGGGACAAGACCGTCCTGTCATTTGTGCAAAAAGATCTCCGGGAAATAAACATTATCGGGGATAAAAAGACCCTGGCCCTCCACCTAAAACAGGGGGTCGAAGCAGACGGAGAGAAAAAGGATGCAGCCGCCAAATCCGGTAAAAGTTCGGAACCTCAAACCTCCTGGATAGATGCCAAAGGCAAAAAAGTGGATGCCGTCAAGGTGGGCCGCCTCCTCGGTTTTCTGAATCGACTAGAATGCGAAGCCTATCTGGACGATTCTAAAAAAGACGGTTTTAAAGATCCCGTCTATGTCGTTACACTGAAGGGCGCAAAGGACTATACCCTTTCAATATTTGCCCCAAAAAACAAGGATGAAAAAGCGTATCCGGCGGTCTCTTCGGAAAATGATTATCCTTTTTTACTGTCCGACACCCAGATCGACAGTCTTAAATCCCATATCGCCGAAATTAAAACCGCCCCGGATGCAGCCCCGGTGAAATAGGCATTTTCCCAGAGGAACAGGCTTCCCATTCCACGGGGAAAAGACTTCAAGTTCTGCTCCAATTAGTTGGAGAAGAACCATTTTTAAGAATTTCACTCGAATTCTTGAACCCTTGGCCCCTTGAATCCTTTAAAAAGCATCCACTCTTTTGCAGATGATCCACAATTCATTGACAAAGTAGTTTAAAGGTCAGACCGATCGTGTCAATACATCCGCCGACGGAACAGCCATCCTGCAGTAGCAAGAGCAACTATCCCCATGACCGCCATGGGCCAGTACTGGGTCCACAGCAGATCGAAGGAGGCCCCTTCAAGAAAAACCGAACGAACGATGATGAGAAAGTAGCGCATGGGATTTATGTAAGTGAGGTACTGAACCATTGGCGGCATATTGGCGATGGGCGTCGCAAACCCTGAAAGAATGATGGTCGGAACCAGGAACAGGAAGGCCCCGAGAAGCCCCTGCTGCTGGGTAACCGCAATGGAGGATATCATGAGTCCCGTGCCCACGGCGGAAAGAAGGAAGGTAAAAAGTCCCAGATAGAGGGCGGGGACGCTTCCCCGCATGGGCACGTGAAACCAGAACACCACCACCAGAATAATAAATGTCGCTTCAAAGGTGCCAATGATAAAGCCGGGCAAGGCCTTTGCAATGAGAATTTCAAGGGGCCTCATGGGGGTTACGAGCAGCTGGTCAAAGGTGCCGGCCTCCCGCTCTCTGGCCACGGACAACGCCGTCACCAGCATGGTCACAACCAGGGTCAGAAGGGCGACGATGCCCGGAATGATAAACCAGTGGGAATCGAGAGCGGTATTAAACCAGGATCTGACGAACAGTCTGGCCGGGGGCGGCGAATGACCGTGTAGGATCGCCCATTGCCGGTTGAAATCCGTGACAATGCTGTTCAAGTAATTCAACACAACCATTGCCGTGTTGGAATTTCGGCCGTCCACGATGATCTGGACCTCCGCCGGCCGGTTGTGGAGCAGGTTTTCTGAAAATTTTGACGCCACATGGACCACCACGCGCACTTTTTGGGTGTTGATGAGGGGGGCGATCTCCGTGTCGCTGCGAATCACGGTCGTTAAGGAAAAATTGGGAGAACCCTGGATCTTCGCCAAAAATTCCCTGGAAGCACGCCCGGAGTCCTCGTTGTAGACGGCATAGGGGACATGGTCCAGATTGAAACTGGCAGCATAGCCGAAAATGATAAGCTGAACCACCGGCGGCACGATAACAACCATCCTGCTCTTTTTATCGGTAAAAAGGGCCAGAAACTCCTTGATCATCAGGGCGATTATTCGACGCACCATCTGTTTTTCCCCATCATAGACGTTTTTTCATCCGCTTTTTTACGATCATAAGAAATATTAGGGCCATGGCCATAAGGGCCAGACCGTCATAGATAATGATTGGCCACACATCCCCAGCCAGAAAAACCGTCTGTAACATACTGACAAAATAGCGCGCTGCAATGACGTGGGTCAGGGTCTGGATGATTGCCGGCATGGAGCTTATGTCGAATATGAAACCCGAAAGAATAAAGGCCGGCAAAAACGTAACGATGATGGCAACCTGTCCGGCCACGAACTGGCTTTTTGCCACAACCGATATGAGAAGACCCATGGAAAGGGCCGTTATCAGAAAGAGCGACGACCCTGCGAAAAGGACCCACAAAGAACCTTTCAAAGGCACATTGAAAAACCACGTGGCCATGATCACAGACAGGGTCATTCCCCCCATCCCCATGATGAAATAGGGAATAATCTTGCCCAGTATGATCTCACGCACCTGGACCGGCGTGACCATAAGGGCCTCCATGGTGCCCCGCTCCCACTCCCTGGCCACCACCATGGCCGTCAGGAGTGCGCCGATAAGGGTCATTATCACCGCGATGAGGCCCGGAACCAGAAAGTTCCTGCTGCGCATCTCGGCATTGAACCATATCCGTTCCTTCACCTTGACCGGGATATAAAGGGGCCTGCCGCTTTCAATGGATGTCCGCTCGAGCCATTTGCCCCAGACCCCTCTGACATACCCCTCTATGATCCTGGCCCGGTTGGCATCCACGCCGTTTACGAAGACCCCGATGGGCGCATCCCCCGTGTTGAGTATTTTTTTTCCGAAATCTTCCCGAAGCCAGACGATCCCGTCCACCCTCCCCTCGATCATGGCCTGTTCCGCCGTCTGTATGTCCGTCACGATGACCGGTACAAAGTATCTGGACTGCCGAAATCCGGCCAAAAAATCCGAGGTCTCGTTGCTCTGATGTTCCACCACGATTGCGATGGGGACATATTTGCCATCCAAGGACACGCCGTATCCAAAGAGGAAAAGCAGTATCATGGGGAGCACAAAGGCGATGGCGATGCTGGAGGGATCCCTTATGATCTGATAGCTTTCCTTGCGGATCAGTCCTTTAAGCCGCATGATATTTATGCCGTTGCCAACACCGCGCTTTTGGGGAACTTTCATGTCCGTGCCGCTTCCTTTTCCTCATAATCTTCGATCATGGCAATGAAGGTATCCTCCATGCTGGGATCAGGGGTCCGGGGGGTCCGGAAACGGGATTTTACCGCTTCAGGGGTCCCCTGCCCCAGTATCTCTCCCTGGGCCATGATGACCAGCCGGTCACAGTACTCCGCTTCTTCCATGAAATGGGTGGTCACCATGATGGTGACATTGGACTCCGCCAGATGGTTGATGCGGCGCCAGAACTCCCGACGGGCAAGGGGATCCACTCCGGAGGTGGGTTCGTCGAGAAATAGAATCTCCGGTTCGTGCATCAGGGCCGCAGCAAGGGCAAGCCGCTGCTTGTAGCCCAGGGGAAGATCTCTGCTTGGGGTATCGGCCATCCTGGCGAGTCCGAAGGAATCCAACGCCCATGCGATCCGCTCTTTCTGACGGCGGCCTCCCAACCCATAAGCACTGCTGATAAACCGCAAGTTCTGCCGAACCGTCAAGCCGACATACAGGGAGAACTTCTGGGCCATATAGCCGATCCGGGCCCGGGCCTGGGCCGCCGCAACCCGAAGGTTTTTACCGGCCACGCTGAGTTTACCCCCGGATGCGGGAAGCAGACCGCACAGCATACGGAATGTGGTGGATTTCCCCGCGCCGTTGGCACCGAGAAGCCCGAAAATCTCCCCTTGCCTCACGGTAAAGCTTATCCCTTTAACCGCGTAGAAGTCCCCGAAACGACGATTTACCTTCTCCACCACGATGATATCTTTGCCCGAGCCGTTATGGGGGGAATGGGAGATTTTTTCCGTCTCGAAGCGCGCAACTTTTTCATCACCCGCCATTCGTTGTTTGAGCAAGGCGATAAAGACATCTTCAAACCGGGCAGGGACTGCCTGGACAGACGATTCTGACCCGACGCCGAAGCGCTGTACAACTTGATCGGTTTCAAGGGGCTGATCGGTTACCAGCCGGAGCTTGTCGCCCAGGATAATGGCATCGATCACACCCGGCATTGCACGGATCCGCTCCTGAAGCCGACGCCGGTTCTCACCTTCCGGACTCAGCATGAATGTCTGCTTGTTGAGCTGTCCGCTGAATTGAGACGGGGCATCCTGACCCAGAACATGTCCTTCGTGCATGAGGATGACCTCCTGGCATCTTTCGGCCTCATCCAGATAGGCCGTGCTCAGGAGTACGCTGATCCCCTCCTCCTCGACCAGTCTGTAAACGATGGCCCAGAGTTCACGCCTGGATACCGGATCAACCCCCACGGTGGCTTCATCGAGGAGAAGGAATTCAGGAGGTTTTACCAGGGTGCAGGCAAGGCCCAATTTCTGTTTCATTCCACCGGAAAGCTTTCCGGCAAGCCTTCGGGTAAAGGCGGCAAGTCCGGTCATCTTCATGAGTTCTTCATACCGCTTGGAACGATGGTCCCTGGGAACGCTCTGGAGATCGGCATAGAGATCCATGTTCTCCTGGACCGTGAGGTCTTCATAAAGTCCAAAGCGCTGGGGCATGTATCCGATGGACGCCTGAACCCTGAGGGGATCCCGGGCAACATCCATACCCAGAACGGAAATTTCGCCCCTATCAGGCACCAGAAGCCCGGCGATCATCCGCATAAGGGTGGTCTTTCCAGCGCCGTCCGGACCGATAAGACCGGTCACCACGCCACGCCTGACCTTGACATTGACATCTTTCAGGGCGCTGATCCGCTGCTTGCCCGCCCGAAAATTCTTTTCAATTCCCCGGATGCGCAGCACATATTCCGGGGCCTTCCCCCCGTGGGCTTGGTCCCGGGTCATATCAATCATCCCGACAGACAGAGGAACCCGGCGGGTTCTTGTCCGGGTTCGATGGATCGAAGCGGAGGGACACCGTGGCCGGCATTCCCAGGCGCAACTCATTGTCGGGATTGCACACATAGGCCCGGATCTGATAGACCAAACGGGTGCGGAGCTCGGGCGTTTCGACGTTTTTCGGGGTAAACTCGGCGGTGGGTGAGATATAACCGATCCATCCTTTATAGATCTTTCCGGGAAAGCTGTCCGTGGTAATCTCCGCCTTCATTCCGGGGATGATTTTTCCCAGGCTCGGTTCGGGCACATAGGTACGGACCCACATGGGCTTGTCAAGGGCCATGATATATACGGGGGTCGTGGGAGACGCCATATCGCCGGGCTCCATAATGCGGTCCTGTATCACCCCGGCCGACGGGGCATAGAGCTTTGTATCCCCGAGCTTTTGATGGGCGAGGGCCAGGGTCGCCTCATATCCCTTCAAACGGGCCTCGGCAGCCGCGATATCCTCTTTCCTGGGTCCGATGACGGCAAGCATCAGCACTTCTTCGGCAGCCTTGAGGTCGGCCTTGGCCGTCTTGAGTTTTGCGGTGGCGTCGTCCAGTTGCTGCTGGGGAACATATTTCCCTTTTACGAGCTTTTTAATCCGCTCATGGGTAACTTGGGTCACCTGCAAAACCGCTTCGGCAGCCCTGACCCACTCTCTGGCCCTTTTGATATCCTGGGGTCTCGAGCCGGCAATCATACGGGCCAACACCTGTTTCTGGGCATTCACATTCCCTTCAGCCTCTTTTACCGCCATCTCATAGCGGACAGAATCCATTTCAGCCACCAGCTGCCCCGGCTCAACCACATCTCCTTCCTGGACCAGGAGGCGTTCAATACGCCCGGTGTCGTAGAAGGCCAGCCGGCTCTGGCGGATATCCACGTTTCCATAGAGCCTCATGAGGCCTTCGGACGTATTTTCTCGCCGTTTAAGGCCATACCTACTCCCGACAATCAGTCCCGCTACCAGCAAGAGCACAATTCCGATTCGGATCTTTTTCTTGTTCATTACCCATCCTTTTATTTTTGCCCAAAACCGGGTGCTTTGCACCCGATAGCAACTGCAACGATTAAAGGACTCACGTGCTTTTGCCTTTTCGGGTTATGGTCGAAAAGGCAAGCCACCCGTTTTACGGGTGGTCGTTGACTTCATGAGATATCCGGGTCAGTCGATTTTGGACTTGGTCGCCTCCCACAACGCGTTCATCTTCTCCGGTGGGACCGATCCAAAATCTTTTCCACTTTTTTCAATCAGCTTTTCCATATACTTAAACCGGTTTTCAAACTTCTTCGTGGAATCTCTTAAAGCGAATTCAGGATGAATGCGCGCAAACCGGGCCACATTGACCAGTGTAAAAAGAACATCTCCAAATTCGAGTGCCAAATGATTTTTTTGTTGGGACCTGCCGTCCTGTCTGCTCAACGCTGTTTTCAATTCAGCCCACTCCTCTTCGACCTTTTCCATCACACCGGAAATATCCTCCCAGTCGAATCCTGTTTTAGCTGCACGATCGGAAATTCTATAGGCCCGCATCAGGGCCGGAAGGTTCGAAGGAATTGAATCGAGAATCGACGCCACCGAGGCAAGGGGTTTTTCTTTCATCTTGATTTTCTGCCAGCGGGCTCGGACTTCATCTGCGCTGTCAACCCTGTCATCCCCGAAAACATGGGGGTGGCGGCGGGTCATTTTCTCCAGGTTGAGATCACAGACCTCCTGAATATCGAAACAGCCCATTTCCCGATAAAGACTGACAAGAAACAATATGTGAAACAATACATCTCCGAGTTCCTCGCATACGTCTCCATGACTTCCGGATCCAACGGCATCGATGAGTTCGTACACCTCCTCCAGCAAATACGCCACAATGGTCCGGGGCGTCTGCTTCCGGTCCCATGGACAACCGTTTTTCCCTCGCAAGGTCTCGATCAAGCCGATGATGGCATCAACTCCCATTATTGTCTGCCTCCGTTGACGGAATTTCTCAAATAGTTTTTTTTACGGCGCTTTTCAATTTTCGCTGAAAAAGAGGGGTCGAGGATCCAAGCAGGCAAGGGCCCAACCGTTTGTTTTCCAAAGATTTTATCAGTATTTTAATTATCCTTCAACGGTAAAAATGAGATAAAAACATCACCGGAAGATGCCCTTACGAAACAGTTCGGGTGCGAAACTTAGCTGTTTCGTAAAAAGTCTTTTGTGAGCGACATCGAGCAATTTTGGAGAAGATTCATGACGCGTCTGGCGTTAAAAATTGCAAACTGTTTGAGGGCGTTAGCCCGAGTTCTTGCAATTTAGCCAGGCGAGTCATGAATCCCAAAATTGCTTGCCGAGCGAGCAAAATCAGACTTTTTACGAGTTCATCAAACTTGAGTCACTTTATAAAAAAATGAGACCAACGGGCGGTCGGATATCCGAGCTTAAGATCGGGTCACGGTTTGAATCCATTCGTGCGCGTTAAAAAAAGAACAGCAAATTGGCAAAGTTTTACGATTTCTTTTTGTCCCATTCCTTTCTCAACTCCGTTATCTTGGTCGAAAATGCGTCCTTCATATCTTTGGGGACGATTTTGATCATCTTTTCAGAGATCAGCGTCACATGGGGAGATAGCAGGGAATCTTTGATGAGGGGGACACCTTTGGGTAAGAAGGTGGTAAGGGCAATCAAAATAACCGAAACAATTAGCAAACTTTTCATGGCACCGAAGACAGCACCACAAAAACGGTCAAACCAGCCCAAAAAAGCCAGTTTAAGCAGGTAATTGATAATGACACCAAGAATGCTGATCACAAGGAAGACAACACAAAAAATAACCATAAAACCCAATATGTTAAGGTATCCAGGATTGGAAATCCACTCTGAAAGGGGTTTTGCAACCACCGCGTAATAGGTGTACGCAGCGTAAAAACCGCCAAACACCCCGATTATAGAAGATAATTCTTTTATCAGTCCCCTGAAAACACCTCTTATCACACAATAACATAAAATAACGACGATAATAATATCAAGATAGTTCATGGTATGCCTTTACACGATCTATTATGCCAAAACCTTTGAAAATATAGATAAATTCGGAAAGATCAATTTTTTGAAATATTTTTTTGTTGCCGAAAATTAGCAAAGCAGATATTTCGAGTCAAGGTATTTTTCTTTTTCCCATGTGCATTAAATTGTTATTTGCAATCGTTTGAAAAATTGTTATATGTCAAAGTTGACGGTTTCGTAAAAAGTCTTTTGTGAGCGACATCGAGCAATTTTGGAGAAAGATTCATGATGCGTCTGGCGTTAAAAATTGCAAGCTGTTTGAGGGCGTTAGCCCGAGTTCTTGCAATTTAGCCAGGCGAGTCATGAATCCTAAAATTGCTTGCGGAGCGCGCAAAATCAGACTTTTTACGAGTTCATCAAAGTTCTATTCAAAAATTGATGAAATCGAAAAACTTTTTTGTGTGGGGAGAAAGACCGCTAAAATTTGCCTGTGCTGTTTCTCGACAGACGAATGGCAAGGCCATGGATCGCCGCCTTTCGGGTAACGGGGGCTGTGGATCGAACCAGAATCTATCGGGAACCTGCGTTATTGAGGCGAAGCCGTCAACATGGGGCATCGAACCGGCTCAACCCTGAAACATGGATGAAATTTTCAAAAATAATAAAACCCGATTAATTTTCTCGGATGTTAAGCTGGCGAACCAGCTTTTCGGCGATCTCAACAAGAACCTTAAAAAAATCGAAGCATTGGTGGACGTCTCTATCCACGCAAGAGGCAATACGGTGTTTATCCAGGGGGATAGCATCGCCGAAAGCCTGGCGAAAAACATCCTCAAGCAGCTTTATAATCTGCTAAAAGAAGGATATCCCATATACCCCAAGGATGTGGAGTACGCGGTGAGAATTCTGAGCGAAGACGACCGTATTAACCTCAAAGACATTTTTATGGATAAGGTCTACGTCACGTCGAAAAAGCGGCCTGTAATTCCCAAAAGCCCTACCCA
>Ga0316188_10000283_pt1 | contig 20402 bp, 17 predicted proteins | sample Phiworburrow1_MG_FD_204933 | JGI IMG/M metagenome (GOLD analysis project Ga0316188, IMG submission 204933) | Coastal sediment microbial communities from Maine, United States - Phippsburg worm burrow 1 | ecosystem: Environmental > Aquatic > Marine > Coastal > Sediment | place: USA: Maine... | reverse complement strand
ACTAAGTTTTCATTAACAAAGCTCAATCCTTCTTGCTGACCTGTATTAATTAAAAACGGACGATAGACTTCAATTCCATTTACATAAACCAAATTTTCATCAAAATTACCACCCCGAACATTGTACTGTGTACTTAATTCATTGTTGTTATTTACTCCGGGTAATGTTAATAAAAGAGCTTCTACACCCCCTTTTGCGCCAGGAATTTTAATTGCGTCTGCAGCTTTTACTTTTAAAACGCCTTGAGCATCTTTCTTTTCGTCTTTAACTATAACTTCATCAATTTCTTCAACTTTTACGTTTAGCGTTGGTGAAAAATTAAATGTTTTATTTTTTGGAATGTTAACACTTTTTTGAATGCTTTTATAAGCAACATGCGTAAATTGTATTTTAATTTCAATACCAGCAGGTACAGATAAACTATATTCACCTTTTTTGTTGGTTTCGGTTCCGTATTGTGCAGAAGTAATGGCAACACCCTCAATAGGTTCTTTAAATTCGTTTTTTATAAAACCTTTAATTATGGCATTTTGTCCACAAATAATGGTAGTGAATGTTAAAAATATAATTAGGGTTATTTTTTTCAAGTTATGAGTTATTTTTTTCTAAAGAATGTTGAGTTTAGTGTTGAAGTATTTCCAACATAATCAGTTACAATTACTTTAAGTTCATGTTTAGCATCTATAAATTTTTTGTCACTAAAATTATATGTTAATGTTTTATTTTTAACACTGTATTCCATTAAAATCCATTCCCCATCAATTTCACCTCTATAAGTATTTATTCCTGAACCTTGGTCTGAGATTTTAACCTGAAGCGTGTTTAAGTTAGTCAACCATTGATTGTTATTGAAATTAAGCAAGCTTATTTTAGGAGCTATATGGTCAGAAAGTAATTTGAAATTTCCCAATGTTTTTGTAGAAGTGTAAAATGAATTTTCTTTTTTCACAGTTGATTCATAATCAGAATTTCCATTTTTTTGAATAGCAGCAATGTATAGTTTTTCTTTTTCAGCTTCAGAGTAATTACTAACATCAAAAGTTAATGTGTATCGATCTGAAATGGGAACTGTAGGGGTGTGGACTTTAACCACGCCATTATTCACTTCAAAATCTAAATAAAAATCGTTGTAAAAAGTATTTTTAGGGAATGCAATTGTTACTCCATCAATATTAAATTTTTGAAAATCAGTTGCTATTATTTTATAAGGTGTCGTTTTTGTTGAAGCAGCTATAACAGTTTCTTCTTTTTTTCCATAAACAGGAATGGTAACTTTTTGAGTGTTTCCTTTAAAATCTTTCATAACAATATCAACCGTATAATCTAAACCATCTTCAATAGTTATATAGCCGTTATTCACGGAGTTATAGTACATATTCAACTTATTTGAAGGTTCTATAAAGCATTTTTGAATGCGTTGATTTAATTTTACGTAACGTTCAAAATCAATTAAAAGGTTTATGTATCTTCCTTCTGAAAAAGCAGTAGATGTTGCTTTAAATTCATGAACAAGAGTACCGTTAACATGCATTTCTAAACTGTAAATTCCGTTTTCATTATTAGCTCCATCTAATTGATCAGTAGCGTTAATTCCAAAACCAATGGATCCAAATGCACTTATTTTGTTTGCTATAAAATCGCCATTTGTTAATTTTCTATATGAAAGCTGTACAGGTATAGCCAAACCATTAATATGTGAATTTTCGGCTAATGAATAACCTATCAAAGTTTTAATAGTTGGTTTTTTAGCATCTGGTATTTCAATACCAAAAAGCATAGGGTTAATGGTTTTTTCTGTTTTACTATCTCTTATTTCAAAATGCAAATGCGGACCAGAAAACCCACCTGTACTGCCGCTAAAGGCAATAATTTCACCTTTCGAAATTGGCAATTCACTAGCCAAAGGAAATAGTTCTATTTCAAAACTTTCTTTTTTATATTGATGGTCTTTTAAGTAAGTTTCAACCCTATCATTGAATTTTTGTACATGGGCATAAACAGTGGTGTATCCGTTTGGATGGGTTACATAAATAGCTTTGCCATATCCCCAATGTGAAATTTTAATTCGTGATACGTATCCATTTGCAGCAGCCAAAACATTTAAACCCTCTCTTTGTTCCGTTTTAATATCTAAACCTGCATGAAAATGATTTGGGCGTAATTCTCCAAAAGTACCGGATAATATCATTGGAATTTCTATAGGATTTCCAAAATAATTATTAGGGTATGAGTTAGTTATGGTAAGGTTTCCTTGTGCAGTAGCCGAAAGAAAGTTTAAAAATATAAAAAAAGTTATTAGTTTCTTCACAAAAAATAATTTAGGCTAAAATAGTAAATAATATTTCTTAAAACCGCTCTAACTCAAAGCTTTTATATATAACCATTAAACATTTTATTAAAATGACAGAAAACAGTTGTAATATTCCTTTACTAATGCTAACTTTGTATTTATAGTTAAGATTCTTTAGGCATTTATGAGCTCTATAACAGAAACTGTTAATTTAGTCGAAAACAAACTCAAAATACTTTTAGAAAATTATAATTTTTTAAAGGAAGAAAACGATTTGTTGTATAACAAATTAGCCGTATTAGAAAATCAAATTACTAAAGAGAAGCAGTTGTTTAATGAGCTTGAAAACAAACATCAAACATTAAAAATTGCTAAGACTATAGAAGGCAGTAAAGAAGACACAAGAGAAACAAAACTCAAAATAAATGCTTTAATTCGTGAGATTGATGCATGTATTGTTCAATTAAGCGAATAAGTTCTTTAAAATGGCAGATTCTTTAAAAATAAAGATTACTATTGCAGGAAGATCCTACCCTATAAAAGTGAATAGTGTAAATGAAGAGGAAGGGATGAGAAAGGCAGCAAATCAGATCAATGATTTGGTAACAAAATTTGAAAAGAATTATGCAGTTAGTGATAAACAAGATGTATTGGCGATGTGTGCTTTACAATTTGCTTCATTAATTGAAATTAAAGCTATTAATAAAGATCAGGATTTTTCTGAAGCAATAACAAATTTGAATAAATTAAGTGTTTTAATTGATGAGCATTTAAAAAAATAAGTTCTTTAAAATAAATTAATAATACTGCCTACATTAGTAATTGTTTGTTAAACTCAACAAGATGTCTTTATAAAGGATGAGTCTTAGTTATAAAAGCAAGCCGTCTTGAACGGATCCTTGACCAACTAGTTAATCCTAAACGTGTTATAAGGAGTTTACAAAAAACCTTTCTGATGTAGGCTTTTTTTATAGATAGATGTAAATTATGGTAGAATATATAATGCCAATTATAGTTGGTATCGCAATAGGCCTAGGAATAGGCTATATTATAGCAAAAGTTGTTGAAAAAAATAAAGCAACTAAAATTTTAAGAAATACAAGAAAAGAAGCTTCCACAATTTTAAAAGAAGCTAAAATTGAGGCCGAAGGACTTAAACAAGATAAAATTTTACAAGCAAAAGAAAAATTTATTGAGTTAAAATCAGAGCACGAAAAAGTAATTATTGGTCGTGATAAAAAAATGGCAGAAGCTGAAAAACGCATCCGTGATAAAGAATCTCAAATATCTCAAGAACTCGATAAAAATAAAAAACTTAATGACGAGTTGGTTTTTAAAACAGATGATTATACTAAAAAAGTAGATTATTTAGAAAGAAAAACGGATGAAGTTGATAAGCTGCATAGAAAACAAGTTGATAACCTTGAAGTTATCTCTGGTTTATCTGCTGAAGATGCAAAAAAACAATTGGTTGAATCTTTAAAAGATAAAGCCAAAGCAGATGCAATGGTTGCTATACAAGATACCATTGAAGAAGCTAAACTAACAGCCCAGCAAGAAGCAAGAAAAATTATTTTAAATACCATTCAACGTGTTGGTGTTGAGCAAACTGTTGAGAATTGCGTCTCAGTTTTCAATATAGAATCTGACGATGTAAAAGGTAGAATTATTGGTAGAGAGGGACGTAATATCCGTGCTTTAGAGGCAGCAACGGGTGTTGAAATTATTGTTGATGATACTCCTGAAGCTATTATTTTATCTTGTTTTGATCCAGTTAGAAGAGAAATTGCGCGTTTGTCATTGCATAAATTGGTAACTGATGGTCGTATTCATCCTGCACGAATTGAAGAAGTTGTTAAAAAAACCGAAAAACAATTACAACAAGAAATTATTGAAGTTGGAAAACGAACAGTAATTGATTTAGGAATTCATGGTTTACACCCAGAATTGATTAAAACAATTGGTAGAATGAAATACCGTTCTTCATATGGTCAGAATTTATTACAGCATTCACGTGAAGTTGCCAACCTTTGTGGTATTATGGCTGCAGAATTAGGTTTAAATGCTAAATTGGCTAAAAGAGCAGGTTTGCTGCATGATATTGGAAAAGTTCCAGAAACTGAAAGTGATTTACCACATGCACTGTTAGGAATGGAGTGGGCTGAAAAATACAATGAGAACCCTGAGATTTGTAATGCCATTGGAGCCCATCACGATGAAATTGAAATGAAAACTATGATTGCTCCAATTGTACAGGTTTGTGATGCCATTTCTGGTGCAAGACCAGGGGCTCGTCGTCAGGTTTTAGATTCTTATATCCAACGTTTAAAAGATTTAGAAGATATTGCCTTTGGTTTCCAAGGTGTTCAAAAAGCATATGCTATTCAGGCGGGTAGAGAATTACGTGTAATTGTTGAAAGTGAAAAAGTGACCGATGTAAGAGCATCGGAACTTTCATTCAGTATTTCACAAAAAATTCAAAATGATATGACTTATCCTGGGCAGGTTCGTGTAACTGTAATTAGAGAAACACGTGCTGTTACAATTGCCAAATAAGTTTTTGTTAAAATAAATTTAATTTTAAAAATCTCGTTTCGACGGGATTTTTTTATTTAAAACGGTAACTCATATTTTGCAATTACTTTCTCGGATGAAAAGTGTTCATTACATTTTTTAAGAAACTTTTATCTAAGTGCATGTAAATTTCTGTAGTTGTAATGCTTTCATGTCCTAACATTTGCTGTATGGCTCTTAAATCGGCTCCTCGTTCCAGTAAATGGGTTGCAAATGAATGCCGGAAAGTATGTGGACTTATTTTTTTATCAATTCCAGCTTCTTCGGTTAAATTTTTAATAATGGTAAAAATCATGACCCTTGTGAGTTTTCGACCTCTTCGGTTTAAAAAAACAGTATCTTCAAATCCTTTTTGAATTTTAATAAGACTTCGGTTATTTCTAAGATATAGATTGATGTATTTTTGAGTTTGACTATTGATAGGGACAAAACGTTGTTTATTTCCTTTTCCAATAACTCTAATAAACCCTTCATCAAAAAATAAATCGGAAACTTGTAACTCAGTCAATTCAGAAACACGCAAACCGCAGCTGTACAAAGTTTCTAAAATTGTTCTATTGCGTTCGCCGTGCGGCGTACTTAAATCTATGCTGTTTATAATGCTGTCAATTTCTTCAAGCGATAAAGTATCAGGTAGTTTTCGACCAATTTTTGGTGATTCAATTAAATCAGTCGGATTGTCTTTGCGGTAATCTTCAAAAATTAAATAATCAAAAAAATTTCTAAGCCCAGAAATTAAACGTGCTTGTGAGCGTGCATTTAATTCTTTTGAAGCATTGTAAATAAATTCCTGAATATTTTCTGAAGTAATTGAAATAGGAGAAACCGTTATTTGATGATCTTCCAAAAACAAAATTAGTTTTTTTACATCTAAAGAATAGCTGTCTATTGAGTTTTTTGCCAACCCTTTTTCAATTTTTAAAAACAGCCGATAATCCTTTAAAGCAGTGTTCCATTTCATACGCTGAAATTACAATTTTTATGATAATAATAGATTTATATATCGTAAATTTAATATAGTTTTTAAAAGCATTTTAACTTAAATTAAAAAAGTATGAAAACAATTGTGTTATTTGTAGTTATTGCAATTTTCACTTTGGGAAGTTTAAATGCGCAAGAAAAAAAGAATGTGGAACTAGGCGTTAATATTGGATTGAGTTTTTCAAATGTATCCGATATTGATGCTAACGAATCAACAAGCTCGAAAATTTCTTATAATATAGGAGCTTCAGGTGAGTATTATTTTTCTAATAGATGGGGACTAAAAGCCAAATTGATTTATGATAGAAAAGGTTGGTCTGATGGTTTTATATATGATGAAATTTTAGATTTATTTGTTGAGAATGTAGATTTTAAATTAAACTATTTAACCATTCCTGTAATGGCTAATTGGCATTTTGGTTCCAATAGAAATTGGTATTTGAATTTTGGCCCATATGTTGGATTTTTAGTAAATGCCACAGAATCATGGTCTGAAAGCGATTTAAAGGATAGTTTTGAATCAGTCGATTTTGGTATCGCTTTAGGTATTGGATATAAATTTACATTAAATGACACCACTAAATTATTTGTAGAATATGATGCACAGTCTGGTCTTTCTGAAATTTTTAAATATAGCGATATGGAAACTATTACAAATGGCAGAAACAGTGTTAATGTTGGTGTATTATTCAATATTAAGTAAATAATATAACGTCTTAAAATAGGCTTATAGAATTATTAATTTGAAGGTAGTGATTTTTTATTGCTACCTTTTTTACTTTATCAAGAAGCCTAAATTTTATACAAATAAATATGACTTTTAATTATGTTACTTTTTATAAATGAGATATATTTGTCGTTAAATTTTATAATAAAACATTTAATTATGAAAAAAATTATTTTATTGTTATTTGTAGGTGTACTTGCAACTGTAAGTGCAAATGCACAAGCTGAAATAGGTATTAAAGGTGGTGTGAATTTCCCTTCTATAATGGGAGATAACATCAATGGGATTCGTTACAGAACTGCTTTTAATATTGGTTTAGTAGCTGAAATTGAAACATCTCCTAGCACATCAGTTCAACCAGAAATTATGTATTCAGGTCAAGGCTTTCATTACAACGGAGGAACGTTTATAGGTCCAGATGGTCTTATAACTTTGGCTGAGGACAATTATAAATTTGATTATTTAAACATTCCTCTTGTTTTTAAATACTATTTTAGTGAAGGTGCTTCTTTTGAAGTAGGTCCTCAAGTAGGGTTTTTATTATCAGCAAAAACGGACGATGGATCAGAGAAAGGGTTTGTTAATTTAAAGGACAATTTAACAACTGCATCTTTTGATTTTATAGTTGGTTTTGGATATAAATTTGACAATGGCTTTAATTTAAATGCACGTTATATTGGAGGATTGACAAATGTTTGGAAAGGTTATGTGAAAAATCCACCTCCAGGATATTGGTATTATGATTATGGAAAAAGAAATAGTGTATTTCAATTAACACTTGGTTACTATTTTAATTGATAAAAGTATTTAAAAAAGGAAGCAAATTGCTTCCTTTTTTTTTGCTTAAAAATTAATTACTTTTACATTATGAAAAAAATATTGATACTGAACGGTCCAAATTTAAATTTACTTGGCAGACGTGAACCCGCTATTTATGGCAATTTAACTTTTGAAGAATTTTTTGAAACGTTAAAAAAGAAATATGCCGATGTTGAACTTCACTATTTTCAAAGTAATGTGGAAGGTGAATTGATAAATAAATTACATGAAGTAGGATTTAGTTTTGAGGGTGTTATTTTAAATGCAGGCGCCTATACACACACATCAGTAGCCATTGGAGATGCGATTAAAGGTATTGAAACACCGGTGATCGAAGTACATATTTCAAATGTTCATGCGCGTGAAGAATTTCGTCATGTTTCGTACATAGCTCCAAACGCAAAAGGGGTTATTGCTGGTTTTGGACTGCAAAGTTATGAGTTGGCTTTGGAAAGTTTTATAGATTAATCTAATTGAAATAACATAAAAAAGCGCTTAAGAATTCAATTCTTAAGCGCTTTTTCTATATTTAAATAAATATTTACTCTTTAACAGGAGTTGCTTGAACTTTACTTGGGATCTTATAAGCATAGCCTATAGCAAAGGTCATATTTCCCATATGAACAGAACCGTAAGTGTCAACATCACTTTGTAATGGTACAAAACCATAAGATCCTCTCCAATCAAATAGAATTTCACTGTTTTCACCAACATCATACGTAATACCAATACCAGCCATAGCACCAAAATCCATATTTGAAAGATCACTGTTAATATCAGTTTCAGCTGTTAAATCAACAGGGGGAAGATCCGGCCAAAATTCTTGAGGAACATCCGCAACTGGATATTTAACTCGAATAGTTTGTGTTTCGTCCCAGTATAATGGAACTTCGCCATAGCTATCAGTAATTTGTTTTGGACTGATAATAAAATCTACATAAGGTCCGGCATTAACATACACACCCCATTTACTACCTAAATTCCATTCATATTTTGCTAAAATTGGAATTTCTATATAAGAAAAGACCGCTTTATTATCAAAAGTAGCATAAACAGGGTTTCCTTGAACAAGATCTTCTAGCGGCCCTAATGCTGCCGGAGGGATTGGCTGCACTCCATTGCGTTCCCCACCTTTTCTTGAGAAGCCCAGTTCAGCTTTGATTGAAAAATGTTCTGTAATTCCAAAATCTGCAAAGAAACTAGCGTCAAATCCAAGAACAGTTTCATAGTCTTTGCTATAAATATTGTCGTCAGTACTTTTTAAATTAGGAATACCAACTCCTGCACGGATACCATACTTGTTTGTTTGTGCATAATTGGTAGTCATGACCAATACAAAGCACACCAATAAAAGTTTGTTTAAGTTTTTCATTTAAATGTTTTTATAAATTAGATACTAACAAATATAGAAAAATTATGATAACATTAACATTTATAAAGCAGAATAATAGAAGTAGATATTATGCTACTTTAGTGGTATTAAAATTTTTCAAACACCCCCAGGCCAAATAAGGCAAAATCATATTTTACCGGATCATTTTTATCCATTTTACGTAAACTAGCATCTAATTCAGCCAATGCTTTAGCATCGTTTTGTTTTCTTTTCAGTAGGCCTAATTTTCTGGCTACATTTCCAGAATGCACATCTAACGGACAAGATAAAATGCTAGGTGAAATACTTTTCCAAATTCCGAAATCTACACCAGCATTGTCGTTTCTAATCATCCACCTTAAATACATATTAATTCTTTTTGAAGCCGAACCTTTCATAGGGTCAGACATATGTTTGGTCGTTCTTGCTAGATGTGGCAACTCGAAAAATACTTTTTTTAGTTGGTGTATAGCTGGTTGAAGAGAATCAGGTGTAGAATAGGTTTCAAAAATATGCTCTAAACCTTCATGATTTGTGTAAATGTGTTTAAGTGCTTTTATAAAATATTGAAAATCAATAGAATTAAAGGTTCTATGGACAAAGCCATCAAAATTATCTAAGTGATGCTCTTTATGATTCATCACAAAATCATAAGGAGAATTACCCATTAATTCCATCATACGTTCAGCATTTTTTATAATCATTTTTCTATTACCCCACGCTATGGTAGCAGCTAAAAAACCTGATATTTCAATATCTTCTTTTAAATGATATAGATGTGGAATTTGGATAGGGTCACTATCAATAAACGCAGGGTTATTGTATTGAGTTACTTTTTCATCTAAAAAAGTTTTGAGTTCGGTTTTATTCAATTGTTTTTATTTTTTGTAAATGTATGAAAATAAAAAAAGCACCCTTTTGAATTGAATAGCGCTTTCTATTTAAAATATAAATATGATTGAAAATGGATCACATTCCATAAAATGAAGACCAACCATTTTACATGTTGAAAAAAGAACATTCTTTAAAGATGTAATTTAAATCTAAGATAAGCTAAACCTACAATCTGTAAAATAACACTCAGGAAATTGATTATTAGCTAAATAAATTTCTAAAAGTAGTAATTAACAAAACTGCAATGGTCATTTTTTTCCTTAAAAAAGGTGTTTCACTTTAATTTTTCTCATCAATTTATTTGCTACTCATAGCTGGTTGATTCATAGCTTAATAACAAACATTTTTATTTTTACCGTTATATTTCTAAACATTTTTCAGATAAATAATAAATGAATGAACATTTATTCATAAATTTGCCGAATCAAAAAAATATAAAATGGCACGTAAAATAGATGCAGATAAAATAGTTAGAATAAAAGAAGCCACCATGAAAACAATTGTTGAAAATGGTATTGAAGCTACTACCATAGCAATGATTGCAAAAAACGCAGGAGTTAGCGGAGGCTATTTGTATAGAACTTACAAAGGAAAGCAAGATTTGATTAATGAATTATATTACGATAAAGTAAACTCATTATATAAAGAGTTGGAGTTTTTACTGGCGCTTAATCAAACAAGTGTAAGACTTTTGATAGAATCGTTTATTCAAAACAGGGTAATTTACTTTTTAAATGAACCAATTGCTTCAAAGTTCTTTTATCAATTACTTCATAATGAGAATTTTTTGGCTTCAAATGATATTAAATATAAAAGTGCAGAATTAATGGAGCGAATTAAAAATATTGGAGTTAAATCTGGTGAAATTTCCGCTAATACAACCGTTTATCAGTTGCATTATCACATATTAATTTATGCTGTAGACTTTATAAACTTTACCCGAAAAAATATATTTGGAGAGCAAGAAATTACTATAAATGACGTAAAAAGCTTGACAGATAATATTTTAAAAATTTTAAAATAAATGAAAGCGATTATAAATTTTAAATTAATGAAATTGAATAGAATAGAAATAAAATTACTGTTGTTTTTAGTACTTGGTGGAACGTTCACAAATGCACAAGAACTAACTTTAAAACAGGCATACGATGTAATGTTATCCAATAATGGTGATGCAAAAGCATCAAGTTTTGAAGTTAAGGCAATGGAAGAAGAACATAAAGCAACAAAGGGTCTGCGATTGCCAACAGTTGGCGTTTCAGGTACTTATTTTCATTTAGATGAAGATATTGCCGTAGATTTAAACTCCCAAAGAAATATGATTGGCGGTTTATTAAGTATTCCAGATCCAGCAGCAGTTTTAGGTGATTGGAATTTGACATTACAAGAAAAAAACTTAGGATTTGCCACTGCAGATGTAGCTATGCCAATTTTTGCTGGAGGAAAAATTAACGCAGCAAATAAAGCTTCTGAAATTAAGTTAGATTTATCAGAAATACATCATAAAATTAAAGAAGACGAGTTAACTATAAATTTAATTAACTACTTTTTTAAGTTGAAATTGGCAAAAGAAGCAGCCCAATTGAGACAAGAAGTATATGATGTAATTTTATTGCATAACAATCAGGCAACTAAGTTTTTTGAAAATGGTATGATTCCAGAAGTAGAAACATTAAATGCAAAAGTAGCCTTGTCAAATGCTAATAGAGCGTTACTTGCCGCTAAAAAAGATGTGGCTTTAGCAACTACAGTTGTTCAAAATTTAATTGGTATAAATACTATTGAAAGTTTTTCAAGCAAATTTAATGAGCCAATAATTGTAAAACCACTGAAAGAATTTCAAGATGAAATGATTACTGAAAATATGCTATTAAAAACCATTGAAAAAAATCATGAGCTGGCAGAAGTTGGTGTAAAGGTTGAAAAGAGTGATTATTTCCCTAAAGTGGGTGTTTTTGGGAAATATGTACTTTGGACAGATAACTTACCTTTAGTTGATACAAAATGGTTTGTTGGAGTGGGTGTAGATTGGGAATTGTTTAATGGTTTTCAAAGAGAGCACAAAATAAAAGCTTCAAAATATAAAATTGCTCAGGTTGAAGAAATAGACAAACAAGCAAGGCTAAATGTTACTACATATACAGAAAAGTTATACAGTACAATGCAAAAAGAATTGGAACAATACGAAAGTTTAAATGCCGATAAAATATTGGCCGAAAAATTAAAATTTATGCGTACACGTGCTTTTGAAGAAGGTACAGGAACATCTTTAGAAGTAGTGGATGCAACTTTAAAATTATCTGAAATACAATTACATAAAATAAAAGCCTTATACGAGTATAATATAACTTATGGAGAGTTAATGGTACTTACAGGGAAAACAGCATCTTTTTTAAATCAAAATTAAATTAAAAATGAGAAATCCAAAATTTATAAAATCATTAATTAGTATTGTTATTATTGCAATCCTAGTATTATCGGGTGTTTGGTTAATATCAAAACCGAAGACGCTTGTTTTACAAGGTAGAATTGAAGCTAAAGAAATTTATTTATCAGCCAAAATACCAACTCGTATTAATTCTTTTGAAGTTAAAGAAGGAGAAAGTGTTAAAAAAGGACAATTATTAGCGACACTTACAAGTCCTGAAATTATGGCAAAAGAACAACAAGCATTGGCTTTAAGGGATGCTGCAAATGCTCAAAAAAATAAAGCAACCAATGGTGCAAGAGTAGAGGAAATTAGAGGCGCAAAAAGCGTGTACGAAAAAGCAACTGCTGCCGCTAATGTTATGAAAAAAACCTATGCGCGTATGGAGAATCTATTTAAAGATGGTGTGATTTCTGAACAACAACGCGATGAGATTTTTGCTAAAAAAGAAGTAGCCATTAAAGACCAGGAAGCTGCATTAAGTATGTATCAAATGGCAATGAAAGGAGCTAGAAATGAAGATATTGCAGCTGCTATTGCCTTGGTAAAACAAGCTGATGGTGCTTTAACTGAGTTGGAAGGTTACAAAAATGAACGAAATATTATTTCACCAATTGATGCTGAAGTACTTAATTTTTTACCTGAAGAAGGTGAATTAATTGGTGCCGGTTATCCTGTAGTTCATTTGGTAGATTTAGCAAATAGTTATGCCATTTTAAATATTAAGGAGACAAGTCTTTCTAACTTTAAAAAAGATGATGTTTTTGAAGCAACCATTCCAGCATTGAATCATAAAAAAGTGAAATTTAAAATCTATTATGTAGCTGCTTTAGGTGATTATGCCACTTGGAACGCAACAAAAGCAACGGGAGATTTTGATGTAAGAACCTTTGAAATTAAGGCAGCGCCAGTTTCTAAAGAAGTTGATTTAAGACCAGGAATGAGTATTTTAATTGATTATTCTCAATTTAATGAGTAAACTAAAACCCTCTTTACGAATTGCAAAACGAGAAATAGCATTGTTATTTAATAGCAAGTCTACTTTTATTTTTGCAATTGTACTTCCATTTGTTTCAATATTGTTTTTTAATACACTATTAAGTGATGGTGTGGCTCGTAATTTACCAGTTGCTGTGGTTGATTTAGACCATTCTGCAATTTCAAGAAATGTTATTGCTCAGTTGGACGCAGCACCAGAAATTGAAGTTCATTTTTTTCCTTTAAATCAGCAAAAGGGAGAGGAATTAGTTCGGTTGGGAAAAGTGTACGGTGTAATTACCATTCCACAAAATTTTGAAGCCGATTTAAAAAGTGGGAAACAAGTGAGTATTATAAATCAATACAATAGCAATTTATTGTTGCCTGGAGGTTTGGAATATAAAGCTTTTAGAAAAGTTATTGGAACTATTTCGGCGGGTGTAAATATTGAAAAACAACGTAAACAAGGCGTTTCAATGCAGCAAGCGATTGTTAATTATCAGCCAATTGTTTCCAATAATCATGTATTGTCTAATCCTTATACAAATTATTCGTACTATTTAAATACTGGATTTTTGGCAATGTTTTTTCAAATATTTGTAATGCTTACAACCATTTATTGTTTTGGAGCAGATTTAAAATATAGCAAAGGAAATAAATTGTTAAATATTACTGATGGAAATCTTTCTGCCATAATTTTAGGAAAAGTATTGCCATATACGGTTTGGTTTTTACTTGTTGGAATTATTATGCTTTTTAGCATGTATGTATGGCAAGATTTTCCTTTTTTTGGAAATAAATTAGCGGTATTAATTGGTTTGTTTTTATTAATTGTAGCAAATCAGTCGTACGCATTGTTTTTTATTGCAGTAAGTAATAGTTTTAGAGAGGCTTTAACAATAGGTTCTGGTTTTGCAGCTGTTAGTTTGTCATTTTCAGGAATAACCTTTCCAATTTTTGGAATGCCAAAAGTATTACAATGGTTAAGTCAAATTTTTCCGTTTACACATTTTTTTGAATTATTATTAGACCAATCTCAACGCGGGTTTCCAGTATTTTATTCGTTAAAAGCGATCACTATTTTAGTGGTTTTAAGTGTTGTTCCAATTTCATTGGGGTGGTTTAAATTAAAAAGATTGTTTTCAAAAGGAGTGTTCAATCATAGCGTTTAATAATGAAGAATTTATTTAAATTATATTACAAAGCAAAAATCTCTTTTTGGAATACATTTTCAACAGAATGGAAATCCATTAAATCGGATAAAGCGGTTATAAGTACATTTTTATCAGTAGCAATTATTATTTTAGTCGTTTACACGTATATATATTCAAATCAGGTAGTTAAAGAAGTTCCAGTAGCAATTGTAAATCAGGATGCTACAAAAATGAGTAGAGATTATATTGCAATGTTAGATGCTACTGAAGGGACAAAAGCTGTTACATCTTATACAGATTTACAAGAAGCAAAAAGAGCCTATTATTCGAAAAAAGTGGAGGGAATAGTTATCATTCCAAAGAACTTTGAAAAAAATATAAGAAGCGGTAAACAAACAGCAATTACGACTTTTTCAGATGCATCTAATATGGTTTTTTATAAAAGAGTTTTAGGGGATGTTTCTACTGTTAATGGTTATTTTAGTGCAGGTATTTTTATTAAAAAAGAAATGGCTAAAGGAGTTTCGGTAGCCAAAGCCCAACAAAATTACACACCAATACAAGCAATTTCTACAAGTTTATTCAACACCACATCTGGTTACGCGACTTATATGATACCGATGCTAACAGCCTTAATTGTACAATTGGTATTGTTAATGGGAATTGGAATTTTAAGTGGGTCGCGTAGAGAGACTATAACTACCCATACAAATTTTCCAAGGTTATTGCATAAAGGAGGAACAATACCTGTTTTGTTGGCAAAAGCTTGTTTATACACTGCTATTTTTATGGTAATTATTCCAATTCAAGTTGGAATAGTTTACACCTTGTTTTCAATTCCGGTTAGATCTTCTTTATTTTTAATTTATATATTTATAATTCCTTATGTATTTTCAGTAGTGTTTTTAGGAATTACCATTAGTTCATTATTTAAAAGAAGAGAAGATTCTATTGTTTTTTTAGTATTGCTTTCTATTCCATCATTAATGTTAAGTGGTTTGTCGTTTCCTGTTGAAGGATTTTCAGCATTTTATCAATTAATTTCAAAGATAATTCCGTCTTCACCTGGAATTAATGGTTTTGTCAGGTTAACACAAATGGAAGCTTCATTTTCAGAAGTAATGAATGAATGGAATCATTTGTGGTTGTTAACTGGTATCTATTTTATTTTTGCGGCTATTTCATTAAAAATAAGAGCATTTAGAGAATTTAATCACTTAAATTTAATTACAAAAAAAGAGATAGTTTAAAACGATCCATCATTTTGAAGTATTTTTAACAATCGTTTTTATGTTTTTTAAAGCCATGTTAGCCGTTAAAAACACCCTCGATTTCCGTATCCTTTTTCAATGAAAACAGATGAAGAATCTGAATAGGATAGCTCTCAAAAAATTGCGTTGTTATATTTAACAACTTTTAATATAAAAAATCTTTGCGTTCGATTTTATTCAATTGTTTTTTTGCAAAAGTCTGAAAATAAAAAAAGCGCTATTTAATTTAAAAAAGCGCTTTGTATCTAAAATATTTATATTTTTAAAAATGGATACCTACACCAAAACCACCAAAAGAAGCAGATCCTCCACCAAATTCAGCTAAAATACCCCAAGTTTCATTGAACTTGTATTCAACACCAACGTGAGCATTGATATCAAAAATATCGTCGTCCTGTCCTATATTGAAACTAGTGTCAACACCTGCCCAAATATCCCAAGGATCAGGTAATGACATTAAACCATCAAAATAATAGTCAGCTTTTAAACCTAAACCAATATAATCAAAATCTAAAGGAACTGTAACAGCTGGAGCAACAGTAATGTAATTTGCAACATCAATTTCATAATTTGCTTTTATTTTGGTGTTGTTACCAAATGAGATAGCTAAATTTAATGCTTGATAATCCTCTTGAGCCATTGCTTTATTTGACACACCTACAAAAAGACCTGTAAATAATAATAAAGTTAATAATTTTTTCATTTTAAATGTTTTTAGTTATATGCAAATATATATTTTTTGATTATAAATTATTAAATAAAACGATAAAATTACAATTAAATATGCACTGAAATGGTAAGTAAAATCATGGTGAAAATAATAAGTATGAAAAAGAGAGGTGTTACAAATTTAAACCATTTGTCGTATCCAACTTTAACAATTGCCAATGAGGGTAACAACAAACCAGTTGGACTTATAAAAGCAAATAAACCCATACCAAATTGATAAGTATTTACAATAATTTCTCTTCCAATTCCAACAGTATCAGCTAAGGGAGCCATTATGGGCATGGTTAGAACTGCCATTCCAGAAGAGGAAGGGATAAAAAATGATAAACCACTATAGATAAATAACATTGCATTTGTGAAAACGCCTTTGTTCATACCTTCAGTTAAACCGCTTGCATAATATAGCATCGTGTCACTTATAAAACCATCATTCATAAGAACAGATACACCTCGAGCTATTCCAATAATAATGGCAACTCCAAGCAAATCTCCTGCTCCTTTAACAAATGTTTCAACAAAAATAGCTTCTTTTATTTTTCCTATAAATCCTATTAAAATAGCTCCGGTTAAAAAAACGGTAGTCATTTCTAAAAACCACCAATCCAATTTTACAACTCCATAAATCATAATTACAAAGCACATCGAAAAAATAAAAATGATAAGTTTTAGTTTGGTATTGAGTTTTAAATTGGATTCAGTTTTGTTTCCAAATAACTTTTCTATGGCCTCTTTTTGATTAAAAATAATCGATTTAGAAGGGTCCTTTTGAACACGTTTTGCGTAAATTAAAATGTAAATAATGCAAATTAATGTTCCTAGTATTAGCATAATAAGCCTTCCTTCAATTCCGGTAGTCCAATTAATACCAGCGGCATCGGAAGCTATTATTGTACTAAACGGATTTGTAGTGGAACACATAGACCCAATGGATGAGCCTATATAAATAGACGCTAGAGCCACAATAGCATCGTATTTTGCGGCTAAAAATACGGGGATTAGTATGGGGTAAAAAGCAATGGTTTCTTCAGCCAATCCAAAAGTAGTACCTCCAAGAGCAATTAAACAAACAACAATAATAATTAGAAGGTATTCTCTACCTTTTAAGATGCCTGCAAAAAAGGAAATTCCTGCTTCAAAAGCACCTGTAATGTTCATAATACCAATAAGCCCACCAATAATGAGTACTAAAAAAATGATATCCGCAGCTTCAATTATACCTTTTATCGGTGATTTTAAAAAGGCAAGAACACCTTGTGGTTTGGCTTCTAACTTTTTGTAAGTATTTGGAACATTGATAGGTTTCCAAATGTCGCCATTAGTAAATTTTTCTAGTGGAATTTTTATATTCAACCCATCTAAAGTTGCTTTCGTTGCAGGTAAGCTTATAGATTTATCAATACTATTTTGTGTAAATGTATGATCAGATTTTTGATATAAAATAGTATCATATTTTCCTGCAGGAACGATCCAAGTTAACAATGTGACAAACCCGGCAATTATAAATAAAATGGTTTGCGCTGTTGGAAATTTAATTTTTTTTATCATTCAGTCTTATTGTTAATTGAATTTTATAATGATAATTTGTTTAAAAAATAAGAAGCGAATATATGAATTTCAAACTTATATTGAAGTGTAACTTTTTTTGAATAAAAAGAATAATTAAAAACAAAAAAATGATGATTTTTAAAGTGAAATTTGAATTCTAAAATGGTGAAATCTCTATTTTTAGTTATAAATTTAATGTTGTAAATTTAAAAAGCTATTCAAACGGAGGCTTTTTAACTCATTATAAAATAATATGTGATGCATAATCAAGATCAAATAAACCAGCTTCATCAAAAATTAGAATTGCTTTTAAAACGGCAGGAAGATTTTTCAAAAGAAGTACAGGAATTACAGGAAGCGTTATTGAATCTTAAAAGGGATGAAGTAATTCAGCCTTTTGAAAAAGAAGCAGTAAAAGAAGATTTAAAAGAGGAGTTCAAAGAAGAAATAAAAAAGGAAGTAATAGAAGAGAAGAAGCCCGTTTACAGCAGCAATTCAAATCCATCTAAATTATATAGAGATGTAAATCATAAGATTTTAGGAGGCGTATGTGCAGGATTGGCAAATTACTTTGGCATTAACAGAGTTTTAACCCGTATTCTATGGCTATTGCTTTCATTATTTATGGGAACGGGATTTATTCTTTATATTATCCTTTGGATTGTAATACCAAAAGCTGAAAATGCAACGAATATAAGAAGTAAACAACATCAAAAATCACCAAAAACAACTAGCGAGTACGTTCCGCCAGTAACTTATAATTCAATAAAAATTAGTAATGATTTAGAAAAATTTATTGGTGAAAATCTGATTAACAAAATTGGTATTGCTATTTTAATTATTGGGGTTGCAATTGGAGCAAAATACTCTATTGAAAATGATTTAATAAGTCCTGCAACCAGAATTATTTTGGGTTATCTAGTAGGGTTGGGGCTTTTAGGTTTTGGAATAAAATTAAAAAAGAAGTACTTAAACTTTAGTGCTGTATTGGTCAGTGGGGCTATGGCTATTTTGTATTTTATGACCTATGCGGCATATAGTTTCTATGCCCTTTTTCCGCAAGTTTTTTCATTTTTATTAATGGTTGTATTTACGGTTTTCACCGTATTAACTGCCCTAAATTACAACAAACAAGTTATTGCTCATATTGGTTTGGTTGGTGCTTATGCAGTTCCATTTTTGTTAAGTGAAGGTAAAGGAGACGTTGCAGTTCTTTATAGTTATATGGCAATTATAAATATTGGAATCTTGTTTATTGCCTTTAAAAAATATTGGAAACCCCTTTATATTTCATCTTTTGTGCTTACATGGCTCATGTTTACTTCATGGTATGCCTCAAATTATAACGCAGATGAATATTTTGGATTGGCATTTGTATTTGTTTTTATATTTTTTGTAACTTTTTATCTAACTTTTCTTGCCTATAAATTGCTTCAAAATGAAAAATTTGAAACATTGGATATTTTGCTGCTATTAGCTAATTCATTTATATTTTATGGCATTGGATATGGTATTTTAGACAGTCATGAAATAGGAGCACAACTATTAGGTGTTTTTACACTTTTTAATGCAGCAATCCATTTTATTGTGAGTGTAATTATCTATCGCCAAAAATTAGCCGATAAAAATTTGTTGTATCTAATTGCTGGTTTGGTACTTGTTTTTATAACCATTACCATCCCAGTTCAGTTAAATGGAAGCTGGGTTACCTTGTTATGGGTTTTTGAAGCTGCTTTATTGTTTTGGATTGGTAGAACAAAAAACAATGCCATTTATGAAAAAATTTCCTACTTATTAATGTTACTGGCATTTTTAAGTATTTTGCAAGATTGGGGAACAGCATATAATAGTTATTCTTTTGAAGCTTCAACTGTGGAAAACATCCCATTTTTTAATATTTATTTTTTGAGTTCAATGCTATTTATTGGTGCATTTAGCTTTATCAATGTTTTATATCATAGCAAAAATTATGCTTCTCCAATAGAAATAAAGGAAGAGTTGAAGAAATTAACCTCGTTTGCAATTCCTGCCATTCTTCTTATTGTATTGTATGTTGCCTTCAGAATGGAAATTGCAAATTATTGGGATCAGCTTTATGCAAATTCAGCGATTACTATAAGTAGTGGAGAAGAATATTATCAACAGATTTATAATAATTACGATTTACAAAAATTCAAAACAATTTGGTTGCTTAATTACTCGTTATTATTTGTTGCGATTCTTTCTTTTGTGAATTTTAAAAAATTTAAAAGCAGACAGTTAGGCTTAGTGAATTTAGGTTTAAATGCAATAGTAATGTTACTTTTTTTAATACAGGGATTGTATGTGCTTAGTGAATTGCGTGAAAGTTTTTTAACTCAAGAATTAGCGGAATATTATAAGTTGACTAATTTTAATATTGGAATCAGATATGTTTCATTTGCCTTTGTTACAACTTTACTCATAGCGACTTATAAATACATTCGCCGAGCGTTTATGAATGTAGATTATAAAATATATTTCGATTATTTATTGTACACCTCTATTTTATGGATTACAAGTAGTGAACTTATAAATTGGTTGGATATTGCTGGTTCTTCTGAATCATACAAACTTGGTTTAACGATACTTTGGGGTGTTTATGCATTACTGCTAGTTTCT
>Ga0316188_10000282_pt1 | contig 20421 bp, 19 predicted proteins | sample Phiworburrow1_MG_FD_204933 | JGI IMG/M metagenome (GOLD analysis project Ga0316188, IMG submission 204933) | Coastal sediment microbial communities from Maine, United States - Phippsburg worm burrow 1 | ecosystem: Environmental > Aquatic > Marine > Coastal > Sediment | place: USA: Maine... | reverse complement strand
CAGAAATAATCCGCCGTTTCGCGCCCGCCGAATGCGCAGTGCATGGCGCCAGTGCTTCGCTGGCAAAGGCACTTTTTTTGCTGGAAAAATATCCGGAGACAGAAATATTTTGTCATCAGGCCGACTGGCTCGCCTCTGTGCTCACTGGAAAATACGGAATCAGTGATGAAAATAACTGTTTAAAACTGGGCTATGACAGCGTCAAACAGCAGTGGCCCGACTGGCTGCAGAAGAACAGCGAGAACGCAGTGATCCCGCAAGAACTTCTGCCACAGGTAAAAACGCCGGGGGCAGTTATCGGCCCGGTCAAACCGGCATTGATCGAAAAGTATTTTTTTTCAGTTAACTGTATCGTAGTAGCCGGTACCACTGACAGCAATGCAGCAGTACTTGCCACAGGCGCAAATCAGACCGGTGATGCCGTAACCTCGCTAGGCAGCACACTGGTCGTAAAGCTATTTTCTGCGTCACCGTTATTTGCGCCTGAGTACGGCATCTATAGCCATCGCCTGAATGATCACTGGTTAGTGGGCGGCGCCTCCAATAGCGGCGGCCTGGTGCTGTTACAGCATTTCACCCAGGCGCAGCTTGATGCCATGACACCCCAACTCGACCCTGGGCAGTCGACGGAGTTAAACTATTACCCGCTGCCGGCTACAGGTGAACGTTTCCCGGTCAACGACAGCAATAAACAAAGCCATATTATTCCCCGACCGGCATCTGATGTGGTATTTTTTCAGGCCTTGCTCGAAGGTATTGCGAACATAGAAGCCGAAGGTTATAAAAAACTGGAAGCGCTTGGTGCGACACCAGTACGAAGGGTATTTACCGCCGGTGGCGGCAGTAAAAATCTGGCGTGGAATAAAATACGGGAACGAACGATGGGTATAACGGTCTTATCCGTGACTCACAGTGAAGCCTGTTATGGTAGTGCATTACTCGCCAGACAGGGTTATCTTAACCAGTAACTTTTAATAAATATCATGCTTTCTTTCATCAAAGGCTTCTTCGACTGTTTCACCGGCTTCGGGCTTTTATTCAGACCCGGCATCAAACGTTTCGTGCTGGTGCCATTCATTATCAATCTCGGCCTGTTTTCGCTGGCGACAAAACTGCTGAGTGATCAACTTGATATCTGGTTAGAAAAATTATTACCCGGCTGGTTAAACTGGCTGGAGTGGTTGATATGGCCATTGTTTGCGATCGCCATGTTCCTCATCGTGTTCTACACTTTTACGGTAATCGCCAACCTGATCGCGGCACCCTTCAACAGTTTACTCTCAGCAAAAATTGAAGCGATGCTTACCGGCAAAAAACCGGAAGATATCAGTTCAGACCGCTTTCTAAAAATCATGATGCGCACCCTGAAATCCGAGATACAAAAGATCCTCTATGCCATCAAATGGTTTATACCGCTCATCATTATTACCATCATTCCCGGTGTGAATATTGTTGCACCTTTCCTCTGGATGTTTTTCGCCGCATGGTTTTTTGCCCTGGAATACAGCGACTACCCACTGGCAAATCGTGGCCATTTTTTTGATGAAGTAAAAACATATAATCATACGAACAGGATGCGCTCACTCGGCCTCGGCACAGCGGTTTTTATCTTGACCAGCATACCTGTTGTCAATTTTTTTGCGATGCCGATAGCAGTTGCCGGCGCAACAAAACTGGTCACAAAAACGAATACGACAATTTAATGTGATATTGAAAATAATGGACAACCGGGTCACAGAATTAGAAATAAGATTAACGCATTTTGAAGATACCATCGATGTGTTAAATCAAACCGTTATCAAACAACGTAATGAGATTGATTTGTTACAGTTGCAGGTCTCACTCCTCGAGAAAAAGTTGAAAGCATCACAGGCGACACCACTAGCGCATGAGAGCGAAGAAACACTGCCGCCACATTATTGACATCAACATAACCACAGAAATTATTAGATCGCAGAATAGCAGAGAACGCAAAGGTACTGTAAGAGATACGCCAGCACCCTCACTAATTATAAACTTTTTACTCCGTGCCTGTGCGCAATGTGCTTTTAAAGCGCGCCTCGGCGTTTATCATTTTCCAGTTCATCCTCAGGCAATATACGCTCCTGACTTACCCGCCACTGACCGTCTTCTTCCTTCTGAATTATGAACTCCACACCGTTGATGTTAGTACTGCCATCAATACCCTGAACCGTTTCGATGGATTTAAACATGATACGATCCGGCGTTTCGGCCAGAACATTCAACCCCTGATAACTGACTTTTTTGAGTAATTTATTCTCAAACTCATACGCACATTGTTTATGCCAGTCATCAAAAGTGATTACTTCAAAGCCGGGGACGCCATAGACACTAACGTCTTTTGAAATCAGGTTCATGTGTGCATCAAGATCAAGACTGTTTGCCGTCTCTGCCATTTCGGCTAAAAATTCCAGTGGTCTCATAGTGTTAGCTGTCTCATAAAATTTTAATTAACGTATCTGAACTAGGGTGACTGCTGATCGATTAGCTTCTTGCGATATTCGACAACAATCGGATTATCTTTTCCTAACATGACAAACAGACCACGCAGACACAAATTGGCAATGCCATTACACCACGCATAATCCAGTCGGATAATCTTTAGCAGGATGCCCATCGCTTCGGTGAAATTGCTCTGCATCATCTTATGACTGCATAGCTGAAACAATACGGCCGGATCAGCAGGATCTTTTTTCAGCTGCTGTTCAAGATCTTCTAAATTATCTGCTTTCTTCAGGGTAGATAAAAAAAGTGCATTAGTCATTAATACCAGAGCCTCATCACTTTCGGTCTTTAATGGCGTTTTCTCTAGCAGGGCATACGCCTGTTCATATGCCTCTTCTCTCATCAACAATTTTGCCAGCGTCAGCTGAATACGCGAGTTGGCAGGGTCGATAAATACCAGTTTATTTAAACGTTCGAATGCCGCCTCTTTATTACCGTCCTGATATAGTGCGACTGCGGCTGCTAACTCTTTATCTGATTCGCGTGCGAGATACTTATCCAGCATCTTTCTGAAACTATCAGGAGAATCATAACCATGGATCTGATCGACTACCTCACCGTTGATAAACAGCTTTACCGTAGGCACACTATTGATACCATAATCATGCGCCAGCTGTTTTTCTTTATTGGTATCGATATTCACCAGTAAGAACTGGCCTTTATAGTCATTCGCCAGCTTTTCCAGCACCGGCCAAAGCCGTAAACATGGCCCCGCATTTTCAGCCCAGTAATTCACTAACACAGGCCCTTTGTGCGAATTGCTTAAAACTGCCTCGTTAAAATTGTCACGGGTTACATCAAGGATATATTTGTTCATTCAGCCATCGCTCATTCACATTTGCCGACAGAACTAGCGCGGCAGCGTTTATAATTTGACCACACGGTGTCACTCAGAATGGCATCCGTAAAAATAGATTCTTCAATTTCAGCCTCGCGAAAAGAAGCCTTGGTCAGATCAGCACCGGTAAAATCCGCATTTTGGCAGTCAGACTCATCGAGCACGCTTTTATTCATATTGGCCTTCCTGAGACTTGTTTCATGCAACCGCGCACCACGCAATACTGCACCGCTCAGATCTGACAGATCCAGATTTACTCTGCTGATATCGGTTCCTTCAAAATTTGACTTGCTCAATCTGGCACCTGTGAAAATGGCTGCTTCAAGCTTTGCCTGATAAAAACTGACATTGACAGCCCTTACCCCGGTGAAATCTGCGTTGCTCAGCAGTGCCCGGCTCAGCTGGCTATTATCGAGCACGGCTTTTCTAAAGCTGGCCCCCTGTGCCTTGACCGCAACTAACCTTGCATTAAGCATTCTTGCACCATCGAAATTAGCATTTTTAAGGCTGGAAAAATTAAAATCAGCATTTTCTAATATTGCACCGGAAAAAACCGCATTATCCAGTGTCGCCCCCGTTAGAACGGCATTTGACAGGTCCTTGTGATCCAGGTTTATGCCCGTCAAATCGCAATTTGCCCAGTTCACAGCCGGTTGTGCGCTGTCCTCGCAGGCAGCATAAACTGGGTTTGATCCAATGAAGATAAAAAGAATCAAAATTAGAGTTTTAATCAATGCTTTTGGCATGCTATTTTTTCACAATTTGACTAGAATTCAGAGTGTTAGCAAATATTCAACAGCTACGGATTTTACAGTGAATTCACCCCGGAATGTCATTTAATAAATACCCACGTACCCTGACGCGTTCACCCACAGATACATTGCCGCTAATCACACTGATTTTCATGCTGTATGTCAATTGTGTGCACGCTGATAATAATGTCAATCACAGGCACGAGCCGATAATCCCTATCCCGCAAAATATCGAGTTTGACAAAATCAAGGCCCGCCTGGGTGAAACCCTGTTTTTTGACACCCGCCTATCTAAAAACAACAGCATTTCATGTGCAAGCTGCCACCAGCTTGATGCCGGTGGCGATGAGAATATTGCTTTGGGTATATCGATTTCAGCTGATGAGAATGTGATCAATACACCCAGTATTTTTAATGCACGGTATAATTTCAGGCAGAACTGGGATGGTTCGACAATGACACTTGAAGAGCAAGTAGATACTGCGATGAACAGCACTCATGCATTCGACAATACATGGGATGAGGTTATTACGGCACTCAAAACGGATCCTGTCTTAACAAAAGATTTCAATGACATCTATCTGGATGGCATGACCAAAGAGAATATCATCGATGCTATCGTCGAGTTCGAAAAAACGCTGATCACGCCCAATTCACGGTTTGACCGGTATCTCAGGAATGAAGCCGAAAGTCTCAGCAAATATGAAATTGATGGCTATTTGAAATTTAAAGAACTGGGCTGCATCTCATGTCACCAGGGGATTAATATTGGCGGCAACCTCTTCCAGAAATTTGGCGTTTTTTATAACTATATTGGAGAACGCGGCAATATCACTAAACATGATTACGGCAGGATGAACGCGACCGAGAGACAGGTGGATAAGTTCGTCTTCAAAGTGCCTTCATTGAGAAATATAGCCGTTACTGCACCTTACCTACATGATGGCAGCGCAGAAACGATTGAGCATGCCATCAGCATCATGGGAACTACACAGTTAGGAAGAACCCTCACTGTGGATGAGATTTTAATGATCAAAGCTTTCCTCAATACCTTGACTGGCGAATATAATAACAAACGACTGGACTCGCAACCATGAACAAAGGAAGTATCAATTACTGGATAGGCATCGCTCTGCTGCTCTCGGTTGTCAGTTTCTTTTTCTATAAAAGTATATTCCGGGATCTGTCACTGAATGAAACCTACACTACCATCGCAGAAATACAGGACTTGCAGGTACAGCTTCATCGTGACCTGCTACTCTACAGAAACAATCAGATACGACAGTATGATACGATAAATAAAACGTTACTGGCGCTAGATTACAATATCTCAGAACTGAGAAGAAAACCTGCTGAAAAGAATGAGATCAGCATTGAAGCCATCGAAGCCCTGGGAAAATTAATCAAAGACGAATCTGCACTGATCGAAGATTTTAAAACGCATCACTCAATACTGCAGAACTCATTATTTTACATTTTCAATGCAAGCACGGATCTCTACTCTAAAAAACCGAAAACTCAATCTAAAGAAAAACTACGTATAACAGCAGAACTGATAACATTATTACTCGAGTATATCGAGAACCCTGAAAGCAATATCGCCAACAGGATCTATCCACTGATAGACATGCTCAACCTTAACCCTGACAAAGATACAAACGCGTTGATCATTCATAGCTTAATGATCATTGAGCGCCTGCCAGAAATCGATCAGATACTGACGCAGTTCAATTCATTGAACGTAGAAAATCAAATCACCGCATTGAAAAACAGAGTGATAGACTTAAGGAACAAACAGAACAGTTACGCACAGAATTTTAATGTTTTACTTTTTTTATGCACGATTTACCTTATTTTTTACATCATATACATATTCATCAGACTGCAGAAAGGCAAAGAAGAATTATCAAAGAGCAATGCAAGGTTAAACGATGAAATCAGTCTTCGAACAAAAACCGAGAAAGCTCTCTACCAGCTGGTCGATATCGATAAAAGCAGTAACGTCTGTAGTAATGACGATAGAATATTATTACTGCTGAACGCCTTGTGCACAGCACTTGATGTTGAATATGCTTATATCAGCAAAGTCAAACCTTCTGGATACAGCGCTGAGATAATCGGACTACTCGATCACGGCATGTACCGGAGCAACTTCAATTACACGCTGACTAATACCCCTTGTGAAGAAGTCATCAAGAACGGGCGACTAGTGCTCAATCGTGATTTGTCCAATTACTTCCCTGGCTGCATTAAAGAGTTTTTATCAGGCGCCGAAAGTTATATCGGCATCAGGCTCATCGACAAAAGTGAAAAAGTAATAGGCATGATTGCGATCGCCAGTAATTCACCGATTGCTGACACGAATCTCGCGGAAAATATATTAAGCATCGCGACAGCACGCGCGATCATCGAGCTGGAACATCAGATAGAGACTAATAACAACAAACGCTACCAACAAGGCCTCACCCTTATTGATGACTGGATCGCACGCCTGATAACGGAAGGCTATGATATAGACGACTTTTTCAATAATATCTGTCATGCCGCACAGGAAATTACTAATGCCCAGTTAGCCGCGTTTCCAGTACTCGACAAAGATCAGGAAACGTACCGATTCCTATCAGCCTGTGGTTTACAGTCCGAAAAAATTGAACCAATGACACTTGACATCAATGATGGCGGGATATGCGCCTGGACCATAACAAATAACAAAAACCTGCTGATCAATGATGTGTCATCCGACCCGCGCGCACAGAAACAAATGTCGAACCACTTCAATATCAAATCTGCACTTTTAACACCCGTGACATTGAAAGATAAACCATATGGTGCGATTGCTGCATTCAAGACTCATGATGATTTTGATACGGTCGACGAACAGTTGATGACCCAGTTCAGCCAAAGCGTGAAGATGGCGATCATCAACATGCAACTGGTAAGCGGCATGAGATCAGAGCGTGAGCGTGCTGAAGTGACATTGCACTCAATTGGCGATGCAGTCATCACGACTAATATACATGGCAAAATTGAATACATGAACCATGTCGCCGAATTATTGACCGCATGGACGCTGGAAGAAGCAAAAAACAAGGCAGTACAGGAAGTCTTCAGGATTGAAGACCTGGACACCGGGGAACCAATTCACGATGTCGTTATGTCCTGCCTTGATGACGGTATAACAATAAATAAAAGTGTTTTAAGCCTTGTCAGCAAAAGTGGCCACAATAAAGATATCGAAAGCTCGATATCCCCTATCCTGAAAACATCTGGAAAAGCTGAAGGCGTCGTCATTGTTTTCCACGATGAAACACAGCGCCGCCAGCTGGAGAAAACGATCAGGCATCAGGCGGCACATGATCCATTAACTGACCTGCTGAACCGAGAAGCTTTCGATATCGAATTATCAGATCATGTTAATGATGCAAAAAACAATAATAAGAATCATGTATTGTGCTATTTCGATGTAGACAGATTTAAACTCATCAATGGCAATGCAGGATACAGTGCAGGCAACCAATGTTTAATCCAAATAACATCCATCATTCAATCATGCATCCGAGAGGATGATATCCTGGGAAGACTGGGTGGCGATGAATTTGGCCTGATACTGAAGCACTGTTCTCTGGATAACGCCTTAAAAATTGCACAGGGCATCAGTCAGATGGTAACTGAGATGGTCTTTCACTGGGAGCACTGTGATTACAAGCTTGGTATCAGTATAGGCATCAACCCGCTCGATATAAATACGCAAAGTGCCACAGACGCAATCAGAAAAGCGGATCTTGCCTGTTACACTGCGAAAGATCAGAGCTATGATCATGTCTATGTTTACGAGGAACAGAACAGCGAACTAATACGCCGCCAGGAAGAAACTTACTGGGCCACCCGCATCACTGATGCCATAGAAAAAGATCGCCTGCGTTTATACGCACAACCGATTGTCGCGTTGACGAACAAGCTGCTAAAAAACGATCACTTTGAAATACTCGTCCGTTTACTTGATGACGATGGTCAGATAATTGCTCCAAATGCGTTCATACCTGCCGCTGAGCGATATCACCTGATGCACCTGATAGACCGAAAAATCATTTATGAGACATTTTCATTCATCAGCAAAAATTACGATCGTGACGAAAACAATACACACTTCTCTATCAATCTTTCTGGCAGCACCTTAAGCGATACTGATATCGCTGATTACATCAAAGAAATGGCGGAGAAGTTTAATATCATTGCTAGAACGATTTGTTTTGAGATCACTGAGACCGCCGCAATAAAAAACTTGCATCTGGCAAAAGCCCTGATCAAAGAGCTACGGCGTGCGGGATTCAAATTTGCACTGGATGATTTTGGCAGCGGCTTATCTTCGTTCCATTATCTAAAAAATCTGTCAGTCGATTTTCTTAAGATCGATGGCTGCTTCGTCTCCGACATGGTTAACAATACGATAGATCATGCAATGGTCGCTGCTATTAATGAAGTTGGCCACATCATGGGCATCAAGACAATTGCTGAGTATGTCGAGAATGATCAGATCATCAAAAAACTGCAAGATATCAATGTTGATTATGGACAGGGATATGGTATCAAACAGCCCATCCCTATCGAAGAGATCTTTGCTCTCGGCGATGAGAATAAATTACCGACGCTTAAGGTCATTCACAATAAACCTTGACGGGTTTATATGGTCCATCACATTTTTTCTGACAGGAAGGGGTTCGCCTGCTATCTGGGCGGCAATTATTTCAGCCGATATGAAACTACTGGTGAAACCACGTGAGCCGTGCGCTGCAGATATATACAAACCGTCCAGGTATCGTGCAGGCTGATAACTTTTATTTCCCTTGCCATGACAGATATCAGCATACTCTTCATGAAAACAGGCCTCATCTGGCACAGCCCCTATCAAAGGAGCCCTGTCTTTTGACATGGATCGAAGACCCGCCCAGGCATCGCAGCAATCATCCTCTTTGAATAGCCCCGGAAAAATAGCTTTTACTGACTCGAATAGCAGCCTGTTGTCATCAGGGCATATATCCAGACTTTTATTATCACGTGAGTAGGTCGCCCCCAGGTAATGCCTATCCTTGATAGCAGGCGTAATATAGAATCCTGAATTAACGACTTTTGTAATTTTTTTTGAATCATCACTCGCCATCAACTCCACCCCTTGCCCGCGTACCGTTTCTATGGGAAAGTTTAATGGCATACCCAGATCATTGACTCCCACCCCATTTGCAATGATCAATATCTCACTTTCTGTTATCAAATTATCGACTGAGAAACTTTGCCATCGGCTATTGTTATTTTTGATTTCACTGATCTCTGCATGGACGATGTGCAATCTATCACCGCATTCATCTTTAAGTACATCGCATAAAATTCTCGGTAAAACTACACCTGCTGTTTTGTAGTCAGCGTAAACCTGTTGCCTTCTCGCTATTGCAGTACAGATCGATTCATCCATATCTTTTACCTTTTCGGTAATCGATACATAGTCCCTGTTAAGATCAAATTTATTGATTATCTGCGAAATCCGGGCTTTATCCATCAATTGCAACAAGCCTGTGTCAAACCAGAACTCTCTCTCACTTTTTTCTTGCAGAACTCTTAATTCATATAAAGAGTAGCAGTAGGCAGCTGTATAAAATTCGGAATCCGGGTCGTTATTTACAGATAAACGAGGATAAATAATGGCAGCAGGATTAGCTGAAGTTTCTCTGGCAACATCACCCTGCCGGTCGATAAGATCGATGGACCAGCCGCGCTTGATCAATGCATGAGCCATACACAGACCAGCTATGCCAGCACCGATGATGGTTGCTTTCTTCAGAGAAACAGCAGGTGCAGATGGCGCTACATACCAGGGGTTATCGGCATATTTAAGCGATATTTCTTTTTTCTGGTCAAACCTGGCTACTAGCATCTCACGTTTTTTACCATAACCGGCAGCCTTGCTAACAAAAAAACCCGCCTCTTGCAGGTTGCGTTTGACGAATCCAGCTGCAGTGTAAGTGCTGCAGGTCGTTCCTACATGGCTATTTAGCGCAATTTTCATGAATAAACTTTCTGACCACATATCGGCATTTTTTGCTGGCGAGAAACCGTCGAGATACCATGCATCAACGTTGAGGCTCTCGTCAGCCAATGCCTTGTTAACATCCATAAACTTGTAATGCATGATTATGCGACCATCAAACAGACGTCGGCTATGTGTCGCTTCTATGGCGGGTGGATAATTATCGATTAATTCATCACAATATATTTTCAGCTCGGGATATCGTGAAATTAATTCACTGATCGCTTCGGGTGATAAAGGATGTTTTTCTATTGCTATGTAATGCAGACATTTATTTGTCTTACTGACTGCGAGATGTTTTAGCCACTCGCGCATCGTCAACATACAGTTCAAGCCACTGCCAAAACCAAGTTCAGCGATTACAAAATCACCAGCATCTCTCCAGCGACCAGGCAGGCCATTATGTTTAAAAAACACGTGATCAAACTCTTTTTCGCCAGAGATCTGCTCACTATCATTTGACGCATAATAAATATCATCGAATATCTCGCTGTATGGTTGTCCGTCGCGCCAGTGTAAATTCGTGTACTGCATATGACTTAAAGAGATAGCCTGAGGTGGTCGGGAAAAGGTAAAATGAGCGCTCAATTTTAAACGCGTTATCGAATTATGCAATTAACTAATCAATTCACCAATAAAGTCATCCTTATTACCGGTGCCAGTGATGGTATCGGTAAAGCAACTGCGATAGAGTGCGCCAAACAGGGCGCGACGGTCATCATCCATGGTAAAACACAGCCCAAGCTTGAAATGCTGTACGATGAAATCGTGCATGCTGGTTATACCGAACCGGTTATCTACCCGCTCGATTTTGAAAAGATGACACCTGATGACTGCAATACTTTAAATGAAGTCATTGCTAAAGAATTTGGCAGACTAGACGCCTTATTCAATAATGCTGGCTGGCTAGGCGCTTCATCTCCGATTCAGCAGTATGACTTAAAACTCTGGCACCGCGTTATACAGATTAATTTAAACGCCACCTTTATGCTCACCCAGGCATGCATCCCATTACTCAATCATAAGGGTAATAGCTCAATTTTATTCACCCTGGATGAGAAGAGTACAGCCTACTGGGGCGCGTATGGTGTATCAAAAGCCGGCGTCACTGCACTGATGAAAATACTGGCTGACGAACTCGAGTCCACAACTATCAGTGTCAAAGGCTTGAATCCTGGCACAGTCAGAACAGCAATGAGAACGCGCGCCTTCCCCGCGGAGGATCCAGGCTCGCTAACCACACCTGATGAAGTTGCAAAGGCATCAGCATTTTTGCTGTGTGATGAAAGTATTACGATCAAGGGTGAAAAATCACACGGTAAAATTTTTCGATTAGACGATTTACCGCGTTGAATGATATCTGTTATTACATCGGGTCAATCGAACTAGCGGCTGCAGCTGCACGCCGTCTTTCAAAGACCGGCTTCACCAGTACCAGGAAACAGGCAGTGGATATGCCTGCTGCACCGAAGATCATGCACATCACCATGATCTGATATCGCGCAGCAATCAACGGTGAGACGCCAGACAAAATCTGCCCGGTCATCATACCGGGCAATGACACCAGGCCAACAGCAAACAGTGAATTGATCACTGGTATCAGGGAAGAGTGCAATGCAATTTTTCTGGCCTCATTATAAGGTATGTCCCTGCCGATTTCCGCTGTTAGCCGCTCGGCTGCGAGACTTACACTATTCATCGCATTCGCAAAAACCATGCCGGCAATCGGTATCATCGACTGTGCTGAATACCAGGGGTCAAGAACTAGAACTCCTTGTGAAATCAGGGCCAGGGTGAAACCGCCTCCGACCGAAATTGATATACACGCATATTTATAAAGGCGTAGTCGATTTTCACTGACCGTACCCAACGCAATCCAGCTCGAAGAAAAAACCATTATCGCCAGTATAAAAATTACGATTCCTGAGCTATCTGATTCAAATATGTAAGTCAAAAAATAGCCGATAAGCATAAGCTGTATCAGCATCCTGGCTATGGCATAAAGTCCATTGCTTGCACTGAGCGACCATTTAAAAAGAATGACCAACGTCAGTAATGCAGGAATAAAGGCGATCGATAAATTAAGTAATGGTATCGTCTGGAGTGACTGATTCATGAGACTACAGCTTTCGGATCATGCCCGAGGTAAGTTGATCTTCTTGTGGCAGTCATCTTCATCCCGCTCAAACCAAGGAGAGAGATGACAGAGTAGCTTTATTTCATCAGGTTCACTTCGATTCCCTGCTCCCTTAGATGATCAGCACGCTGATCTATATAACGTTGGAAGTTGCTCTGTTTTTGGTAGGCGCCAGTCGAAATGTAATCCATGACAGACTGCGTATGAAAGGCCTTCAGATAAGCGTCTATCCTGAACACCTCTTCCCCCTTATTGTTGAAGAATAATAATGAAGGTGCATATTTTACATCCAGCTTTTTCGCCCACTCCTGTATCTTGATTTTTTTGCCCGAGGGTGTGGTGATCATCTGCTCTGACCACATATCGAGTACCACCACATTAAAGCGTGACAGCAACTCGATACTTTCTTCGCGCTTCAAGATGTCCAGATGCAGCTCATCACAGGCGGCACATTTTTTCTGTTCGAACATCACCAGCAGATGCTTATCGTTGTTGGCCGCCTGATTTAGGCTTAAATTTAAATCGGTAACGGAAGCGACGCTATTGATATCATCATGCAGACGACCAGTCGCAGGCTGCGGATTCACTCTCGCCATGTAATCCTGGTAACTGGTGGTCGCTTCCTGTTTTGTTCCGATGTAGTCCAGCAACGCACTGAACTTTTCCGGCTGGTAATATCCATTAGCGCGAAAAACTATTTTTTTATCTTCGTTGAAGAATAACAGGGTGGGTGTGTACTGCACCTTCAATGCTTCAGCAAATTCTTTTTCAGTGTATGCTTTATCACCTACGATGACTTCCTTATCACCCCATAAATTGATCGAGACTACATCAAAATATTGCTGCGTTTTATCAGCGATATCGCGTTGCCCGAAATTATCTTCCAGTAATTTTTTACAGTAGGGGCAACCATCCTGATAATAATAGACCAACAACCTTTTATTATTTTTAGCGGCCTCACCTATATCTTCATACAGATCGAGAAATGACACTTTGAACCAGTCTGGCTGCTCATTGTGCCCGGGATTTATCATGCCGGCAGCTAGCTCACCTTCCGACTTTGCATAACACTGCTGAAAACAAAAGGTAATGACAGCCGCGAGAATGAATAAAACCTTCAATGATTTTGGCCTGGACATAAGCAATCAGCCTCACCTGTGAAATAAATGAATCGAAAACCGTAATAGTAAAGTCTTAGGTGTGATGCTTTCAACTCAAGACTTAGTTTTTACCCGGCTTTTTAGCGTTCGTTGTTCTTGATTGTACTGACTTTGTTTCTTTTCTCAAGCCGGCCCTGGGAGTTCGACCAGCACGAACCCGATTCGTTGTTGCGGATTTTGCCTGCGACCTGCTGCCGTATAACTGGTTTTTAATCGACAGATTCCTGGCTTTGTCAGTTCTTTCTTTGGCCATCACGTCATGTTCTTCTGGCCAGTCAAGTTTCACAAAAGCGAACAGTGACTTTATCTCTTCCAGCGACAGCTCAACTTTTTTACCCTGTTTAAGATCACGTGGTAATACAAGATTGGCATAGCGCACCCGGATCAAGCGGCTCACTCTTACATCCTGCGACTCCCAGAGCCGGCGAACTTCTCGGTTCTTGCCTTCTTTCAGGATGACGTGGTACCAGTGATTTGAACCCTGACCGCCGTTATCGATGATCTTATCGAACTTCATCACGCCATCTTCCAGTTCAACACCTTTCAATAATCGTTTGATGATGTCATCAGTGACTTTGCCATGTACCCTTACCGCATACTCACGTTCGATCTCACTGGATGGATGCATCAGGTGATTGGCTAATTCACCGTAGTTGGTGAACAGCAACAGTCCACTGGAATTGATATCGAGACGACCGACACTGATCCAGCGCCCGGTATTCAGTTTACCGATACTGTCAAAAACGGTCTTGCGGCCCTTCTCGTCTTTCTGCGTACAGATTTCACCTTCCGGTTTATTGTATGCCAGCACACGGATACGGCCGGCATCAGGGCTGATGACCACCCGGCGGCTACCGATGTTGATCTTGTCACCCTCTTTTACCTGGTCGCCGAGTTTTGCGATCTGGCCATTGATGCGAATTTTTTCTTCACCGATCAGACGTTCGATCTCACGACGCGAACCATAACCCATGCGGGCAAGCGCCTTCTGTACACGTTCTTCACTCATGAAATCAATACTTCAGCAGATAGAGAATAAATAAAAAAGTAAACGGTTACCCGTTTAGCGCCGATTTGATGTTCTCCACTTCACCAGACGGCTCTTCGTCTGACAATGTTTCTTCTGAGAGAGCTTCTTCAAAGCGATCACCTTCAGCAGCTTCACCAGCATCTATTTCAGCCGCAACCGTTTCCTCAGCTGCAGTAACAGACTCCGCATCGTAACCCTGACCGGCACCTTTCTCGTCTGGCTCAGCCGCATTTAACTCGTCTGAATCCTGCTCTGCCATTTCGTCGAGCGCCAGCTCCGGATGAATGCTGTCCAGGTCTCTGATCTCGGCCAGGGTCGGTAATTGATCCAGCGACTTCAGGTTGAAGTAATCAAGAAATTCTTTAGTGGTACCATACAGCGATGGTTTACCCGGCACATCTTTATGCCCGAGAACTTTGATCCAGTCACGTTCCAGCAACGTTTTGATGATATTGGAACTGACACTGACACCACGTACTTCTTCAATTTCACCACGCGTGATGGGCTGTCGATAAGCGATCAGTGCCATGGTTTCGAGTAAGGCACGGGTGTAACGCGCTGGTTTTTCTTCCCACAGACGGCCAACCCAGGTGGAGTAATCCTGTCTTACCTGCAGGCGGTAACCGCTGGCCACCTCGTTCAATTCATAAGCGCGGTTCTCGAATTCTTCCGCCATCTCATGTAAAGCCTGGCGCACTTCATCGCGAGTCGGGCGTTCTTCATCAAGCTCGAACAGAGTCTCCATCTGGATCACGGTTAGACTTCGATCAGCGGCCAGTAAAACCGCTTCAAGGATATTTTTAAGTTTTTTAATTTCCATGAATCATCCTCTATCTTCTATGTGCCAACTATTGTCGAATGTCATTTTTATCCGCGTGAAAAGCACTGCTTGAAGACGCTGTTTTTAAATGTATGGGGGCAAACGCTTCCGATTGCACCAGGTCGATCAGCTGCTCTTTGACCAGTTCAAGGATCGCCAGCAGAGTAACCACCACGCCGCGGCGGCCTTCTTCGATGGTAAACAGGCTGGTGTAACTAGTGAAACCTTCGGCTTTCAAGGCACTCAGCACATGACTCATACGCTCACGGACCGACAACGCTTCACGCTGTACATGATGATGGCTGTACATATCTGCACGCGCCATCGCATCTTTGAAGGCGAATAAGATATCACGCAGATCGACCTGAGGCATCGGTTTATCCTGATGTATTTCAGGCAGCTCAATGTCAGTCAGATAGAAATCTCGACTGACTCGCGGTATGTTGTCCAGATCCTGCGCCGCAGTCTTGAAACGTTCGTATTCCTGCAGTCGACGAATCAGATCAGCACGCGGATCATCTTCATCCTCGCTTTCCGCTGGTCTTGGTAACAACATGCGAGACTTGATCTCAGCCAGCATGGCCGCCATCAGCAGGTACTCTGATGCCAGTTCGATCTTCAAATTCTGCATCAGATCGATGTAATGCATGTACTGACGGGTGATCTCTTCCAGCGGGATATCAAGAATATTGATGTTCTGCCGTTTGATCAGGTAAAGCAGTAAATCCAGCGGCCCTTCGAAGGCCTCAAGGATGACCTCAAGCGCATCAGGCGGAATGTAGAGATCATGCGGCACCACCGTGAGAGGCTCACCCTGAACCAGGGCAAACGGCATCTCACCCTGAGCATTTACCACTTTTTTCATCACAGTAAACTTTTTACCTGCTTTATCGACCTCTTTATTGGCCTGCTGCTGTGTTTCCTGGCTGTCTGGATTTGTCATATTGGTTGTTATCGATTTTCTAAACGAAGAGTCCTACAGGTAAGCTATGCCCATAGCTTTTCTAACGTCTTCCAGTGTATCACGAGCGACCTCTCTTGCCGCCTCATTTCCTTCGTTGATAATCGCCCGCACGGTCGCCAGATCACCTTCGTATTCTTTCGCCCTGTCCTGCATCGGCTTCAACTCCGCCAGCACCGAATCGATGATAGGCTGTTTACATTCGACACATCCTATCGAAGCACTTCTGCAACCATCCTGCACCCACTGGCGCGTGTCGTCATCAGAATACACTTCATGGAACTGCCAGACCGGGCATTTTGCGGGATCTCCTGGGTCGTCGCGGCGTACCCGTGCAGGATCGGTCGGCATGGTACGTAATTTTTTAGCGATCGTATCCGTATCATCACGTAAAGCAATGGTATTGTTATAGGACTTCGACATCTTCTGCCCATCCAGGCCGGGCATTTTTGATGCCGGCGTTAACAATGCCTTCGGTTCCGGCAATATGATCTTGCCGGAACCCTCGAGATAACCAAACAGACGCTCTTTATCACCGATAGAAATATTCTGCTGTGAGCTTAGCAAGGCATGCGCCACGTTCAGCGCCTCGCCATCACCTTTCTCCTGGTAGGCTTTTCGGTATTCAAAAAACATACGGGCATTTTTCTTGCCCATCTTAGCGACTGCCTGCTCTGCTTTTTCTTCAAATCCGGGCTCACGGCCGTAGAGATGATTAAATCGACGAGCCACTTCGCGTGTCAATTCGACATGTGCCACCTGGTCTTCACCGACAGGCACCATACCCGCCTTGTAAGCCAGAATATCTGCGCTCTGCAACAGCGGGTAACCAAGAAAACCGTAGGTTGCCAGGTCTTTTTCTTTTAACTGTTCCTGCTGATCTTTATAGGTAGGCACACGCTCCAGCCAGCCTAAAGGTGTGATCATCGACAATAATACGTGCAGTTCAGCATGCTCAGGCACTTTGGACTGGATAAACAGCCTGGCAGAACCTGGACTGATGCCCGCCGCCAGCCAGTCGACCACCATCTCCCAGGTGCTTTGTTCGATAGCAGAAGTATCTTCGTAATGCGTGGTCAGGGCATGCCAGTCAGCAACAAAAAAGAAACACTCATACTCATGCTGCAACTGCACCCAGTTTTTTAAGACGCCGTGGAAATGACCCAGGTGCAAACGACCGGTCGGGCGCATACCCGATAAAACGCGCTGATGTTGTGTTACTAATGTATTCAAACCGCTGTTACCTTTTTTGATTTCAAACTAAAGTCCAAAAATAAAACCGATGATCTTGACGAAGTGCAGCACGATCGGCCACATAATCTTACCGAGAATACCACTGACGAGTAAGAGTAAAACGATAATCATACCGAATCGTTCCAGCTGCATGAACGGCAATGCTAAGGATGGTGGTAAAACACCTGCGACCACCCGCCCGCCATCGAGCGGCGGTATAGGCAGTAAATTCAACACCATCAGTACGATATTGATAATGATGCCGTTCTTACCCATCTCGGCTAAAAAAGCCATCGATGGGGAAGGCTCCAGCAGCATACCCGCGACAAGAATAAACATCGCCCAGAAACAGGCCATTAAAAAGTTTGACGCTGGACCGGCAACCGCCACCAGTGCCATATCCAGCAGCGGTGATTTGAAATAACGAGGCTCAACCGGCACCGGTTTGGCCCACCCCATAACAAAAGGACTAACCATCGCCAAAAATAATGGCACCACGATAGTACCCATCGGATCGATATGTTTCAACGGGTTCATGGTTATCCTGCCGCGGTTTTTCGCCGTCGGGTCACCCAGTTTATTCGCCACCCAGCCATGCGCTGCTTCATGCAAAGTTATCGCAAACAAAATGGGAAGCGCCCAGACAGCAACGGTGTAAGCAATATCGGAAATTGATGACATCAAGGGTTAATATTTATTCTGTAACGTTGTGAAGCTGCAGTTTACACGAATCATTCTGCAGCATGAAACTTACACCGCTATTTATTCCTGGATGCCGTGATCCTTGCCCTTACCGTGGCGTAATATCTGTGGAGAACCTTCTGTCAGGCGGATTACGGTCGTTGGCTCGATACCGCAAGGACCACCATCAATGATCAGATCGACCTGCTTTTCCAGTTGAGAACGTATATCTTCAGCGTCGGTTACCGGTAATTCCTCGCCTGGCATGATCAGCGTACAGCTCATCAGCGGCTGCCCAAGTTCGGCGAGCAATGCGTTGACGATCGGATGATCCATCACCCGCAGACCGATATGACGACGCTTGGGATGCATAATACGCCGTGGCACTTCACTGGTACCCGCCAGGATGAAGGTATATGGCCCGGGTGTTAACGACTTGAGCAAACGATAATCAGCGTTTTCGATCTTGGCATAGGTCGCAATTTCGGACAGGTCACGACACACCAAGGTCAGATTATGTTTATCATCAACCTGGCGGATACGGCGCATACGTATCAGCGCGTCCTTGTCACCTATCTGGCAGCCGAGCGCATAACTGGAATCCGTTGGATAGACGATCACCCCGCCCTGATTAATAATTTCAACGGCCTGTTTGATCAATCGCTGCTGCGGATTGTCCGGATGAATTTCGAAGTATTGACTCATGTATAATCTGACAAAATAAAACAAAGGGCGAATTTTACACTGTCCAACATCGAAAAGCGCCGCCATTTATCAATCGACAGTAACCATAGCAAAATAAAACTGCATCAGAGCTAACAACACCAGCTTCATGAGCAGATAGACAGAGATACAAGCAGATTAGTTAACAGGTATAATGCGTACCTTCGACAAACAGGAAAGCAATACTTATTGCTACATATTTATTTAAAACAATGAAGTTACTTTTTGATTTTTTTCCGATAATTCTTTTTTTCGTCAGTTATTACCAGGCTCATTTTCTTATCGAAAACAGCTTTGTCGGTCAGCTGATCGACCCGGCAAAGCCTGAATTCATCAATGCCACCATTATCGCTACTGCCATCGCTATCATTGCCAGTTTTGTCCAGGTGGCCATCCACTGGTTTAAAAAGCACAAGTTTGAACGCATGCACATCTTCTCACTGGTGCTCATTACCGTACTCGGCAGCATTACCATCTTCCTTGGTAACCCGGCATTTATCCAGTGGAAACCGACCATATTAAACTGGCTGTTTGCCGCTATTTTCCTCGGCAGCATGCACGTCGGCGAAAAATCGATCATCCAGCGCATGATGGGCGAACATATCGCATTACCTGAAAATGTCTGGAAAACACTGAACCTGTCGTGGGTCTTATTCTTTTTCATCAGTGGCGCCGCAAACCTCTATGTCGCTTTTTACTACAACCTTGAAGGCACGCCAAAAACCCGGATGGACGCCTGGGTCAACTTCAAACTGTTCGGCCTGATGGGTTTGACCATCGCCTTCGTTATCCTGCAATCTATCTACCTGTCACGCCATATCATCGAAGATGAAGACGACAGCTCCAGTAGTGAGACAATTAACAAAGAGGAAATACAGTAATGCTTTACGCCATTATTGCGCAGGACGTCGAAAACAGCCTGCAGAATCGACTTATCGCCAGACCAAAACACCTGGAACGATTGAGTGCATTACAGGACCAGGGGCGCTTGATACTGGCAGGACCGCACCCGTCGATCGATAGCGAAGAACCCGGAGAAGCCGGCTTCAGCGGCAGCCTGGTGGTCGCCGAGTTTGACAGTCTGGAAGAAGCAAAAGCCTGGGCTGACGCTGACCCCTATGTAGCACACGGTATCTACGCCAACGTCGTCGTCAAACCGTTTAAGAAAGTCTTCCCCAAATAATTTTTCACCTTTACTGCCGACTAAAAACTGTTAACTGCCAGCTGTTTCCTATACAATGCGCCCTGCACACGTGCCGGGGTGGCGGAACTGGTAGACGCGCCGGATTCAAAATCCGGTTCCTTTACGGGAGTGCCGGTTCGATTCCGGCCCTCGGTACCACAAAAATACACTGCTAAAACATGGACTTAGCGGATCACTGCGAAAACACGGTAAAACTTCATTGAGTGAATTCGGGCAAAAAAGCGCCCAAAAAGCACCCACTCAATGTTTTTTATTTTTCGTAGTGGAGAAAAAGCAT
>Ga0316188_10000281_pt1 | contig 20428 bp, 16 predicted proteins | sample Phiworburrow1_MG_FD_204933 | JGI IMG/M metagenome (GOLD analysis project Ga0316188, IMG submission 204933) | Coastal sediment microbial communities from Maine, United States - Phippsburg worm burrow 1 | ecosystem: Environmental > Aquatic > Marine > Coastal > Sediment | place: USA: Maine... | reverse complement strand
GAAGGTCGATTTCTCCCGACATCGTTACAAGCTCCATTTGGTTATTAAAAACCTTCACAACAGCATTCCATCGATTTACGACATACATGTAATTAGCATCATCAAAAGCAATTCCACATGGTCCGTTAAAGGCCCAATTTCCGCCTATAGATTCAAGGAAATTCAATTGATTATCGAATTTTAAAACGGCGTCATAACCTTCACCCTGGTCATCATATACATCAACGGAAATGTAAATATTTTGTTCATTGTCGACCGCTATGCTCATTATTTTAAAATCGTAAACACCATGTTCGAATAAGTCACCGATATTTGATCTGATTATAGTTGGCCCGCTTAGATCAGCGTTGTATTTATGTATGGTTTGGGAATCATAAATAAGGTATACATTATCGAAAAGGTCGCAATCTATGGCAGTAATGTATTGATTGTCTAAATCCGGTAAGTTGTTAATTTCTCCTTCTCGATGTCCGGTTGCATCATAGCACATTAAAAAATTATACTCCTGATTATGAACATAAAAGCCATCTATTCTTTTAAATCGGACAGTATTAGCATTAATATTAGCTAAACCAGAAGTTTGAAGTAGTCCCAAATAAGTATAATCATTATCAAAATGATTAATATTCATATCAATATCACCAATATAAATTTGATCGTTTTTAAAATCAATAGATAGGGGAGATGTATTTTCAGTGAAGTAGTCATTTAACGCTGTTTCAATAAAAGTGAATTCATGAACAGCGGGTGGTAATTCATCCTGCGTCTTGTCATTATCCTTTTCACATGCAAGAAATAAAAAAGGAAGACATAGAAGCAAACAGTTAAGTTTTTTAAAAGCTTTCATTTACCCTGATTTATAATTAATTACGTAATAGAACGAACTCTTTAAGTTACGAAAAAACAGGGTCAATAACAAGTAATTTCAAAGTAATCATCGATAATAATAGAGCAAAATTTATAAATCTATATCTTTGCAAAAACAAATTGGAATGAGCGATAAAAAGATAGCCGTAAATGTGTATGCAGAATCAACACCTAATCCTTCAGCAATGAAATTTGTGTGTGATTATACCTTACTTGAAAACGATTATAGTTTAGAATTCGATTCAATGGAAGAAGCGATGAATGTTTCTCCACTAGCGACCGAATTATTTAAATTTCCCTTCGTTCGTTCGGTTCACATCCGTCCCAATTTCATCACCGTAATCAAAAATAGAACGGTTACTTGGGAAGATATATCGCTTCACCTTAGAGAAATGATCCGTGAATTTATTAGAATGGGAATCCCGGCGATTTCTGAAGTGAAAGACCTTCCTTTAGTTAAAAAGGAAAAGCTTGAAGTCGCTCCTGAAACTACTGATGAAACCTCCCTCAAAATAATGGAGATCCTAGAAGAATATGTCCGTCCGGCCGTAGAAAGCGATGGAGGTACCATTCAGTTTAGATCATTTAAAGATGGTGTGGTTAAAATAGGTTTAGGAGGTTCATGTAATGGTTGTCCTTCAACTAATTCTACATTGAAAGGGGGAGTAGAAAACCTATTAACTCAAATGCTTCCAAATATAGTAAGAGAAGTAGTCGCAGACGAATCATAGATTCATTTGATGCTCTCAATATGAAGGTTTCTGACTTCGATTTTAAACTACCTTCAGAATTATTAGCTGAATTTCCAAGTCCTAGAAGAGATGCTTCTAAACTGATGCTCATAGATCGGTCAAAAGGAAGTATTTCGCATCACCATTTTCACGAGATTCCACAGTTCTTTAGAAAAGGCGATCTACTGTTAAGAAATTCTACAAAGGTTAAACCCGTTCGATTTCTCGCTAGAAAAGAACATGCAAAAGGAGCCAAATTGGAGGTGCTTTTGTTGAGGCTTATTAATCATTCTTCTTATGAGGCTTTTATCGATCCTTTGGTAAAGGTAAAAGTAGGGTCAAGCATCCTGTTTGGCGATGGAGAATTCTCCGGAATAATCACTGCTATTTTTGATCAGCGAAGTGTCGAACTTGCCTTTAATCATTCAGGAGAAGATCTTGAAATCCTTTTGAGAAAGCATGGTAAAATGCCCATCCCCAGGTATATAAAAAGAAAGCCTGATGAGGTTGATTTTGATCGCTATCAAACGGTTTATGCCGATAAGGAAACGGCTCTTGCAGCACCCACTTCCGGACTCCATTTTACCCATGAATTGTTTAATGAAATTCAAAATAAAGGAGTTGAGATAAGTGATTTTAATCTGGAGATCGGATTAGGCACCTTTAATCCGGTGTATGTGGATGAGGTCTTAGACCATAAAATGCATTCAGAACATTTTACGATTTCAAAACAGACAGCTCAAAAAGTGAATCTTCAAAAAGAAAAGGGAGAGCGGGTTATTGCCCTTGGAACCACCAGTATTCGAGCCAGCGAATCCGCTTTCAAAAATGGCTTAGTGCAAGCAGGAGATTTTGACACAGAGATCTTTATCTATCCACCTTATCAATTTCAAGTTGCAGATGCCCTCATTACGAATTTCCATACTCCTCGGTCTACTTTATTGATGTTGGTCTGTGCTTTTGGAGGCTATGATCTCATCATGCATGCTTATCAGGAAGCCATCCGAAATAACTATCGTTTCTATTCTTATGGGGATAGTATGATGATAGTGTAAGAGGGGACCGGAGACCGAAGACGGAAGACCGGAGATCAACTACTGTATGTCCCCCTGAGCTTGTCGAAGGGCGTTAAACTACCCTTCGACAAGCTCAGGGGGACATGTCGATTAACTTTTTTCAGTGAAGCAATATCTTCCGTCTCCCGTCTTCAATTTTCACAATGCTTTATTTACTACTTTCTCTGTGAACCTCTGCGTTTACTTTGTGTAAGGCGTCATAGGCGCCGACTCTGTGATACAGCTTTTTTTAACTTCCATCATCCATCACCCATCACCCATCATCCATCTTCACTCCCTATTCCTAGAATCGATAATAATCGTCACCGGTCCATCATTTACCAAAGCCACCTCCATCATCGCTCCAAATTCACCACTTCCTGCTTTTTTTCCAAGTAATTTTTCCATTTCTACTAAAAACGATTCGTAAAGTGGAATGGCCTTTTCGGGTCTTGCCGCTTTAATATAACTCGGTCGATTCCCTTTTTTAGTCGATGCATGCAAGGTAAACTGACTTACAACAAGTACTTCACCTTCAACATCCGAAAGCGATAAATTCATGATGTGATCAGTATCCTCAAAAATGCGTAAGGCGATAATTTTTTTACAAAGCCATTCAATATCTTCCTGAGTATCCGCATCTTCTATACCTAATAAAATAAGTAGTCCTTTAGCTATAGAGGATTTTAATTTTGCTTCAATACTTACACTGGCACGAGATACCCGCTGTATAACTACTCTCATTATCGATACGATTTATCTTGATCCTCATTAAAAATATTGAGATAACTTTTATATCTGCTTTCAGGAATCTCACCTTCTTCTATGGCTTTTTTAACGGCACATTTTGGTTCATTGATATGCGTGCAATTATAAAATTTGCACTCCGGTAATTTATCGGCCATTTCCGGGAAATACAAGGCGAGCTCATTTTTTTCAAGACCGATGATCCCATATCCTTTAATTCCCGGCGTATCAATTATAAATCCTCCAAAGGAAAGAGGAAACATTTCAGCAAAGGTCGTGGTGTGTTTTCCCTTTTGATGATAAGATGAGATCTCACTTGTTTTAAGTACCAGTGAAGGTTCGATCCGATTGATCAGACTCGATTTTCCAACGCCCGAATGACCGGCTAAGACCGTTACCTTATCTTTTAATAAGGCTTTTATTTTGTCGGTATTTTTGTCTTTTAAAGCTGAAGTAAGAATTACAGGATAGCCTATCATTTCATAGGTCATCATCAGATCAGCAATTCTTTCTTCGGTACCGGGCAGATCGATCTTATTTATTACAATAGTCGTAGGAATGTTGTAGGATTCGGCCGCAACCAGAAATCGATCGATAAAACCAAAAGAAGTAGGCGGTTTATCCGGAGTAACGATAAGTAAGGCCTGATCCACATTTGCCGCTACAATATGCGTTTCTTTAGATAGGTTAATAGACTTTCTGATAATATGATTTTTTCTGGGGATCAGATCCGTGATCATCAACTTTCCATCTTCCTGAATAGAGTATTTAACTTTATCTCCAACGGCTACAGGGTTCGTTGTACGATGCCCCTGCGTTCTCATTTTTCCCTTCAGAGTAGCATCTAAATACTCCCCATTCTCGGTGAGTATGCGATAGTTTTTACCTGTCGATTTTATTATAATAGCAATGTTTATTTTTTCTGACATTCAATTCCTAGGCCTATAAATTAACACAAGAGCAAACAAATAATTATCTTCGCCGGCAACAAATATAAAGTAGTGTCGATAAAAGTTGAAGATATATCAAAATTTTATGGAACTCAAGAAGCATTGAGCCATATTAATTTTGAAGCAAAAAAAGGTGAGATCATCGGTTTTTTGGGTCCAAATGGAGCCGGAAAATCTACTATGATGAAAATATTAACCGCATATATATCGGCTACATCCGGTAAAGCATACGTTGCAGGATTTGATGTGGAGGAAGATGCGATTGAAGTGAAGAGAAGAGTGGGTTATCTTCCGGAGCATAATTCTTTGTATACCGATATGTATGTGAAAGAATATTTGACCTTCATCGCAGGATTATATAAGGTTAAAAATATAAAAAGCAGGGTAGAGGAAGTGATTCATCTTGTTCGTCTGGAGATCGAACAGCATAAAAAAATCGAAGAGCTCAGTAAAGGCTATCGTCAGCGAGTAGGATTAGCAGCAGCGATTATTCACGATCCGGAAGTATTGATTTTAGATGAACCTACAACAGGTCTCGATCCTAATCAATTATCCGAGATCCGATCATTGATCATGAAGATCGGGAAAGAAAAAACGGTTTTACTTTCTACTCATATTATGCAGGAAGTGGAAGCGATGTGTACCCGGGTTTTAATCATAAATAATGGGAAGATCATTGCCGATAAGTCGACAAAGGAGATAAAACAAGTGTTTACTGACTATGATCTGCTCGAAATAGAGTTTGAAAGTGAGGTCGATCTCGCTTTATTTAATAAAACATTCCCAAAAGTAACGATCGAATTAAAAGCGAATAATATTTATCGCTTGAGCAATCGATCCGGTAAGGATATTAGAGCACAATTATTCGATTGGGCAGTAAAAAATGGATTGTCAATTCTTTCACAAAAAGTAATTGAGAATAATTTAGAGGATGTCTTTAAGCAATTAACAGAATCAAAAGAAATAAAAGAGTAAGATTAGGTGTTAATTAGGAAAAATCATCTTTTAGATTTTTTACATTTACACCCTCATTTAAAAATAGTAGAATGTCATATTTATTTACCTCAGAGTCGGTATCAGAAGGTCATCCGGATAAAGTTGCTGATCAAATTTCAGATGCATTATTAGATCATTTTTTAGCTTTTGATCCAAATTCAAAAGTAGCATGTGAAACTTTAGTTACTACAGGTCAGGTTATTCTTGCCGGAGAAGTGAAATCAAATGCTTATCTCGATGTTCAATATATTGCCAGAGAAGTGATTCGAAAAATTGGATATACCAAGAGTGAGTATATGTTCGAAGCAAATTCCTGTGGTATTCTATCGGCTATTCATGAACAGTCTGATGATATTAATCGTGGAGTAGATAAAGAAACTGCGGAAGAACAAGGAGCGGGTGATCAGGGAATGATGTTCGGATATGCGAGTAAAGAAACAGAGAACTTTATGCCTTTAGCGCTTGACCTATCTCATAAATTATTGATCGAACTCGCTAAACTTCGACGCGAATGCAACGAGATCAAATACATACGTCCTGATTCAAAAGCGCAGGTTACCATCGAATATGATGATAATAATGTGCCGGTAAGAATCGATACGATTGTTTTATCTACGCAACACGATCCTTTTATTAAGCCTAACGATAATTCGAAAGCATCAATTGAGAAAGCGGATACGGAAATGCTGGATCAGATCCGTTTCGATATGATCAATATTTTGATCCCAAGATTACAAAAAGGGCTTTCAAAAGAGATCAATAAACTTTTCAATAAAGAAATTAAGTACCATATTAATCCTACCGGAAAATTCGAAATTGGTGGACCGCACGGTGATACCGGATTAACAGGTAGAAAGATCATCGTTGATACGTATGGAGGTAAAGGAGCTCACGGTGGAGGAGCATTTTCAGGAAAAGACCCAAGTAAAGTAGATCGATCTGCAGCTTATGCTTCACGTCATATCGCCAAAAACCTTGTTGCTGCCGGAGTTTGTGATGAGATTTTAGTGCAGGTCTCTTATGCAATTGGAGTGGTTGAACCTACTTCAATTTATGTAGATACTTATGGTACTGCGAAAGTAAAATTGAATGATGGAGAGATTGCAAAACGTGTTCAGCAAATATTTGATATGCGTCCTTCAGCGATCGAAAAAAGATTGAAATTAAGAAATCCGATCTATTCAGAAACGGCCGCTTATGGTCATATGGGCAGAAAACCGGAAATAAAAGAAGTGAGCTTCAGAACCTTCGACGGGAAGGAAGAAACACGCAAAATTGAAACTTTTACCTGGGAAAAATTAGATTATATAGACCAGGTTAAAAAAGCCTTTGGAGTTTAATACTACATCTAACTAATCGAGTTTATAATGTCAGGACATAGTAAGTGGTCTAAAATAAAAAGGGCAAAGGGAGCTCAGGATGCAAAAAGAGGTAAAATATTTACCAAACTTAATAAGGAAATTACCATCGCGGTAAAGGAAGGTGGAAATGCTGACCCTGATTCAAACCCAAGATTACGTTTGGCAATTCAGAATGCGAAAGGGGCCAATATGCCTAAGGATAATGTTGAAAGGGCAATTAAAAAAGCATCAGGTGAAGGAGGGGAAGCTTTTCATGAAACAACTTATGAAGGCTATGCACCGGGTGGGATCGCCATTTTTGTGGAAACCATGACTGATAATTTAAATCGTACCGTAGCTTCCGTACGATCGATCTTTTCAAAAAACGGGGGTAACCTTGGAACGAATGGATCATTGGCTTTTTTATTCGATCGGAAAAGTGTCTTTGTTTTAGACGGCGCCGCATTAAATGGAATGGATCCTGATGAATTAGAGATGGAACTTATCGACGGAGGAGCAGAAGAGGTTGAATATATTCCAAGTGAGGTTGAAGGGCTAAATGATATTGAAGTAACCGCAGCATTTGAAGATTTTGGATTGATGCAAAGTAAATTGGAGGAACTTGGAATTGAACCTAAAATGGCTTCTACTCCCAGAATACCAAAAACAACCGAATCATTGGATGTGAGCACTGCAAAACGAGTATTGCACTTAGTCGATAAATTTGAAGATGATGATGATATCCAGAACGTATATCATAATCTCGAATTAACTGATGAATTACTTTCTGCCCTTGAGGAAGAATAATCAAAAGATTGATTTAAATTCAGCTGCTATTTTAGCAGCTTTTTTTTTGCATGGAAAAATGACCAAATAGCCCGAGGCTAAACAAGCATTTACTACCTTTACTTTTATAAATTTTTTAGCATGAATTCTAAAATTGAAAAACTATTCGAAAAAGAAGCTGAAGCCGAATTGGGCGGAGGTGAAAAACGGATCGAATCTCAACATAAAAAAGGGAAATTAACAGCAAGAGAACGTATTGATCTATTGCTTGATGAAGGAAGCTTCGAAGAGATGGGGAAATTAGTGACTCATCGCAGTGTATTGTTTGATTTAGATAAGCAAGTGTTTTATGGTGATGGAGTGGTAACTGGTTATGGTACCATAAATGGCCGTTTGATTTATGTTTTTTCACAAGACTTTACCGTTTTAGGAGGATCTTTAGCAGAAGCGCATGCTGAAAAAATAGTGAAGATCATGGATATGGCCATGAAGAATGGTGCACCATTGATCGGAATGAACGATTCAGGTGGAGCGCGAATTCAGGAAGGTGTGGTTTCTCTTGGTGGTTATGCAGATATCTTTTATCGGAATACCTTAGCTTCGGGAGTAATTCCTCAATTATCGATGATCATGGGGCCATGTGCAGGTGGAGCAGTTTATTCACCGGCACTTACCGATTTTATTATGATGGTGGAGAATACATCTTATATGTTTGTTACCGGTCCAAATGTGGTGAAAACGGTAACCCATGAAGAAGTAAGTTCCGAAGAATTAGGAGGAGCATCGGCACATAGTATGAAATCAGGTGTGGCTCAATTGACCGCCCCTAACGAAATTCAGGCGATTAAAGATATTAAAAGACTATTGAGTTATATACCTCAAAATTGTGAAGAAGAGCCACCATTTGCTACTTATCGGGCAGGAAATGAAAGTCGTCCTGAATTAAATAACATTGTCCCTGAAAACCCTAATCAGCCCTATGATGTTAGAGAAGTAATTCTAAAGGTTGTTGATGGTGAAAGTTTTTTTGAAGTGCATAGTAATTATGCCGAGAATATCGTTGTGGGTTTCGCGCGTATAGCCGGTCGTAGCATTGGTGTTGTAGCGAATCAGCCTGCAGTTCTAGCCGGAGTATTAGATATTAATTCTTCTAAAAAAGGAGCTCGATTCGTCCGCTTTTGCGATGCATTTAACATTCCATTGTTGGTGTTCGAAGATGTACCGGGATTTTTACCCGGAACAGATCAGGAGTGGAATGCGATCATTTCAAATGGTGCAAAATTATTGTATGCCTTTTGCGAAGCAACTGTGCCAAGAGTAACGGTTATCTTGAGAAAAGCATATGGAGGAGCCTATGATGTAATGAATTCGAAGCACATTGGAGCGGATCTTAATTTTGCCTGGCCATCCTCAGAAATTGCGGTAATGGGCGCGAAGGGTGCTGCAGAAATTATTCATCATCGCGAAATAGCTGCTGCAGAAAATCCTGAAGAGAAATTAAAAGAAAAAGAACTCGAATATGCCGAATTGTTTGCACATCCTTACAGAGCTGCAGCCAGAGGTTTTATTGATGAGATCATCGTGCCTTCTACAACACGAATAAAACTAATTAAGGCCTTTAAAATGCTTGAAAATAAAGTGGATAAATTACCAAATAAGAAGCATGGTAATATCCCCTTATAATTAAACTGTTATGAGCCAAAAAGTAGCTATAGTAACGGCAGCGGGTAGTGGAATGGGAAAAGCGATCGCTGAAAAGATGCATGCGGAAGGATATAAACTTTTGCTTATGTCGCGTTCGGAAAATGCTTTGAAACTAGCCAAATCCCTTGGGCAACTTGGTATAAAGGGGGATATCACTGATAAACGTGACCTTTCTAAATTAATAAAATACTGTATGTCAGAATACGGTAGAATAGATGCACTTATAATAAATACGGGGCATCCACCAAAAGGAGATCTTGAAATTTTAAGTGATGAACAATGGCAGGAAGGGATGGACATTATACTTATGAATGTGGTTCGTTTGATTAGACTGGTTACTCCAATTATGGTCAAACAACGAGAAGGAGTGATTATAAATATTTCAAGTTTTGCTGCCTTAGAGCCAAGTTTAGATTTCCCAATATCTTCTGTGATGAGGTCAGCTTTGGCCTCTTATGTTAAATTATATAGTCAGCGATTTGCAGGCGTAGGAATAAGAATGAATTCAGTAATGCCGGGGTTTATTGATTCCCATGACCAAAGTAAAGAGTTGATCAAAACTATTCCGGCCGGAAGATTAGGAACGGTAGAAGAAATAGCAAATACTGTTACTTTTTTAGTATCAGACGCTGCTGCCTATATCAATGGGCAAAACATCGCTATTGATGGTGGCTTAAGTCGGCATTTGTAAATGTGATAAGTGGATTTTTCTCGTGATTAATGCCCTTAATTACAACTCGTTCATTCTTAAATTGCAGTAGATTATATTTAATAAAAACGGAGAAAATGAAAAAACTAGTTGGACTTTCAATACTTGTTTTAAGTGTGTTTTTAATTTCGATGAAAGGGGAAAAGAAAGACATGCTCGCTATTGGAGCTTCTATGCCCGACAGTGATCTTAAAATGCTAAATATTGATAATAAGGAGTATTCATTAAACGACATCGCCGGTAAAAATGGAATCCTGGTAATTTTTTCTTGCAATACCTGTCCTTTTGTGATTGGTAATGGGTCTAAAAGTGAAGGATGGGAAGGTCGATATCCTGCTTTAGGTGATCTGTGTAAAAAAATGGATATAGGAATGACCTTGATCAATTCAAATCAAGCGAAAAGAAATGGAGATGATTCTTTCGAAGAAATGCAAAAGCATTATTTAAATGAAAACTACAACTGCTTTTATTTAGTAGATAATAACTCGGCTTTAGCAGATGAGTTTGGGGCTTTGACTACACCACATGTATTTTTATTTGATGCAAATCATAAACTGGTTTACCGGGGGGCTATTGATGACAATGTGAATCATGCGGCAGATGTAAAAGACAACTATCTCATCGATGCAATAAATAACATGCTTAACGGAAATAAAATTTCACCTGAAATTACTAAACAATTAGGTTGCAGTATTAAAAGAATATAAATTAATATGCTTATCATGAAAAATAAATCCTTCTTACTTTTTATTCTTCTTGGAATTTCGATAACCTCTTTTTCTCAAGAAGAAAACGACACTTATAATACATTATTTAAAAATAATGGGAAGACTTCTGTTTCCGGTTTTGGTGGATTAATGATGGAGTTTTCCGGTATGGATAATCAATTTGCTTTTTCCATGGGAGGAGGAGGTGCGGTATTGTTTAATCAATCTTTCTTCTTTGGTGGTTATGGTTTAGGAACAGTAAATTTTCCAAATTATACCTATCCTCAGCCTGCTTTAAATGATGATAACAAAAGTATTTTGTTTGGTCACGGTGGTATTTACACTGGATTTATATTTAGTCCGAACAAACCGGTTCATATTGGAGTTAGCTCCAAATTTGGATGGGGAGCAATTTCAATCATTAATGATTTTTATAAAAATTATAATTATCCCTATCCTTATGAAGATTACATCATGGATTTTGTCTTTGTTATTACGCCACAAGTGGAAGCCGAATTTAATATAGCTAAATGGTTTAAGGTTAATATGGGTCTTGGTTATCGCATTACAACTGGTGTTGACGAAACTTATATGCCACTTAATTCAACTGAAGAAGTACCTTATTTTGATTCAAATGCCTTTAATAGTGCTACTTTTCAAATTGGATTATACTTCGGGTGGTTTAAATAAAAAAGGAGATATCTCGATTATCTAAACGTTGTTTGGATGGTTTACTTAAATTTACAGTTCATTTAACTAGCAAATTCATGCATACTATTTTAGTTCTTGGGTCCGGAGGCAGAGAACATGCCCTGGCTTGGAAAATAGCACAAAGTTCAACGCTGCGAAAATTGTATATCGCACCAGGTAACCCGGGTACAGGAACGATTGGAGAAAATGTGAATATTGCAGTTAATGATTTTAAAAAGATCAAAGAATTTATAATCGAAAACAACATCGACATTTGTGTTGTTGGGCCTGAGGATCCTCTTGTAAATGGAATCCATGATTATTTATTAAATGATAAAAGAATTGAAAACCTTACTGTTATCGGCCCTAAAAAAGAAGGGGCTCAATTAGAAGGTTCTAAAGACTATTCAAAGGAATTTATGAAGCGTCATAAAATTCCTACTGCAAAATACAAGACTTTTTCCTCGAAAGAATTAAATGAAGGGCTGAAATACTTGGAGAAGATCAAAGCCCCATATGTATTAAAAGCCGACGGTTTAGCCGCCGGTAAAGGAGTTTTAATTTTAAATGACCTTGATGAAGCTAAAGAAGAACTGAAACAAATGTTAAAACATGCAAAGTTCGGTTCTGCTAGTTCAAGCGTCGTAATTGAGGAATTCCTGAGTGGAATCGAAGTATCAGTTTTTGTGGTTACGGATGGGAAAAATTATAAAATCCTTCCTGAAGCGAAAGATTACAAACGTATCGGAGAAGGGGATAAAGGTTTAAATACAGGAGGAATGGGCGCAATAAGTCCGGTTCCTTTCGCGAATGAACTTTTCATGGAAAAAGTAAAAGATCGCATCATAAAACCAACAGTACGTGGATTGCATAAAGACGGGATTGAATACCAGGGTTTTATCTTTTTTGGATTGATCAGTGTAAAAGGAGAACCCTATGTCATCGAATATAATGTTCGAATGGGAGATCCCGAAACGGAAGTAGTAATGCTCCGTCTTAAATCTGATTTACTTGATCTTTTTGAAGGGATCGCAACAAATACCTTGTCTGAAAAAGATATATTAATTGATCCTCGGAGTGCTGCAGCAATTATGTTGGTAAGTGGGGGCTATCCAAATTCTTATCAAAAAGGAAAAGAAATTACAGGAATTGAAAATGTTAAAGATAGTATCGTCTTTCACTCCGGTACCAAATTCACCAATTCGCTGCTTTCTAATGGAGGAAGAGTATTGGCGGTATCTTCTTATGGTAAAGATCCCATCGATGCAGTACAACGCTCCCTAACATCCATTAAGAAGATCAATTTCTCTAAGATGTATTATCGAAAGGATATCGGTTTCGACTTGTAGTTTTTTTTATACTTTTTAGTTCAATTATCTAATAAACCATTATAGAAAACGTGAACACTTGTGCCTTCACTATCTTCACCATCAAAAAGGATAGTATAAATGCCATTATCCTCATTTATTTCAATTTGCCCTTCTGTAATGTAATATTGGAGATCAGAACCAGGACTAACATTTTTATTTACTACTACTTCAGATGCATAGCCAATACCAAAAGTTTCACTTATGGTATAAATTCCATCTATGCCTGATTCATCATGCAATAATATTCCAATGCCAAAACTGTATGCGCCAACTTCATAATAGTCCTTATAAATACCTATTGTTGACAGATGCACATCACCTGTAGTTACATAATCATAACTTAGGAAGCCAAAAAGCAAAATATTAGTATCGTTTCCAAAACTAATCATATTTCCACCTGGTGTAATTTGAAAGTCTATGATCTCAATACTAATTTCATCCGACGTAATATTCCCTTTATTATCCTGAGCAATTGCTTGCAAAGTATATTCTCCGAACTCTAAATCCTGGGTGTCCCAGTTATAGATAAAAGGGGGCTGACTCATAGAATTTATGCCAATTCCATTAATGAAAAAGCGAACTTCAGAAATTGCACCATCAGTATCCTCTGCATTTACTTCTATAGAAATGATATTATTTGGATAAAATATATCTCCATTATTTGGGTATGTTATTGAACATAGAGGAGCACTGTTTGTGTCGCAATTATGTTCAATAATGTATATAGTGTCACCTCCTTCAATCGATTCTTTTTTAGTACAACTAATTAAAATTGAAAAGAGAATCAGAATAAATAAGGGTAAAATTGTTCGATTTTTCATTTCATCTACTTTTAAATTCAAAACCCATTAACTATCATTATTGCTTTAAATCTTTTAAAATTAAACTATTAGAGTAATTTTTAATGCATTAAGAATTAACCTTGGCGAGTTTAGAGGCTGTTTTAGCTAGTTTCTTAACATACTAATTTAGCAAATAACTTAGATATTGTGATCTACTAATGATCATAAATGAAGCAAGGAGTATAATAGTTACTTAGCAACTAAAATCCTTTGTGCCCTTCGTGCCTACTTCGTGTCTCTCCTACTACGTTTCACTTCGGCGGACAATTGTGGTTAAAAAAATGTAAGGACCTTATTCTTTCAAGACTAAACGCATCTTTTGCAATTGTGAGATCAATAAACTCAACAGAATCACAGAAAAACAACCGATTAAATTAAACCATAAATAAGCGATGTGATCTTGAAATAAAGCGAAGAGTAAAAACACGATCGTCTGAGCACCCAGTGTTGCGATAAAAACCGAATTTCCCTTTACCTTTTTAAATATAAAAGCAACTAAGAAAACACCTAAAATGGTTCCGTAAAAAACAGATCCAAGAATATTTACTGCCTCTATTAAATTCTCAAGAAGCTGAGCAAAAATGGCAAACATAATCGCGATCATCCCCCAAAACAAGGTCAGGTATTTTGAGACTTTTACATTATGCTCATCACTCGCATTTTTATTGATAATTCGCTTATAAAAATCGATCGTAGTCGTCGAGCCTAAAGCATTTAATTCACCGGCAGTACTCGACATTGCAGCCGAAATGATCACCGCTAATAGAAGTCCGATAATGCCATTCGGCATATAGTCCATTATAAAGCGCAAGAATACATAATCCGAATCCTTGGTCGAATGATCAGGCATGGTTTCAATGACCATATTTTTAGCTTGTGATCGATAGTCCTGGTAATTTGCTTCAAGTGCTTTTACTTCGACCATTTTTAACCCATAAGCATCCGGATCTACAGACTTTAAATCAATTGCATCTCTTAATGCTTCTTTTTTTAGTTCAAAAACCGCACTCGCCTTTGTTTCAAGCTCCATAAATTCAGGACCGCTTTTTCCTTCAATAAGTTCGCTTCTTGTCGTCTGATCAAAAAGTAAAGGATGATCTTGAAATTGATAAAAAACAAAAACCATTACTCCGGTAAGCAAAATGAAATACTGCATTGGAATTTTTACAATGGCATTAAACATTAATCCCATTCTGCTTTCGCGAATATTTTTACCTGAAAGATAACGTTGAACCTGCGACTGATCGGTTCCAAAATAAGATAATGCCAGAAAAAAACCTCCCGTTATCCCACTCCAAAAGGTATAGCGTTCTTTAATATCAAAGGAAAAATTGATCGCATCCAACTTCCCTAATTTCCCCGAAATGCTTAAAGCATCGATAAATCCTACATCTTTTGGGAGTCCGTTTAGGATGATAAAGAAGGCGATAAACATTCCTAAAAAGATGATGGACATTTGATATTTCTGAGTGATACTTACCGCTTTTGTACCTCCTGAAACGGTATAAATGATTACCAGAATTCCTACAAAGAGAATGGTATAGGTTAAATCCCATTTAAGCACGGAAGAAAGGATGATGGCAGGCGCATAGATCGTTATTCCCGCAGCTAAACCGCGTTGCGTTAAAAATAAAGAGGCGGTGAGTAATCGCGTTCGTGTATTAAATCGATTTTCCAGATATTCATAAGCGGTATATACTTTAAGCCGATAATAGATCGGAATAAAAAAGGCGCTCACAACGATCAAAGCCAATGGAAGTCCAAAGTAATTTTGCACAAATCCCATCCCTGATTCAAAAGCTTGTCCCGGAGTAGAAATAAAGGTAATTGCACTGGCTTGAGTAGCCATCACCGATAAACCAATGGTCGCCCACCCAAGGCTATTATCCCCTTTTAAATAGGATTCCAGGTCCTTATTCTTCCTCGTTTTTATCGTTCCGTAAATAACGATAAACAACAAAGTTCCTAAGAGTACGATCCAATCGAGATAATGTAAACTGCTCATGAAAAGAAGGTTTGAATAAAATAGAAGGATAAAACTACCACCACGAAGATGATCAAAACCAAATAATATGTTTTACGAAAATTGCCTTCTTTCATCTAATGTCATTCTTAACTTCAAGATGTTTAATTTCTTTTCCTCCTGAAATAATATTGCTAAACAAACGATAAGCACCGGGAACTCCTGCCGGAAGTTGGCGAAAAAAGGAAATGGAAGTATAAACATACACTCCTTCACCATAATCAGTAACTAAAAGGCTACCTGAAGATGGATCTTCTCCCGGATCTTTCCATGAAAGTGGACTTCGATATTTTTTATCCCAATCACTGGCAAAATAAAGTCCTCTTTCCTGCACCCAATTGTCAAAATCGGCCTCTGTAATTTTATTAGGAAAGTTTAAGATCGGATCACTTGCATCATTGATAGTAGTTTGTGCATTCTCGTCGGTTACCCGATCGCGAGACAAACTAAAAGGATAAGGACCTAAGGGCAGATCCATTCCTCTGCTGGTATTGTATTGCATAACTACACGTCCTCCTTCACTTACATAGGCCATAATATTTTCATGGTAATTTGCTAACTCAGGAAATACATTATAAGCTCTAACACCAAAAAGGATTGCATCATATTGTGAAAGGCCTTTCCCCAGATCTTCAACGCCGATCATCGTAACATGATAGCCCATCTCTGTAAGCATTTTAGGAACTTCATCACCGGCTCCTTCAAGATAGGCAATATGTTCTCCACTAATGTTTACATCCAGAGAAACTAAATTGTCATGTACTATTGGACTTAACATTTGCGCTTCAATATGATCATAGTCCAGGATCATTCGGTCTTGATTATATCTTTTATCTCCTATTTTAATGTAAGGACGGATTATTAATTCACTTCCCTTATTTGGCGCTTGAACTTCAATACTTACATATACCGGTTTCCCAACGCTTTTAAAATCAATTTCAACTTTTTCAGGTCCAATCCAACCATTTTCTAGTCCGGGATAGAAAAAATATTTTCCTGTTACGCTCATTGAGCTTACTTGAAATTCAATTTGCTTTTTCTCTCCGGGTTTAAAAAGAATCAATTCACTAATAGGGTGAATGATCATTTCGGGACTAATAAAAACGGTATGACTTAATTCTCCTTTTACACGATCAACATATTTGTAAGTGACCGGAACTTCGATTTCTAAAGCTTCATCATTTCCTAAATCAAAAACAAATTTGAAAATTGGTGCAACCGAGATCTCCGGCTTACCGGTTAATCCTTTGTCGGAGATTTGAAAAAAGGCATCATGGTCGTTTCTCAGCCAATAAGGATGACTGCTTTTGTCACTTGATAAAGAAAAACTTCGTTCTATTTCCATCCATTCGTTTTGAACAAGGGATGTATTGGTGAACAGACTATCATATCCATAACTTTTAATTTCCTTTACTTTTAAAGGGTATGCAGATCGGTTGATCACTTTTAGATTTAGCTTTTCTTTGTTTCCTAAGACCCACATTTCATCCGGAGAAAGTACTTCAGCGATCAGTCCCATACATGAAGCGATGATCTCATTTACTTCTTTTGTTTTTATTTGCTTCCAATGATCATCAGAAGTAGCAGCTATTTGCTTTCTGATTTCAAGCAATTGCTTAACAGACTTCCATGGTTCATTCTCATTAAAATTCTCGTAACAATTTTTGATTTCATTTTCAAGCACATCGTATTTTCCAATTCGAGTCCAACTTGTTACTACATTTTCCATTACTTCGGAGCTAAAAGCTTCTCCCTTATTATATTCAAGGTATTCCCAATTGTTTCCTTTACTCAATTCGGCGCCAAATCCTTGTGTTTTGTGCTGACTTCTACTCTTTCCTGCAATTTCCCCATAAGATTCTCCAAGTATACTATTGTATTCACCTACATTAACTCGTGCATATTTCCCGTCCATCTGATTATAAAGAGAATCAATATTTGGTTCCCACCATTTGCCGGTATTAATAAATAAGCGCTTTACCTGCCATGTGGAAAAACGTTTCAATTGATCCGGGAAAACGGTCGGATCTGCAGCCAGATCCATCGCTTTGATCGCAATCACTGCAGATGCGGTATGATGTCCATGTCCGGCACGATCATCTGGCGGAAATCGGGTAATGATCACATCGGGTTGAAATTCCCGAATGACCCAAACAGCATCATAGAGAATTGAATCTTCATTCCACATTGTCAGGGTTTCCTCCACTGTTTTACTATATCCAAAATCGACAGCTCTGGAAAAATATTGCTTTCCTCCATCGATGTTTCTGGCTTGAAGTAATTCTTGAGTACGAATAACTCCTAATAAGTCCCCTTTTTCATCCCCGATAAGGTTTTGACCTCCATCTCCTCGGGTTAAAGAAAAATAAGCAGTTTCGTATAATTTCTCATTCGAGAAATAGGAGATGATCCGCGTGTTTTCATCGTCAGGATGCGCAGCAAAATAGAGTACGCTTCCTAAAACACCGATCTTTTTAATATTTTGTCGGATTTTACCGGCAGAAGGGTTTTGCGCAAAGGTGGAAAATGAAAAACTAAATGATAATAGCAGTAGAACAAATTTATTCATAAAATATACTGTGTTTTTTATGGTGTCTTAAAGCGGCAATACAAGAAATCAATTATTAATTGAAAGGGCAAACATTCGGTCACTTGATAATTGGGCTAAAGCGTTATTTTTTTCAAAATAAAATGAAATCCTCTTCGTTTAAAAGGTTAAAGACTTAAGCGATCAAAAATATAATTTTAAATAGAATCTATAGTCATCACGTAATACTGTTAGCACTTTAATTTTATCTTTGCAGCAATCTTCAATAGTATATGGGTTTTTTCCAATTTCTTTTTAGTAAATCATTTTTAAAGAATGTAGCACTTGCAGTTATTGTATTGATTATTGCTGTCTTTATTGTGAACATAAGATTGTCGCAGGTAACTCTTCATAATGAAGAAATAGGGGTGCCTGATTTTAGAGGACAACATATAAATGAAATTGAAAACCTTCTTAAATCAAAGAAATTAAGGATGACGGTGATCGATTCTTTGTACGATAATTCCTTAAACCCCGGTGAAATCATCCAGCAAGATCCTACTCCTGGTTCTATGGTGAAAGAAAATCGAAGGATTTATTTTACGATTAATTCCCATGCAGCCCCTTTAGTAAAATTACCCCCGCTTGTGGACCAATCGAAAAGGCAGGCTTTAGCTACTTTGGAAATATTGGAATTGACGGTAGAGAAAATTTCTTATAAAGTGTCTCTTTATGATGGTTTAGTTCTTGACGTAATGTACAAAGGCCAGTCGGTAGCAGAAGGAACTGAATTACCATTAGGATCTAAAGTTCAATTGGTTATTGGAGAAAATAGCGATCTTCCAAGAGTGGTGATGCCAAATTTATTTGGACTAAGATTAGATCAAATTGATAGTGCATTGAGTGTTTATGGATTAAATAAAGGGATGATCATAGATTGTATTCAATGTGAAACGGCTGAGGATTCCTCGCTGGCAAAAGTGATCAGAACCTATCCACAATACAGTATCGATAAAAGAGTTAGAATGGGAAGTACCATAGATATTTGGTTAAGCAATGCAGAGGGAGATGCAATCAGATAAAAAATTAACTATGAGGATTTATTTCACGACTATATTTTATTTATTTATTTTAAATCTTGGCTTTTCGCAAGTGGAGCTGAGTACTCTTTCAGAAAATCCTGTTTTAACCCATTTATTTGAAAATGGAAAGTTGCAAAAAGCAAGTTATAATGCAGAAAAAAGTGTTGTTAATAATCCTATTCATCTCCCGTTCATCGATGATTTTTCAAAGAATCACCAGCCGGGAGCATCAGTAGTACTTTGGGAAGATAATTTCGCTTTTATAAACCCTACCTATGGGTCTTTTCCACCAACTATTGGGGTGGCCACTTTCGATGGACTCGATTTTAACGGATATCCATATAATTTCGAAAGTCCAACTTCTTATGGTGAAGCGGATGTTCTTACTTCCTGTCCTATTAATTTAAGTGAAGATGAAAATGGGGATGCTTATACACCAGGAGATAGTATTTATATGAGTTTCTATTATCAACCCCAGGGATTGGGAGATCAACCGGAAGTGATCGATTCGTTGATCCTTGAGTTTTATGACGCCGAGACAGACTCCTGGACAGAGCAATGGGCAAAACCGGGACAGTCTTTAACAAGTTTTTATATTGTATTTATTCCAATTATAGATGATATCTATTTCAGTCCTGATTTCCGCTTTCGATTTAGAAATAAAGCAACGCTTTCAGGTAACCTCGATCACTGGAATATCGATATGGTTTGGATCGATAAAAATCGAACTTCAGTGAATCAAAACGGCTTTGCCGATGTAGGATTTCAATTCCCGGTAAATCAAATGTTGAATGGATATACCTCAATGCCTTATTCACATTATCAATTGAATTCAAGTTCTTATATGATCGACCTTGCTCCGGCACAATTGAGAAATAATAATAGTGTTGCGATCAATTTAAGTAATGTTAAAATGCTTAATTATAGCGAAGGAAACTTAGTCAATGAAACTCCTTTTCCGGGAAATATTGAGAACTTCCCGCCGCTTTCCTCCGCATCCTATGCAATCCCGGTTTATAATGGAAACAGTGGCTATGTTTTTGATCCAAATATTGATGAACCTTTTGTGTCTTTTAATAATGAATTTGTAATGACTTCAGGGACTTTTGATCTTGTTAAAGACAATGACACGATCACTTATGTTCAAAAATTTGAGAATTACTATTCCTACGATGATGGGTCTGCTGAGGCGGGAATCGGATTGAACGTTAATGGAGGAAGATTGATCAATAAGTTTCAAAGTATTATTGGCGACTCTCTTATTGCATTTAAAATGTATTTCAATCCAATTACAAATAATCC
>Ga0316188_10000280_pt1 | contig 20429 bp, 17 predicted proteins | sample Phiworburrow1_MG_FD_204933 | JGI IMG/M metagenome (GOLD analysis project Ga0316188, IMG submission 204933) | Coastal sediment microbial communities from Maine, United States - Phippsburg worm burrow 1 | ecosystem: Environmental > Aquatic > Marine > Coastal > Sediment | place: USA: Maine... | reverse complement strand
TAGTTTTACATTGAACTAACACGCAACAAACAAATAAACCCAAAATCTAACCTTATGAAAAATTTAATCGCCTTTTTCAGCATGAATTTATTGATCATCATCATTTTTACTTCGCTCGGGCAAGCACCATTTCCTTCGGAAACTAAGTTAAATAAGAAAATTAATAGCCAAATGGTCTACCCTTTATTGGCCAATGAAAATATGGAAGGAGAAGTAACATTAAGTTTTACCATAACGCCAAAAGGTAGAATTGATGTTCTGAAAATTGATTCTTCAAACCCTCATCTGATTCCATATGTTATGAGGAGACTTAAAAAAATCGAAGTTCCATTAAATGACAAAGCGATTGGAACCATCCAAAATTATTTGATAAATTTTAAAAGTGAAGAAGCAAATAGGATATAAAAAAACTTAGCACCGCTAAAACGTATTTCAAATATCATTGCGCAACAACAAATATTCTACGTGTTTATCAGCGATGCTAAGAAATAAACCCTATAAAACAAGACCTTCAGATTGTAGTTTATAGACGAATGAACAAGGACCTCATGTTTATTACAATCTTACTAATCGCCTTATCTTGATACTAATATAGCAATTTAGTCGAACTATTTTTATTTATTCTAATAATTTCAACTGCAAATCTATTTTATATAGCTAAAATTATACTTATTGTTATATTATGGTTCTAGTGAAATATGCTCATCTCCTTCCTTATATGGTAAATAGGTGATGATAAATTGGAACATTTCATCAGTAGTTCCCATACTTCCATTCCTTTCTCTGATCGTTCGAGGCGGATTAAAAGGATTTTCAGGATTATCAAGTGTGTTATCAAAAGTTGCGCTCACATAAATCACACTTCCAACAGGTACTTTTAACATTTTAGGAAAGGTGTAAAAGAACTGCCAACGGAAATTCCATTTAGGAATAGAAATTAAATTTAAGGTATCTTTTTCAGGTGTTACCGCATAGGCTATCATCGATTTTCCTAGTAAATGCATATGAGGATTTAAAGTCAGGATCGAGATTGTATTTGGAACTTCCCATTTTGTACTAAATGTTTTAATTTCATTTGGAGGAATAATCAATGCCGGATCTACCTTTGTTGCTCCCAATGTTCCCAGTAAGATCTCCAAAACAGGCCTTTCCGGTTTCTTTTCAGCAAAAAACAGATTGATCGACGATTGATCTGATGTATCAATTGGAGTAGGCCCGAAATGGATATCCTTTAATAAAATAAATCCCTTCTTTTTTAAACTAATACCGCCAATGCCTTCAGGATATCGGGTATTTACTGAACCCGGCAGATAATTAACAACCGAACTAGTCAGATATGGATAGGTCCCATCATCATTTAAAATACCCATTTCCATATATAATAGATGTTGAGAAATAGACCGGTCGTATTTTACGCAATTTTTTCCCTTTGAAAAATCTCCTTTTTCCCCTTCATCATACTGAACTACATGCCCGTTTACATGATGTAATAATTTTCGATTATCCGGAACAAACTCGATCGCGCTTATAAAAGTATCGCGCTCCAATTCATAGGGAATCTTAACCACCATAAACTGATCGGTATTATTACCTTCGATATGATAGGGCTCGACCATTTTTATTGTGAGATCCGGTTCCCCCAACATCGACCCTTCAGTATAATTTGGTGGAGAAGGAATATGGTTCTCATCCCCTACTTTAGAGCCTTGTAATACCCAGGCCTGGATAAGTAAAATCTCATCCTCACTTAATCCCCACTCATTTAAAAAATGAGAGTAATTCTTATCTGCCGGCCAAGGAGGCATATATTTGGTCTCCACTACCTCTCTGATCATCTTAGATCGCTTTGACACATCGTGATAGGAAATCAATTTAAATGGCCCTGCTTCACCCGGACGGTGGCAAGGTGTGCAGTTCTGGTGTATAATAGGAGCGATATTCTCTGAAAAAGTGATTTCCTCATTCATGTAAGGATTATTTCTCCCTTCATACCATGTACAAGAGCTTAAAAATCCTAGTTGGATAATAAAAAAAAGACCTATTCTATGATGCATCCTACAGCTCGTGTTTTGGAAATAGTTACTTTTTTATCATCGAGTAACTCGATCAAAGCATCTCTCAAATAATGCTCACTAATAACTTGTCTTTGTTTACCCAGGGTGATCGCCCAATTATCTATGGCTCCCTGATAGAGAATTTGACCTAACTGATCTATAATAAATACTTCAGGAGTAGTAGTTGCTTTACAATAATCACGTAAGCGATAAGAAGGATCAAAAAAACTTGAGCTTAACGAAAGATCATATTTCTTCAAAAATTGGATGATCTGTGGTTTTGGATAAAAGGTTCCCGGAAAAATTGAATAGAAAAAGACCTCTTTATCAATAAACTCCGATTGGAGATTTTTTAAAGTCAATGTGTAATTTTCGCTCAAAGGACATTCAGGGGATAAAAAAGTAAGGACTATAAATCGTCCTTTTAATGAAGAAACCGCTCTTTCTTTTCCTTCAGTGTCTTCGAGATTGATCTTGGAATAATCGAGTACTTTCTTATCGCATGCAGTAAACAGCATTCCAAAAAATAAGACGAGTAATATTCCTTTGTTCATTGTCAAATAATTTGAATTTGACCCGAATCCATCCTTTTTATTTATCGAGAGAATTCAGCATTTGTTTCACCGATTGTTCTTCTGTTTTAGGACAGATCAAAAGGGCTTTTTCCGTTTCAACGATGATATAATCATTCATCCCTCTGATCATTAAGGTTTTATCCGTTTCATTTCTGATCATATTATTTTCAGAATTAAAAAGAATGACCTTCTTTCCTGTCACAGCATTTGCATTTGCATCTTGATCTAAATGCTCATACAATGAACCCCAGGTACCCAGATCAGACCATCCAAAATCGGTCATGATCATTTCTACTTTCGAGCTTTTTTCCATAATACCATAATCGATACTGATGCTCTCGCAATTTGGAAAATGAGTATCGATAAATGACTGCTCTTTTGGGGTATTATAAAACTCTTCACCTGATTTAAATAGCTTTTTCATCTCAGGTAAATAAGAGGAGATCGCCTGATCGATATTATGATAGCTCCAAATAAATATACCCGAATTCCAAAAATAATTTCCTGCATTCAAAAAGGCTTCCGCTTCTTCCAATGGAGGTTTTTCTGTGAATTTAGCAACCGTTCTAACTTTCCCTTCTTGCTGGTCGTCAAATTTAATGTAGCCATACCCCGTATCAGGTCGATGCGGCTTTATCCCTAGAGTAACTAGTTTATCGCTAGTGGAAGTGCGTTCTATCGCTAAATTGATATCACGTTCAAATTCCTGAACATCTAAAACTAAATGATCCGCCGGACTAACGATCATGTTTGCTTCAGGATCATTCATTCCGATCTTATACGTAGCATAGGCTATACATGGAGCTGTATTTCTCATTACAGGTTCCAATAAAATATTTTGTTCCGGAATTTCAGGAAGTTGTTCCTTAACCAGACCGGCATATTCGTTATTCGTTAAAATATACATTTGATCAGAAGAGCAAATGTTTTTAAATCGATCTGCTGTTTGCTGGATTAAAGTTCTTCCGGTTCCTAATACATCATGAAATTGCTTAGGAAATTCCTTTCTGCTCATCGGCCAGAATCGACTTCCAATTCCACCGGCCATTATAATTACATAATTATGCTTCATGAATAGGAAAGTTTGTCAAGTGCTTTTTTCAATTGATCATTAATGATCGCTATATCCTCACTTCGAGTGGTTCCAATCGATAAGCGGAACCAAGGCAACGATTTTGAGGCTCCAAAAGCATAAAAAGGGACCAATGCGATCTTAGCTTCATTTAAAATATAGCTAAAGACCTCTTCAACTGTATTTAATTTGCTTCCATCTTCTTTCCTAGCGCCAATTAGATCTAATTTGACTGTTAAATAAATGGCCGCTTGCGGTGCGATCACATCAACAGGATAACCCTCTTTCTTTAAATTTGAGAACACCTCATAAAAACCATCCAGCCTGCTGCAGATTCTTTTATTGAATTCTTTTAAATAGATCCCAAACTCTTTATCATGTAAAAAATCAGCGACGGCCAATTGTTCAGGTTTTGCTGCCCACGCTCCCACATGACCAAGAAAGGTCTTTATTTTTGCCATTAATGGTTTTGGACCTAATGCCCACCCTACTCTCACTCCGGTACCTGCAAGCCACTTAGAGATCCCATCAATAATAACAGTGTATTCTTTCATTTCAGGGTAGATACTGATCGGAGTATAATGTTCCTGATCTCCATGAATTAAGTAACTATATATTTGATCATAGACTAAAAATAAGGGCTTCTCATTTTTTCCTCTTCGATGATTTTCTTCTAAAACCATTTCACATATTTCAGTGAGCGCTTCCTTAGTAATGATGGTTCCTGAAGGATTTAATGGACTATTTAAAGCGATGATATTTGCCTCCTTCAAAAAAGGTCGCATATCTTCTGCACTTGGCATAAAATGATCCTCTGCTTTTGTCTCTATTATAAATGACTTCGCATCTGTAAGAATACAATAGTGTTCGTTATTCCAACTTGGAACAGGGTAAATTACACCATCTCCGGGATCAAGAATACTTTCGAAAACACTATAAAGCAAAGGTCTTCCACCTGCTCCAATAATGATCTCTTCAGGATCATAAGTAATTCCGGTATCCTTTAAAAAAAGTTCTGCCAAAGAACTTCTTAAATTTAATTCTCCATTTGCAGCGGGATAATTTGTTCGGTGTTCTTTATAATAATGAATGATCCTTTCGCTTAGTTTTTCAGGGATTGGAAAGATCTCCGGATTAAAATCACCCACTGTTAAATTGTAAATAGACTCCCCTCTTAAAATACGTTCTTTCGCCTCTCCTGAAATTTTCAATATTTCAGATCCGATCATGTTTTCAACTGTGCGTGATAGCTTCATAGAATTATATGTTTTGATAAAAACAAAGTTATTTATTTAATTGAGTTACAACGGCTGAACCTGATACCAAATAATTCCTTTTATTTTCTAGGTCTTTACATAAAAAGCGTGTTCTCCGCTTATTCAGCACCTCAAATTGTCTTCCTTTTATTTCAAAATGATCACCCGCTTTCAGGTCATGTAAGATCTGAATTACATCACTCTTATCCATATGCATTAAATGCTTTGTCAGATAAGGATCATTGCAGGTTGTCGCTTTTAAATTCTTAAAATGGGTCTGAATAATATGCTGTACATTTTCAGGGAAATATTCAGCGAAATCCTGGTACATATTGCGGTACTCCTCCTTCCATTCATGTCCATGTGCTTTTACTCTAAACTTGTTTTTTATCCAAACATGCATATGGGCAAATTCATGAAGCAAAACCAGCAAAAACATGTAAGGGTTCAGATCGCCATTTACTGAAATTCGATGATAGGACTTTAAACGATTAGGTGCCCGATAATCTCCTAATTTTGTTTTTCTGTTTTTTGTGATCGTCAGCTTCACATTTTCATCAATAATGACATTAGCGATCGCATCACACGATGCCAAAGGCATGAATTTTTGCAATTGTTTCGAGAGCTTTTCTATTTCAGACATCACTATCCTTTACTTCAATAGTTTCCTTTTGCTCAACTTTAGTCCATTTAGGACAAGTATTACAACGATTTTTCTTTCTAAGAAAGCAGCTTTGCATTAGGAAAAGACCTAAAAAAAGAAGTAGTAGTATTTTAATTTTCAATCGCTTAATTTCTTAAAGGGTATCACAGGTCCCAAAAATAAAAATTTAACCAAAGAATTGAATATCTTTGATCAAAACACTGACTTATTTATGAACTTTATTTCCGACATCGGAAGGTATACTAAATTTATGCTAACGGTGCTGAAGCCACCTCAGAAATGGAGGGTAAGCGTTAATCAATTAGTCCGTGAATTAAACGATATCGGCGTCGATTCTATAGGGATTGTAAGTTTAATGTCTGTTTTCATGGGAGCGGTTATAACGCTGCAAACTGCAGCAAACATTGATAGTCCGCTGATCCCTGCTTATACCATTGGTTTCACAACACGGCAATCTATAATTCTGGAGTTTTCTCCTACGATCATCGCTTTAATTTTAGCCGGGAAAGTTGGTTCAAGCATCGCTTCTCAATTAGGCACCATGAAAATTACTGAGCAGATCGATGCTTTGTCAATGATGGGTGTAAAATCAGCTTCCTTTCTCGTCATGCCGAAAATTGTCGCTGCAGTATTCTTTTTTCCTTTTCTAATCACCTTAAGTATGGTCCTGGGAATTGTTGGGGGTTGGGCTTTCGGATTACTTGCCGGTGTTGTAAGCACAGCAGATTACATTGATGGATTAAGATTGGATTTTGATAGCTTCGGATATACTTATTCGATGATCAAAACGGTGATGTTTGCCTTTTTGATCACTTCGATATCAGCCTATAACGGTTTCTTTGCAAAAGGAAGCGCTTTAGAGGTGAGTAAAGCCAGTACACGGGCCGTCGTAAGTTCAAGTATTGCCATTTTAATCAGTAATTATCTCATTACTCAAATTCTTCTTTTATGATCGATGTTAAGAATTTGAACAAATCATTTGATGCAAATGAGATCTTATTTGATATCAATACTCATTTTGAACGTGGTAAAGTTAATTTGATCATAGGACAAAGCGGTTCAGGAAAAACGGTTTTAACAAAATGTATCGTAGGATTACATTCTGTTGATACCGGAGAAATTCTATTCGATAATGAGGATGTAACAAAATATAATTCACAGCAGAAAAATGACCTTAGAAAACAAATAGGGATGTTGTTTCAGGGAGGTGCCTTATTTGATTCGATGACGGTTGAAGAGAATGTGATGTTCCCCCTTATGATGTTCAGTGAACTATCAAAAGCGGATATGAAAAAACGCGTTGATGAATGTTTGGAAAGGGTAAATTTAGAAGGTAAAAATAAACTCTATCCTTCAGAAACTTCAGGAGGAATGCAAAAGAGGATCGCAATTGCCAGAGCGATCTCCATGAACCCCAAATACCTTTTTTGTGATGAACCTAATTCAGGTTTAGATCCTCAAACTGCCATTGTAATCGATGAGTTGATTCAACAAATTACCTATGAATATAATATCACTACCATCGTAGTAACGCATGATATGAATTCGGTCCTTGAAATTGGCGACAATATTCTGTTTATCTATAAAGGCCGCGCACAATGGGAAGGAAATAAAAACACCATTCTCCAAAGTGATGACAAATATTTAAATGAATTCGTTTATGCTTCGGAATTCATGCGGACAGTTAGAAAAAACCTTCGATCCCAATAATTACTTTACAATAAACTTATTGGTGATCACTGAATTTCCTTGTTGTAATTCATAGAAATACATTCCTGAATTTAGTCCTTCCACATTCAATTTAATTCGTTGTTCGCCATTTGGAATCGCTCCTAATGATTGATCCAGCACCTGCTTTCCGGTCATATCAAATATCGAAATACTCACCAACTCATTTGATTTAGTAGTGAATTTAATTTCGATAAAATCGCTTGCCGGATTTGGGAAGGTTTTCACATCAGAAAATACTTCTTCCTGTTCCACTACATTTAAAGCGATATCGAAATTTAGTCGGATGGCAGGCGTATAATTATAGCCATTGAACCAATTGTCATTTCCAAACTGATCCAAACTATAACGAATCGTAGAGAGATCAGAATCACCATCAAGCAATGCTTTATAATAAACGGGTTCTGTTCCTGCTTCAGAAAATAAAGCGATCATATAATACTCATCCGGATCAAGTGTTACCGTTGTACTCAGTCCCATGTTAAAGGCAACTCCTGTTAGATCATCTTCCGTAATTGTATATCCATCCATTAAAGCATCAACACTATAACCACTAACAGGAAATACATTGCCTTGAATTCCTCCACTGACCACTCTGTAGATCACAGGATAAATCGTTTTTCCAAGCGCAGTAGAATCGGCTACTTGAGCTTGAATTCCATCTAGCACTACACTGGTTTGCATTTTAAACATACTCCCTAATGCGAATTTTTTGTAAGTCCCGGGATTATCAGGATTTGGTCTTGATCCTTTTGCATCATCGAAGAAAGTTCCATGTTCATGGGCCATGATATTTACCGTAGTATTAAAAGATTTACCCATCATATTATTGTCAGGAATTTCATCATCCATATCCTGATCTGAAATAACATCCACATTGCAATTGTATAATCCAAGATCTTCAGGGATTAAACTGGTGGTAAGAAATAAAGTATCTCTAACTCCCGGAGCAAGATCTATTGTATCTGATGAATAGCTTGTATTACTACCAAATGGATCAAAAACGGTGATTACAGCATGAACTCCCGTTTGTTGCAGTCCTCCGTTATTTGTAACGATCACTGTAAATTTTTGATTATTTGTTTGAAGTTCAGGTATCCTTAAATATTCGTAATCTATTGTAATATCATTTAAAAACAGATCATTCACTGCTAGGTCGTATTCGATCGGATTTACAAAGATCAAAATGTCATCAACTGCCCAAAAATAGTGGGTAAAGCCAGAAAGTTCTTCCGGATTATATCCAAAGCGGATCTTTACTTCACTATAACCTGCAGCATAGGGAGAAATATCAATATTGCTTAGCATCGGATTATCCGAGAAATTATTTGCTCCATCGGTGTAACCCGGTGTTGCTTCCAGATCGACCCAGGTACTTCCACCGTCATTACTCACTCCAACAAATAAAGGTGTGAAGTCGTAACAACAATAGTTGAAGAATTGTTGAAATTGTAATATCGTTGAGCCTGCATCTGTTAAATCCATAACAGGAGATACTAAAAAACCGGTTCGGTCTATCCCTCCTATCATTGCCGGATCAGCTGCATCGGCATCAAAAATAAAAAAACCATTTTCGGATGTAGTACTTAATAGGGGCACTCCATTTTGAATAAGCGGACCGTCAGGACCATCAAAATCCCATCTCCAGATCAAGCCATGCTGACCTTCTCTAGTCCAGGGACCAAAACCATTATTTCCGGTTAAGCTATCAGCGAAATCTTCAGAAAAAAGAATTTCATCCATCAGATCCATTTTAAAAGAATAAGGATCATTCAGCTGCTTAGCCTCTTTTGCGATATAAGACTGGGTCTTTGCCTGATGTTGTTCAGGGAAAAAATCCTGCGCACTTAAATTAAATGAAAGAGCAAAAACAAAGGCAATACTTAAATAAGGAGTAAAGAATTTCATAGCTAGGATTTTGTGTTGTGCATCGCAAATATAGTACTTATCGAAATATTTACGTAAACCATCTATGTTTTGTTACCTATTATCGATAATTTCTTATTAAAAAAAAACGCCGATCGAAATTCGATCGGCGTTTTCAATAAATTCTTCTTTTTATTATTTAGTGATGATCAACTTTTCAGTGATCGCACTATTTCCAATTCTCATATTAAAATAATATACACCAGCATCTAAATTAGCTGCTTCTATTTTAATTTGATGATTTCCGGCACCTTGATTTCCTAATTTCACTTCCTCGATTAATCTGCCATTGATATCATATAACTTATAAGATACGGTCTTGTCCACATCTAAAGTATAGTTGATCAAAGTACTTTCATTAAAAGGATTCGGAGAAACAGTAAGACTTTCTTTTACACTGTTGATATCTTCAACATTTAAAGTCATGTTTAAAGCTAAACGCATTGCGTTTTCATCCGGACGGCTAAACCAGGTTGGAGCTCCACTACCGCTTAATTCTCTAACGTAAGAAGAGTTATCCGTATCTGTGTTAAAAGTAGCTCTTAACCATACTTCCTGATCTCCTTCAAACTGAAGAATAGAAACAAAGTATAATTTATCCAATTCTAATTCGATCTGATCATCAAAAGGAACGTATACTTCTTGGTCATAATCAGCTTCAGTAACTAAATATTCTGCACTTGTTAAAAGATCTACCGGGAAATTGTCATTATTTCCATCATTTACTCCTACAGCTGGATCCACTTCATATAATTCAATAAGCACATCGGAATTTGGCGTTGTATTGTCTCCAAATACCATTTGAACGCCATGGGCAAATGAACCGGCATTTTCAACAAATAGATAGATACCAAAACCACCTTCTTCAAAACCATCTCCTGCATCATTGTCTCTTGGTCCGTTTTGAACATCTAAGTTTTCAAGGTCGTCATAACTCATTACTGAATTAGTAAGTGTAATGAATCTTTCACTCATTATATTTTCAGGTACTTCTTCTACTTCATCAGCTGAGATAGTAGCCCGAACGCGGTAATTCCCAAGGTCAGCAAGGGCAAAACCGGTTTCATGGTAAATTGTATCCAATGAATTACTAGCGACAGTTCCTAAAGCTTCAACGGTTGAACTTAGTACATTATCATCCGCATCCAATACTTCAAAGGTGATCTCTACATTGGTTTGATCAGCAGAACCATAGTTTGCATATACACAACCGGCTAAAATATCAGTAGATTGTTCTAATGGGTAATTTTTTATTTCCCATAAGTTCAATACATCGTTGTTCATTACCTGCAATACAGCCAAATTATTAGCATAAGGATTTTCATATACAGCAACATCATCTACTCCTAAAAAATAATGACTAAAACTAGCATTGAAGTCAGGGTTGTAAGCGTAACGAATTAATACAGATGACTGATTTGCAGCTACAGCAGAAATATCTGTAGTTACATCTAAAGTTCCTGAACCATTATTTGCTTGTACGATAAATTGATTATAACCATACATTGGGAAATCAGTCCATGTAGTACCACCATCAACAGAAACTCCCAACTGACAAGGCATTGGAGTTGCAAAACAGCAGTAACGATAGTAAGTAGTGTAATCAACCAAAACAGAATTTAATGCAGACAAATCTAACTCAGGAGAAATAATCCAGGCTTGAACATCCAATACATTACTAAGGTCTGAATTATATAAATCACAATCGATCAACATAAAACCATTTGCAGCTGTAGCAGATCCTAAAGGTCCTATATTAGAAGAGAACTGACCGGTTGGACCATCGAAATTCTGCTCCCAAAGATCTCCATTTTCTCCACCAAATGTCCATGGCATGGACAATTCATTATTTCCATCTAATCCATTCGCAAAATCTTCAGTGAATACAATATCCATTTGATCTTTGTTCATAGATTGAGGATTCGGTTTTACTTTTGAAACCCCGCTCTCATTTGATTTTACAACTGAAGCCTCAGGATTTCCTGCTGGAAATCCACTCACCCCTTGCGCCATCATCGCTCCACTGAATAACAGACATGAAGCTAACATGTACATTTTTTTCATAATTTATTATTTTGAGTTTATTTTTTATTGAATCCTGTAAAAGTAGGGTGTAATCTGCAAACTAGCAATTTTAAATCCTCATTATTATCAAAGTAAGGAGCGATTCATCTCATTAATTTCAATTCCAGTAAAAATTAATCTTTTAATATCCAATGCATTAAAAAAGCAGGATTTAACAAATAAGTAAAAATTAGTTCCAAAAGAAGCCCTTGGAAATGAAATAATAGAAATAGAAAGAAATGATCAAGAATTTCAAAATGGGTTTTATGAATCGAAATTCATCATGCCTTTTATAAGCGATTTAAACTTTAGCTTAATCTGTTGATTAAAGAAATTCAGCTTTTTAGCTTAAAATTATTTCATTTCTCAAATCTTGAAATGAAATAACGATGCTGTTTTAGCTAATCAATTATTTATTTATTTATTTCATTTTACTTTCAAATGGAAGTATTCCTATTGATTATAGATGACTTTTGTCTGACACTTTTAATATAAATATTCTTTTATATTTGTCAATATTCAAAAAAACATACTATGAAAAAAATGTATACTCTCGCTCTTGCATTTGCGCTTTTTACAGGTGGATTATTTGCTCAGTCAAATACTGCTGTATTAAACAAAAATGATAAAGGAGCTGCACAAACAATTAAAAGTCCAAAACTGGCTCTAGAGATCAATCAAGATTTCAATAAGGATGCTCAGGCAGAATTATGGGCTGATGACTTCTCTGATCCTGATACATGGGTAATAGAACACGATGCTACAGCATGTGATTTAGATTGGGAAATTGGAACAGGCTTATCATGTGGAGGATTTGCACCCATTAATAATATAAACTCTACCACTTCTGAAAACGGATTTGCTATGATAGATTCTGATGAATATGGCGGAGATACCGGTGGGTCTGAAGTTGAAGATTCTTGGTTTACTACTGCAAATTCAATTGATCTTTCAGCTAATCCAAATGTAATTCTTGAGTTTCAGTCTTTTTATCGTAAATGGACTTATGAAGAATGTTATGTTGTGATCAGTACTAATAATACTGACTGGCCTGAATTAGATCCTGATTATGATGCAGAATCAAATCCTAACGTATTTAGAGTATGGCCTGGAATGGGTACACAAGACCCTGTTGTTAACCCTACTGTAAAAAGAATTGATATAACAGCTGCCGCCGGTAGCCAATCTACTGTTTGGATCCGTTTTCATTGGACAGGAACCTGGGGTTATGCATGGTTCGTTGATGATGTTCGCGTATTAGAACAAGCAGCAAATGATATGACCATGGAATATGGAGTGATCTCTCATAATGGTACCGGTGATGAATATGCTCGCATCCCATTTACTCAGTTAAATCCTCAAATAAATCTTGGTGCTTTAACTACTAATTTCGGTTATGAAGCACAAACAGATATCAACATTGATATCGTTATTGAAGATGATGCAAGTACTGAAATTCTAAGTACTTCTTCAGATGTTGAACCCGCTTTGGCTCCAACTGATACCTTAACTTTTAGTACGGATGAAGATCTGCCGGCATTAACACCAGGCGTTTATACAACGACTTTTACCGTTACTTCTGCTGAAGAGCAAGATGGAGATGAATTCTTTAATAATGTAGTCCTTCGTAACTTCGAAATTACTTCTGACTTTTACACTCTCGATGGTATTGGTGTTGATCCTGTTTCAAATATTGGTTCTTTAGGAACTAATAGTTTTACAGATGCTGAAGACGGTTTCTTTATGATGACACTTTATGACCTGAATCAGGATGAAAATATGGTGTATGGTCTTGAAATACTCCTTTCTACAGCTACTGTTCCGGGTGGAACTATCATTGCTCATTTGATGGATACAGTAGATGTTTATGGTGATAACATTGATAACCCTATCGTTTCTTCAGATGAAATTGAAATTACTCAAGCACATGTTGATGCAGGAGTAGTTAGAGTATACTTTGAAGCCGGTGAGAATTTAGCAGCAAATGGATATATGGCAGCGGTAGAAATGTTTAGTAATGCAAGTGCTAATGACATTAGAATTATAAATGATGTTACGACTCCTCAACCACCATGGTCTAGTGTGATCTTTATTCCTAATGATCAAACCTACACTAATCCAAATGCAGCAGCAATTCGTTTACTGATGTCTCCTGCTGAGGGTATTTCTGAGATCTTATTAGACGCTAACCTTGGACAAAACGCTCCAAATCCGGCTGTCGACAGAACAACCATCGGTTTTGAACTTTTAAGTGCACAAAATGTATCGATCATTATTACCGATATGCTTGGTAAAGTAGTTCTTCAAGAGAAACTTGGAAACTTAGCTCCTGGTTCTTATTCAAGAGTAATCGAGCTAAACGGATTAAATGCCGGTAGCTATCACTACTCTATCGTAACTGAAAACGGTTCATTAACTAAAGCAATGCAGATCATTAGATAATCGCATTCCTTATAATATTTAAAAACCGCCTGGCTCATTGAGTCAGGCGGTTTTTCTTTTTAACAATTTAAAGCCATCTAGAATGTCCCCCTGAGCCTGTCGAAGGGCGTTAACTACCCTTCGACAAGCTCAGACTGACATGTGTATTCAATCATTCACTTACGCATTTCAAACTTCAACCTTCGGCTCATAAACCGCCTTCTTCCTTCCTACAAGATAAACCCCTGTGAATATCATGATCGTACATAAAAGCTTAAACCAGGTGATGTCCTGGCTAAATCCCGCACCATTATTAGAATAGTGATCATAGAGATAAGCGAAAAGACCTGCTAATACCGGTTGTAAATAAATAAAAGTGCTGCTAACAGAAGGACTGACTATCTTGAGTGCGAAAATATTTAATAAATAAGCTAAAAAAGTAGTGAATACGATCACATAAAATATTCCCCATAAAACAGAAACAGGCAAAGCACTCCATTCAACCTCAATGGCTTGTTTAAAGCCGAAAGGCAATACGAACAAAAAGCCAAAAAAGAAGACCCAAAAGATCACAGTCGTGGGTTTATATTTACTTAGTAATGGCTTTACAATGACAAGGTAGATTCCATAGCTCATGGCATTGATAAATACCATTAAGTCACCTAATACACTTGCATGAACTGAATTTCCGGCCTTTGTCGACAAAAGTAATAATACCGCTCCAAGGCCTCCAAGTATCACTCCGATAATCTTGTATCTCGTAATCACCTCTCTTAGCATAAGATGAGAAATAATAAGTACCAGAATTGGATTGGAGGTCATTATTATTGAAGCATTAATAGGGGAAGTAAGATTAAGACCATTAAAAAAGAATAACTGATTGATGGCAACACCAAATAAACCGGCAAGTATTAATCGTCCAAAATCCTTTTTCTCTACCTTCTCCTTTATAAAAAAGCGCAGGATGGAAAACAAGATGACAGCTCCACCCACTCTGAAAAAAATAAATCCTGAAGGCTGAACATAATTGGGCATGATCCCTTTTGCTACCAAATAATTAGCAGCATAGATCGTATTGACCAAAAACAAAGCGATATGAGCAAAACCACGCTTAGCCATTTATTCCCAGTTTATGGTATAATGCTTCGATATTGCCCTTTTGATTTCCAATAAAAATATCATTGTCTATCAGTAGCACAGGTCTTTTTAAGAAAGTATAATCTTCCAATATTAATTTTCTAAAGTCACTTTCATCCAGTTGTTTATCCTTTAAACCTAATAGGGTATAATTTTTCGCTTTGCGACTAAAAAGAGCTTCATAAGAACCGGCCAAAAGCTTTAATTCATCCAATTCCTCACCTGTAATTTTCTCCTTTTTAATATCCTTTACAATAAATGCATTCAAATCGATGGGTTTAAGAATTCTTCTGCTCGTATCACAGGTAGAAAGCGTATATATTTTATGCATTTCTGTATTAGTTGTTTAAATTTAGCTCAGTTTTAATTCTTAGACTTTAATATAAAGTATAATTGAGAATGCAAAGAAACTAATTCCTTAATGAAACATGCCAGAAAGTTCCGAAAGCATTGAAAAAAAATTGAGCGTTAAGCGAATCATCATTCCAATTATTCTGGGACTAGGTGTAGCGCTCTATTTACTTATCGGAAGTTTAAATGAATCGAAGTTTATAAAAGTTAAAAGCGGGAAAGGTTCTTATTCCCTGAAAACAGAAGTTCTAAAGTCAAAAAAGAAATTTACCGAAGCAGATTTTGAATTTGTAGGCATAGGGAAGGGTGACTTTAACTTTGAGAGCGCTCAGGATAATTTGCATCGAATAAAGTGGTCATTTTCGATGGGTTTATGGCTCTTCATTGCACTATTGGCAATGGCCGTCAGGGATTTTTTCTATATGTACCGGCTACGGGTCTTAACAGACAAAGCTTTTAACTGGCGGCAATCGTTCAGAGTAGTAATGCTTTGGGAATTTGCTTCTTCATTGAGTCCGTCAGTGGTCGGAGGCTCAAGCATCGCCATGTTCATCATCAATCGCGAAGGGATCAATATGGGTAAAAGCACTTCGATCGTTATGATCACCGCTATTATGGATGAACTATTCTACATCACAATGGTTCCCCTTGCTTTTTTGATCGTTGGGAATCAATTTTTATTTCCTCTTCATTTAGAAAAAGAGCTATTCGGAATGACACTGGGAGCGAGAGAATTATTTTGGCTTGGCTACACTTTTATCGTGATTCTTGTTGCCGTATTAAGTCTTGCCATTTTCTTTAAACCAAGATTATTCAAATACATTCTTTTAAAAATGTTTAGCTTGAGATTGCTGCGCAAATGGAGAGTTAAATCATTAGATACCGGAAATGAGATCATAGAAGCATCAAAGGAATTCAAGAATAAGCCTTTTTCCTTTTGGTTTAAATCCATTGGAGCAACTTATCTATCATGGATGGCACGTTTTTTAACCGTTAATTTTTTAATTCTTGCCTTTGCAAATAATGCAGATCAACTATTAATCTTTGGTCGCCAATTAATTATGTGGGTTATTCTATTGATCAGCCCTACACCCGGCGGAGCAGGGGTTGCAGAATTTGCCTTTAATGGATTTTTAGGAGACTTAATTCCTTTTGGATTAGCGGGTATTTTAGCCTTACTTTGGCGCCTGTTTTCTTACTATCCTTATTTATTTATTGGCGCTTTAATTTTGCCGGGATGGATACAAAAAACAAAGAATAACGATACTTATATTTTTAATTAATTATTGCATTTAGTTCGACGATGAAATTCAATACAAAAACAATTCATGCAGGAGTTCATGCGGATCCAACGACCGGAGCGATCATGACACCAATTTATCAAACTTCAACCTATGTTCAGGAAGGAGTCGGAAATCATAAAGGATACGAATATTCAAGAACCGGAAACCCGACAAGACATGCCTTAGAATGCAGTATCGCTGCACTTGAAAATGGAAATTATGGCGCCTGTTTCGGATCCGGATTAGCTGCGATCGATTGTGTAATAAAAATGCTTAATCCCGGAGACGAAGTGATCTCGACCAATGACCTTTATGGAGGAACTTTTCGGATTTTCACGACGATTTTTGAAAAGTATGGGATTAAATTTCATTTTACTCCTATGGGGGATGCAAAACAGGTAGAAGCATTGATCAATGAGAATACAAAATTGATCTGGGTTGAAACACCAACCAATCCAATGATGAATATCATCGATATTAAAGCCATTGCCAAGTTAACAAGTGGTAAAAATATTCTATTAGCCGTCGACAATACCTTTGCTACTCCTTATTTACAGCGTCCTTTAGACTTAGGAGCTGATATCGTTATGCATTCGGTTACCAAATACTTAGGCGGTCACTCCGATGTAGTAATGGGTGCCTTAGTCGTTAAAGACGAGAAGCTTTCAAATGAGATGTATCGTATTCAGAATTCAAGCGGAGCCGTTTGCGGCCCAATGGATAGTTTTCTTGTATTAAGAGGAATTAAGACCTTACATATCCGAATGCAACGTCATTGTGAAAATGGGGAAAAGATCGCTTACTATTTAAAAAGTCATTCCAAGATTGACAAGGTTTATTGGCCGGGTTTTCCCGAGCATCCAAATCATCAGGTTGCCAAGGATCAAATGAGTGGATTTGGAGGCATGATCTCCTTTACGACCAAAGGAAATAAATTGGAAGACGCCTTTAAAATAGTTGAAAATGTAAAACTCTTTAAACTAGCGGAATCATTAGGCGGCGTAGAATCTTTGATCGGGCATCCTGCCACCATGACCCATGCATCAATCCCTAAAGAAAAGCGTGAAGAAAGTGGTGTGGTCGACTCGCTAATTCGTTTAAGTGTGGGTATTGAAGATGCGGATGATCTGATAGAAGATCTTAAAAATAGCCTCGCTACTCTATAAGAAAAAGGCTTTTAAAAATCCAATTTGAGTCGAATTTTGGCTTATGTGTGACTTTAGCCACTTGACTTTAGGGTCTCTAACACCTATCTTTGCGCGCGTTTAATTACGAGGAAATTTAATTAACGGAGCACCTTTTACCGTTTATTTTAAATAAGTACCTATCCTTCATTAAAACTCGATTATCTGTTGTTTTTACCCTTTTTAAAAACAACCTACTAAATTTTTTTACCGTCATATAACGGATACTATTAAACAAAAAATAATACATGTTAAAGAATTTAATATTAGTTTTTGCATTCATTGCTTCTTTTTCGATTCAATCAAATGCTCAAGAAGAAAACGACCCTCAATGTGGCTTAAATGAAGCACAAGAGCGCTATTTTGAAGCTTATCCTGAGCGAGAGTTCGATGCCAGAATCGCAGAAAAACAACTGGAAGCATTCACGCAGCAATATAGTTTTGCAAATAAAATGACTCCCGATACTGTTATTATTCCGATCGTATTTCATGTGATACATTATTATGGAACTGAGAACGTAAGCGACGAGCATATTCAAGGAGCCTTAGATCAACTAAATCTGGATATGATGGCAAATAACACTGATCTGGACAATGTTGCTGATGATTTTGTAGATATCATTGGGAACCCACAAATCGAATTCAGATTAGCCCAATATGATCCTGATGGTAACTGTACCAATGGAATTACCAGACATGCTTCTCAGGAAACATTTATTGGAGATGATGCCGTAAAAGACATTGTACAATGGCCTAGAGATTCCTATTTAAACGTTTGGATCACAAAAGTGGTTCTTGAAGGTGCTGCAGGTGGATATGGTTATTTTCCCTGGATGGTAGCTAATGATCCTGGTAATGATGGTATCGTTGTTAGGGCGGCTCAATTTGGGTTTGGAGAAAGATCATTAACGCATGAGGTAGGCCATTGGTTAAATTTACATCACACATGGGGTGATGGCTTAATTGGAGAAAGTACAAATTGTGGTATTGATGATAGTGTAGCTGATACTCCGAATACTATTGGTAATTCAAGCTCTTGTAATACATCAATAATAAATTGTGGAAGCGTAGATAATATTCAAAATTACATGGATTATTCTTCTTGTGAATTGATGTTTACGGTTGGACAGTCAAATAGAATGATCGTAGCTTTAAATTCAGGGACTGCACAGCGAAATCAATTATGGACCAATGCCAATCTTATCGCTACCGGAGTCATTCTTGATCCGGTATTGTGTGCCGCAGACTTTGATGCAGACGAAAAACGAATTTGTTCAGGTACCGAAGTACAGTTTACAAACGGAAGCTATAATGGCGATACCGAATGGACCTGGACCTTTGAAGGCGGTGAACCCGCAACAAGTAGCGAAGAAAATCCCCTCGTGATCTATAATACACCCGGCGTATATCCGGTAAGTCTTTCAATCAGTAATGGTGTAGATGATATATCTGAAGTGAAAGAATCTTTTATCCATGTGTTGGAAGATATTGGAACTGCAACTCCTATTGTGGAAGGATTTGAAAGCGCAAGCACTTTACCGAATGATGACTGGACGATCTTTTCAACCGATGAAGATCGCTATTGGGAAGTGACTGATGCCGTATCAAATTCAGGAAGTAAATCAGTAGTCCTTAAAAATTACTATCAAAATGATGGTAATCTTGATGAATTGGAAAGCAATTCTATTGATCTAAGTGGCTTAGAAGAGGTCGCGATCTCTTTTAAATATGCTTTTGCAAAACGACACAATGCTGATACTGATGTGCTTAAGTTAAGAGTAACACGAACCTGTGGGAATAACTGGATCGTAAAGGAAAGCTTAAAAGCAACCGATGGCACTTTAGTTACCGCACCAAATCATAGCGGTTATTTCACTCCTGAAAGCACTGAATGGAATGAAGCGTATGTTGATAATATCAGCTCATTGTATTTGGTCGAAAATTTCCGTTTTAAATTCGAATTTAATAGTGGTGATGGTAACAATATTTATCTGGATGATATCAATATTTTCGATCCAACCACCGTTGGAATTAATGAAGTAAATAAAGCTGCATTGAAATATAAAGTATTCCCTAATCCGATAGAGAATACTTTGAATATCAGTTTTAATCTTCTTCACAATACGGATGTTGTAGGTGATGTATATGATATCAGTGGAAGAAAAGTGATGAACCTTTTCGATCGTTCTTTTCAGATCGGTGTGAATGAAATGCAGATAAATACTGCAGATTGGAACTCAGGGATGTATTTCGTGAGAATTCAGTTAGAAGGTGAGACCTTTATTGAAAAAGTAATAAAGAAATAAAAGAATCTTATTTATAGAAAGCCATTATGAGAAATCATAATGGCTTTTTTTATGCCTTCATCTTTGTAAATTGATACACTACGCTACCATTCTTATCAATAAAATAATTTTCAATTTTATGTTTACTTACTCTAAGAAGTAAAAATCCATAATGTGGACTGGCAAATAAAGAATATTCCCCGCTCGAAGTGGGTCGAATTTTCCCGGTAGATCCACCGATAAAATAATCTGTATAGCCAGGTGTTTTTATATGCTGCATATCATGATCATGCCCGGATAATAATAGATCGACTGAATTATCATATAATGTATTCTCCAATAATCCTTGTAAAACCACATTTGAACCGTGATATCCGTAGGAATATAAGGGATGATGCCCCACCATGATCTTCCATTCCTGATCCATAG
>Ga0316188_10000279_pt1 | contig 20440 bp, 15 predicted proteins | sample Phiworburrow1_MG_FD_204933 | JGI IMG/M metagenome (GOLD analysis project Ga0316188, IMG submission 204933) | Coastal sediment microbial communities from Maine, United States - Phippsburg worm burrow 1 | ecosystem: Environmental > Aquatic > Marine > Coastal > Sediment | place: USA: Maine... | reverse complement strand
AGTACCGGGCGCCCGAAGCTGGGCGCCTCGGCGAGCCGAATATTACGCGGCACCACCGTCCGGAACACCTTTCGGTCAAAGTGTTCGAGGAGCTGCATGGACACTTCATTCGAAAGATTCACGCGCGGATCGAACATGGTCCGCAGAATGCCGAACACTTCCAGGTCGGGATTCACCGACTCGCGAACCTGCTCAATGGTGTTGAGCAACGACGACAGGCCTTCAAGCGCGTAGTACTCGCACTGCATCGGAATCAGCACGCCATCCGCCGCGGTCAGCGCATTCACCGTGAGCATGTTTATCGACGGCGGGCAGTCGATGAGGATGAAGTCGTACAGACCCGCCACAGGCGCCAGCGCCTTCTTGAGCTTCATCTCCCGCCCGATTTCCTGCAGCAACTGGACCTCGGCCAGGGTCAGATTCTCGTTACCCGGCAGGATCGCAAAGCCGCCTTCGGGCGGTGACACGATCGTGTCGGCTGCCGTCGCTTCGCCCAGCAGGACGTCGCAGGTCGAGTTCTCGAGCTCCATCTTGTTCACGCCACAGCCCATCGTGGCGTTGCCCTGTGGATCCATGTCGACCAGGAGTACGCGGCGCTGCGTCGCGGCAAGAGACGCCGCCAGGTTGACGCAGGTGGTAGTCTTGCCCACCCCGCCCTTCTGGTTTGCTACAGCAATAATTCGCGTCATTTATCCTGCCCGTCGCAATAGCACTGCGTGCCGCGAGCCTCTTTCCAGGCCCGGCACGTGCAGCTCTTCGACTTCGTGGCTCCACGGAGCCGTCAATTCTTCTAATTCTGTCGTCGGGTAGCGCCCCTTGAGCGCCACAAACACCCCGTCCTCTCTTACGTGATGTCCGGCGATTTCCACGAGACGCGGCAGTGCTGCCAGCGCCCGGGCGATCACGGTATCAAAGCGATGGCCGGGTGCATAGTCCTCGCCCCTGCCTTTCACGGCAGTCACGTTCTGCAAGCCCAGCAATCCGGCCACATGCTGCACGAACATAATCTTCCTGTTGTTGCTGTCGAGCAGCGTGAACTCACGGTCTGGCTCCACAATCGCGAGTGGCAGCCCCGGGAACCCGGGGCCCGTCCCCACATCGAGGACGGTCTTGCCGTGCAGCAACGGCTGTGCCACGAGGCTGTCCAGGATGTGCGCCGTGACCATCTCCCTGTGATCCCGAATAGCAGTGAGATTCACCTTGCGGTTCCAGCGCTCGAGCTCAGCGAGGAGCGCGTCGAACTGCGCCGCGTGCGCCTGGTGCTCGGGTGTCTCCAGGAATTGTCTGCTATTGAAGCTCACTAAATACTTGGACTTATCGAGTCGTGTTACCTGACTCGCGCATAGTATCGGTTCGGGCCGTTGACGAACACAAAAACGAAGGGCACCGGAATGCCGAGGCGCTACGGGGCGGCGTCTGCTCCCGCCAGGTGCTGTCGCAGGAACATCGTCATCACCTGCTGCATGATGTCGCGATTCTCGCGTTTCCGGTAGCCGTGGCCTTCGTTCAGCGCATTCATGAACCAGACGGATTGTCCCCGCGCCCGCAGGGCTTCGACCATTTGCGTCGCCTCGGTTACCGGCACGCGCGGATCATTCTGACCCTGGATAATAAACATCGGCACCGTAATGCGTGACACGTTGTTCAGCGGGCTGATCCGCTCAAGGTATGCCCGCATTTCCGGGTCGCGCTCATCCCCGTATTCCTGGCGCCGGCGATCCCGACGATAGTCCTGAGTGTTCTCGAGGAATGACACAAAATTGCTGATACCCACATTGTCGATCACGGCGCTTAATCGGTCGCTGTAGTGCACGGCGCTGGCCAACACCATGTAGCCCCCGTAGCTGCCGCCGTATAGCGCTACCCGGCTGGCATCGAGGTCGGGCTGGGTCTCAATCCAGTCGAGCAGTGCGCCAATGTCCCTGACGGCATCTTCGCGCCGGAACCCGTTATCGAGACCGACATACGTTTTGCCATAGCCCGTTGAGCCGCGCACGTTGGGCTGGATAACCGCGGCGCCCAGGTTCGCTACCCAGAACTGAAAGGTCGTGCTGAACATGGGGCGCGCCTGCCCTTCGGGACCACCATGGATGCGGATAATGACCGGGTGCGGGCCCTCACCCCGTGGTTTGTGAACCCAGGCCGGCACCTCACGCCCATCGAACGTCGGATAGCGCACCAGGTCCGGTACCACGAACTCCCGTGCGACAAGACCCCCGACCTCGCTTTCCGTCCAGCGGACGAGCCGACCGGCCTGCAATGGGCTGCGACCGAGCTTCAGCACGTAGGCATCGCTCGGCGCATTGGCGGAATTCAGGGTCAGGCCAAGCCGCTTGTCATCCGGACTGAACCTTAGCCCGTAGGCAACACCTGTCGGCAGCTTGTCGACCATGCGGTATGCCCGGGTGGCGGGGTCCATCAGGTAGAGGCGCGAGTTGCCGTTCTCGTTGGCGACGAACGCCATGCGCTTTCGATCGTTACTGATCACGACGTTGCTGATGTCCCAGGGGATGTCGGCTGTCACGATCTCGGGCGCCGTTCCCGGCACCAGCGATTGCCAGGCAAGCTGATTAAACTCCCCGCCCTGGTCGGTAATCAGCCAGAACCCCGCACCGTCGTCGTCGAACGCAACCGGTTGATTGAGACTCGGGGTGTCGCCGCCACCGGCCAGCAGCGTCCTCGTGCCGTCGTCCAGGTCAATCATGATGGCCCGCGAATCCGTGACGCTTACGTAGTTCTGTACCAGCAGGCGGCCGCCTTCGCGCGAGAACTCGGCCGGCTCCCAGAGAAAGCCATCATCGGCCTGTACGACCATCTCGGCCCTGTCAGGTTGATCGGGGTCCATGACCCAGATGTCGTTGGCCCTACCATCCCGCCGGGTGCTCTTGTAGGCGATGCGCGATCCGCGTCGATCCCACACCGTCGCACCATTGCGCGATTCACCATCCGTCAGCATGGTTGCTTCGCCGCTCTCGCCGTCAAACAGAAAGACCTGCGCAAACTCGCTACCGTTTGCGTCGCGCGAGAAAACCAGCTGCTCCGCCCCGGGCCGGCGCGAGATCTCACCGATTGGCTCCCGGTAGAACGTTTGCTGCCGCCGGGCGCCGCCGGGTACTGCAACCTTGTGGAGGGAGTCGACGCTGCCGAAGCCAGTCGATACGTAGATACTCCTGCTGTCCGCTGACCAGGCGCGAAACGCCGCGGCACGAACATCCTGCCAGCGGTACAGCTCAGAACGAACGGACTCCGGTATCTCCGGGATGTCTTCGAGCACGAGGTCGCCATTGTTCAGGACGCGCCTTTCGACGTCGTCTGCCAGAACCCCGTGAGAGACGACGCTTACCAACGCTGCGGCAAGGATGGCCGCTAAGGACTGGCGCAACAGCATCAGGCTATCCGTTCTCTGCAATCCGGACGACGATGCGGCCCGTAACGGTGCCGTCAATATAAGCCTGGAACGCGTCCGGGAGTTCGTCGAAAGAGATGGTTCGAGATCCGATTGTGTCGAGATGCTGTGGCTTGAGGTCGCCACCGATGCGCCGCCAGACCGCGCGCCGCAAGTCGTGGGGCGTATCAACCGAGTTGATACCCAGCAGGCAAACCGCTCGCAGGATAAATGGCATTACCGTCGTGTTCAGCTCATGACTGGCCGCGAGCCCGATGCTGGCGATGTTGCCACCATACTTCATCGTGCGCGTAAGCCATGCAAGATAGTCGCCGCCCAGGTTGTCGATTGCGCCGGCCCACAGCGCTTTTTCCATCGGTCGTTTGCCGAAGTCGATCTCGTCGCGCAGCAGAATGTGCTGTGCCCCGATCGTGCGCAGGTAGTTTTCTTCCGCCGCTTTGCCGGTCACCGCGGTAACCTCGTAGCCGCGGCCGGCAAGCATGTCGATAGCGACGCTGCCGACACCGCCCGTTGCGCCCGTCACGACAATCGGACCCAGGTCAGGCATCTGGCTGTTCTGTTCCATACGATGAATCGCGAGCGCTGCGGTGTAGCCGGCCGTGCCAATCTGCATCGCCTCAGCGCACGTCATCCCCTCAGGAATGGCGACCAGGCTCTTGCTGTCGATACGTGCGTACTCGGAGTAACCGCCATCGATTGTCTCGGAAAGCCCGCAGCCGGTCACCAGGACATCGGCACCCGGCTGGAAATCCGCGTCCTCCGAACTGACCACCACCCCCGCCAGGTCGATGCCACCATTAAGTGGGTATCGCCTGAGAATGCGCCCTTTACCCGTCGCCGCCAGCGCGTCCTTGTAGTTGATCGTCGAATGCGTAACGCGTACGACAACATTGCCTTCCGTCAGGTCGTCAATGCCGAGTTCCTGGAACCCGGCGACGATTTTGCCGTCCTGCTCATCGATGCGAAATGCGCGGAAGTTATCCATGGTTTTTCTCCATACGCTCCAGCCAGGACACAAGGCCCTGAGCGTTAAGAACAATATCAATCTCGAGCAGCGACCAGATGGCGTCGCGGTCGCCTTTAAAGCCATGCTCAATAAGACGGCCGCTCAGGTAATCATCCATTGCCTGTTGGATGCGTGCGCCGCGATTCGGTTCCGCCTGGTGAGCAAGTGCCATTTGTACAAAATCATCGATACCTGTGTGCATATCGGCGGCCAGCCTGTCCAGGTCCCGGACCCGGCTGTAATGCGTTAGATAAAGCTGTTCAGGATTACAGCCCATGATGCGGTCGACCGACTTGTGCGCCTCATCCGGATCGAAGCTCGCCGGTGTTGTTGTGGGGTAGATGAACTCGCCGTTCACCGTGTCGCATTCGCGGTAGGAAATACCGAAGCTATCGCCCGTAAATACACCGCGCGACGCCGGGTCGTTGAGCACATAGTGATGGCGCGCATGCCCTTCGGTATGCAGCGCCTGCAGGCTCCGGCCATTGAGGTCAAACCAGTCCTCGTCGCCTGCCACAAGCACGCGCGACTCGTCGATTGGGACAATATCGCCGTACATCTCGCGAGTGCGCTCTTCACCGTAAACGCCGATGGTTCCGGCAATCAGCCTCTCCGGATTTACCATGTGTGGCGCGCCACGCGGATGAATGACGCAGCGCGCGTTGGGCAGGTGCTGCATCAGCAGGCCGGCTCCGCCAGCATGATCGAGGTGAATATGCGTCAGGAAGACAAAGTCCACGTCACCGACGTCGAGATTCTGCTGTCGCAACCCATCGAGAAGAAGGGGCACGCTGGTGTTCGTGCCGGTATCGACAAAGGCTCCCCGGCCGCTCTCAATAATGAGGTGACTCGCGTCCTGCAGCGGCCGGAGATACTCCGTATCGATGGCAAGAATGCCATCATCGAGCGTGGTTACATGTGCGTGACTAGTCAGGCTTGGTGGTCTCGAGGCCCTTGAGGCGCGAAAAATAATGCGCGAGTTTGGCAACGTCTTCCTCAGCGATAAGCGAGGCCTGTGCGCTCATGATAGGGTCCGTGCGCGTACCGTCGCGATACTGCTTGAGTGCGTTGAGCAGGTAGTCCTCGTGCTGGCCCGCAAGCGTCGGCCACGCCGCGTTGACGCTGATGCCGTTCTGGCCGTGACAGGCTGTGCAGGTGGCCGCCTTGTCAAACGATGCGTCCTGCGTGCCGCCTTCTGCGACCGTCTCGCCCCCAATGCTGGCAAGGTACGCGGCGACATCTTCGATTTGCTGGTCGGAAAGGCTGGTCGCCTGGGCCACCATCGTCGGATGCTTGCGCGTGCCATCGCGATAGCCCTTCAGGGCGATCTCGAGGTAACCCGCTTTCTGGCCGCCGAGCTTCGGGACGCGGTAAGACGGATACGCATTGCGGTAGCCCGCGATGCCGTGGCATCCAAGACACGTATAACCAATTTCTTTGCCCGCTGCGGCATCGCCTGCGGCGAAGGCTGGCTGGGCAAAAAGTGCGGCTGCGAGCAGCAGCATCGTGGCACTAGCGACGATCTTCATGTTCGTAATCACTTGATATTTCGTTTGTTCCAAACCCCGGCTTGAGGCCGGGCATCGAATGAGGCAGCTATGGTAGTGACACTCGGCGCTGATTTCTAGCACTCATGCAGGGTATGCAGGTACAGCCATGCTAGCATCGGGGCTTCCCGGCGCTTTATTAATAAGGAATCGACGTGAAAAAAGGTGTTGTTGGCGTGCTTGTTCTCCTGGCACTGGTGGTGCTCGTGTCGCCCGCGATTGTCGGCCGGCTGGCCGAGAAGTCCATGGACGAGAACCTCAACTGGGCGGCGCAGGAAAGCGGCGATGTCCGGGTTACCTCCGAGAACTTCACCCGGGGCTGGTTCTCGTCGGAGGGCACACACCGTATAGAGCTCCGGGATGGCGACCTGAAGTCCACGATCATGGCGCTTGGCGGACCCGTAGATTCCACAAACGAGCTGCCGGTCCTGATTATCCACACGAAGCTCGATCACGGCCTGATCCCGGTGTCATCGATGTCGCGGGAACAGGGCTCGCTCGCACCCGGGCTCGGCAGCGCGGTATCCACGCTGCAGATTGAACTGGAGAACGGCGACACGTTCGACATCCCCGGCACGATCTACAGCAAGGTCGGGCTGACCGGCGAGCTGCTGTCGAACTACGTGCTTGAACCCGGCTCGCACACTGAAGACGGCACGACTGCATCCTGGGGCGCGACCGATATAGAGGTCGAGACGGACCCCAGGAATGGCAAGGCGACGTTCCACGGAACGGTGAGCTCGGTGTCGGTCGACGATGGCAGCGACAAGATGTCCCTGGGCTCGCTGACGTTTGCGGGCGCGCAGGCCCCCACCCAATACGGCATCGCCGTTGGCGATGTCAGCTTCCAGCTTGACGACCTGAGCGCGAGCGTCGGGGGCAACGATGCAGGCGGCCTGCAGTCGATGTCCGTCAAGGCGACAACCGCCCTCGACGGTGCCGATGTCAATGCCGACGCGACCGTGAAGATGGTTATGCATGGCCTGCCGCAGTTTGGCGAAATGTCCTTCGACATGGAGTTCGGGCTGGCCGGCGCTGATGCGCAGCTGCTCGGGCGTGTACAGCGGGCGCTGGAAAGCACGGGTGCATCACAGGACCCGATGGCAGCCTACGCAGCCGCAGAAAAGGACTTGCTGGCGCTGTTTGCCGCGGGCTTTGAGATGAACTTCGAACAATTCAATGTGACGCTGCCGCAGGGGACTGTCCGGTCGAAAATGCTGTTCTCTTTCAAGGAAAAGGATCCGGCGGACTTTGCCTGGACGTCATTGCTGATGACCACCGAGGCGACGATAGACCTGTCGATACCCGAACCCCTGATCGAAATGCTCCTGGACGTGCAGCCTGGTGCGGCCATGGCGATCGCTGGCGGCTACCTTGTGAAAAGCGGCGATGCCTACGTGCTTGCCGCCGAAATGAAGAAGGGCTTGCTCACCGTCAACGGCGCGCCCATTCCGATCCCGTTCGGGGCCATGCGTTAAGCGTTGGGGTAATGGCACGCGACCCGCGCACCCTCGACGTCACGCAGGGCGGGGGCTTTTGACGCACAGCGGTCGTCCGCCTTCGGGCAGCGCGGATGAAACACGCAGCCGGTCGGCGGGTTGACCGGCGATGGCACCTCTCCGCGCAGCGGTGCGCGCTTCGGCACCGCCACCGGGTCGGGTACGGGCACTGAATCCAGCAGCGCTTGCGTGTACGGGTGCTTCGGCGCGGCAAACAGCGTTTGGCTGTCCGCCATCTCAACCAGTCGGCCGAGATACATCACCAGCACGCGGTGGCTGATCGAGCGCACGACCGCAAGGTCGTGCGCGATGAAGATGATCGACAGCCCCGTGTCCGCTTGCACCTCACGCAGCACGTCAAGAACCTGCTCGCGGACCGAGCCGTCAAGTGCGGCGACGGCTTCGTCGCAAACCAGCACGCCGGGCTTGAGAATGAGCGCCCGCGCAATTGCTACGCGCTGCGCCTGCCCGCCGGACAGCTCATGCGGGAAGCGCCGCAGGAACTTCTGACTTAAGCCAACGCTCTCGAGGATTTCCGTCACGCGCTCTGCCCGTGCCGCGGCGTTGAGCCGCGGTTCGTGCACACGCAGTGGCTCACCGACAATGGCCTGCACGCGCATCTGCGGATTCAATGCGCTGACCGGATCCTGGAAAACGAGCTGCAGGTCGCGGCGTTGCGCTTGCGACCGGCTTTCCACCGATCCCTCGAGCTTGTTGCCGGCATAGACGACCCGCCCGGAGGCCATGGGTACCAATCCCAGCAGCGCCCGCACCAGGCTCGATTTGCCCGAGCCCGACTCGCCGACAACCGCAACGGTCTCGCCCTTCTTTACTGAGAAGCTCACCTTGCTCACGGCCTGCAGGTCCCGATAATCGACAACCGCGTCACCGACACTCAGGATTGTGCTGCCCTTCACGGGCTCCGGAACGCTGCCCCGATCTACGCGCGGTGCCGCAGCCAGCAGGGTCTTCGTGTGGGCGTGGCTCGGCGCAGCGAACACCGACGTCGTCGGACCCTGTTCAACGAGTCGGCCCCTGTCGAGCACAATCGTATGCTCGCAATGCCCTGCAACGATGCCCAGGTCATGAGTGATCAGTAACAGCGCCGTGTTGTCGCGCAGGTCCTCGAGCAGGTCGAGAATCTGTGCCTGAACGGTCACGTCCAGCGCCGTCGTCGGCTCATCCGCAATCAGCAGATCCGGCTCGGCGATCAACGCCGATGCCAGCATGACCCGCTGGCGCATGCCACCCGAGAGCTCGTGGGGATAGGCGCGAAACTGTCGCTCGGGATCGGGCAGGCCGACCCTGGCAAGCATGTCGATAACGCGCGCGTCGATCTTTGCCTTCTCACAAAGACCATGAGTCAGGGGGATCTGGCGCAGCTGTGTGCCGATACGCAGGTAGGGGTTCAGCGCCTGCATGGGATCCTGGAATACGATCCCGATACGCCGTGCCCGCAGCGTATTCAGAACGCTGTCACTCGCGCCGAGTATCTGTTGCCCGTCGAACTCGATGCTGCCACTGACGATCGCCTGTTTCGGTAGCAGGCCAAGGATCGCCAGCGCCGACTGCGACTTGCCCGAACCTGACTCCCCAACAAGACCGACGGACTCGCCGCGATCGATAAACAGGTCCACGCCATCGACGACGGTTTCGTCGCCGTAGCGAATCGTCAGCCCCTGGACGTCGAGCAGGCTCATGAGGGATGCCTCGCATCGAAGAAGTCCCGCAGGCCATCGCCCAGGAAGTTGAAACACAGAAGTATCAGGGCGAGCAGCGTGGCCGGAATCAGCAGCGACCAGGATGCGCCTTCCATGTGTTTCACGCCCGCATCGACGAGGGCGCCGAGCGACGTCTGTGGCTCCTGGACGCCAAGCCCGAGGAAGCTCAGGAATGACTCCACGAGGATCGCCTGCGGAATCGTCAGCGTGACGTACACAACCACGATACCGATCAGGTTGGGTGCGATGTGCCGGAACACGATGTTCAGGGTGCTCACGCCGGTCAGGCGCGCGGCCTCGACGAACTCTCTCTCGCGCAGACTCAGGGTTTGCCCGCGCACGATACGCGCCATATCGAGCCAGTTGATCGCGCCGATCGCTACGAAGATGAGCAGAAAGTTCCGCTCGAACGCGACCATCAGCAGGATCACAAGGAAAATGAACGGCAATGCGTACAGCGTATCGACAAAGCGCATCATCGCGGCATCCAGCCGTCCACCGACGAAGCCCGCGATAGCGCCATAGGTCACACCGATGACCAGGCTCACGAGGCTGGCCACGATAGCGACCAGCAGCGTTACACGAATGCCCAGCATCGTGCGCACAAAGAGATCCCGCCCAAGATCGTCAGTACCGAACAGGTGCATGTTGCTCAACGACGGTGAGGACAGAATGTTTTCGAGGTTGGTTGTCGCGTAGTCGTGCGGGCTTATCCACGGGCCGACCAGCGCCACGGTAGCGACCGCGAGCAGAATACCTGCGGTGACACGAATGCTGCGATTGCCGCTCACCGGTAACGCACCCGCGGGTCGATGGCGCCGTAGAGAATGTCGACAAGCAGATTTAGAAACACGATGAGCGACGCGTAGAACACGACGATGCCAAGCACCAGCGTGTAGTCACGGTTGAGCGCGCCGCGCACAAAGAACTGGCCGAGTCCCGGAATGCCGAAGATCTCCTCGACGACAACGGAGCCGGTGAGGATCGCGGCGATTGCCGGGCCCATGTAGGAAAGTACCGGCAACATCGCCGGCTTCAGCGCGTGCACGCGCACAATCGTGGCTGTACCGAGCCCCTGCGCGTGCGCGGTGCGGATGAAGTCACGGCCAAGTACGTCAATCATGCTCGCGCGCGTCAGCCGCGCGATGTACGCGATCTGTGGCAAGGCAAGCGTAATCACCGGCAACAGGTATCGGCTCATCCCTGTCGCGCCGCTCCAGCCCGCGGGTAACCACTGCAGCTTCACGGCAAGGAACAGGACCAGCACGGGCGCGATCACAAAGACCGGAATTGAGATACCCGTCATCGAGAAACCCGTCACGACCTTGTCGAGCGCCGTTCCCTGCCGCAGCGCGGCGACGGTGCCTGCAGTGACGCCAAGCAGTAGCGCAAGCGTCATGGCCATGGCGCCGAGTTTCAGTGAGTAGGGAAAGGCGGTGCCAATGAGTTCGGCGACGGTGTAATCGCGGTAGCGATACGACGGACCCAGGTCGCCCTGCAGCAAGCCGGACATGTAACGCAGAAACTGTTGCGGGAGCGGCTCATCGAGATGATAGGCCGCGGCGATGTTCGCTTCGACGTCGGCGGGCAACGCACGCTCGTCGTCAAACGGCCCGCCCGGTGCGGCGTGCACCATCAGGAACGCGAGGGCAATTACCAACAACAGGGTCGGTATTGCTCCCAGGATGCGGAGCAACGTGTATCGCAGCAAGTTTTTGATCCAGCGCGGCTAGGGGACCGCTTTGAAGCTCAGTTGCTGAGAGTAATGGTAATCAAGAACATTGTCTCCCCAGCCTTCGATCTGGGGGCTGACGAGATGCTTCGACACAAAGAAGTAAATCGGGATAAGCGGATAGTCGGCGAGCATCACGCGCTCTGCTTCTTCCAGGTACAACTTACGTTGCTCCGGATCAACCTGATTGGACGCAAGCGCCATCAGCGCGTCGAACTCTTCGTTCTCATAACGCGGCATGTTCGTCGCACTGCCACTCTGCAGTGCACTGAGAAAAGCATGTGCGTCGTTATAGTCTCCCGTCCAGCTCGAGCGAAATACCTGCGTAATCTCGGCGTCCCTCATGTTGGCGAGTAACACCTGGAATTCTTCATTGATGAGCGTCGTCTCGACACCAAGCACCTCACGCCACATGGACTGTATGGCGACTGCGATTTTCCTGTTGGTGTCGTTGGTGTTGTAGCGCACCTCTATCTTCAGGGGGTTCTCGGCGCTGTAGCCCGCCTCCTTGTAGAGGCGACGTGCGACCCGCTCACGCTCATCCTTGCTGAGCGCCGCAAAGCTCGACAATGGCGGCTCATAGTTGTTGACCCCCGGTGGGACCCAGCTGTACGCCGGCGCTTCGCCGCGACCGGTCACCCTGAGCGCGAGTTGCTCGCGATCAACGGCCATCGACAGGGCCTGTCGCAGCGGCGCGTTGTCCTTGAACGGCGGCCTGGTCAGGTTATAACCGTAGTAGTACACGCCAAGATAAGGCGCGACATGCAGTTGCTCACCGTATTCTTCGCGCACCTGCGCAAAGCTGTCAGGCGGTACCGTGCTGGTTGTATGCAGCTCGCCGGCACGGTAGCGATTCAGTTCCGCGCTGTCCTGTACGATGACATGGTAGTTCACGGCATCGATCGCCGTCCCCGCGTTGTTCCAGTAGTGCTCGTTACGCTTTAGAGAAATGACCGAGCCCGGCACCCAGGCCTCAAGCCTGTAAGCACCGTTCGAGACAAGCTTGCCCGGTCGCGCGAAGCTGTCACCGTGCTCAGCGATAGAGCCCGGGTGGATGGGGAAGGTGCTCGGATGCGTCATCAGGCTGACCAGGTACGGCGTCTGCTGCACGAGCCGGAGCACAACTGTCCGCTCATCGGGGGCCTCGACGCCGAGCATGGACACCGGAATATCTCCGGACGTGATGCCCGCAGCGTTTTCCAGGTCACCAAGCATCTCTGCATAGAACGCGGCCGTAGAGGGATCAACCAGGCGCCGCATGCCCGCCACGAAGTGGCTGGCCGTCAGGGCCTCACCATTTGACCAGCGCAGGCCGTCGCGAAGGTGGAACGTGTACTTGAGGCCGTCCTCGGAGACCTCCCAGCTTTGTGCGGCCGCGGGAATGAGTTCGCCCGTTGCCGAGTAGCCGACCAGGCCCTCGCCCAGATCACGAATGACGTCGGCCGCCTGGATGCTGCGTGACCGGTGCTGATCAAGGGTTTCAGGGTCGCTCGAAATACCGCGTTGCAGGGTGTCAGGTGGTCCCGCCACCTCATCGGCGCCGCCGCAGGCCGCGACAACAGCGAGGATCAGGGTCAGCCAAAGAATTCGTAGCACGTTCATACGCCGAGCATACCTGACGGCTGGCCCGATGGCTGCGCCGCGCTAGGCACTTTTTCGCAGCTGTCGCTTCTTGAGATGAACCAGGATCAGTGACACCGCTGAAGGCGTCATGCCTTCGAGTCGCGATGCCTGGCCGAGCGTTGCCGGGCGCGCCGCAATGAGCTTCTGGCGAGCCTCGTTGGACAGCCCATCGACGAGATCGTAATCCATGTCCTCCGGCAGGCGCAGTGACTCCTGTTTCGCGTGCTTCGCGATCTCGCGTTCCTGGCGATCGATGTAGCCCGCATACTTCGCCTGTACCTCGAGCTGAAGCTGCACCTGCTCGCGCTGTTCGACCGGCATCGCATCCAGCGGCTCGCTGCGACCGACCAGGTCGACGATCTCGGCATAGCCGAACTCGGGACGCTTGAGCAGTGCGGTAGCTTTTGCGCCATTTGCCGACAGGCCCGCGAGTCGACGCTGTTCGGCCGAGACCGCATCGTATTTCGTATTGAAGACCGCCCAGCGCTCATCATCGACCAGGCCGAGCTCGCGCCCTTTTTCGGTCAGCCGCTGGTCGGCATTGTCCTCGCGCAGCAACAGGCGATACTCGGCGCGACTTGTGAACATGCGGTAGGGCTCGGACACGCCGCGCGTGATGAGGTCGTCGATGAGTACGCCAAGGTAGGCCTCATGGCGCTCCGGGAACCACTCCGTCTGCTCATGGGCTTTGCGCGCGGCATTGAGGCCGGCCAGCAGGCCTTGCGCGCCGGCCTCCTCGTATCCAGTCGTACCGTTAATCTGCCCGGCGAAATACAGGCCGGGCATGTGTTTTGTTTCGAGCGTTGGCTTGAGATCCCGCGGATCGAAATAGTCATACTCGATCGCATAACCCGGCTGCGTGATCACGGCCTGCTCGAAACCGATGATCGAGTGCACGAAGCGCTCCTGCGTGGCAGCGGGCAGGCTCGTCGAAATGCCGTTCGGATACACCACGTTCGTCGTCAGCCCTTCCGGCTCCACGAAGATCTGGTGCGAGGCCTTGTCGGCGAACCGCACGACCTTGTCCTCAATGGACGGGCAATAGCGCGGACCTACGCCCTCGATCATTCCCGAGTACATCGGTGACTCGTCGAGTGAGCCGCGAATGATGTCGTGCGTCTCTTCGGTCGTCTTGGTAATGAAACAGGAGGTCTGCTGCGGATGCTGGCGTCGCTCACCGATGAACGAGAACACCGGTACCGGATCATCGCCGGGCTGTTCCTGCATAACGCCGTAGTTAAGCGTCCTGCCATCCAGGCGCGGTGGCGTACCGGTCTTCAGACGGGCCACATTGAATGGCAGCTCCCGAAGCCGCGCCGCCAGTTTATTCGATGGCGCGTCGCCCACGCGGCCGCCGGCCTTTTCAGTGCTGCCGATCAGGATGCGGCCACCGAGAAACGTCCCGGCCGTCAATACGACCGCTTTCGCGAGGTGACTGTCCCCTTTGTCGGTGACCACGCCCGCCACGCGTCCGGCGTCGACGACCAGGTCATCCACGGACGCCTCGACGATCTCGAGATTAGCCTGCGCCAGGACGATCTGCTGGATTGCGGCACGATAAAGTTCCCGGTCTGCCTGCGCGCGTGTCGCGCGCACGGCCGGGCCCTTCGATGCGTTCAGGGTGCGAAACTGGATGCCCGCCCGATCGATCGCGCGTGCCATCGCGCCGCCGAGGGCGTCGATTTCCTTCGTCAGGTGACCCTTGCCGATACCGCCGATTGCGGGGTTGCAGCTCATCTGCCCAAGCGTCTCGAAGCGGTGGGTCACGAGCAACGTACGGGCACCCGCGCGCGCGGCCGCCAGGGAGGCTTCCGTGCCGGCGTGCCCGCCGCCAATCACGATGACGTCAAACGCTTCAGACATTGATCAATACTTAAGCAGTCAGGGCCGCGGATTCTATCGTCTATTACCCCCTACGGAAACTTTACTAACAACAGGCGTTTGTCCAAGATACCCCGTTCCTCCAACCCGCGGATCCGTCATGGCCTGCAAGCCCATCCGACGCCTGGCTACGAGCCTCGCCTTGCTCGCCCTTTGTGGCGGCGCCAGCGCACAAGCCCTGGTCCTGGAGGACTGCCGCATCAGCGCCGGCCCCGGACACGCCGGAATCAAGGCGCGCTGCGGCACGATGTTGCGGCCCGAAAACCCGGCCGACCCCGACTCTCCTGATATTGAGCTCCGCGTCGCCGTCGTGCCCGCGCTGAACCTGAACCCGGAAACTGACCCGGTCGTCCCGATTGCCGGCGGGCCGGGCCAGGGTTCGGTGGAGTTCTACGCCACCTACCGGGGCGCGTTCGAGCCGCTGCGCCGCGACCGGGACATATTGCTCGTCGATCAGCGTGGCACCGGTGAATCGTCTCGCATGGACTGCCCGATCGACGACGACGCCATTCTGTTTGAATCGGAGGTCTCACTCGACGATACCCTTCGGTTCGTCAAGGACTGCCTCGACGAGTTGCCGCATGACCCCCGGTTTTTCACGACGAGCGTTGCCGTCACCGACCTCGAGGCCGTGCGGGTTGCGCTCGGTTATTCGAAACTCAATCTTTACGGCGTGTCCTACGGCACGCGCGTCGCGCAGCATTTCGCGCGGCGCTACCCGGATTCAACCCGCACGGTCGTTATCGACGGCGTGGTACCGCCGCAAATCGCTCTTGGGCCTGAAATCGCCACGGAAAGCCAGGCGGCGGTCGACAACATCCTGGCCCGCTGCACTGAAGACGCGGCCTGTAATGAGCGCTTTCCCGACATCGCGGCGACCTTCGCCCGAGTTGTCGCGGCGTTGCGAGAAGCGCCGGTCGACGTCACCGTGCCGCACCCGAACACGGGGCGCATGGAGGCTTTCTCCTTCGGTGAGGGCCAGTTCGCCGGCGCCGTTCGCATGCTGGCCTACAATCCCGCAACGATCGCCTTGCTGCCGCTCTTTATTCACGAAGCCGGCGAGGGCAACTGGGTGCCGCTCGGCGCGCAGTACCTGATGACGGCGCTGCAAATGTCTGACGCACTGGCGCTCGGCATGCATAACGCCGTCATGTGCACCGAGGACATGCCTTTCCTCGATCGCACCACGATTGATTTCGCGGGCATCGAGGCCAGCTACATGGGTTCCTTCCAGCTCGAGGCGCTCGAGGCAATGTGTGCGATTTGGCCGGCCGGCGTCATCGACGACGAGTTCAAGGTGCCGCTCGCCAGCGACCTGCCGTTCCTGTTGCTGTCGGGTGACGCCGACCCGATCACCCCGCCACGCTATGCCGAACTCGCGGCGGCAGATCTTGGTAACTCGGTACACCTGGTCGGCAGGCACCAGGGGCACGGCCAGATCGCGGTGGGCTGTATGAGTCGCCTGGTTGCCGATTTCGTCGCTGCGGCAGACCCTGGCGTTATCGATGACGAATGCCTGGAGCGCAGCTTCGTCATGCCCTTCTTCCTCGATTTTTCCGGGCCGGCGCCATGATTACCGTCAAAGACATTTACAAGTCGTTCGGCAAGGTAAAGGCGGTTCGCGGCGTCAGCTTCGATGCGCCGGACGGCAAGATAACCGGGCTGCTGGGGCCAAACGGGGCCGGCAAGTCCACCACGCTCCGCGTTCTTTACACGGTATTGAAGCCCGACAGCGGCAGCGCAAATATCGATGGGGCTGACGTGGCCACGGACAGCCTGGCCGCACGCAAGAACATCGGCGCGCTGCCACATGGCGCCGGCCTCTATCCGCACCTCACCGCGCGCGAGAACATCGCCTACTTTGCGAGACTCTGCGGCCTCGACAGGTCGGAGGTTGACGATCGCGTCGACCAGATCGTGAAACTGCTGGAAATCGGCGAGTTCGCCGAACGCCGCACCAAGGGCTTTTCGCAGGGCCAGCGCACGAAGGTGTCGCTTGCCCGCGCGCTCGTGCACGACCCGCAGAACATCATTCTTGACGAACCCACAAACGGCCTCGACGTCATGGCGACACGCTCACTGCGGGAGTTGATACTGAAGCTGAAAGACGATGGTCGTTGCGTCCTGTTTTCGAGTCACGTCATGCAGGAGGTTGCCGCGCTCTGCGATGACATCTGCATCATCGCGCACGGTCGTGTGGCCATCGACGATTCGATTGACGGCATCCGCCAGCGTACCGGCTGCGACGATATCGAGGACGCGTTCGTCGAGGCCATTCACATGGTGGAGCCGGAATAATGGGCACGTCGCTTACGGTTTTCCTGAAAGAGGTTCTCGATAACTTCCGCGATCGCCGCACGCTGGGATCGGCGTTGCTCATGGGACCGATCTTCGGTCCGGTGCTGTTCGCATTCGTTATTAACCTGTCGATCGAGCGCTCGCTGGACAGCGCCGAGAGCACGCTTGAGCTGCCCGTCATTGGCCAGGAGCATGCGCCGAACCTCGTGTCGTTCCTGCGCAGCAGAAATATCGACGCGATCGAGGGTCCAGCCGATACCGCGGCGGCAATGGAGGCCGTTAAGCTCGGCACCCATGACATCGTGCTGGTCATTCCGGAAACCTTCGGCGAACAGCTTAGCGAAATGATCCCGGCCAGGGTCGCGCTCATCTCCGACCAGGCCAACAGTGACGCGGACCGCGATGCGCGTCGCGCGCGCAATGCGCTGCTTGCCTACCAACAGATGCTTGCCGGCACCCGTGTAATAGCGCGCGGCATCAATCCACGCGCATTGCAGCCCCTGAATATCGACGAGGTCGACGTGTCCACGCCGAGCGGGCGCTCCGCCATGCTGCTGGGCATGATGAGCTACTTTTTTGTGTTTGCGGCCCTGATGGGCGGCATGTACCTCGCAATTGATACTACCGCTGGCGAGCGCGAACGCGGCTCTCTCGAGCCGTTGCTCTCGTTGCCGGTCACGCGCGATCAGCTGATCTACGGCAAGATTGCGGCGACCTGCCTGTTCATGACCTTGTCGTTGATGCTCAGCCTGACCGCCTTTTACTTCGCGCTTAAGTTCATGCCCCTGGAACAACTCGGCATGACCCCGAATTTTGGTCCGCCCGTCGTACTCGCGGCGCTGGCGATTTTCCTGCCGTTTATCCTGGTGGGCGCGGCGCTTATGACGCTGGTCGCATCGTTCACGAAGAGCTACCGCGAGGCGCAAACCTGGTTGAGCGTCGTGCTGATTGCTCCGACGATGCCGATCCTCATCGTAAGCATCCTGACGCTGCGACCGCGAACCGAGTTCATGTTTATCCCGTCGCTCAGCCAGCACCTGCTGCTTGTCGACATGGTCAAGAATGAACCCATTAACGGCCTGCACGTCGCGATCTCGGTCGCCAGCACGCTCGTCATCGGCATTATCCTGACCTGGGCATGTGCCCGCCTGTATCGTAGAGAGGGCCTGCTCGGCTAGAATATCTTCCATGTCCCTGTTCTCCGAACTGCGGCGACGCAATGTCATCAAGGTTGCACTGCTTTACGCGGTGTCGAGCTGGCTGCTCGTCTGGATCGTCAGCCACCTGGTCCGTGGCGTGGGCCTGTCGGCCTGGGTTTCGGACTACATTCTGCTGCTGCTTGCGATCGGTTTTCCGGTCGCACTGATTTTTGCGTGGACTTACGAGATCACACCGGTTGGCCTTAAAAAGGCCGTCGACGTCGACCAGACCCAATCGATCGTCTACAAGACCGGGCAAAAGCTGAACGCGGCCGTGGCCGTCCTTGCCGTGCTCGGTGTTGCCGCTGTAATCGGGGAACAACTGCTCCCCGAGTTCGAGCCGCCGCCGCCCCTGCTGCTCGAGGAAATTCCGCTCAAGCCTGTCTTCGACTTCTCTGCAAAGGCGGAAGTCCCGCGGGAAATTACCTCGTTCAACCTGCCGAACGGCCTCGAGATCATCGTCTGGCCGGATCACGATATCCCCAACGTGGTCCTGTACAACTTTGTGCGCGCGGGCGGCCGCAACGAGTACCCCGGGATCACGGGAATCGCACACTTTTTTGAGCACATGATGTTCAACGGTTCCGAGACGCGGGAACAGGGTGAGTTTGACGAGGAGATGGAAGCAGCTGGCGGCGCCAATAACGCCTATACAAGCAACGACCTGACGGTTTACCAGGACTGGTTCCCGCGCTCCGCCCTGAAGAAGATTTTCGAACTTGAGAGCGACCGGCTGATGCGCCTGGCGATCGACCCCGACGTGGTCGAGACCGAACGCTCAACGGTTTACTCAGAGCGCCGGCTGGGGATCGACAACGACAACTTCGGGCGCCTGTATGAACAGGTGCGCGCCACCGCGTATGTCGCGCATCCCTACCAGAACCCGGTGATCGGCTGGCCGTCCGATATCGAAAACTGGACGCAACGGGATCTCGAGGACTTCTTCAAGACCTACTACGCGCCCAACAATCTTACGATGATCTTTTCCGGCGACGTCACCCCGGAAGAAATCTACCTGCTCGCTGACCAGTACCTGTCGCCACTACCGCGGCAGCGGCCGCCGCCTGCGGTCACCACCGTGGAACCCGAACAACAGGGTGAGCGCCGCGTGCTCGTGGAGGCCGCCGCGCAAACGCCATTGCTGCATGTTGTGTTTCATGCGGGCGCGGAAGGCGACCCGGAAACATTACACCTTGAGCTACTGCTGGCCATTCTTGCTGAGGGTGATTCGTCGCGGCTTCACCGGGCCCTGGTAGAAGAAGAACAGATAGCGCTGGACGTCAATGCCTGGCAGTCGGGTGGCTTCGATCCGGGGCTGGCCTACTTTGCCATGACGTTGACCCCGGGCGCCGACCCGATGGCGGCCGAGGCGCGCCTGCTGAGCCTGCTTGAAGACGTTGTGCTTGAAGGCGTCACCGCCGAAGAGTTAAGCAAGGCGCGTAACCTGCGAATCGCATCATTTTGGCGATCGCTGCAGACGATCAACGGCAAGGCGTCTGCGCTCGGTAACTACGAAATCTTTACGGGTGACTATGAGAACCTGTTTGCGGTTCCCGAAAAGCTGGGCGCAGCGACGGCCGCCGATCTGCAGGCGGTTGCGGCCAAAGTCTTCCGGCGCAGTAACATGACCGTCGGCGTATTGCGTGCGCCGCTTGGTGAGGGTGAACAATGAGGTCTGCCCTGTGTGTCGTTTTGTCCCTGTTTGCCGGGCTGGCCTGGTCTGCCAATGTCACCTTGCCCGACTACGAGCGCGTGGAGCTCGAGAACGGCGTGGTGCTGCTGCTCAGCGAGAAACACGACGTTCCGCTGATTGGCTTGCGGGCCGTGGTTCGCGGTGGCAGCGTCACCGACCCGGCTGGTAAGGCCGGTCTGACAGAGCTGCTTGCGACCGTCATGCAGAAAGGCGCCGGCGACCGAAACGCCGCCGAGTTCGCGGCCGCCGCTGCCGGTGTCGGCGGCCGCCTGTCGATAAGCGCCGAGGTCGAGGCCGTCGCGGTTTCGGCCGAGTTCCTGTCTCGTGACGCCGAGCTCATGATCGAACTGGTTTCCGACGTGTTGCTGCGGCCCACGCTCACCGAGGCAGAGTTCATCAAGGAGCGAGAGCGCGCCATTGGCCTGATCCAGGCGGCCAAGGACTCCGACCCGAATAATCTGTTGCCTTACTACGCGAATGGTTTCCTGTTCGGTGACCACCCTTACGGCAGCCCCACTATCGGCAGTGAAGCGTCGCTCGCTGAGATAGAGCATGCCGACCTGCTCGAGCACTATGCGAACAGCTTTGGGGGGGATCGACTGATCATTTCCGTCGTCGGTGACTTCGATCTTGCTGCACTCAAAGCTCGGTTGAGCCGCGTGTTCGGTGGCTGGGCGCCGGCCGACGGCGAACCCATCAGCGTTCCCGCACCAGAAACGGCGCCCGGCCCTCGCGTATTGCTTATCGACAAGCCCGGCGCGACGCAAACGTATTTCTGGTTGGGTGGCAAAGGCGTTGCTATAGATTATCCGCAGCGTGCCGAGCTTAATCTCGC